>Ga0209638_1001722_pt1 | contig 13681 bp, 9 predicted proteins | sample BarGraNGADG00211_FD_184490 | JGI IMG/M metagenome (GOLD analysis project Ga0209638, IMG submission 184490) | Arctic peat soil microbial communities from Barrow, Alaska - Barrow Graham LP Ref core NGADG0002-211 (SPAdes) (version 2) | ecosystem: Environmental > Terrestrial > Soil > Wetlands > Peat... | reverse complement strand
GTGTCAACTCGATGACCGCTTTGCCCTGCGCGGTCTGTGCGGTCTGTGCGGTCTGTGCGGTCTGTGCGGTCTGTGCGGTCTGTGCGCGCGCCGCCGACCAGGGTGTCGCCGCCGCAACGCCGCATGCGAGCAATGCAATGCCGAGCGTCGCCGGACTCACGCGTGAGTGTGCGTGCCCCGCTCCCGCGAGCACGTGGCCGGTTTTCACCGTGGCCTTCTCCTCTTCGACAGCCTCGGCGGTCTCCCAGATCGAGAGGATCGGGAACAGGCGCGAGAACAGCGTAAAGAGCAGCAGGAAGCCGGCGAACGCTCCCGCCGTAATGAGACATTCCACTAGACTCGGGAAGTAGCGCGGCGCGATCCCCGCCGCCTGCGCCGGGATGAACGGCGTCTCCAACGTCGGCACGACGATCAGGAACCGCTTCCACCACATGCCGATGTTGATGAGCACCGAGGCGGTCGTGATCGCTCCCAGCGAACGGCGGCTGGGGAAGAGCAGCAGTCCGATCGGAACGAACAGGCCGAACGTTGCCCAGAGCCAGAACGATCGGCCGAAGGCGGTGTCGCCGGCGAGCAGACCGAGCAGCCGCGAGTCTGATTCGAGCCCGCCATACCACGCCGTGAGGTATTCACTCAGCGTGAAATAGGCATAGAGCAGCGAGAGAACGAGCAGGATCTTCGCCAGCTTGTGGAAATGCTCCGGCAGGAGATAGCGCTCGAGATGATACGCGCGACGGAAGATCACCATGGCCGTGATGATCCCCGCCGTGCCGGAGAAGATCGCCCCCACCACGAAGTAGGGACCGAAGATCGTGCTGTGCCAGCCTGGCCGCAGGGTCATGCCGAACACCCACGACACGACAGTGTGTACCGATATCGCCACCGGGATGATGATCACGGCCATCGCGCCGAGGGCGCGCGCGAGAAGGCGCCGGTGTTCCGGCGTTTCCCGGTATCCGAGCGACAGCAATTCGTACAGACGCACGAGCTTTGGAGAGCGACCACGCTCGCGAGCGTGCTGCGCCAGCATCGGCATGTCCGGAATCATCGCCACGTACAGATAGAGGAAGCTCCCCGTCAAGTACGTCGTGACCGACACCAGATCCCAAAGGATCGGCGACTGTAGCCGGCCGTGGATGAGCAGATTCAGAAGACGGTCGGGGCGTCCCATGTCGATCGCCACGCTGCTCGCACCGATGAGGAGCGCGATCACGGTGATCGCCTCGGCCATGCGCGTGATGGGCCGTCGCCAGCCGGCGTCCGTGACGCGCAGGATGGCCGAGATCAACGTGCCCGCGTGGCTGATACCGATGAAGAACACGAAGTTCGTCATGTACACGCCCCACGACACGTAGTTGTGCATCGCGGTGGCGGTCAGCCCGAAGACGAGCTGATAGATCCATGCGATGACGGCGATGGCGCATATGGCCACCAGACTCGCGATCCAGATACGGCCGCGGCTACCCAAAGGATCGAGCGTCGCCAGCATATCCCGCTCGACGTCGTCCGCCGTGCGCCGCGCCGGGAGAATGAGTGGGGCGACGGTCTCGATCTGAAGATCGGGAAGGGGCATTGCGTTCATTGCTGCTCGGCTCCTCTTGTTTGGTGACCGGTCTTGGCGCCGGGTTCACCTGGCGCCGGGTAGTGCCGGTTGTCCGCGGGCAGGTAGTGGACGCGAGGCTTGGTCCCGAGCTCCTCCATGTACCGGTAGCCGGCGCGATCGCGAAGCAGCGTGGAAAGTCTCACCGTCTCACCCTTCCCGTTCGTCACCGCGTCCTCGTTCTCATCGCCGAACCAGATAGCAGTCATCGGGCACTGGGCGGCGCAATGTGGAAGCATGCCCTCGCGCGCCATGTCGGGGCAGAAGTCGCACTTCTCCACCGTGCCGACGCGCCGCGGATACCCCCATTCCGGCGAGTAACCGCGCGCCACGGCTTCCGGCGGATTGTCTGGGCGGCTCCAGTTGAACACGCGCACCGAATACGGACAGGCGGCCATGCAGAACCGGCAACCGATGCAACGCTCGTTGTCGATCAGCACGACCCCGTCCTGGCGCTTGAACGTGGCCCCAACCGGACACACGCGCGTGCAGGGCGGGTTGTCGCAGTGAAAGCACGGCCGCGGGAACCAGTATGGCGCCGCGGTCGTGGAGTCTTCCATTGAGAACACCCGAATGAACTCCCGGTCCGGCGGCACGAAGTGGCTCTTGGCGCACGCCTTGGTGCACTTGCCGCAGCCGTCGCATGCCGCGAGATCGATGACCATCACCCAGCGGCGTCCGGGCACGCCGCGGCGCACCTCGGCTGAAGTTGGCTTGGTGCCCGGGCCGTTCAGCGCCGACGACACCACCAACTCTCCATCCTTGGTGAGCGTCAACGTCGCCGGCGCCTTCGCGCCGTCCACAGCATCGCCCGACTTCAGCGAGCTCGTGGCTCCCACACCAACCACCGCGCCGCCCGCCGCCACCAAGCCGGCCCGTAAGAATTCACGTCGTTGCATCGTCATCGGTTTGGGATCGTCTCCGTCAGAGTCCTGTCGTCGTGGCACCCGCCCGCTGTTCGCCACGATGATCCGCGGTGTCACGCAGACGCGCGATTCCGCTGAGCGCTCAACAGGCACATGCCGCGCCGCGGAGCGAGGTCAGCCGGCACGCGGGCGCGCAATGGCGTAAGCGCTGGCCGGACAATGCGTTGCGCCGTGAGCGGCGCGTCTCATGTCGATCGCGTGCGGCCTCACGCGGCGTCGCCCTTGGGACAATTCGTGTCGCACTGTGACAGGGCGTGGCGCACCGTCGCCGGTCGCGATCAGCGCATCACGATTGCCGCGTCACGACTGGCGCTTCGCGCTGCGTGATGCGCCGTCCTCGCGAAAGGGCACTTCACCCGACATCACGTTAGTGTTCCCCACTTGCCAATCGCCACCACGCGACGTATCGACGAACCCCCTTCCGAGCTCGTGCCCAAAATGCGGTGTGCACCGCACCCCGCTGTAACCGACGGCCCTTGATGATCAACGTCAACAAGTTGTTTCCGCGGTTGAGCATCCGCGTCAAACTCGCGATCGCATTCGCGCTCGTGGCGCTTGGACCGCTGGCCGTCGTGTCGTTCATCGGCGCTCGCGAGACGGTGTTTCAGATCGAGGCCAAGGCGCGCAATACGCTCGAGCACGACCTCGAGATGGCCGAGACCGAGACCGCGCTCTCTCTCAGCTCGGCGGAAGGTCACATGGACCTCATCGCCAACGTCGTGCTCGGGCCGTTGCTCCACGACGGCGCCATCCCCGCGCACGCGCGCCTGGACGCCGAACGTGTCGTGAAGACGCTGCTTGCCTCCGAGCCGACGCTGTACCAGGTGAAGCTCATCGACGCCGACGGCCGCTACCGGTTGCTCGTTCGCGCGTCGGGTCCGCCGCTGGACGTCGAGGAGATGGACGGGGGCGAGTACTACGCCTGGCGCGCCAGCTCACTGCGGCCGCACACGCGGCTGCTCTTCGCCATTGAGGTGGCGGGTCCCGAAGAACCTGGCCTTCGGAAACCAATGCCGGCCGTAGCCATCCTGTTCCCCGTGCACGCGCCGAACGGCGAATTCCGCGGCGTAGTGGTCGGCGAGGCGTATGCCTCGGCGCTCTTTTCGCACCTCGATCATGCGTCGGCGGGCTTTGGCGGCATCACGGGACTTGTCGACGGCGACGGACGCTTTCTCTATCACTCGTTGCGCAAACGCGACTGGGCCACCCTCCTGGCAGCGCACGATCGGCTGAGCGTGCGCAGCGACTTTCCGGACGACGTCGCGTCGGCCATCATCTCGGGGCGCGCGGGCACGTTGATAACGCCCGACCGGGAGCTGGTCAGTTTCCGTCCTCTCTCGCTGGGCACGTCTTCCCGGGCCAGGCTCTCGCTCTATCGCGTCGTGCCCATCGCCACGGTCGCAGCGCCAGCACGCTCGTTCGTAGTGCTCGTCCTCCTCGCCGCCGGCTTGGCGGCGCTGCTCGTGCTCGGCCTCGCCATGCTCGCGGCGAACGAGTTCACCAAACCGATCTTCCAGATCCGCGACGCCGCATGGCAGCTCGCCCGCGGCGAGCCGGTGCGACAGCCGAACGTCGAGACGAACGACGAGTTCGAGGATCTCGCGAATGACTTCGCGCGGGTGGCTGAGCAGGTCGCGCGGCATCGCGCGCAGCGAGAAGCGCTCATCGCGGAGCGAACGCGATTGCTCGAGCACACCCATGCCGAGTTGGCCGACATTCTCAAGCATTCCGCCGACGGCATCATCGGACTCGATTCCTCCGGCGTCGTCACCATCTGGAACGACGGCGCCGAGCGGCTCCTCGGCTCCTCGGCGTCGGAGGCCATTGGCCGGGAGATCAACGCGGTGCTCCGTCCCAGTGGCGAGCGGGCCCGCCGTGAGCAGGCCGTGATGCGGCGCGAGCTGGAGCGGGAGCACGTGGTGGTGAACTTCCTCACCGAAGTGCTCGCCAAGGACGGCACGCCCATTCAGATCAGTCTCACGGCCACGCTCATTGCCGGCGCGGACGGTGGCGCGCTCGGCTCTTCCCTCATCATCCGCGACAACCGGCTGCAGTCCCGCCTCGAGGATCAGATGCGGCGTTCCGAGCGTCTGGCGGCCATCAGCGTCATGGCGGCTGGGCTGGCGCACGAAATCAACAACCCGTTGGCCATCATCGGCAACCGCATCGAGTGCATGCAGCGCGACATACGGGACAAGTGGAGCGACACCTCGCTGGCTGCGGACGTCGACGTGCTACAGCAACACGTGGCGCGGCTGCGAGAGCTGACGACGAGCCTGCTCCGCTTCGCGCGCGACGACCGCGGAGAAGCGGGGCCGGTCGCGCTCGGCGCGCTTGCCGAAAGCACCGTGGCGCTCCTCCACCGGACGATGGCCATGCGCCGTTTGCAGCTGCGGCTCCACGTCAAGCCCGGCGTGCCTGACGTCATGGGGTACGAGAAGGCCATCGAAACGGTCATCGTCAATCTGCTGCTCAACGCGGCGGATGCTACGCCGCCGGACGGAACCGTGACACTCTCCATCCGGTGCAGCGCCGACGGAAAAGCGGTGGAGATCGAGGTGCGAGATACCGGTGAGGGCCTGGCTCCGGAGCTGCGCGAGCGCGTCTTCGATCCCTTCTTCACGACGAAAGGACCTGGGCGCGGCACTGGCCTGGGCCTTACCGTGTGCCGCAGCATCGTCGATCGCCATGGTGGCGCCATCGCCATCGACACGCCGCCCGACGGCGGCTGCCGGTTCGTCGTCACCATCCCCCTCCAACCCGTGAGTGCAACGTGGAACGAGCGCGCGTACTTGTAATCGACGACGAACAGGCGATGCTCGAGAACTGCGAGCGGCTCCTGAGTCGGGAGGGCTACACGTGCACGACCCTCGCCGAGCCGCTGCGCTTCCGCCAGGTGGCGGCGGAGGTCGATCCGGACGTCATCATCACCGACCTGCGCATGCCCGGCGCCGACGGGCTGACCATTCTGGCGGCCGGTGTGGCCGACGACCGCACGCGCCCTGTGATCCTGATGACGGCGTTCGCCACGGTCGCCTCGGCCGTGGCCGCGGTCCGCGAGGGAGCGTTTGACTACATCACCAAGCCGTTCACCGCCGACCAGCTTCTCGTCGCCGTCGAGCGCGCCGCGCGCTATCGCAGACTGACGGTGGAGAACCGCACGCTGCGGCAGCAGGTGGAGCTCACCCAGGGCGGCGACGGCATACTCGGCTCGAGCGCGGTCATGCACCGGCTCCTCGAGCAGGCGGCGAAGGTCGCGCCCACAGACGCGAACGTGCTCGTCACCGGCGAGAGCGGCACCGGCAAGGAGCTCATGGCGCTCTTCATGCACGCGCATTCGCTCCGCCATGCCAAGCCGTTCGTCACCGTCGACTGTGCGGCGATGCCGGAAGGGCTCCTGGAGTCGGAGCTGTTCGGCCACGAGCGCGGCGCGTTCACGGGCGCCGTTCAGCGCACCGATGGATTGCTCGCCAAGGCGAATGGCGGTACGGTCTTTTTCGACGAGATCGCCGAGCTCGGGACCGGTCTTCAGTCGAAGCTGCTGCGCGCGCTCGAGCAGCGACAGATACGCCGGCTCGGCGACTCCCGGCTCATCAACCTCGACATCCGTGTGGTGGCAGCGACAAATCAGGATCTCGAGGCGGCGGTGGCCGCCGGCCGTTTCCGGGAAGATCTGTACTACCGGCTCAACGTCGTCCATTTTACCCTGCCGCCGTTGCGCGCGCGGCACGGCGACGTGCGCATCCTGATGACCGCCTTCCTCGAGGAGTTCGCCGTCACCGCGCATCGCTGGCCGCCCGAGGTGACGGCGGAGGTGTGGACCATCCTCGAGCAGCACCCGTGGCCCGGCAACGTCCGAGAGCTGCGAAACACCGCGCAGCGTCTCGTCGTGTTGGATAACGATGGCCGGATCACGGCGGAGGATCTCGACGACGCGCTCCAACCGCGGATCAAGCTGCGCTCGGGCGAGCCCGCAAGCTGGCCGCTCTCTTACTCCGAGGCCCAGGACAAGGCGCTGCGCGACTTCCGCGCCGCCTACGTGGGACGGCTCCTCGAGGTCAATGGCGGCAACGTGTCACGGGCGGCGCTGGCGGCCGGCGTCAGCCGGCGAACGCTTCATCGATGGCTGGCGGAGCTCAACGGCGCGGTCGCCAAGGAGGAGTCCTGATGAATAAGCGCCTGTTCGCGAGCGTCGTCCTCGCGGGCGCACTCTTTCCCCCGCACGCGCGCCTGGCCGCGCAGGACGGCAGGGTTTCCGGAACGGTCACCGCTCCAGCCCCGGGAATGGGTGGGGTCGTCATCTATTTGATTCCCATCGCGTCGGCCAGGGTGCCGGCTGTCGCCCCGCGAAGCGCCCAGATCGATCAACGCAACCTGCAGTTTGTGCCGCGCGTCATCGCCGTGAGCCCGGGATCGACCGTGTCCTTCCCGAACAGCGATCCCGTGATGCACAGCGTCTTTCACCCCGGTACTCGCGCCGGCGGCTTCGACCTCGGCACGTACCCTCAGGGTGAGCAGCGCAGCTTCACCTTTGACGATGAAGGTGCCTACGTGATCTTCTGCCACGTGCATCCGGAGATGGTAGCCTATGTCGTCGTGTTGGCGACGCCCTATCGCACCGTCACGGACGACGAGGGCCGGTTCAAGGTTGCTGGCGTGGCGCCCGGTACCTATCACCTCCGCACCTGGCACCGGCGACTGCAGACGCAGGATCGTGTGGTCTCAGTTGCCGCCAATGGAGCCGTGCGCGTCAACCTGACACTGAAGTACGGCGTTCCGGTGGAACCGCGGGCGGCGGAGCAGCACCGCCCGCGGTGACCCGCGCACTCGGAGTCGCCGAGTGATTGTACCGGCGCTCCAGCCTCCGGCGACGCTGTGGACCGTCGGCCATTCGACGCATCCGATCGAGGAGTTTCTCGACATCCTGCACGCGCAGGGTGTGACTCGTATCGCCGACGTCCGTCGCTTCCCGGGGTCGCGCAGCTATCCTCAATTCAATCCGGCCGTGCTGGAGGGTGCGCTGGCAGAGGCGGGGATCGGCTACACCCCCATGCCCGAGCTGGGCGGACGTCGGCGGCCTCGCGCCGACTCGCCGCACTCGGTATGGCGCAATGAGGCGTTCCGCGGCTATGCCGACTATATGGACACGCCGGAGTTCGCCGCGTCGGCGCAGCGGCTGGCCGAGGTAGCGCGAGAGGATCGCGTTGCGGCGATGTGCGCGGAAGCAGTCTGGTGGCGGTGCCACCGGTCGATGATCGCCGACTTCTTCAAGGCGCACGGCTGGGAGGTGCTGCACATTCTTGGTCTGGCCGAACCGCGCGAGCATCCGTACACGTCCGTCGCGAGAATCGTGGACGGCGAGCTGGCCTACTGACGCCGGCGACCCGAGGCGTGCGGATTGAACAACGCGCTATGGCGCCGCGCTCGGCGGCGGTTGAGGTGGCCGCGCCCCGGCCGGCTTCGGAGAGGGAAGGCTGACGAGAATCGCCGTCGCCGCGAGCACGAGGGCCGCCGCGGTCAGTTCCGCCCTTGACGAGCGACGAATAGCGTGCGCGGCGTCCTCGGAGCCCAGCGCGGGACGCACCCGCCGCCAGTTCCATGCGCCAAGCCCGAAGACGACCGCGACGAGGCACAGCTTGATGAGTAGCGCGTAGCCGTACGGCGTCGTCCAGAGTGAGGACAAGGGATTGAGATGCGTCCATGCCGTGATCAGCCCCGACAGCACGACGAGCATTCCGCAGGTGAGTGCGAGAGGCGAGAATCCGTTCACCATGTCAGCCGCGATCGCGCCTCTCCGCTCGCGCGTCCTCTCCTCGCGTAGCACGATGGCGAGGCCGGCGACCGCCAGGATAAAGAGGGTTCCGATCCACAGGCCGGCCACGACGCGGTGCGCCGGATTGACCAGACGTGCCCACTGCCCAGTGAATACGCCGGTGAGCGGAGCGAGAACCGCTCCGACGAGGGCGAGCGGCCAGCCCGCGGGCCGCCGTGCCGCCGCGAGTGCGAGCCCAACGATCGCGGCCGCAAAGAGCACGCAGGCCGTTCCGGTCTGGAGCGTTCCGGTCACGAGTTGGCCAACGGCGACGTGCGCGCGCGCGGCCGCCTGCGGAAGGCCGGAGAGGAAGATCAGCGTCTGGACCAGGATGCCGGCGAGCCCGATGACCGCCGCGCGCTGCGAGGCATCTTCGTAGACGGTGCGCTCCGTGAGATCTGTCGCGGAATTCATGCGGCCACGCACCGCCGCGAAGCGAAAGCCCACGGCACCAAGGGCGAGGAACTGCGCGGCGAAGCCGACGTACTCCCTGACGGGTTCGGACCAATGGATGAGCGGTTCGGCTTGCAAGGACGGTCTCCAGGAAAGTTCGTTGGGAATGCGGCCGAGACTGGCAATTCTCTGGCCCGGAACGTGAACTATACCGGAGCGCAGTTGCCGTGGATGCATAGTGGAACCCATTCCCAGAAGCCGGTATAATATCCGAAGTATGGCCAAACGCGAGAAGAACATTTCTTCGGTGCGGTCGAGCGGGAGGGCGCACGCGGACGACAACGCCCGCGCCCTTACGAATGCGAAGGCAATCTGCGCGTTGCTCTTCGGCCCTCCCGGTTCGCGGTCGTTCGCCATTCGGTACTGCGATGGCGTCACGGAAGCCGCGGCCAACGAGCCCGCTCCATTCACATTTGTCGTCCATCACGCCGGCGCACTGCGGCGCATGCTGCTTCCGCCAAACGAGCTCTCCATCATCGAGGCGCTACTTTCCGGCGACGTCGATGTCGAGGGTGACGTCGAAGCGGCGATGTGGATGGGCGACGGAATCAACGCGCGCCTCAAATCTCCGTCGACACTTTTCTCGCTGCTGCGGCACCTCTTCGCGTTGCCGCGCCAGGAAGCGAGCGACAACGTGCGCGAGCTGCGTGCCAAGCACACGGTGGGGCGCGCGGGCTCGCGTCACATGCCCAAGCGCGACCGCGAGGCCATTCGCTACCACTACGACGTCGGCAACGACTTCTACTCGCTCTGGCTCGACCGGCGCATGCTGTACTCGTGCGCCTACTTCGCGGATGGCACCGACGCCGACGCCGAGCTCGAGGACGCGCAGCTCGCGAAGCTCGACATCATCTGCCGCAAGCTGCGCCTTCAGCCCGGCGACCGCCTCCTCGACGTCGGTTGCGGATGGGGCGCGCTCATCATGCACGCCACTCGCCATTACGGAGTGACCGCGCTCGGCATCACGTTGAGCGATGCGCAGGCTGCGCTCGCGCGCGAGCGCATCGCGGCGGAGGGATTGGGCGACCGCTGCCGGGTGGAGCTGCGGGACTATCGCTCGCTCCAGGATCTGCCGCCATTCGACAGGATTTCGAGTGTTGGCATGGTGGAGCACGTCGGCGTCGAGAATCTGCCGATGTATTTCGCCGCGCTGCATCGCGTGCTGCGACCGGGCGGTCTCCTGCTCAATCACGGCATCGTGAGCGTCTCGGCTGCGCGGCCGCTGCCGCGCTGGGACTGGCTGGAGAAGCGGCTCTGGAAGCGCGACGCCTTCCTCGACCAGTACGTCTTCCCCGATGGCAGGCTCGGTCCGCTGAGTGCCGTGATCGCCGGCGCCGAGGGCGCCGGCTTCGAGACGCGCGACATCGAGAGCCTGCGCGAGCACTACGCGCTCACACTGCGTGCCTGGCTCACGCGCCTCATGCGCCATCGCGACGAAGCTATCGCCCTCACCGACGAACGAACCTTCCGAATCTGGCGTGTCTATATGGCGGGGTCGGCCTTCGGCTTCGCGACTGGCCGGCTGAATATCGTGCAGACGCTGCTGGCCAAGCCGGATGGCGATGGCCACACCGACCTTCCGCTCCAGCGTACGGATCTCCTCGTCTGAGCTGGTCGCACCGATGCCCGACCAGGTCGGATTTGTCGAGCGCGGGCCCGATTAGATTTCGTGCGTGACTATCGACCCCGTTCTCCACGATGCGATTCGCACGAGACGCACCTTCGCGATCATCAGCCATCCCGACGCCGGGAAGACGACGCTCACCGAGAAGCTCCTCCTCTACGGCGGAGCGATCCATCTCGCCGGCACTGTGAAGGCGCGACGCCAGCAGCGCCATGCGACGTCCGATTGGATGCAGATGGAGCAGGAGCGCGGCATCTCGGTGACGTCGAGCGTGATGCAGTTCGAGTACGACGGCTATCAGATCAATCTGCTCGACACGCCGGGACACGAGGACTTCTCGGAAGACACCTATCGCGTTCTCATCGCCGCCGACAGCGCGGTGATGTTGCTCGACAACCGCAAGGGCGTCGAGGAACGCACCCGGCAGCTCTTTGCCGTCTGCAAGCGGCGTCGCATCCCGATCTTCACGGTTGTCAACAAGTGCGATCGCGTGGGCGAGGATCCGCTCAAGCTCCTCGGCGACGTCGAGGCCGACCTCGGTCTCGACTGCCATCCGATCACCTGGCCAATTCATTCCAATGGCGCATTCATCGGCGTATACGATCGTCGCCGGAAGTTGATCTACCGCTTCGCGCGCGGCGAGGATCACGGTGCAAGCCGAGCGGATGTGCAGGTCGCGTCGCTCGAGGATCCCGCGCTCGAGGACATGCTCGGCAGCGAGGCGCACGAGCGGCTGGTGCACGACATCGCGCTGCTGGACGAGGCGGGACATCCCTTCAGTGAAGCGGCGATGCTCGCGGGAACGCTGTCGCCGGTGTTTTTCGCGAGCGCGCTCACCAACTTTGGCGTCGAGCCCTTCTTGCGTGAGTTCGTCGAGCTCGCGCCGCCGCCAACGGCTCGTGAATCGACGAATGGGCTGGTGAATCCCGCGGATCCGAACTTCACCGGGTTCGTTTTCAAGATCCAGGCGAACATGGACCCGAAGCATCGCGACCGCATCGCCTTCGTGCGCATCTGCTCGGGTAAGTTCGAGCCCGGTCTTTCCGTGACGCTTGTGCGCACCGGAAAGCCGCTGCGCCTCTCGAGCGCGCAGCAATTTCTCGCGCGCGAGCGATCGGCGATCGAAGAAGCGTGGCCAGGTGACGTGATCGGCGTGATGGATCGCGGCAATCTCCGCATCGGCGATACGCTTTCCGCCGACGGCCACCTCGAGTTCTCCGGCATTCCACGCTTCGCTCCGGAGCACTTCGCGCGAATCGTCGCCGCCGACCCGCTCAAGCGAAAGCAGCTCGACGCGGGACTTCGCCAGCTCACCGAAGAGGGCGCCGCGCAGGTGTTCTACACGTCGGGGACGGACACGCTCAGCCCGACACCGATCGTCGGCGCTGTGGGTCTGCTTCAGTTCGACGTGATGCTCCATCGCCTGGAGCACGAGTACGGCGCGCCATGCCGGCTGGAAAAGATTTCAGCGCGCTATCCGCGCTGGGTCGTCGGCGCGCAGGACGAGATCGAGCGCATCGCCCGTGACCGTGGCCGCATGCTGCTGTACGACGCCAAGGGACACCCGTTGCTGCTGTTCGAGGATGCGTGGGGGATGCGCTGGGTGCTGGAGCGGGAGACGAGTGTCACCTGGCTTGAAGTCGCACCCTGAACCACAGTCTGACAGCGGGTCAGACTGTCAGACTGTCAGACCCAGTTATCGGTCCGCCCTCACCAAGGGCTCATCCACAAGATGTTCGGAAACGAACCACACCTGCAACTCATTCCGCCGTATGACATCGGTGATGAGCAGGTCGTTCGTTCCTTCATCGCCCGCGTCGCTCGCTTTCCTGGCCGCGGCGCGCGCGGATGTGAGAATCAGTTCGTGTGCTTCGAGCAGGCGGGAGATCTGCACGGGCACCTCTTCACGTCCGCGCGGCGGGCGCTCGATCTGCGTCATCTCGGCCACGTCGGGCGCCATCGCGATGGCGAGACCGCCGAGAAGCTGAATGCGCTCCGCGATCGCATCGACGAGCTCGGCCTGCTCCTCGTAGTGCTTGTCGAAGAGAAGGTGCAGCGAGTAGAAGGTGTGACCGGCGACCTGCCAGTGATGCTTCTTGTACAGATCGCGGATCGTCATGGTATCCGCGAGTGTCTGATTGAGCGCGTTGACGCTTGCGACGCAGACTTTCTCCTTGAGTCCGTTCGGCAGCCGAGCGATGGTGCCGAACTTCTGGATCTCGCGGCCGCGCTGCCCGAGAATGGGGCGGGCGCTCTTTGCGTCGGCGCTCTTGGCTCCGGCGTTGGCCTTACGCGGGCTCTTGCGTGCGCTGGCCGACGACGTGGGACGGGACTGACGGGACATGGTTCCTCGCGTGAAGAGTGTTGCGTTGAATGACGGACTCACCGCTCGAAGCTCAGAAGTCGGGGCTGAGCATGACGAGCATTCGGCCATTTGGCTCCGGCATGATGGAGGCACTGAGGAACAGCCGGTCGAACCAGTTGTCCGGGTGTGCGTGGCTGTAGCTCACGACCTTGTAGCCCGCGAGCACGCCCATGAACGCGCCCGAGACGACATCGCTCGACCAGTGCTGATCCAGCCGGATGCGAGCGAGTCCTGGCAGCATGCCCGCCGCGAACAGCACGGGCGCGACGAACGGTGTGGCGTCCGGATTCCGGCGTTGAATCTCCATCGTCAACACGGTGGCAACTGCCATGCTCGACGACGTGTGAATCGACGGAAACGCACGATAGTCGAAGGTCGAGTCGCCGAAGAATCCGCGAAACGACTTGAACTTGTACTGGTCGCTGTCGTGTGACACGTAGGGGCGCGTGCGTCCCAGCGGTCCGCGAATGAGCTGGCTCGCCAGGCTGGCGAGCACCACGGATTCGGTGGCGTGCAACGCAACGTCAGTGACCAGTGGCGAATGGAACAGCCGTGCCGCCCCGTACGTGACGATGCCGGCGGCCGTGAGCGTGGTTTCGTTCACCTTGCTCACCGACGTGGAAAATTTTGACAGGCCGTCGAGATCCTTGTGAGTGACCGGGTCGCTGCGGCGCCCGCGTTGGGAGGCGCGCGCGATCTCCGGATCGAAGTAGGAAACCGCACCTGTCACAACGAGCGCGGCGCCAGCCATGGCGAGATCTCGCCGATTGAAAAAGGTCTTGCTGACCCCACTCGTATCGACACGCTGCGCGAGGGCAGATTGTCCGAGCATGGCGAGCGAGAACGCGATGGTGGCGAATTGGCGCACGAAGATTCTCCCGGGGTCAGGGCGTATGGCGGG
>Ga0209638_1001721_pt1 | contig 13686 bp, 12 predicted proteins | sample BarGraNGADG00211_FD_184490 | JGI IMG/M metagenome (GOLD analysis project Ga0209638, IMG submission 184490) | Arctic peat soil microbial communities from Barrow, Alaska - Barrow Graham LP Ref core NGADG0002-211 (SPAdes) (version 2) | ecosystem: Environmental > Terrestrial > Soil > Wetlands > Peat... | reverse complement strand
GCGGCGACGTTCCTGCTGGGCCCGGCGATCGCGCTCCTCTCCGTCGTGCTCGGCATCCTCGTCAGCGCCCGGGCGAACGACCCGCGCACCGCCCAGCAGATCGGCGCGGTGATCGTCGTGCCCCTCGTCGCCGTCGTGATCGCCCAGGCAGCCGGCCGCTTCCTCGTCGACGCGACTGGGTACGGCGTGGCCGCCGTGGCCGTCCTCGTCCTGGCGCTCGCCGGGCTCCGGGCCGGCACCTGGCTCTTCGCCCGCGAGGCGATCCTCACGCGGTGGCGATGACCGGCAACGCGCGGGCGGCTCGCGCCGGCGATTCCTACCCGGTGCTGCTCGGCACGCTCGCGCTCGCGTGGGGCTCCAGCTACCTCTTCATCAAGATCGGCGTCCAGACGCTGCCGCCGCTCAGCCTGGTGGCATGGCGCCTCCTGGTCGGCCTGGCGATCCTGGCGATCGTCGTCGTGATCACGCGGACGCCGCTTCCGCGCGATCCCCGGACGCTGGGGCACCTCGCGGTCCTCGGCGCCGTGAACATCGCCATCCCGTTCTGGCTGATCGGCTGGGCGGAGCAGCACATCTCGTCCGGGCTCACCGGGATCCTCCAGTCGGTCTCGCCATTCGTCACGCTCGTGCTCGCCGCTGCCTTCGTGCACGACGAGCACATCACGCGCGGCCGCCTGGCCGGGATCGCGATCGGGTTCGCGGGCATCCTCGTCCTCTCCGCGCCGAACCTCGCGGACGCGGGGACGGCCGCGGGCGCCGAGCGTCTCCTCGGCGAGCTCGGCGTCGTCCTCGCGTCCGTCGCCTACGGCGCGGGCAACACATACGCCCGTCGCGCCCTCCGCGAGACGCGGCCGCTCGTCCTCGCGACCGGCCAGGTCGCGTGGGCGTTCGCGATGGTGGCGGTCCTCGCCATCGTGGTCGATGGCGGCGTGACGGTCCCCCGCGTCCCCGAGGCGTGGCTCGCCGTCGGCTGGCTCGGGGCGGTCGGAACCGGGTTCGCCTACCTGGTCTTCTTCCGGCTCCTCACGCGGTGGGGGCCCACCCGCGCATCGCTCGTCGCGTACCTGCTGCCGGTCGTGGCCGTGGTCCTGGGCGTCGTCGTGCTGGGCGAGACCGTGGACGCGACGTTCCTCGCTGGCGCCGTCCTCATCGTCGCCGGGATCTGGGTGGTCAACCGGCGCGGCTGAGCGCCACCCGGATCTCCTCCCCTGCCGTGCACCCGATCACGTGGTCGTTGACCATCCCGGTCGCCTGCATGAACGAGTAGCAGATGGTCGGGCCCACGAACCGGAACCCGCGGCGGACGAGCTCCCGGCTCATCGAGCGCGATTCGGCCGTCTCCGCCGGGATCTCGGCCTGGGTCGCCGGCTGCCGGTCGAGCGGCGTCCCGTCCACGAAGCCCCAGAGGAGACCCGAGAGCGACTCGCCCGCCGCGGCGAGCCCGCGGACGAGCCGGGCGCCCGCGATCGCGCTTTCCACCTTGCGCCGGTTCCGAATGATCCCGGCGTCCGCGAGGAGGCGCGCGACGTCGGCCTCGCCGAACGCGGCGACTGCCGCCGCGTCGAAACCCGCGAACGCCCGCCGGTAGCCCTCGCGCTTGTGCAGGATCGTCGTCCACGACAGGCCGGCCTGGGCACCCTCGAGCACGAGCATCTCGAAGAGATGCCGCTCGTCGTGGGACGGCCGGCCCCACTCCGTGTCGTGGTAGGCACGCAGGAGATGGTCGGCCTCGGCGCCCCAGGGGCAGCGCGCGACTCCGTCGGATCCGACGCTCACCGAGCGGGCGAGACCGGGGCCGGACTGATCATCGCGGCCGGCGCGCCGTGCTCCGTCACGTCGCGGCGTGCCATGGCCCTCCGATCCCAGTCCGGTCGAGCACGCTACGGAGCGGGCCGGCCGGCGGCCGACTCGGCCTTCTCCTTGAGGGCGGCGAGCTCGGCCTCCAGGCGCGGCCCGATCCCGCCGCGACCCAGGCGCACGAATGCCCGTCCCACCCGCGAGCGACCTTCGAGGTGGACGGCGCCGGCGACCCGTGTCCCTCCCGAAGCGGGCGTCAGCTCCCAGCGGCGCTCGCCGACGATCGCGCCACCGCCGATGCTGACACGGAACCTGCGCGCCGGCCGCGCCTCGAGGCTCTCGACGAGCGTCCCGAGCGCGACGGGCCCCACCCGGAAGCGGGCGTGCCGGCGGGCGCCGGCTGCCGGCCAATCCGGGCCCGCCGGCCCGAGGTGCAGGCGGACGTCACGCCAGACCGGGCAGGCCGGATCGTGGAGCGCGGCCCAGACGACGTCCGGCGGCGCATCCACGAAGAGCCGTCGCTCGACCGCGCCTCGCGGGAGGGGTGACATGGGACCTGCAGCCACGCTCATCGCCTCGTGGGTCGGCCGGCAGCGTCCATGCATGGATTATCGCACCGGGATGCGGGCTCCCCTGCCGGGCACGGTTCGCCGCGGGCGCGGTCTGCCGCGGGCGCGGTCCGCCGCGGCGCGGGCTGCCATCGCACGCACGACCCGGTATCGTCCGTCTGGCATGCGCCGCCGAATCGCGATCCTCGTGTTCCTTCCCCTCGCGATCCTCGCGACCGCGCTCGCCGGCCTCGTGTACGTCGTCGCCCAGCAGGACGGCCGATCGCTGGCCAACGAGCCGCAGGTCCAGCTCGCCGAGGACGCCGCGGCGCGCCTCGACGCCGGCGGACGGCCGCAGGACCAGGTCGGCGCGGTGCCCGTGGACATCGCCCGCAGCCTGGCCCCATTCGTGGTCGTCTACGGGAGCGGGGACACCATCCTCGCGAGCGACGGGCTGCTCGACGGCCAGCCGCCGGTCGTGCCCGCCGGAGTCCTCGCCGGTGCGCGCGCCACGGGCCGGAATGTCGTCACGTGGCAGCCGCGGCCGGGCGTCCGCGTCGCGACTGTCAGCATTCCGTGGTCGGGAGGAACGGTCCTGGCCGGCAGATCACTGCGGCTCGTCGAGGACCGCGCCGCGATGCTGGAGCTGCTCGTCGGTGCCGGATGGCTGGCAACCCTCGCGGCGCTTGCTGTCGCGGCCGCGGTCGTGGCGCGCCTCTGGCCGGGGCCCGCCGCGAGCGCGTGACCTGAGCCCGCACGGCGCCGCCGCGCCGCGGGACCCGCCCGGGTCCCGGATTCTTCCCCCGACGTCTCCGTGCGCCGGTCTACTTGCCGGCGCGCTCCTTGGGGAGCGGGGGCAGGCCGCGCCTGCCGGCCACCAGGTAGTGCCCGAACCACGCGCGCACCTGTGCCAGGTTCTCGATCCGCCGGAACGGGGCTCCGGATCGCGTGAGCTCGTGCGTCTCGTTGGGAACGCGCATGAAGCGGACCGGTCGCTTGAGCGTCCGGAGGACGGCGAAGAGCGCCTCCGCCTGGCCGATGGGACAGCGCAGGTCGTTCTCAGCGTGCTGGATCAGGAGCGGCGTCCGGATCTGCTCCGCGTAGGTCAGCGGAGAGAGCCGCCGGTACAGCTCCGGGTCCTCCCAGGGCTGCGCGCCGAACTCCATCGTCCCGAAGAGCCCGCCCGCGAGGTCGCCGGTGAGCATGAGCGTCGCGAGGTCGGTCACGCTCCGGCAGGTCATGGCGGCTGCGAACCTCTGGTCCGCTGCGACGATCCAGTTCGTGAGGTATCCGCCGTACGAGCCGCCCGCGACCCCGAGCCGCTTCGGGTCGGCGAGCCCGGCGGTGACCACGGCATCGACGTGGGCAAGGACGTCGCGCGTCGGGCCGATCGCCCAGTCCGGGAGGTTCGCCGCGTTGAAGTCCTGGCCGTAGCCCTCGGAACCGCGGGGGTTGGTGGCGAGGACGCTGATCCCGGACCCGGCCACCACCTGGAACTCCCAGGTCGGGGCCCAGCCGTACAGCGTGTGCGGGCCGCCGTGGATCTCGAGGACGAGCGGGGCGGGCTCGCCCGCCGCCGCCGCGACGCAGGGCGTGAGCCATCCCTGGATCTCGCGGCCGTCGACGGTCACCCACCGCTCGACCGCCGGGCGCAGCTCGATCGCCTCGAGCGCGTCCTCGTTGCAGCGGGTGATCCTGCGCAGCTCCGCGCCGGCCGGGTCGTCCGCGGCCCCGTCCGACCCCAGGTCCACGACGTGCACGTCCCCGAGCGCCGTCGGGTCCGACCTGATGGCCGCGACCCGCACGCCCCCGCCGGTGCGCGGGACGGCGTGCCAGCCGGACAGGTAGTGGTGCCCATCGGTGATGCGGTCCACCTCGCCGTCGTCGATCGCGATCCGCCAGAGCTCGTAGCTGCCGTGGATCGGCGCCGTGAAGAGGAGGTGGCGGCCGTCCGGGGTCGCCCACAGGTGGGCGGGCTCGCCGGGGGTGATGTCGCTGCCCATGCCCGACCCGGGCATCAGGTCGTGGCGCTCCGAGAGGTTGTGGCCGGCGCCGGCAGCGGCCTCGCTGCCGTCGGCCGCGAACAGCCAGATGTCATTCCGACTCCCGCCGGCCCGCGGGTAGCGGTGGCCCAGCACCGCCACGGTCCGCCCATCGGCCAGCCACGCCGGGGACCCGAACGCCGACCCGGCGCCGTCGGTGATCCGGATGTCGTGCCCGCTCGCGACATCGACGACGCGGACGTCGAACTGCCAGTCGAGGTCCGGGTCGCGTCCGCCCTGGGCCACGTACGCGACGCGCGAGCCGTCGGGCGAGAAGACGGGGTCGTCGTGGCTCGTGGGCCCGGTCGTGAGCCGGCGGGCGGCGCCCGTCACGGCATCGACGAGCCACAGGTTCGCGACATGGTCGTAGACGAAGCCGGATCCGTTGAGCATGTTCTGGAGCCGGTCGATGTAGCGATAGTCGGAGGCCGGCGGCTGGCCCGGCTTCGGCTGCGGGGCCTTGCCGCGCGCCCTGGCGTCCGCACGGCGATCCGGCGCACGCGATGCGCTCCGAACGACCAGGGAACGGCCGTCGGGCGACCAGGCGAAGCCGTCGACACCGCGCGGAAGGTCGGTCAGGCGGCGCGCCTCGCCGCCGTCGAGCGGGAGCAGGTGGACCTGTGTCCCGTCCTCGCGGTCGGGGGGCGCGTCGGGCTCCTCCTCCGTGACCGGCCGCCGGTCGGACAGGAAGGCCAGCGTCCGGCCGTCGGGCGAGAAGCGTGGATGGGTGTCGTGGCGCACGCCGAGCGTCACCTGACGCGCCGGCGCGCTCGCGTCGGCAGGGACCAGCCAGATCGCGTGCCGGTAGGCGTCCCTGCCCGGCGCGGCCACCTGGACCGTGAACGCGATGAAATCACCGTCCGGCGAGAGCTGTGGATCGGTGGGGATCCGGAACCGGTAGAGGTCCTCGGGTTGCGGCGGACGGGACATGCGCGACCTCGGACGTGAGCGGGCTGGCCGGGTGGGTGACTCGGACGATACCAGCGAGCCAGCCGGGCCATGGCGCGATATCACGCGGGTCCGGCGATGACGTGCCCGGACGATCCGGCCACGCCCGGCGCTCCGGCCGGGCGATCCGGCCGAGACCAGCGCTCCGCGCCGGGCGATCCGGCCGAGACCGGCGACTGCGCGCCGCGCGATCCGCCCGCGAATCGGCCCACCTGGCGGGTGATTTCGGGCGGTTCCGCCGTGCCGTGCCCCCTGGCGCGGACCATGATGGCGGCACACCGCAGCGGAGGCGATCGTCCATGCGCATCCTCCTTGCCGTCGACGGCTCACCATCCGCATCCCGCGCCCTCGAGCTCGTCGCCAACCTCCCGTGGCCACCTGGCTCGGTTGTCCGTGTCGTCGCGGCCCTCGACATCGCCCCGGCGCTCTGGGGCGGCCCATGGATCCCCGCCATCCCGGCGGGCGCCGACGAGTACGAGGCGCAGGCCCTGCGCGACCTGACCCGCGTGATCGAGGTGTCGCGCCTGCGCCTTGCGTCGGTCGGGCTCGCCGTGGAGACCGACCTGCTTCGCGGGGCACCGGCATTCGCGATCCCGGACGAGGCGAAGATCTGGAAGCCGGACCTCACCGTGGTCGGGAGCCGCGGGCACGGACCCGTGGAGGCGGCGCTGCTCGGGTCCGTCTCGTCCGCGGTCGTGGACCATGCCGTCATGCCCGTGCTGGTGGCGCGCGGCGACCACGTCCGATCCATCGTCCTTGCCGAGGACGGGTCACCCGCCGGGATCGCCGCGCGGGACGTCGTGCTCGGCTGGTCGGCGTTCGTCGGGATCCCGGTGCGGGTGGTCGGCGTCGTGGACGTGGCGGCGCCGTGGCGGTCGGGGATCGCGCCGACGATGTTCTCGGCGGCCATGGACCTCTACTCGGAGATGATCGCGAACTCCCGCGAGACGTACGGCCAGGTCGTGGCCGCCACCGTGGCCACGCTGCAGGCCGCGGGCCGGACCGCGGAGGGCGATCTACGCGAGGGCGAGCCCGCCGACCAGCTGGTCCACGCGGTCCACGACGTCGCGGGCGACCTGATCGTGATCGGCTCGCGCGGCCACACGGGGGTCAGCCGGATCGTGATGGGCAGCGTCGCCCACAGCGTCCTCCTCCACTCCCGCTGCTCCGTGCTCGTGGTGAAGCAGCCGCATCCTCCGCGGTAGCGGCCGGGCGGGCCGCGGGAGGACGTCCGCATCGCGGCCGCCCGCCGCCGCGATCCGTGCCGGCCAGCGACCCTCACGGGACGCCGCCGGGCGACGTCCAGATCGCGGCCACGCCTACACTGTGCCCATGACGTCGAGCTACCTGCGGGGCGATGACCTGACGGCCCCGCTCCGCATCCACGCGGACCGCGAGGCGGGGACGCTCCGGATCGAGTGGGCAGACGGGCACGTCTCGATCTATGACCTCGTGCGCCTCCGGTGGCTCTGCCCGTGCGCCTACTGCCGGGGCGAGATGGGCCAGCCCGGCTGGCTGGATTCGAACCCGGCGCTCACGGGGGAGCAGACCCGCCTGGTCTCGATGGAGCCGGTCGGCGGGTATGCCGTCGCGCCCACGTGGGGCGACGGCCACCACACGGGGTTCTACACGTTCACATCGCTGCGCACCCACTGCCCGTGCCCGGAGTGCATGGTCGCCCGAGCCGCTGCCGGTCATCCCGACGCGGACATCCCGAAGGGAGCATCACGATGATCGTCGCCACCACGCCGTATGTTGCCGGACACCGCACCATCGAGACGAAGGGGATGGTCTTCGGACTGGTCGTCCGGAGCCGCGGGCTCGGCGGCAACATCATGGCCGGGCTCCGCTCCATCGGCGGCGGCGAGATCCACGAGTACACGGAGCTCCTTGAGGACACCCGGCGCCAGGCCATCGACCGGCTGGTTCGCAACGCGACCCTCGCAGGCGGGAACGCGGTGGTCTCCATGCGCTTCGACAGCTCCGAGATCGCGAGCACGATGTCGGAGATCGTCGCCTACGGGACCGCGGTCGTCGTCGAGGCGGACGCGACGGAGACGCTCTCGACCACAGCGGCCGAGTGACCCTCGCTGCGGTTCCAGGCGCGCCGGCGGCCGGCGCGCCTGCCGGGGCGCGGGTGTGAGCACGGGCCTCGGCATCGTGCGCCTCCTCCTGGCGTTCTTCGGGGCGCTCGGGCTCATCGCCGGGCTGGCGGTGCTCGTCGCCGGGGGCCCCGGGGCCTTCGCCGGGTTGTGGCTCATCGTCACGGGCGGGGTCCTACTGCTCGCGGTCGCCTTCGAGCGCCATCGCTACCGCAGCGAGCTTGCGGAGCGTGGCGGCGCCCTGCCCGGGCCGGGCGGGGGCGAGGACCTCGACCGGCCCATGGAGCCGCGCTTCCGGCGCACCGAGGAGTTCTTCGAGGACCCGACGAGCCGTCAGCGGATGCGCGTGTGGCTCGACCCGGTGACCGGCGAGCGCCGCTACCGCGCGGAGGGCTAGCAGGCTCCTCTCGACGCTCGGCGCGAGCGGCGATCCCGGCGGCGGGGCCGACGAGAGGGCGTGCTACGATCCCGTGTCCGTGGACTCGCTCGCTCCCGCCCTCGCGTCCGTGATCGCCCCTGGAGCCGACCCGCCCGCATGACCACGCTTCGTGTTCGCTCCCCGCGCACCGGAAGTCGCCGGCGCCCGGCAGCGCTGCCGTACCTGAACCGCGAGCTCTCGTGGCTCGACTTCAACGCGCGCGTGCTCCACGAGGCCCGCGACGAGCGCAACCCGCTGCTGGAGCGCGCCAAGTTCCTGGCGATCTTCGCCTCGAACCTCGACGAGTTCTTCCAGGTCCGCGTCTCGGGGCTGCTGGACCAGGTCGCCTCCGCCAGCGGCAAGCGCTCCCCGGACGGGCGCACCGCATCCGAGCAGCTCGGCGCGATCCGCGCCCGCGTCCACGAGCTGGTCCGCGAGCATGCCCGGCTGGTGGACCACGTGCGCACGGCCCTGGCCGCCGAGGGGGTCGCGATCGTCGATCACGCGGCGATCCCCGAGCATCACGCCCGCCTTCGCGAGCGGTATCTCGAGGAGATCTTCCCGGTCCTGACGCCGCTCGCGGTCGCGCCGGGCCATCCGTTCCCGTACATCAGCACGCTCAGCCTCTCGCTTGCGGTCGTCGTCCGCGATCCCGACGGCGGGGAGCAGCGGTTCGCCCGGGTGAAGGTCCCGCAGATCCTGCCGCGCCTCGTGGCCGTGGACGCCCACGCCTACGTACCACTCGAGCAGGTCATCGCCGCGAACCTCGACGTCCTGTTCCCTGGGCTCGAGATCGTCGAGTCGCACCCCTTCCGCGTGACCCGCGACGCCGACTTCGACATCGAGGAGGACGAGGCCGGGGACCTCGTGTCGGCGATCGAGCACGAGCTCCGCCAGCGGCGCTTCGGGTCGGCCGTGCGCCTCGAGGTGGAGGACGCGATGCCGGACGGCGTCCGCGACTTCATCCTCGAGGGGATCGGGCTGCGCCCGGATGACCTGTACGCCGTCCCCGGGATCCTCGACGCGACGTGCTTCTGGCAGGTCGCGACGCTGGACCTGCCGGAGCTGCGCGATCCGCCCTGGCAGCCGGTCATCCCGGCGCGCCTGACGCCGCACGACGAGGGCGACGCCGTGGACGTCTTCGCGGTGATCCGCCAGGGCGACGTCCTGGTCCACCACCCGTACGAGTCGTTCGGCGCGTCCGTGGAGCGGTTCATCGCGCAGGCCGCCGACGATCCCGACGTGCTGACCATCAAGATGGCCCTCTACCGCACCTCCGGCGACTCGCCGATCGTGCGGGACCTGATCCGCGCGGCCGAGCAGGGCAAGCAGGTCGTGGTCCTCGTCGAGATCAAGGCGCGCTTCGACGAGGAGGCGAACATCGTCTGGGCTCGCAAGCTGGAGCAGGCCGGCGCCCACGTCGTCTACGGCCTGGTCGGCCTCAAGACCCACTGCAAGATCTCGCTCGTCGTCCGGCGCGAGGGCTCGGGCCTGCGCCGCTACGTCCACCTCGGGACCGGCAACTACAACCCGAAGACGGCGCGCATCTACATCGACCTCGGCCTGCTGACGTGCCAGCCGGAGCTGGGCGCCGACGCGACGGACCTCTTCAACTACCTCACCGGCCTCTCGCGCCAGCACCAGTTCCGCCGGCTGCTCGTGGCGCCCGTCGCGCTCCGGCCGCGCCTGCGCGAGCTGATCGAGCGAGAGGCGGAGCAGGCCCGTGCTGGCCGGCCCGCGCGGATCGTCGTGAAGTGCAACGCGGTAGTGGACCCGGAGCTGATCGAGGCGCTCTACCGCGCCAGCCAGGCCGGCGTCGAGGTGGAGTGCATCATCCGCGGCATCTGCTCGCTGCACCCCGGCGTCCCGGGCGTGAGCGACCGGATTCGGGTCCGCTCCATCGTCGGCGAGTTCCTGGAGCACAGCCGGATCTACGGCTTCCTGAACGGCGGGCGGCAGGAGTGGTACACGGGCTCGGCCGACCTCATGGAGCGCAACCTGGATCGCCGCATCGAGGTGGTCTTCCCCATCGAGGACCTCGAGGCGCAGGCCCGGCTCGGGGAGATCATCGAGGTCATGCTGGCCGACGACCGGCGCTCGTGGCAGCTCGGGGCCGACGCCACCTGGCGCCGGACCGAGGAAGTCAACGCCGCGGCCGGGACCAGGGACACCTTCGCCACGCTCAAGGAGCGCGCGGAGCGCGCCGTCGTGGTCGGCCGCGAGCCGCGCCGGCCGGTCGCGTCGGTCGGCTCGCTCGATCCGCGCGCATGACGCGCTGGGAGGGCACGCCCGGGTGACGAGCGTCCGGCAGGGCATCGAGGTGGAGCTCAAGTACCGCGTGCGCGACCAGGAGGCGGCCGCGCGGCTGGGCGCGCTCCGGACCCTCGGCAGCCTGCGGGTCGCGGGCCGGCCACGCCAGGTCCAGATCGAGGATCGCTACCTGGACACGGCGGATGCCGCCCTTGCCCGGGCCGGGTACGCCGCCCGGCTTCGACGCGGCCCGCGGATGACGATCCTCTCGGTCAAGGCGTCCAGCGAGGCCGCGTCGGCGCTCCACCGCCGCGAGGAGCTCGAGGGCCCGGCCGATCTCTCGCTGGACCCGCACGCGTGGCCCTCATCCGCTGCTCGCTCGCTGGTCCTCGAGCATGCCGGCGATGCGCCGCTCCTCGAGACGATCACGATCCGCCAGCTGCGGCATGCCCGGACCTTCGCTGGCGACGCGCTCGAGGTCGAGCTGAGCGTCGACGATGTCGAGGTCGTGGCCGGCGGGCGAATGATCGACCGGTTCCTCGAGCTCGAGGTGGAGCTCAAGTCGGGCGACGAGCGCGGGCTCGTTGGCATCGCCTCGGTCCTCGGGGCGGATGACGCCCTCGAGCCGGTCACGACCTCGAAGCTCGAACGCGCGCTCGCGGCCCTCGCGAGGGGCGGACGGCCGGCGCGATCGCGGTCGCGCGCGGCAACGTCCGTCGCCGCCTCGCCCGTCGCAGCCGCCGCGTCCGGCGCCCCTGCGTCCGGCGCCGCCTCGCCCATCGCAGCCGCCGCGTCCGGCGCTGCCGCGTCCGGCGCTGCCGCGTCCGGCGCCGCGTCGGCGGCCTCGCCATCCACTGCGAGCCCGGCGCCGCCGCCAACTCCGCTGCCGAACCCCGCGCCGACGATGCCGGGGAGCGCGCCGAGCCCAGAGCCAGTTCCCGGGCTGCCGGTCGCTCCGGAGCCCGAGCGGCCGGCCGATGCCACGACCCCGCCCGTGCTCGCGGTTGGCAAGACCCCCGGCGTCACGCGCGACGACCTGCTCGCCGAGGCGGGTCGCAAGGTCCTCCGCTTCCACCTCGCACGGATGCTCGCCCGCGAGGACGGGACGCGGACCGGCGTGCGGATCGAGGATCTCCACGGGATGCGCGTCGCCACGCGGCGGATGCGGGCGGCATGGCGCGTCTTCGGCGATGGATTCCGGCTCGATCGGACGCGGCGCATGCGCCGTCGTCTCCGTGTCCTGGCCGCCCGGCTCGGCGCGGTTCGCGATCTCGACGTCCTCATCGAGGCCGCCCAGGCGCACCAGGCCACGCTTCCCGATGTCCAGGCGGCAGCGTTCGATCCGCTCGTCCGCGCATGGGCCGAGAACCGCGAGATCGCCCGCCAGCTGATGGTGCGGGAGCTGGATTCGGGCGCGTACACGCGCCTGGTCGACGAATACCGGATCTTCGTCACGTCGGAGGGCGCGGCCGTCCTCGCGCCCGCCAGCCCGGTCAGCCCGCACCGCGTCAGGGACACCGCCGGGTCGCGCATCTGGCTCGCCTACGAGCAGGTCCGTGGGTACGAGAGTGTCCTGCGCTGGGCGGACATCGAGACCATTCACCAGCTCCGGATCGCTGCGAAGTGGCTGCGCTACACGCTCGAGTTCTTCCGCGAGGCGCTCGGCCCGGAGGTGGACCAGCTCGTCCCCCGGGTGGTGGCGCTCCAGGACCATCTCGGGTGGCTCCACGACGCCGACGTGACGATCGCGCTGACCCGCCAGTTCCTGGTGGCCAACGCAGGCCGCCTTGCCACCGACCAGACCGAGGTGATCGCCGCCTACCTGGAGGGCCGGGAGCGTGAGCTCGAGCGCCTGCGCCGAACAATCGGCGCGCCGTGGCGGGGCGTCAACGGTGTCGCGTTCCGGCGCCTGCTGGGGCGCGCCGTCAGCGGCCTCTGAGCCGGGCGGATCCGATCGTGAAGCGGCTCCACGGGGCGTGATCGGCGTCTGCATCGCCGGGGCCACCGGGTGGGCCGGGCGCGCCCTCGTCGATGGCGTCCTGGCCGCCGACGACCTCGTGCTTCGCTCGGCAGTCGCGCGATCCGCCGGCGGCATGGACCTTGGCGTTGCACTGGGCCGATCCGAGATCGGCGTGCAGGTTCACGCGTCGGTCGACGCGGCGCTCGACGGGGTCGACGTCATGGTCGACTACACCTCGCACGCTTCCGTGAAGGCGAACGCCCTCGCCGCGATCGAGCGCGGGGTCGCGGTCGTGATCGGCGCCTCGGGCCCGACGGCCGCCGACTACGCGGAGATCGACGCCGCGGCGCGCCGGCGCGGCGTCGGCGTCATCTCGTCGGGCAACTTCTCGCTCACCGCGGCGATGGCCCAGGCGGCCGCGGTCCTCGTCGCGCCGTACCTTCCCCGGGCAGAGATCATCGACTACGCGAGCGCGACGAAGCCCGACGCGCCGAGCGGCACGTCGCGGGAGCTCGCCGAGCGGCTCGCGATCATCCGCCGGCCCGTCGTCGACCTTCCGATCGGCGAGACCGATGGCATGCGGGCGGCGCGGGGCGCCGGCATCGCCGGCGTGCAGGTGCACTCGGTCCGGCTGCCCAGCTTCTCCGTGTCGACTGAGGTCATCTTCGGCCTCCCCGACGAGCGGCTGACGATCCGCCATGACGCCGGCTCGTCGGCCGCGCCGTACGTTGCCGGGACGCTCCTCGCCGTCCGGCGCGTGGTCGGCCGGGTCGGGCTCACGCGCGGCCTCGACACGCTGCTCCTCGAGGGTCGCTGAGGGCCGTCGGGCGCCGGGTTTCCGCGTCCCGTCAGTGCCGGCGGGGCGCCGGTCAGGCTTCGGCTGTTCCCCAGCCGTGCGCGAGCAGCTCAAGGCGATCGCGCCAGGACGCCCCTGCGCGGGCGAGCGCCAGAACCATCCCTTCCCGGATCCCCTCCTCCGAGGCCGTCGCCCGCGGGACGCCGTAGCGCTCCAGGATCGCCTCGAGGAGCGCCGCGCCCGCCGCGAGGATCCTGGCCCGCTGGGGCCGGATGCCACACCGCGCCGCGACCTCGTCGGCGGGAGCCGAGCGAAGCACCGCGAACGCCTCGATGAGCCGGTCCAGCGTGACGAGCCGGTCCTCCAGCGCACCGGGCACGACCTTGACGAGGTTCGAGGCGGTTCCGCCCACCGCCACGATCGCGGTCGGCGCGGCCGCGGGACCGGCGGCGATGGCCGCGGCGGCCGCGGATCGCAGCTCCCTGATCTCGGATTCGGTCGGGGGATCGTGCTGGACGTGCGCCGCGGTAAGACGAGCGACGCCGACCCCGATCCCCGTCGCCTCGGCGCGACGCCCCGGCCCGACGAGCACGATCTGCGTGCTGCCTCCACCGATGTCGACGACCAGGAGATCGGCCTCGACCGCGCGGCCCGACGTGGCGCCGAGGAGCGTGAGGAGGCCCTCCTCGCGGTGATCGACCACGTGGAGCGGGACGCCGATCGCCGCCTCGACGGCGACGACGACGGACCTGGCGTCCGCGGCCCGGCGAAGGGGCTCCGTGCCCACGAACGCGATCCGTTCGGCGCCGAGGCCGCGGGCGGTGG
>Ga0209638_1001720_pt1 | contig 13693 bp, 7 predicted proteins | sample BarGraNGADG00211_FD_184490 | JGI IMG/M metagenome (GOLD analysis project Ga0209638, IMG submission 184490) | Arctic peat soil microbial communities from Barrow, Alaska - Barrow Graham LP Ref core NGADG0002-211 (SPAdes) (version 2) | ecosystem: Environmental > Terrestrial > Soil > Wetlands > Peat... | reverse complement strand
ATCTCGGAAATCGCCGGGCAATTTGGAAGTCAGTGCGTTGTTGTTGCTATTGACACAAAACTAATTGATGATGAATGGATTGTATTTATAAATGGTGGCCGGACCCCCACCCTATTGAAAACCGTCAACTGGGCACGCAGGGTAGAAGAGTTGGGAGCAGGTGAAATCCTGCTGACCTCTATGAACAGTGATGGAACGAGACTGGGATTTTCGATCGATATCACCGGTGAGGTAAGCAGAAACGTAAATATTCCGGTTATTGCATCCGGAGGAGCAGGTTCGATGCAACACTTCCGTGAAGTCTTTTTTAATACCGGTTGCAGTGCAGCACTCGCTGCCAGTATTTTTCACTTCGGAGATATTACTATCCCCCATCTTAAACAGTACTTAATGAATGAAAAAATAAATGTAAGATTATGAATATTGACTTTAGTAAAGGAAACGGTCTTGTACCTGTTGTTATTCAGGATAACAACACCCTTCAAGTGCTCATGTTAGGCTATATGAATGAGGAGGCTTTCGAAAAAACCGGAAAAGAGAAAATTGTTACTTTTTTCAGCAGGAGCAAAAACCGTCTCTGGACCAAAGGTGAGACCTCCGGAAATTATTTATATGTAGAAAATATATTATCCGATTGCGACAATGACTCGATTCTTATAAAAGTAAAACCGGCCGGACCTGTTTGTCACACAGGTAGTACCGCCTGTTTTGGAGAAGAAACAGCAAAAGGATTTATCTACAAGTTGGAACAAATTATAAACCAGCGAATTGAAAATGACACTAATGACTCATATACCAACAAGCTTTATAAAAAAGGTATTAATAAAGTGGCTCAGAAAGTAGGTGAAGAAGCTGTTGAATTAATTATTGAAGCCAAGGATGATAACACTGAACTGTTTAAAAATGAAGCCGCCGATCTGCTGTACCATTTGCTGATTTTATTAAAGGCCAAAGGTGTCAATTTACAAAGCATTGAAGAAATTCTGCAGAAACGACATATTTTTACCCAAAAGGTGCTTTAAGTTGAATTTATTTTTTTACCTTCGTTTCCGTTTTTAGTCCTTATTTTCATAACACTTAGAATTAAAACGATTATGAGAGATTTTTCGCTTATATGCCTATTTATTTTTTGCGCCGTAACGCTTCAGGCTCAAAAAACTGATACTCAGAAAATTACTATTACGGGTGCAGTTGTCGATTCAATTTCGGGTAAAAGTATTGAATATCCTACGGTAGCTCTCTTTACCGACTCGTTAAAACTGTTAAAAGCCGTTGCTGGCGGGGCAGACGGAAAATTTACCATCGAAGCGCCTAAAAGCGGAAAATATATTTTATCCGCTTCAATGGTAGGCTATACAAACTCAAAGAGCAAGATTTTTTTGGATAATACACAAAAAAGAGTGGATGTTGGCAAAATAGCGATATTGGAGGGGGTGCAAATTAAGGAAATAACTGTTGTGGGAATTAAGCCCCTTATCAAAAACGAACCCGACAAATTAACCTACAATCTCGAAGCCGATCCTCAAACAGCCTCAAGTGCTATTGTTGACATTTTGCGCAAGGTGCCTATGTTGAGCGTAGACGGCGAGGATGTTGTACGCCTCAACGGCGAAACCAATTTCAAAGTGCTTGTCAACGGCAAATCTTCCGGCCTGTTGGTAAAAAACTTTAAAGATGCAATTAAGGCTATGCCTGCAAGCTCTATCAAATCTATTGAGGTAATCACCAATCCGCCCGCGAAATACGATGCTGAGGGCATAGGGGGCATTATCAACATTATTACAAATAAAAAAGCAACAGAAGGATATAACGGGAGTATAAATGCAGGCTTAAATACATTAGGCGGGTATAATGGCGGTGGATATATTTCTGCACAGGTGGGGAAATTTTCGCTAAGTACAAATATTTACACGGGAAAATATATATCCCGCAAAGGTTCATATTTTTCAGAATCGGAAAATTTTGTGAGCGAAGATTATCGTTTTTCAAAAACCGAAGGCAGTTCCCAGTCTACCAGCAATTCTACCAACATCAGTCTGGAGGCAAGTTATGAAATAGATACATTAAATCTTATCACACTTTCGGGTTGGGGTTTTAAAGGTACCTCGAACAGCAACGGAACATCAATATATAACGCTTCGAATGTAGAAAATATTCTTACCAGAAAATATTCCAACACCTCGAAATCAATTTATGGTTTCGGTTCGGGTTCCGGTAGTGTCTCATACCAGCGTACATTTAAAAAACCCGACCAAAACCTGACTTTAAGTTACAGTATAGATCTGAGTCCTATGAATACAGATATCACCAATTCCATCGATCCTGATCTTAACTATATTGCCTACTCCCAACAATCGGCAAATAATGCATTAGGCATCGAGCATACTGCTCAAATTGATTATTATGATCCGCTTACTAAGAAACATTCAATAGAAACCGGAGCAAAATACATTTTGCGTCAGAATACCTCAAATACCGAGGTTAAGCGTTACGATGAGGCAACAGGTACCTGGGTTGAGGATATGTCTAAGGTAAACGACCTTGACTACGATCAACATATCGGAAGTCTTTACGGCGGATATGCCTTTAAACGTAAATCTCTTACTGCAAAGGCCGGTTTCCGTATGGAGTACACATTTAACGACGGATTATCAAAGAGCAGCGATGGTGATGTTCCATTCAATAATACGCAGTTCGATGTTGTTCCTTATGTTAACTTCTCATATATGCTCAAAAAGGGCAGTTCGGTCTCGGCAGCATATACTCAACGGCTGAATCGTCCGGGAATATGGTATCTAAACCCGTATGTAAATGATTCCAACCCTATGAGCATCTCCTATGGTAATCCCGATTTACAAACTGTCAGGCGTAATTCAATAAATTTGGGTTACAGGAAATCGTCCCAAAAATGGAACTTGGGATTAAATCTGTTCGGTGATTTTACAAAAAACAATATTGAAAGAATCACTCGTGTAAATGAGTCGGGTGTTAGTCTTTCTACATACGAGAATATAGGCAAAAACAGCAGTTTGCGATTAAATGTAAATTACTCCTATCGTTACAAAGAGAAATTAAATCTGTATCTTAACGGCTCAGTGGCTTACACAACAATATCGTCTGCGGAGCTCGCATTAAAGAATAGCGGGTTCAGTTATAACGGCGGATTAGGCGGCTCGGTTGGATTGTGGAAAAAAGCAAATTTCAACTTTAACGCTTATATTTACGGCGGTAATGTAGCACTTCAATCTAAAGCTCCATTCTACTATTCATTATACGTCGGTATAAGCCAAAAGTTATTTAAAGATAAGCTGACTTTCTCCATATACATAAGTGAACCATTTGCAAGTAAAAAAATCTACTCATACAACTCGGAAGATACGACTTACAAAATGCACTCGGAAAACATTATGTATCAAAGAACCGCAAACTTTAGCCTATTCTGGCGTTTTGGAAAATTCAATGCAACCGTAAAAAAGGCTCGTCGTTCGAGCACAGACGATAAAATGAGCGGAGGCAATACTACCACAACTCCCGGGTCTTGAAAATGACACTTTTCAAATCCAAAATTTCTCTTTGATATTCTTATAGCAAAGGGAGACTTATATTTTTCCATAAACATCGCATCTGCTCTCAATAGTTCTTATCTACTAAAGTCAAAATAGATGTAAATTGATTGAATAATGCAGATAAAAAAAGCAGCTACAAATCGTAACTGCTTTTTTGTGGGAGTAGAGGGAGTCGAACCCCCGACCCTCTGCTTGTAAGGCAGATGCTCTAAACCAACTGAGCTATGCTCCCTTTAGCGACCCATTCTTTTGGTTTGGGAGTGCAAAGATATCTGCAATTTTTTAATTTGCAAAATAATTGGGGGTTTTTTCGAAAAAATCTATTGCCTCTGCAACAATGTAAGTGGAACCTCCAATAAAGAGAAGGTCTCCCTCGCGATAAACTCTTTTATAATCTCGTATAGCCTGTTCTACCGATGATTTAATTTCACCCTCGTACCCTAGAGAAATGGCTCTTTTTGCCAATATTTTTGCATCCAGGGCTCTCTCAATTTTGGCTTGGGTAAAGTAATAATACGCCATGTCTGGCAGAAGATCCAAAATTTTCTCCAAATCTTTATCTGCAACAAACCCCAATATTATAAATAGTCTTTTGGCCTTTTGGCGGAGCAGTTGGGAAAAGACAATTTTCAAACCGTTTGCATTGTGTCCGGTATCGCATACGACTGGAGGGTTTTCCGAGAGATACTCCCATCTCCCGCGAAGACCGGTTGTTCGGGCAGCAGATTTTAGAGCCTCTCGGATATTTTGGTCGCTCCATCCGTTTTCCACGACCTTCATAAATTTATAATTATCAGAAAGAAGAGCAAGTGACGTTAACACGGTTCTTATATTGTGTGTCTGATAATCTCCTTTGAGATCCAGTTCATAGTCAGAAGCCAATATTTCTTTGAAGGGAGACTCTTGTGCAAAAACTATTCTTGATCCCCTCTCATCTGCAACCTGCTCAAAGATATGTTTTGTAGCTGTAAGTGCCTCGCCCACAACAACAGGGATATTCGGTTTAATAATACCGGCCTTCTCCCGGGCAATCTCTCCAAGTGTAAAACCTAAGTGTTCACAGTGGTCGAGAGCTATATTTGTAATTATGCTCAAAAGCGGTGTAATAATATTTGTTGAGTCCAGTCTTCCACCCAAACCAGTCTCTATGACTGCAATATCAACACCCTGTTTTCCAAAATAGTCAAAGGCCATTGCAGTTGTAATTTCAAAGAAAGAGGGTTTCTTATCTAGCATAAAGGGCTTCCATTTTGTAAGAAAATCCATAACACTCTCTTGCGGTATCAATTCACCGTTAATCTTGATCCTCTCTCGAAAATCCACTAAGTGCGGAGACGTATAGAGACCAACCTTAGCTCCTGTTTTTTGCAGTACTGCAGATAGCATGTGAGACACGGAGCCCTTTCCGTTTGTTCCGGCAATGTGTATTGTAAGGAATTTATTGTGGGGGTTTCCCAAAGCGTTGTCAAACTCCTTCATAGTTTCAATTCCGGGTTTATAAGCCATTTTTCCTACCTGTTGAAACAATGGGAACTGCTTAAAAAGAAATTCGATCTCCTTGTTATATAAAATTTGGTCTACCATGGCTCATTTTTTGTGCAAAATTGATAAATTATTTTCCATTTTTGGCCAAAAAGCTGTAATTTCGGCTTTTAATTTATATTCTCATTTATGATCCTATTCTTTAGAACAGAACTTAATAGTATTATTGCCGTAAAAACAAAAAAAGAGGTAACTGCAGAAAATATTGAAGCTCTCAAATGGCTTTTCGGTGGTGCTGATTTACAAACAGATAACTCTGTGACTGGCTATTTCGTGGGCCCCCGCAGGGAGATGATTACCCCGTGGAGTACAACTGCCGTTGAGATCACTCAGAACATGAACCTGACCGATATTGAGCGCATAGAAGAGTTTTTTGAAGTGTCCGGAGCAGATGCAGATCACGACAAGATGTTGCAGAGAATGTATAGCGGATTGGATCAGGAGATCTTTGATATCAATCGTAAACCGGATCCTATATTACAGATCACAAATATTGCGGAATATAATAAAGAAGAGGGGCTTGCTTTGAGTGAAGAGGAGATTGATTATCTGGAGTCACTAAGCAAAAAATTGGGTCGCCCACTTACAGATGGTGAAGTATTCGGTTTTTCTCAGGTAAACTCAGAACATTGCAGGCACAAAATTTTCAATGGTACTTTTGTTATTGATGGGCAAGAGATGGAATCGAGTCTTTTCAAGCTTATTAAAAAGACTTCTCAGCAGAACCCCAACAGAATTGTCTCGGCTTATAAAGATAACTGCGCATTCATAGATGGTCCAAAGATCTCCATGTTCTACCCTAAGAGCGGAGATAAACCGGACTTTTTCAAGGTTCAGGAAGAGGAGACAGTAATTTCGCTAAAGGCAGAAACTCACAATTTTCCAACCACAGTAGAGCCATTCAACGGAGCTGCAACCGGCAGTGGCGGAGAGATTAGGGATCGTATTGCGGGGGGTAAAGGATCATTTCCGATTGCAGGAACTGCTGTCTATATGACATCTTATCCCCGATTCGATGTTGAAGGAAGAGACTGGGAGAACTTTCCGGAAAGAGAGTGGTTATACCAAACACCTCAGGAGATTCTAATCAAAGCTTCAAACGGAGCAAGTGATTTCGGGAACAAGTTCGGACAGGCTCTCATTTGTGGTTCGCTTCTTACTTTTGAGCATACAGAAAAGATGAGAGATTTTGGTTATGATAAGGTTATAATGATGGCCGGAGGAGTTGGTTATGCAAAAAAACGGTATGCACATAAAGATAAGCCCGAGGTGGGAGATAAAGTTGTGCTTCTGGGCGGAGATAACTATCGCATAGGAATGGGTGGTGGCGCTGTCTCATCTGTTGCCACAGGTGAATATGGCAATTCTATAGAAATAAATGCAATACAGCGTTCTAATCCGGAGATGCAGAAGAGAGCGTACAACGCAATCCGAGCATTGGCAGAGAGCGACAATAATACAATTGTTTCCGTTCACGACCATGGTGCCGGCGGACACCTCAACTGCCTGTCGGAATTAGTAGAGGAGACCGGGGGTGATATTGATATAAGCAAACTCCCTGTTGGGGACCCCACCCTATCTGCAAAAGAGATAATCGGGAATGAATCTCAGGAACGCATGGGGCTGGTAGTTAAGGCAAAAGATGTAGCTGAGCTGCAAAAAATTGCAGAACGAGAGAGAGCGCCTATGTATGTTATTGGAGAAGCCACAGGCAGGAACAATTTTACACTTGAAAACAAACAGAGTGGTGAAAAGCCGATTGATTTAGCACTGGCAGATATGTTTGGTTCTACCCCAAAGACTGTTATGGAAGATAGAACTCTTTGGGAAAATTGGGATCAGTTGGAATATGACACAGACGAGATAGAGTACTACCTGGAACTGGTGATGCAGTTAGAATCTGTTGCATGCAAAGACTGGCTAACAAATAAGGTTGACAGGTCTGTGGGTGGTCTGATTGCCACACAACAAACTGTGGGTGAGATCCAACTTCCGCTCAATAATCTGGGAGTTACAGCCATAGGGCATAATGACAAAAAGGGGATCGCCACTTCTATCGGCCATGCACCAATGGTGGCTATGATCAACTCAGCCGCAGGCAGCAGAATGGCAATCTCCGAGGCTCTTACAAATGTGGTTTGGACTCCTATTGAGGGTGGCCTTAAGGGTATCTCGCTATCGGCCAATTGGATGTGGCCTTGCAGAAATATGGGAGAAGATGCCCGTCTTTATAAAGCTGTTAAGGCTGCAAGTGATTTTGCAATTGAACTCGGCATAAATATACCCACAGGTAAAGATTCAATGTCTATGACTCAGAAGTATCCGGACGGAGAAAAGGTTCTCTCCCCCGGGACACTTATTGTTTCTACTGTTGGTGAGTGCAAGGATATCCGAAAGGTTGTAAAGCCGGCACTTGTAAAAGATGTTGAGAGTACTCTCTGTTACATTCCGTTTACTGCACTAAGTGAAGAAAGCTTTGCCTTGGGAGGCTCTGCATTCTCACAGGTCACAAATCAGTTGGGGAATGAAGTTCCGGATATTGACTATCCGCCCTATTTTGCAGATTGTTTTAATGCTGTACAGGCTATGATTGAGAATGACCTTATTATGGCCGGACACGATATCTCTGCCGGAGGTCTTATCACAGCCCTGTTAGAGATGAACTTTCCAAACAAGGAGGGCGGTCTGGACATTAATCTGGAGTCGTTGAACGAAAAAGATCCTGTCCGGCTTCTATTCTCAGAAGCTTCAGGGGTATTGGTGCAGGTCTCAAACAGTAAACTTATTGAAGCTGAAAAAATAGCAAACAACAATGGTATAATACTTTACAATATCGGCAAGTATAATAAACGGAGAATATTAAAATTAAAATCGTATAAGCTGAATCTCGAATTAGATATCGATCACTACAGAGATTTTTGGTTCAGAACATCTTATCTGTTCGACATAAAACAGGTTGGCGAAGAACTGGCAACACAAAGGTTTTCAAATTATAAGAAACAGCCCCTTGAATTCTCTTTTCCAAATGAATTTACCGGTAAATTATCAAGTTACAACCTCCCTTTATATAATTCCGATGACAGACCTATTGCTGCAATTATCCGCGAAAAGGGCTCTAATGGAGACAGGGAGATGGCTTGGGCACTCTATTTGGCAGGGTTTGACGTAAAGGATGTTCACATGACAGACCTTATCTGCGGCAGAGAGAATCTGGAAGATGTGCGAATAGTTGTCTTTGTTGGGGGGTTCTCAAATGCAGACACATTGGGTTCTGCCAAAGGGTGGGCAGGAGCTTTTCTCTATAATGAAAAAGCAAGAAAAGCCATAGAGAATTTCTATGCAAGAAAAGATACTCTCAGTCTGGGTGTTTGCAACGGGTGTCAGCTCATGGCCGAACTTGGCTTTATAACTCCGGGCAACAGGGAAAACTCTCCAAAAATGAAACACAACAACAGCCACAAGTATGAGAGTGCATTTGTTGGTGTAGAGGTATTGAAATCGCCGGCTGTAATGCTTTCATCTATAGTCGGTTCAAAGTTGGGGATTTGGGTGGCCCACGGAGAGGGCAAGTTTTGGTTCCCAAAGGAAATTTCTAAATACAATGTAGCTCTCAGGTTTAACTATAATGACTACCCTGCCAATCCTAACGGTTCACCTGAAGGGATTGCCGGAGTATGCAGCGATGACGGAAGACACCTGGCTATGATGCCTCATCCGGAGAGATGTATTTATCCTCATAACTGGGCTCACTACCCTCTCGAAAGAAGGGAAGATGAGATTACTCCATGGATAGAAATCTTTATAAATGCAAAAAAATGGATCCAAACTAAATAATTCTATTATGCGAACACAAAAATTACCGAAATTATTTGTATTGGATACAAATGTTATACTTCACGATTTTCGTTCAATTTACAACTTTCAGGAGAATGACATAGTTATTCCTATTGCCGTTTTAGAGGAGTTGGACAAATTCAAAAAGGGTGATGACACAATCAACTACAATGCACGGGAATTTGTTCGCGAAATGGATAAGATCACAGACAATCAACTTTTTGATAAGGGTGTCAGCATAGGAAAAGGTAAGGGACTTTTAAAAATTGAACTCGGACACCCGTTTAGTGATCAGATGGCAGAATCCTTTTTTGAAGATACACAGGATCATAGGATACTTGCCACAACCCAGTGGGTTAAAGATAAAAACCCGGACAGAGTTGTAGCTCTTGTTACAAAGGATGTAAATCTCAGATTAAAAGCCAAAGCCCTTCATTTGGATGCACAAGACTATCTGGCGGATAAGATAACCGAGGAGAGGGTAGAAAATATTAAAAAAGAGGTTATTTACCTAAAAGATATTCCGCAAAATGTAATTGACAGATTGTTTTATCAGGAAGACGGTGTACCTGTGGGAGAGTTTAAGTTAAAGAACCAAGCCGGAAATCAACTTTACTCAATAATAAATCCTACCGGTAATAATCCTGTTCTTGCCCGCTACAACAGCTCTTCCAAAAGTCTTGTCGGGGTAAAAAGGCGTAGTGCTTACGGAATTGATCCAAGAAACGATGAGCAGACATTTGCAATAGATGCCCTGCTCAACCCGGATATTCAACTGGTCTCACTCACCGGTACTGCCGGAACAGGAAAAACTCTGCTTGCGCTTGCTGCGGCAATGGAACTTGAAGAAGATTATGATCAGATTCTTCTTGCAAGACCGGTTATTCCATTACAAAATCAAGAGATGGGATTCTTGCCGGGAGATGTCAAGGAGAAAATGGGTCCATACATGCTTCCGCTTTACGATAACCTTGCTGTAATTAAAAATGCATTTAAGCCAACCAGCAGAGAAGTTGTGAGAATAGAAGAGATGTTAAAGAATGAAAAATTACTCATCTCCCCTCTCGCATATATCCGTGGCCGGAGCCTTTCAAATGTCTTTTTTATAATAGACGAAGCCCAGAATCTGACCCCTCACGAAGTAAAAACAATTATTACAAGGGCCGGGGAAGGTACAAAATTGGTATTTACAGGCGATGTCCAGCAAATTGACTCTCCATATCTGGATATTCACTCTAATGGATTGACTCACTTGGGTGAAAAATTCTACGGACAGGAGATATTTGCACACATCAATCTGATCAAGGGAGAACGCAGTGAACTTTCTGAACTGGCAGGGAAACTTTTGTAAAAAATTATTACCTTTGCACCCCCAAATGATTTTAAACTGAAATATAAACCAAAAATAATTAATAAATTATGTCAGACATTAAAAGAGTTTACTTATTCGGAGGCAAGAGTGCCGACGGAAACGGCTCAATGAAAAATTTGTTAGGTGGCAAAGGTGCCAACCTTGCAGAGATGTGTACTTTAGGAATTCCTGTACCTGCAGGTTTTACAATTACAACAGATACTTGTGCAGAGTACTACAAAAACAAAATGCAATTTCCTGCAGAACTTAAGGCAGAGGTTGATGCTGCGTTAGCCAAAACCGAGACCATTATGAACATGAAATTCGGAGACAAAGAGAACCCACTTTTGTTATCGTGCCGTTCAGGAGCAAGAAGTTCAATGCCCGGAATGATGGAGACAGTTCTTAATATCGGGCTGTGTTCAGACACAATACCCGGTCTTATTAAAAAAACAGCAAACCCACGCTTTGTATACGATGCCTATCGTCGTCTTATTATGATGTATTCAGATGTTGTAATGGAGAAAGCAGAAGGAATCGAACCTGAAGAAGGTAAAGGAATTCGTGTTCAGTTGGACAAAATGCTTCATAATGTTAAGACTAAAAAGGGGTACAAAAGTGACACAGATCTTTCTTCAGAAGATTTGATCAAGATTTGCGAAGACTTTAAGGTAAAAGTAAAAGAGGTTCTTGGTAAATCATTTCCGGACAATGCATACGAACAACTTTTGGGCGGTATAGGTGCAGTTTTCAAATCATGGAACGGTAAGAGAGCAATATCATACCGTAGGATTGAAAATATCCCCGATGAGTGGGGAACAGCCGTAACCGTCCAGGCTATGGTGTTCGGAAATATGGGAGATAACTCGGCAACAGGAGTTGCTTTCTCTCGTAATCCGGCTACCGGTGAGGGAAAATTCTATGGGGAGTGGCTTATAAATGCGCAGGGAGAAGATGTTGTTGCAGGTATTCGCACACCGAATCCGCTTAACGAATCTACAAAAAATGATCATAACAGACATTTAGCTTCTCTCGAAATAGCAATGCCTGTAGTATACAAAGAGCTGGATAATATCCAGAAAAATCTTGAGAAACACTTCCATGATATGCAGGATATAGAATTTACCATTCAAGATGGCAAATTATGGATGCTACAATGCAGAGTGGGTAAGAGAACCGGTATGGCTGCTCTTAACATGGCTATGGATATGTTGGGCGAACGTCTTATTGATGAGAAGACTGCAGTAATGCGTGTGGCTCCTGTTCAATTGGATGAGTTATTACATCCGATCCTGGACACTAAATCTGAGAAGGTTGCGACAGTTGTCGCTAAAGGTCTTCCTGCAGGCCCCGGCGGCTCTGTTGGTCAAATAGTATTTACAGCAGAGGCTGCCGTTGAGTGGGCTGCTGCAGGTAAAAAGGTTATTCTTGTTCGCGAAGAGACAAATCCGGAAGATGTAGAAGGTATGCGCGCCGCAGATGGGCTTCTGACTGCACGCGGTGGTATGACCTCTCACGCTGCACTTGTAGCAAGAGGATGGGGCAAGTGTTGTATTGTAGGTTGCGATACCCTTCATATAAACCTTCATACTAAGACTCTTACCATAAATGATAAATCTTACAAAGAGGGCGATGTGTTCAGCTTGAACGGAAGTAAAGGTTTTGTTTACGATCAGGCAATCTCTACTATGGATGCGTCGGAAAATCCTCGTTTTGTTGAGTATATGACAATAGTTGATAAATACAGAGTACTTGGAGTCCGTGCAAACGCAGATACACCTCAAGACGCACAAAATGCAATAAACTTTGGTGCTGAGGGAATTGGCCTATTCAGAATTGAGCACATGTTTTACGGAACAAACTCAGAACAACCACTGTCCAAACTACGTAAGATGATCCTCTCTAACACAGAAGAGGAGCGTAAAAATGCACTTGCGGAGCTTGAACCATATATGAAAGAGGCTGTAAAAGGTACAATGAAGGTGATGAACGGTAAACCTGTTACCTTCCGTCTTTTAGACCCACCTTTGCATGAATTTGTTCCTCAAACTCACGAAAAACAACAAGAGCTTGCAAATGAATTAAATATCTCTGTTGAAAATGTTAAGAAGCGTGGAGAATCGTTACACGAAGTTAATCCAATGATGGGTCACCGTGGTGTTCGTCTTGGAATCACCTACCCTGAGGTTAGTGAAACACAATACAAAGCAATTTTTGAGGCAACTGCAGAACTGATCAAAGAGGGTTACGAACCACAACCTGAGATTATGATTCCTGTAACAGTTTCTGTTAAAGAACTGGACAACCAAAAAGTTATATGCGATAAAGTTCACGCTGATGTTGAAAAGAGGTTTGGGGTAAAAATATCATACCTCTATGGAACTATGATAGAGATCCCAAGAGCTGCTATTTTAGCAGATGAGATGGCTACCACTGCTCAGTTCTTCTCTTTCGGTACAAATGACCTTACCCAAATGACATTTGGTTTCTCTCGCGATGATGTTGGAGCTTTCATGGGTGATTACATTTCAAAGAAAATTTTAACAGCAGACCCATTCCAAACCCTGGATCAATCATCAGTAGGGAAACTTGTTGAGATGGGAATAAGGGGTGGTCGTAACACAAATTCCAAACTTAAAATTGGAATTTGCGGTGAACATGGCGGTGATCCTGAATCTATAGAATTCTGTCACAAATTGGGCATGAACTACGTTTCATGTTCTCCTTTCCGCGTTCCAATTGCTCGCTTGGCTGCTGCTCAAGCTGCAATTAAAGAGTACAAATAGAGTGTAGAGATTATTCTTAAGAAGACAATGCAAAACTAAACCTACCTATGAGCAAGCTTTCAAAGACCATTTTAGGGTTGCTGATTGCAACAGCAGCCCTTGTTATTACTTTTAGAGCTATCGATCAGGAACCAACCGACAACCTGCTTTTGGATGCAAAAGTTGTTGCAATTATTGATAACTCAGGTTGTGTGGTATGTCACAGTCAAAACCCCAAATTACCATTTTACTCAAAATGGCCTATGATCGGAGGCAAAATTAAGAGAGATGCCGCAAGTGCGTTTGAAAGCATAGACCTGGAGCCATCATTTGAAGCTGTAAAAACAGGTGAAGCTGTTGACGACAGTGTTTTATTAAGAGTAGAAAAGGTTATAAATGACCACTCAATGCCCCCTCTCTCCTATACCATCCTCAGACCGGGATCTGCTGTGAGTTCAAAAGAAAGGGTTATTCTAAAAGAGTGGCTAACTCTTCACTGATTAAAGGCTTTCGATACCGCTCTCTTCAAGATTGTGTTATAGTCTTACAGGCTATTTATTAATGGGGCTACTGCCCTTGAATAGATGCCCATACAGTAGGCAAGGGTCATTCCGTAGTTAGTAACGGGCACTCCG
>Ga0209638_1001719_pt1 | contig 13701 bp, 12 predicted proteins | sample BarGraNGADG00211_FD_184490 | JGI IMG/M metagenome (GOLD analysis project Ga0209638, IMG submission 184490) | Arctic peat soil microbial communities from Barrow, Alaska - Barrow Graham LP Ref core NGADG0002-211 (SPAdes) (version 2) | ecosystem: Environmental > Terrestrial > Soil > Wetlands > Peat... | reverse complement strand
CTGTGGACACTATTCTCCAACAGTTGATAAATGCCGTTACCGTCGGCTCAATGTACGCGCTGATCGCCCTGGGCTATACCATGGTCTACGGAGTTTTGCTCCTTCTGAACTTTGCGCACGGGGACCTCTTCATGGTGGGGTCCTACGTCGCCATTGCGGTCCTGGCCTTCGCGGGAATAGCAGGCGGACTGGGAGCGGCGGCGATTGCCGGCGTGATCCTGTCCCTCTTCCTGGTTAGCGCCTTTTTTGTTTCCGGCCTGGGTGTGGCTATCGAGAAGGTTGCATACAAGCCGCTTCGCAACTCCAGCCGGCTGGCCCCAATGCTGAGTGCCCTAGGCGTCTCCCTCGTATTGGAGAACGCCGCCATGCTTGTGGCTGGCCGTGCCCCGCGGGTGTTCCCCAGCGAATTCTTCCCAGCTCAGATCTACACTCTCTTCGGCGCAACCTTCAGCAACCATCAAGTACTCATCCTGGTTGTTTCCGCCGGGCTAATGGCGGGTCTCTATTACCTGGTGAACCACACCATTCTGGGATTGCAGATCCGGGCCGTGGCCGAGAATCGCAACACCGCTAGCCTGATGGGCATCAATATCGACCGGACCATCTCCCTGGTGTTCATCATCGGCCCTGCTCTGGGTGCCGCGGCGGGAGTGATGTTCTCCATGTACTACGGCGTGGCCTTCTTCACCATGGGCTTCACGGCCGGCATCAAGGCGTTCACCGCCGCGGTGTTGGGCGGGATCGGCAATATACCCGGGGCCATGGTGGGTGGGATCCTGTTGGGTCTCCTGGAGACCTTCGGTGCGGGTCTGCTGCCGATAATCTCGGGAGGGCTGCTGACCCCTGAGTACAAGGATATCTTCGCCTTCCTGGTGCTGATCCTGGTGTTGATCTTCCGGCCCATGGGACTGTTGGGCGAGCGGATCCCGATGGAGTCGATGACCTGGAAGCGTAGCTTCTAGCCACCCGAGAGGAGGTAGGAGAGCGATGCAATTGCTCCGGCGCTTCGGCCCGCTGGGCCTTCTAGTAATCCTGGCGCTGGCCCCCTTCCAATTGGGTGATGCCATTGCTATTGTCCGGGTTCTCGATCTGATAGCGATCTACTGCCTGCTGGCCCTGGGGTTGAACGTGGTTACCGGATTCGCCGGGCTGCTGGTGCTGGGCTACGCCGCCTTCTACGCCGTTGGCGCTTACACCTACGCCTTCTTTGCCTCGGCCCAGTTCAACATCCACTGGCCGTTCCTGTTGCTGCTGCTGTTGGGCGGCGTCCTGGCCGCCTTCTTCGGCCTGCTGCTGGGTATACCCGTGCTCCGCTTGCGGGGCGACTATCTGGCCATCGTGACCCTCGGTTTTGGCGAGATCATTCGCCTCTTCTTGAACAACCTGAGCTCCGTGACCAACGGTCCGCAGGGGATCTCGCTGATCGACACCCCGGACCTGTTTGGGTACAAGCTATCGACGCCGACCCACATCTACTACCTGCTGCTGGCGTTGCTGGCGCTCAGCGTCATCTTCCTCCGCAGGCTTGAGGTCTCCAGGGTGGGCCGGGCTTGGGCAGCCATCCGGGAGGACGAGGGGGCGGCTCGGGCGATGGGCGTGGATACCACTCGCCTCAAGCTGATGGCCTTCGCCATAGGAGCTTCGACCGCGGGTCTGGCCGGAGTGGTCTTCGCCGCCCTGCAGGGCTTCGTGAGCCCCGAGAGTTTCACCTTCTGGGAGTCGATCCTGGTGCTCTCCATGGTCGTGGTCGGCGGCATCGGGAGCATCCCCGGGGTGATCGTTGGCGCGATAGCCCTGATTGGCATACCTGAGCTGCTGCGGCAGTACTCGGATTACCGTTTGCTCGCCTTTGGGCTGTTGATGATTCTTATGATGATCCTGCGCCCTGGAGGGATCTGGCCCAGCCGCATGGTCAGCGCCGAAATGCGCGCCGGGCATGGAAACGATTCCGTGGAAGAGGCGGCGCCCGAGGAGCCGGTGGCTCCCACCGCTAAAGGTGGCAACTGATGGCGCCGATCCTGGAGGTTAGAGAGTTATCCAAACAGTTCGGCGAGTTGAAGGCCGTGGACAGGGTTTCGCTGACCGTTCAGGAGGGCCAGATCTTCGCGATCATAGGGCCGAACGGGGCGGGCAAGACCACCCTGTTCAACCTGATCACGAACAGCTACCACGCCAGCAGCGGCGAGGTCGTGTTTGGGGGCAATCACACCCTCAAACTGCCGGAGCACCGGCTTACAGAGCTGGGCGTGGCGAGGACCTACCAGAACATTCGGCTGTTCGACAACATGACGGCTCTGGACAACGTGAAGGTAGGCATGCACTGCCGGACGAAGTCGGGAGTGCTGGGAGCGGTACTGGCTACACCCGGAACTCGGCGTGAAGAGAAGAGCGGCGACGCCCGGGCCATGGAGTTGATGGATTTCGTGGGTGTTGCGCGATATGCCCAGGACATGGCGAAGAACCTTCCTTACGGTGCGCAACGCCGACTGGAGATAGCGAGGGCTCTGGCGACCTCCCCAAAGATGCTGCTGCTGGACGAGCCTGGGGCAGGAATGAACCCGCAGGAGACGGGAGACCTGCTTCAGCTGATCAAGAAGATCCAGGGGATAGGGGTAACGGTGCTGCTGATCGAGCACCATATGAAGGTGGTGATGGGGGTATCGGAGCACATCGTGGTCCTGAACTATGGGGCCAAGATCGCCGAGGGTACGCCGACGGAGATCCAGAACAACCAACTGGTGATTGAGGCGTACTTGGGCACGAAGAGGGAGATCGGCTTTGCTCGTAGTCGAAGACATCGCGACGAAGTACGGACAGATCGCGGCGCTTAAGGGGATCTCCTTCCGGGTGGAAGAGGGGGAGATCGTGGCTCTCATCGGGGCCAACGGCGCCGGGAAGAGCACTACGTTACGCACCCTGTCCGGTGTGCTGCACCCCTGGAAGGGGAGGGTGGTCTTTGAGGGGAAGGAGATCCAAGGGGCTCGGCCCTGGGACATCACGCGGATGGGAATAGGGCAGTGCCCCGAGGGTAGGCAGATCTTCACCCGGATGACGGTGGAGGAGAACCTGAAGATAGGGCACTACACCCAGAGGCGCAACACGAAGTTCGACTCGGAGGCGGAGCGGGTGACGCAGCTGTTCCCGCGGCTGAGGGAGCGATGGAAGCAGGTGGGGCAGACCCTGTCTGGTGGGGAGCAGCAGATGCTGGCGATAGCGAGGGTGATGATGAGCCGGCCGAGGCTGCTTCTGCTGGACGAGCCGAGTCTGGGATTGGCGCCGATCATAGTGGAGAGGATCTTCGAGACGATAGACGAGATCAACTATCAGGGTACGACGATCCTGCTGGTGGAGCAGAACGCGCAGCTGGCGCTGGCGATGTCGGACCGGGCGTATGTGCTAGAGACGGGACGGATAGTGCTGGAGGGGACAGGGGAGGAGCTGCTGGAGAACCCGGCGGTGCGAAAGTCCTACCTGGGCATCTCCTGAGAAGACGAGAGACGAAACCACAAAGGCACGAAGGCACGAAGATCAGCGCTGATCTTCGTGCCTTCGTGCCTTTGTGGTAGTGTACCTACAATATGCGAGCAATACGCGGGATGCGGGGGGTGGCTATGCCGCTGAAGCTGAGCGAGCGGGATAGGGATATGCTGGCCGGGCGGCAGGGCGAGGCCGTCCGGAGGGCCATGTCCATCATCGTTCAGATGGCCGAGGTGGAGGGTGCCGGCGAACTGATGGACGTAACCCGAGCCCACATTGACGGTGCCATCTACCAGGGAGAGGCAAGCCTGGACTTCGCCGAGAGCTTCGCCAATCTGGGCGCTAGGGTCGCCATCCCTACCAGCATGAACATCGGATCCATCGAGGAGCATGGCTGGCGTTCCTACCCGGTGCCGGAGCAATTCGCCGAGAGGGCCGGTCTGGTGATGCAGGCCTATGTCCGGATGGGCTGCCAGCCGATCTGGACCTGCGCCCCCTACCAGGCGGGTGTCCGCCCGTCCCTGGGTGAGCAAATTGCCTGGGCCGAATCCAACGCCATCGTCTTCGCCAACTCGGTGCTGGGGGCCCGGACCAACCGCTACGGCGACTACATCGACCTCTGTGCGGCGCTCACCGCGCGGGTGCCCAAGAGTGGCCTGCACCTGACCGAGAACAGGCGCGGGCAGCTGCTCTACCGGCTGACCTCTCTTCCCGCGGCCTTGCTGGCCGACGACAGCTTCTACCCCGTCTTGGGCTACTACCTCGGGGAGAGCGCGGGTCAGAGGATCCCGGTGATCCAGGGGTTGCCCGTGGGTACGACGGAGGACCAGTTGAAGGCGCTGGGGGCGGCCGCGGCCTCCTCCGGCCCGGTGGCCCTCTTCCACGCCGTCGGGGTCACCCCCGAGGCCCCCACGCTTGAGGCGGCTTTCCAGAGCGGGGAGCCGGAGGGGACGGTGGACGTTACGCTGGCCGAGATGCGAGCCGTGCGCGACCGTCTTTCCACCGTCTCCGGCGACGCGTTGGACCTGGTGGCTCTGGGCAGCCCACACTTCTCCCCGAAAGAGTTCGCCCGGCTGGCCGAACTGGTGACGGGCCGGAAGCGTCACCCCAAGGTGGAATTGCTGGTCACCACCAGCCGCTTCGTCCGGGACATTGTGCGCAAGTCCCCCTACTGGCCCGACCTCGAGGCCTTCGGGGTGCAGATCATGGTGGATACCTGCATCCTCGGCATGCCCTCCCTGCGTCCGGAGGCCCGGGTGGTGATGACCAATTCCGGCAAGTACGCCCACTACGTTCCGGGGCTGCTGGGGCGGCAGGTAGTCTTCGGCAGCATGGCCGATTGCGTTCAGTCCGCGGTCGAAGGCCGAGTCCGCCGCGAGGATGCCGTATGGAACGGCTGATCGGGCGACCGGTGGTGGCGGGGACAGCCGAGGGGATAGCCATGGTGGCTCAGCAGCCGCTCAGCTTCTGGGGCGGACTGGACCCGGCAACGGGAGAGGTGATCGATCAGCGGCACCACCTGTCCGGAAACATGGTGGCGGGACGTGTGCTGGTGATGCCCTTCTCTCGCGGCTCAAGCACTACTAGCTCGGTGCTACTGGAGCTGATTCGGGGGAAGAAGGCGCCGGCGGCCATCGTGACCTCCGGAGTGGACCCGATGCTGGCGCTGGGCTCCATAGTGGCAGCGGAGTTGTATGGCCGCAGCATTCCCGTTGTTGCCCTAGAGGAGGAGCAGTACAGCCGGATCCGGGAGGGTGACCGCGTAGTCGTGCATCCCGACGGAGCTGTAGAGGTGAAGGCCCATGAGTGATGGAACGGGGCGCAAGGCGGACGTCCGGAGGGGCGCGCCTATCGACCTGCTTGTTGATGGAGAGGTGATCCCCGCCTACGATGGGGAGACCATCGCCGCTGCCTTGACCGCTGCCGGCCGGAGGGTCTTTCGCCACACCATTGACGGAGGCGCGCCCAGGGGCGTGTTCTGCGGGATTGGGATCTGCTTTGACTGTCTGGTGGATGTGGAGGGTATGGGCCAGGTGCGTAGCTGTATGGTAGGGGTGCGTCCCGGCATGCGAGTGAGTCTGGAGGGACGCACCGGCCCCAGAGGGGAGGCCGGAAGTGCGGCAGACTGAGATCGCCGTAGTGGGTGGAGGCCCCGCCGGGCTGGCATCAGCCCTATCCGCTCACAGGGCCGGTGCCCAGGTCACCCTGATCGACGAGTATCCGCGGCCCGGCGGCCAGATCTTCCGCCAGATGCCCGAGTCCTTCGAGGCGCTGCCGCCCGGCATTCAGGGTCGGGAGCAGGCGAAGGCCCAGCGGCTGTTCCAGCGGCTGGCCGGCTCCTCGGTGGAGTTTCTTCCCGAGACCCTAGTCTGGGGAGTGGAGGACTGCAAGACCCTCCTGCTCTACAGGGAGGGAGTCGGAGCCGAGGCGCTGCGGGCCGAGGCCATCGTAGTGGCGGCAGGAGCCTACGATCGCCCCATCGCCTTCCCGGGGTGGACCCTTCCCGGCGTCTGGGCGGTGGGTGGTGCCCAGGCGATGCTGAAGGGCCAGCAGCTACGTCCGGGGCGCAGGGTGCTGGTGGCCGGGGCCGGGCCGCTGCTGCTGCCACTGGCCAAGACGCTGGTGGAGTCCGGCGCAACGGTGGTGGGCGTGGTGGAGGCCACCACACGGCTGGAGTGGGTGCGCCAGGGCTACCGAATGTGGGGCCACTGGGACCGGATGCTGGACGCCTACGAGTACGAGCGTGCATTGCTGGAGGCCGGCGTCCCCCGTTACTTCGGCCACGTCGTCGTGGGGGCCGAGGGTGGGGATTGCGTGGAGCGGGTGACCATTGCCGCGGTGGACGCGCGGTGGAGGCCGCTGCCAGAAAGCGAGAAGAGCTTCGACGTGGACCTGCTGTGCATCGGCTATGGCTTTCTGTCCTCGATGGAGTTGCCGCGTCTGTTGGGCTGCAAGCTGCGTTACCACGCCGCGCAGGAGCAGTACCTTCCTCTCCACAATCAGGACATGGAGAGCAGCGTGCCCGGCCTGTTCGTCGCGGGCGAGACCACGGGGATCGGTGGGGCTGAAATGGCATCGTTCGAGGGGGAGGTGGCCGGACTGTCCGCCGCCCGTCTTTTAGGACATGAGCTGAGCCCGCAGCTGCAGGGAGAGATGGAGCGTGCGCGCGCTCGGCGCCGGCACCAGGAGGGCTTCGCCAGGATGCTGGACGACCTGTTTGCCATGCGGCCGGGGATATATGAGTTGGCGAGGCCCGACACCGTCATCTGCCGCTGCGAGGAGATTGCGGTTCAGGACATCCTGGTGGCGGTGGATCGGGGCGCGGGGACCGCCAACGCCCTGAAGGGATGGATCAGGGTGGGGATGGGCCCTTGCCAGGGGCGAATCTGCGGCAACCTGGCTGCCCACCTGGTGGCGCGGGAGACCGGCCGCCCCCTGAAAGGGTTGCTGGACTTCTCTCCCCGGCCGCCCATCAAGCCGGTGCCGCTGGAGGCCTTGGCGAGTCTCGATCTGACGTAGGTCAGGGCGCTGTGCCCGCCCTACATTACTCAAGAACCTAGAACCAAGAACTGATAGGAGGCGGCGATGCGCCTGTCCAACATGATCACGGCAATAGATGTCCACGCCGCCGGCGAGCCGGGCCGGGTTATCGTGGGTGGCGTGCTGGACGTTCCCGGCACGACCATGTTCGAGAAGATGGTCTATCTACGGGAGCACCACGACGACCTGCGCAAGCGGATGCTGCGGGAGCCGAGGGGCTACCCGGCTCTCTGCTGCAACCTGGTGCTGCCCTCAACTCACCCCGATGCGGATGCCGGCTTCGTGATCATGGAGCAGGTGGAGTACCCGCCCATGTCGGGCAGCAACACCATCTGCACCGCCACGGCGCTGCTGGAGACGGGCATGATCCCCATGGTGGAGCCGGTGACGGAGTTCACCCTGGAGGCGCCGGCCGGGCTGGTGCGGATCAGGGCGGAGGTGTCCAACGGCAAGGTGCGGGGCGTGACCTTCCGGAACGTGCCGGCCTTTGCTACACATCTGGACGCGAAGGTGGAGGTGCCCCACCTGGGAACAGTTACGGTGGACGTGGCCTACGGTGGGATGTTCTACGTGATCGCGGATGCGGCCTCCGTGGGCCTCAGCCTGACCCCGGATGAGGGAAAAGACATCTGTCGGATTGGGGAGATGATCAAGGCCGCGACTCGGGAGCAACTGCCGGTGGTGCACCCGGAGAACTCGGGGATCGCCGGGGTGACAATTGCGGAGTTCTCGGCGCCGGCCGTTCGGTCCGACGCCGCGATGAAGAACACGGTGGTGGTCTCCAGCGGTGAGCTGGACTGGGACCGCCCTGATACCTGGACCGGCGTCCTGGATCGATCCCCATGCGGGACCGGCACCTGCGCTAAGATGGCGACCCTCCATGCCCGGGGGAGGCTGGGGCTGAACCAGGACTTCCCCCACGAGGGGATCCTGGGGACGCTGTTCACCGGGAGGTTGGTGGGGGAGACCCGGGTCGGGCAGTACCCCGCGGTGATCCCTACGATCACCGGCCAGGCGTGGATCTACGCCATAACCCAGTACGTGATGGACGCCGAGGACCCCTTCACGGAGGGTTTCACCGTGGGAGACATCTGGGGAAAGAACGTGTAGCTGAGGGGACGTGGGGGACGGTTCTGGAGTGCGGCTTGACGCCTGCGCTCCGAGGCGGCTGAACCGTGCCTTCACCGGCGTTTCCGCGGTGACGACGCCGTGACCGGCAACTACACTGGCGTTAACCTGGTGGTATATTTTCGATAATCAACCACGCTGGGGCGGTGAGCCCCGGCTTTGCGGTAGCATCCCTCATATTCAAGAGGAGGTCATTTATGGTTCGCCCGCTTCGTGGTATTCTCTCCGCCCTGGCCACCCCTTTCTCCGCCGACGGCAGCAAGATCGACGAGGGCGCCCTTCGCGAATTGGTCGACGGCACCATCGCCGCCGGCATCCACGGCCTTATCCCCTGCGGCAGCACCGGCGAGTTCCCAGTCCTCAGCATCGAGGAGCGCAAACGGATCACGCAGATCGTCGCGGATCAGGCTCGGGGCAGGGTTCCCGTGGTTCCGCACACGGGTTCCTGCAGCACCGCCGACGCGATCGACCTTTCCCGACACGCCGAGAGCCTTGGTGCCGACGCACTGATGGTGGTTCAGCCCTACTACGAGTCTATCAGTCTGGACGAGCTGTTCGGCTACTTCAAGGATGTCTCCAACGCAGTCCACATTCCCTTGATGGTCTACAACAACCCGGCAGGCACCGGCATGAACCCGCCGGCCGACTTCCTGATCAAGCTGTGCCGGGAGATCGAGAATGTCCGCTACATCAAGGACTCCAGCGGCGACATCTCCAACGTGCAGGAGCTTCTATTCAAGTACGGTAACGAGGTGACCATCTTCAACGGCTGGGACACCATCGCTTACCCCGTTCTGGCCTTGGGCAGCAAGGGCGCCGTGTGGGGGGCAGGCAACGTGGCGCCGCGGCAGTGCGCGGAGCTGTTCAACCTGGTGCATGCCGGCAAGCTGGACGAGGCTAGGTCTCTCTGGGTGGAGAAGCTGTGGCCCGTGAACCAGTTCCTGGTCACCGAGGGCTACACCGCCAGCGTCAAGGCCGGCGCGAACCTGATCGGCTTCCATGTGGGCAACCCTCGTCCGCCCTATCGGCCCCTCTTGCCCGACAAGGTGGATGAGTTGCGGCGGCTGTTGATCACCGCCGGAGCCATCGAGGAGCACCTACCGCCCAGGTGTGATTAAACGGGGACCGGGACTCAGGGGAACTCGGAACGGAGGTGCTGAGATGAGTGGAGCGGCCCGATTTCCCGATGTGGTGGTGATCGGCGGTGGCATCATCGGTGCCGCCTGCGGCTATTACCTGGCTCGGGAGGGTCTCTCCGTTCATCTCCTGGAGCGCTCCTTCCTTGCGTCTGGGACTTCCGGCGCCTGCGAGGGAAACCTGCTGCTTTGGGACAAGGAGCTCTCCAGGGAGCTGCCCATGGGCCAACGCAGCTTCCAAATGTGGCGGGAGCTGGTGGACGAGCTGGAGATCGACTTCGAGTACCAGCCCAAGGGCAGCGTGATGGTTGCCGAGAACGAGCGGAGTCTCGCAGCGGTGGAGCAGAAGGTTAGGGACCTGACGGCCGCGGGGGTTCCGGGCCAGATGCTGGATCCCAAACAGCTCCAAGAGGAAGAGCCGGCCCTCGCCGACGACCTGTTGGGGGGAGCCCTCTTTCCGGAAGACGCCCAGGTGGAGCCGCGTTACGCCACCGCCGCCCTGGCCGAGGGCGGGCGGCGCCACGGTCTTGTGGTGAGGCAGAACTGTCCGGTCAGGCGAATTGTCCTCAGCCCCTTGGCCAGGGTTGAGGCGGTGGAAACTTCCTCCGGCCTGATCCCCACCAGCGCCGTGGTGATCGCGGCGGGCGTGTGGACCCGGGACGTGGCGGCCACGGTGGGCTTGGACGTGCCTGTCCACCCCCGCAAGGGTCAGATAGTCGTGGCGGAAAAGGCTCCCTACCTGTTCCGTCGCAAGCTTAGCGAGGCGGGCTATACCGCTGCGGTGGAGAGCAGCGCCGCGGCCCTCCAGGTGGCCATGGTGGTGGAATCCACCCGCAGCGGCACCCTCCTGTTGGGGAGCAGCCGCGAACTGGTCGGCTACGATCGAAGTGTGAGCCTGAGGGTGGCCGCGGCCATCACCACTCGGGCAATGCGCTTCTTCCCAAGCCTGGCCGGGCTGCGTGCCATCCGCAACTACTCCGGACTCCGACCCTTCAGCCCCGATCACCTGCCGATCATCGGACCGGTGGCCGGCACGGAGGGGCTTTACGTCGCTACCGGCCACGAGGGCGCGGGGATCGGGCTTGCCCCGGCCACTGGACGGATGATCGCCCAGTGGGTGACCAGACAGCCGCTGGACTTCCCTGCCGAGTGGTTCCACCCAAGCCGCTTCGGGGTCGATCCAGCGACCCATGCATCGCCGCCCGTGGAGAAGAAGCGCGGCCCCAGCAAGCCGAAGGCTCCGGGGACACAGTAGCCCTGGTTAGATGACCATTCACAGAACAGAATAGACAGGATTGTAAGGATAGACAGGGTAGCGTATAAGGATGGGGAATTGCCCTCCATGTTTGCTTTCCTACTGTGTAGCTGTTGTTGAGGAGGCTGGGGGTTGAGGTTCAAGAGGCTGTTTACAGCGATAGATGCTCACACCGTGGGTGAGCCCGCCAGGATCATTGTGGGGGGTATCCCATACATCCCGGGTGACACCATGTTCGACAAGAAGCGGCACATCGAGGAGCAGTGGGACGACATTCGCCAACTGCTGATGAACGAGCCTCGCGGCCACAGCGCCATGTCCGGCGCGATCATCACCGCTCCAACCACACCGGGGGCGGACATCGGGCTGGTTTTCATCGAGGTGAGCGGCTGCCTCCCCATGTGTGGACACGACACCATCGCGGCCTGTACCGTGCTTCTGGAGACCGGCATCCTGCCCGCCAAGGAGCCGATCACCCATCTGGTGGTGGACACCCCTGCCGGGGTCCTTCAGGCTCAGGTTGAGGTGAGTGAGGGCGGAGTGAAGGGCGTGACCTTTCAGAACGTCCCCGCCTACTTGGCTCTGAGGGATGCTGAGGTGGATGTGCCTGGGATTGGGCGGATCGTGGCCGACGTCGCCTACGGTGGGAACTACTTCGCCATCCTCCCCGCCGAGATGGTGGGCGTTCCCATCGAGCCGCTGCGAGCCAGCGAGTTCGTCCAGATTGGGCGTGGGATCCGCACCGCGCTCAACGAGAAGTATGAGGTGATCCACCCGGAGAACCCGCTGATCCGAGACGTGTCCCACGTGATGTTCACGGCTCCGGCTACGAACCCAGCCGCGACCATGAAGAACACCGTGATCTACGGTCTGTCGGGCATGGATCGCTCGCCCTGCGGTACCGGAACGTCAGCCCGAATGGCCCAGCTACACGCCAGAGGAGAGCTTCCGCTAAACCAGGAGTTCGTCCACGAGAGCATCGTCGGCAGCCTGTTCCAAGGAAGGCTGGTGGGGGAGGCGAGGGTTGGTGAGTTCCCGGCCGTGATCCCCACCATCCGAGGCAGGGCCTTCATCAGCGGCTTCAATACGATAGTGCTGGACCAGGAGGATCCCTTCCCTAATGGGTTCCTCCTGGGATAGCAGAGAAGGAGGGAGGTGACGATATGCCTTTTGGGTACAACGGCAAGATCCTGAAGGTGGACCTTACCCATCACAACTGGGAAGTCGAAGAGCCTCAGGAGTCCTTCTATCGAGAGTATTTGGGCGGTAGTGGCATTGGCCTCTACTACATTTTGAAGGAGATGCCCGCCGGGGCCGATCCGCTGGGTCCGGACAACATCCTCACCTTTGCCGTCGGGGTTGTGACCGGCGCACCCTTCTCGGGTCAGTCCCGCATCTGCGCCAACGCCAAGTCCCCCCTAACCGGCGCCATCGGCGATTCCCAGGCAGGAGGCTTCTTCCCAGCGGAGTTGAAGGCCGCGGGCTACGACGCCATCATCCTGAAGGGGCAGTCCCCATCGCCCGTCTACCTCTGGATCGAGGACGGCGCGGTGGAAATTCGGGATGCGTCCAACGTGTGGGGCAAGGAGACCGGCGAGACGGAGGATCTGATCCGGCAGGAGTTGGGCGGCGACAAGGGGATCGAGATCACCGAGATCGGGCCCGCCGGCGAAGGGCTGGTGAAGATCGCCGCCATCATGAACATGGCGAATCGCGCCCACGGGCGCACCGGGCTGGGGGCCGTGATGGGCTCCAAGCGGCTGAAAGCGATCGCCGTTCGCGGCAACAGACGGCCCCAGATGGCGGACATGAAGGCGGTCAAGGAGCTGGCCGGGTGGGGCGCGAAGAACGTCCCCCTCAACCCCACCATGGAGGACCTCCGGACCAACGGCACCGACGGGGGGCTGGCCGGCCAGCACTTCAGCGGTGGTCTGCCCACTCGCAACTGGAGCAGTGGGGCCTTCGAGCAGTTCGACAACCTGAACGGCGAGACCATGACCAACACCATTCTCAAGGGGCGGGACACCTGCTTCAGCTGCGCTACTCGCTGCAAGCGGGTGGTGGAGGTGAAGGAGGGGAAGTACCGGGTCGATCCCCGTTACGGCGGACCCGAATACGAGACCGTGGCCTGCCTTGGCTCCTACTGTGGCATTGGGGACCTGGCGGCGGTGGCTCGGGCCAACGAGCTGTGCAACCGCTTCGGGCTGGACACCATAGGCACCGGCGCGACCATAGCCTGGGCCATGGACTGCTTCGAGAAGGGTCTGATAACCGTGGCGGACACCGACGGGTTGGAGCTCCGCTTCGGCGACGCCGATGCCATGCTGGCGCTGGTGGAGCAGATCGCCTACCGGAGGGGCTTCGGCGAGCTGCTGGCCGAGGGATCGGCCGGGGCCGCCCGAAAGCTGGGTCGGGGCACCGAAAAGTTGGTTGTGGCCGTGAAGGGTGCCGAGCTGCCGGCGCACATGCCCGAGGTGAAGCGGTCCCTGGCCCTCATCTACGCGGTCAACCCATTCGGCGCCGACCACCAGTCCCATGAGCACGACCCCTCCTACACGCCGGAGGCATCGGATCTGGAGAAGGATAGGCTGGGCCAGATGGGCTTCTCCGATCCGAGGGACTCCCGGGGGCTGGACGAGGAGAAGGTGCGCTACGCCTGGATGGGGCAGCGGGTGTTCAGCATCGCCGATACCCTCTCCGTCTGCCAGTTTGATTGGGGGCCGGCCTGGCAGCTGTACGGGCCGGAGCACTTCGTCCGGGCGATCAAGGCCGTTGCCGGTTGGGACGTCACCATGGACGACCTGATGCTGGCGGCCGAGCGGCGGATCAACATGATGCGGCTGTTCAACGCTCGGGAGGGCTTCACCCGCAGGGACGACACCCTGCCCCTCAAGGTTATGCAGCCAAAGGTGGGCGGGGCCAGCGACGGGGTGGCCGTGACCGAGGAGGAGTTGGAGAGAGCCAAGGACGTGTACTACCGACTCGCCGGCTGGGACGTGGCCACCGGTAACCCGACCCCCGAAAAGCTGGAGGCGCTGGGTTTGGGCTGGGCCCTGGGATCGAAGGCGTAGGTAGATGGAGATTACGCTCCGGCTGTACGGGGCGCTGGGGCGCTATAGGCCGGCTGATGCGCCGGCGATGGGGGCATTCCCCATGCGGGTGGAG
>Ga0209638_1001717_pt1 | contig 13704 bp, 8 predicted proteins | sample BarGraNGADG00211_FD_184490 | JGI IMG/M metagenome (GOLD analysis project Ga0209638, IMG submission 184490) | Arctic peat soil microbial communities from Barrow, Alaska - Barrow Graham LP Ref core NGADG0002-211 (SPAdes) (version 2) | ecosystem: Environmental > Terrestrial > Soil > Wetlands > Peat... | reverse complement strand
CGTCGAATTTCGCCATCCAGACCCGCACCTCCTCGTAGAAGGTGATCTCTGGGCGCAGCACCTGCACGGCCTCCGACTTCGAGCACAACGCCCAGGCCCGCGCGAGTTGACCGGACAGACGCCGGTATCGCGCGGAGAGCGCCTCCTGCTCACCGATCCCCTGCTCGCCCCCTTCGGCGCCACTGACCGTGTTGCCGGGTGTCTTGGGATCCCGCAAGTAGTTCGTGGCTGAGGTCGCGGCCTCGATGAAGCCGCGCGGGCCGCTAGCCTTCATCACAGCGCGCCAGTCGTGCCCGATCAGCAGTTCTCGGATCGCTGCGACCAGCTCGGTGGTCAGCGCCACAGCCTCATCGACGTTACGTCCGACGGGACGGTGCTCCTGGTCGGACTCGGTGTACTCAGCCAGGGCCTTCTGCAGGTTGTCCGCCAGCGGCGCGTAGGCAACGAGCAGTCCGTCCGCCTTGCCGCGGAAGGTCCGGTTCACCCGCGCCAGGGTCTGCATCAGCAGCGCACCCTTGAGTGGGCGGTCGAGATAGAGCGTGTGCAGCGGCGGTGAGTCGTAGCCGGTGAGCATCATGTCCTTGACGATGATGATCTCCAGCTCGTCGTCAACATCCTTGAGCCTGGCCTTGATGGTGGCGTTCGCGGAGTCTCGGCGCACGTGGTCGACCACCGGGCGCGGGTCGGACGGCGCCCCGGAGTAGACGACCTTGATACGTCCCTTGTCCAGATCCGGCGAATGCCAGTCCGGCCGCAGCGCGATGATCGCGGAATAGAGGTTCGCGCAGATCTCGCGGGTGCCGCCGACGATCAACGCCTTGCCCGGAGCCTCGATAAACGGTGCCATCCGTTCGCGTCGTTCCTCCCAGTGGGCGACCAGGTCAGCGGCCAACGTCGCGAGTCGAGCGGGTGCGCCATACACGGCATTGACGACGGCGACACTCTGCTCGATACGAGTGCGTTCGGCATCGTCCAGTCCCGCGGTGACCTCATCTGCGGCGAGGTCCAACTGGTCCTCGGTGATCTCCGCTGCGAGCTCGACCTTGATCAGCCTTGGCTCGAAGAAGACCGGAACGGTCGCCCCGTCCTCGACGGCTCTGGTGAGGTCGTAGATGTCGATGTAGTCACCGAACACGTCGCGAGTGTTGCGGTCCTCGAAGGAGATCGGTGTGCCTGTGAAGGCGATCAGGGTCGCGTGCGGCAGGGCCTTCTTCAGATGCCAGGCGTAGCCGTCGAGGTCGTCATAGTGACTGCGGTGCGCCTCGTCGACGATCACGATGATGTTGCGCCGCTCGGACAGCAGGGGGTGGCCGGCGCCGGCGTCGCGCTCGTCCTTGCTGAGGCCGAACTTCTGCAGCGTCGTGAAGTAGATACCGCCAGTGGTGCGGTTGCTCAGCTCATCACGCAGCTCGGAGCGCCGGCGAATCTGCTTGGGCTTCTCACCCAGCAACAGACTCTGGTCAAACGTCTCGTACAGCTGACCGTCGAGCTCGTTGCGGTCGGTGATCAACACGATCGTGGGGTTGAGCAGCTTGGGGTGGCGGCTGACCAGGTTGGCGAAGAGCTCCATCTCCATCGACTTGCCCGAGCCCTGGGTGTGCCAGACAACGCCGGCCTTGCCGTTACTCTCGACCGCTTGCACAGTGCTGCCGACGGCCTTAGTGACCGCGAAGTACTGGTGCGGCTTGGCGATTCGCTTGGCCAGGCCGTCAGCGCCCTCGTCGAATGCCGTGAAGTTGCGCAACAGCTGCAGGAACCGCTCCTGGTTGAAGACGCCCTCGAGCAGGTGCTCCAGACCGGTGCCCAGGTGCTCCAGGCCCGTGCCCAGGTGCGCATCGTCGATCTGCTCACCGAACTCAACCGGTTTGCCGTCGTCGTCGACGTTCCATGGCGAGAAGTGGTTGAGCGGGGTGAACGGGGTGCCGTACTTGGCGATGATCCCGTCACTGGCAACCACACAGACGGCGAAGCGGAACGCCATCGGGAGCTCGCGCACGTAAGTCTGTAGCTGGGCGTGCGCGGCGGCCACGTCTGCGCTTTGGCTACTGGCCTTCTTCAGCTCGATGATGGCCACCGGCATGCCGTTGCAGTAAAGGACCACATCGAAGCGGCGCGCGTAATCCCCCTGACGCACGGTCACCTGGTTGATGGCCAGCCACTCGTTGTCGTCCGGGCTCGCGCTGAGCAACCGGATGGTTGGGGTGACCTCCTTTCCGGACTGGTCGACGTAGGTGATCCCACGGAACCCGTCCACCAGATAGGTATGGATCCGGTGATTCTCGGTCAGCGCGTCGACCGACTTCGGGATGAGGATCTCGGCCAAGGCCTGCGCGAGGTACTCGACTGGGACTGTTGGGTTGTGGGTCCGCAACGCATCCAGGAGCCGGGGTCGTATGGCCAGCTCCGCCCACGACTCCCGCTCGCCCGTCCCAGGCGCAATATCCCTGCCGTGCAACGGTGTCCACGCGAGCTCGCTCAGTGTTTCAAGAGCCAACTGCTCCCAGGCGTCCTCAGAGAACCCCATCGGCTGATCAGTCATCTAAACCACATCCCCCACCCTCTGCTCGGCATCGTTCACTCGAACTTTCCCCGACAACAACTGAGGCAACAGCGCATCACGCATCGACGCGAGGGCTGCCGATTCCTCAAGGCACACCGCGATTCTTCGCCCCAGGCTGTCGAGTTGAGTCTTCGTCCCGTCATTCAGCGAGCGAGGATCGATAACGTCCGTCGCAAGAAGGTCGGCGGGCCGAACGCGCTGGTGGCTCCCGGACGTGCCAGCCACCTTCGACTCGAGTTCCGCCGAAAACGACGACTGAGACAGAATCGCCCACAGGACAGATGGCGCACAATGAGTGCTCTCGAGGACCAGAAACTCTGTTGAAGAAACGGCCAAGGCATTGGGCAGTTCAACCACATTCCAGATGCGCGGAAAGCGTGGATTCAGCTTGGACACCAGGACACACGGCTGCTCGATCAAGAACTTCGAGCTCTTGATCTCCTCGGGCAATGTCCTCTGCGGCCGTTGACCTGCGTCAAAGGCTGGAAGGCTGAAGTGGGCGATCCAACTGTCTCCGAAGTCAGTTGGAGCAAGGCTCCTCTTCTGATGAGTTACCACATCCGCGAGTGCGACCGACGGGCTGTGATCAGAAAGCAAAGCCACGGCCAGACCGGAGGCTGCCCCCAGCAGGTTGGCATTGACGGCGATCTTGTCGTCCAGCGCCCCCAACACCTCTGCAATCGCCCGCTGCTCGTTCAGATCTGGGATCGAGATAGGCCATGACCCCATTGTGGACAGCCCGATCCGGTTCACCGTCGCACCGTGAATCGTGTAACGGTCGATGATCGTCCGGAAGTCAGGACTCAAGTAGTAGTAAAGAAGGAACCGAGGATCGACCACCTGCCGGTTAGGGCGCAACAGGGCCATCCTTCGGCCAAGACACGCCTCCACTCCACCCGGCATCAAGGCGGCATCACCCAGGCGCGTCTCATACGAGAAGAGCAGGTCTCCCCCAGCAGGTGTGACGCGCTTCGTCCATCGCACGAAGTCAACTGAAGAGACGTGGTCGGACTGGGTAAGGTCCAGTCGGCCGTCCACCAAACTGGCAATGTTCAGGAAGTATGGTCCCTGGCTCTGACGCGTTGGGGTCGCATGCGGACCATCGAAGAGGTGGCCGAGGTCTCCGAAGCGAATGCAGTGCAGCTTCACCCAATCCTCCCGAGTTGCTCACGGACAACTTTCTCCAGGCGCGCAGATTCGTCGAACTGCTCGAAGAGGTCCTTAGTCAGGCGTTCGATCTTGTCTTCGATGTGTTCGCCGTCATCTTCGACGTCGGCGGCGCCGACGTAACGCCCGGGTGTGAGTGCGTAGTCAGCAGCCTTGATCTCCGCCAGAGTGGCGGACTTGCAGAAGCCAGGCACGTCGTCATACGTCAGTCCTGCTTTGATTGCGGACGGTGAGCCTCGCCAGGCGTGGAAAGCGTTGGCAACCTTGGCAATGTCATCATCGGAGAGCGCACGCTCAGAGCGGTCGACCATGTAGCCGAGACTGTGGGCGTCGATGAACAGCACCTGCCCGGTGCGGTCGACCGACCCGTTCTTGCCCTTGTTCTTGTCCTTGGCGAAGAACCAGACACAGACCGGGATGCCCGTGCTACGAAACAGTTGCGTAGGCAGCACGACCATGCACGACACAAGGTCGGCCTCGACAAGTTGGGCACGGATGTCGCCTTCGCCGCCGGAGTTGGTCGACATGGATCCGTTGGCCATGACGATGCCTGCGGTGCCGCCGGGCGCAAGCTTGGAGATGATGTGCTGGATCCACGCGTAGTTGGCGTTGCCAACCGGGGGGACGCCGAACTTCCATCGCGGATCGGACTCGTTGCGAGCCCAGTCCTTGATATTGAACGGCGGATTCGCCATCACGTAGTCGGCCTGCAGCTCAGGGTGCTGGTCGCGGGCAAACGTGTCACCCCACCGGCTGGCCAGATTGGCATTCAACCCGTGAATCGCAAGGTTCATTTTGGCCATTCGCCAGGTGCGCTCGTTGAGCTCCTGGCCGTAGACCGAGATGTCCGAGCCCTCGCGGTCGTGCGCTTCCAGGAACCTCTCCGCCTGCACGAACATGCCACCTGAACCACAGCACGGGTCATAGACCCGTCCACTCGTCGGCTCGAGCACCCTTACCAGCACCCGCACCACCCCGGCCGGCGTGTAGAACTCACCGCCACGTTTGCCCTCGGCCTTGGCGAACTTCTCCAAGAAGTATTCATAGACCTCGCCGAGCAGGTCACGGGCCCTCTTCGCACCCGCCCCGGTGAATCTGGCACTGTTGAACAGGTCGATCAGCTCACCGAGGCGACGCTGGTCGACACTGTCCCGATTGAAGATCCGCGGCAATGTCGCCATCAGTCCTTGGTTGGACCCCATGAGCAGATCCATGGCGTCGTCGACGAGCTCGCCAACCGTCTTCGCCCTTTCACCCATGGCGGCCTGCAGACCCTTGGCGTTGGTCGACAGGTAGATCCAGCGTGCGGTAGGCGGCACCCAGAACACGCCGTGACCGGTGTACTCGTCGATGTCGTTGACGAGCTGGGCGATCTGGCCCTCGTCGTAGGACCCCGTCGCCTCAAGCTCAGTCCGGATCTGTGCCTGACGCTCATCGAAGGCATCCGAGACGTACTTCAGGAACACCAGGCCGAGGATCACGTCCTTGTACTGCGAAGCGTCCATCGACCCCCGCAACTTGTCCGCGGCCTTCCACAGCGTGTCCTTAAGCTCTTTCATCGTCGACGGCGGCACGTCAACCTTCTTCTTCGGAGGCACGTCAGCGCCCTTCCTCTCGTGACTGGGTGGTGATCGTCAAAGTCGTGTCGGTAACTCCCGCGGTGACCAGAGCAGCCAGCTCGTCCAGCAGGCTGACCCGGTCGAGCGCCGCTGTGCGGTCCGCGTCGATGGCCTTGAGTGTCTCGCGCAGCGGTGCCAACTGCTCGGCGGGCGCGCGGCGGAGGCGCCACAGTCTCCACTGTTTGGCTTGGGGGACCACACTGTTGATGTCGGCGGCAATCACGTGCGGCAGTAACCCATGCGGCTTGTGGCGGTCAACGCGCAGCACCCGGGCGGGCGAAACGACCACCGAGCCGCCGCGCCGGTCGACGATGGCGCCGACCCGCGGGCTCGTACAGAACACGACGTCACCGGGCTCGGTGTAACGTCCCGCGTCGTAGGACGCCCCGAACCTGAGACGGTCCACCAGGCGGTCACCCAGAGGCGAGTCTCCGAGGAGCTCTGCCGGCCCAATGACCGGCGCCCCATTGGTCGCATGTAGGTCTGCCGGATCCACCCGGTTGCCGGCGATAACGCGCAGACTCCTCGCCCCGAGGGCGGCGGCGACGGTGACGTGTTCGGTCTGGCTGAAGTTGTCGATGTCGGGGTTGGTCTGGACGTCGAAGTCCAGCGGCTCGACGTCATGGTCTTGCTGGAGCTGGGCCTTGAGGCTCCCGATCCTCAGGGCGGTTTCGGCCGCCGTTCCGGCCCGGGCCGGCTCGACCCTGGGCGCCACCTCGAGCAAGTTGCCGCGGTTGGCCAACAGGATTCGCGTGGTGACGATGCGGGTGAAGCGGAAGGCGTGAGCGCGCACCATGGCCTGGTCGCCCATCGAGGCCACCAGATCGGTGACGAGGTCGTCGACGACATCGGCGGTAAGCGGGACATTGGCTAAGTCGGCCAGCATCATCCACCGCTCGTCGGCCGGCACGTGGTCGTATGACGGGCCGAGCACCCACATCGTCAGCTGCTGTCGAGGCCTCGCGGTCACGAGTCCCTTGGGGAGACGCACGACCGCCCGGACCCGTCCCAGACGCAGCACGCTGTCGCGGAGGCGTCCGCACGCGGGATCGAGCAGGCGATCGCTCAGCACAGCTGCCGGGGCAATGACCACGGCCCGCTGGTCATCAGCCATTTGCACGGCGATGTTGTCGATGGCGGTCAGCATCGCAACCGTCGTCATCGAGGGCGAGCCGGGAGCTGGCAGCTGCGCCAACAGGACCGCAGGCGTTGAGAACTCGAACGTCCCGTCTTCGTCGATATGCAAGTCTTCGCGGGGGATGTCGTGTACTCGCAGTCGCCGCCGGGCCAGTCTGCCCGCTGGGGCGTCCTCGTCACTGGTCAAGGCGCTGGGGGCCGGCTCGTCGTCATACAGCCCGACAGCGGCGACCAGCAGGTCGCTGCCGCCGCACGTGGGATCGACGAACAGGGCAGGCCGTATGCCGGCCTCCACCGTCAGCGCGCGCGCCACCTGTGCGACCAGTGACCGAGCGTCGTCGCGCAATGCGGCGACCGCCTGCCCCAGCAGGTGCCGCCGGAACCGGTCACGCATCAGCCGCTCGAATGCTCCGGCCGGGTTGAAGTCCGCGTTGGACAGGTCATCGACGTGAACCGCGAGAGCCGAGAGGTCCTCGCCGAGGGCGGTCACTTCGCGCAGCAGCAGCGAGTCGTCCGGGTCCGCGTCGTCGGCCAGGTCCAAGAGAGCCTCTGCGCCCAGCCCACCTAGCTGTACGCCGACGATGGCCTTGAGTGTGAGCAGCGCCGCGAGTCCGTCAAACAGCGCCTGCTCCCCCTGCGACGAGACGCCCGCCAAGCTCGCGAACGCTGCCACATCTGCTCGAACGTCAGGGTTGTTGCCCCGGCCGGTCAGCTCGAGCCAGGAGACGACCTGGTCGGCGTCGAAACGCTCCTGTGCGCCTGCTCGCTCGACGGGCACAGGGAATGGGGTGCCCGTCGCGGCACTGCGGGACCGCCACATGGAGACGACGGGACGTTGAACCCGTGTGAGACGGGCGACATCGGCTAGGGAGATGAGAAGCGATGGGTGTGTCTTGGTAGTTGCCATACGCCACCTCCCTCTTGTCCCTCTGGTTGCCCGCCACACCTCGGTCGGATGTGACATTCAAACGTTATCGACATGAGCGCATGAATGAGTCATAACTAGCGATAACCCCCCTTATCCGGTCTCTTCCTGTTTCAACTGGAGCCTTTGAACCATTCTCGTTCCAGGCCGCCGACCAGCGCGGCAGCGAGACGAGATCTGCGGAGGTTATGCCATGCACGACAACCCCAACCCTGAGCCGCGAGGCGCGTCATACGACAGCAGTGGCCCTGCCGTCGTCATCCATGACCTCACGGTCAACAACCCGACGGTCTGCTCCGAGGCGGCCCGATGGTCGACCGGCCAGCGTGGTCCCGCCGTCGGCGCGGACGCCCTTGTAGATGTCGACCTCTCGGCCTTCGTCACTCAGGCCATGGCTGTGGGCGCCCAGGCCATCGCGGCCGCCGGCGGCGTGCAGGACACGTACAACCTCGAGCAGCTCGTCAGCGACGTTGGCACCCGCACAGCGGAGACCAGTGCGAAGGCCGCGGAGGCGACGACCGCGGTGGTCAAGAGTGCCAGCGACGGTATGCAGAAGGCCTCGACCGACGCCAAGAACGCCATCGCGGAGGCGGGACTCTTGGCGCGCAAGGGCTTCGGTGAGACCGTGGAGTCGGCTCGCAAGGATCTGCGTGAGGAGATCAACCGGCTGGTCGGTGGCGAGAACCCCGAGCTGGTCGCCCGACTCTCGCCGTTGCTCGACACGTTCGGACGCGACATGAATGAGCGCGTCGCCAAGCAGACGGGCGAGCTGCTGGAGAAGGCAGCTCGACAGTTCGACACGAGCGACCCCACCTCTCCGATGGCCAAACATGCGAAAGGCCTGCGCGAACAACAGGATGCGCTCTCTCTCACGCTCGTGAAGAACCACGAAGCACTTGCGGTCAAAGTCGATCAGTTGACCACAGCCGTCAAGGTCGCCACCGCCGCTGCCGACGCCACGTCCGCGATCGCCAAGGTCACCCCGATCAAGGGCGACAGCTATGCCGGCTCGATCCACCGGGTCATGCAGCAGATCGCAACAGGCCTCGGTGACGAGTACACCGACACTGGCGCGGTCACTGGCGTGATTCCGCGGTGTAAGAAGGGCGATGGCTTGCTCACCGTCAATGGCGGCGACGCCCACGTCGTTCTGGAGATGACCGACTCCGTCCGCCCCGCCTGGAACGACTACCTCGACGAGGCCGAACGCAACCGTGAGGCAACGGCGTCGCTCGGTCTGGTGCGCGAGCTCTCCCAGAACGCGGGCCAGTCGATCCGGGTGCTGGGCTCACGGCGGATCGTCCTGGTGTTCGATCCCGCACAGGACGATGCCGGGCTTCTGCGCACCGTGGTCCAACTGCTGCGGGTCGGCGCCATCGCGGCCAGCTCGAGGCGAGACTCCGAAGGACTCGAGACAGCCGAGGAGCGGATCACTGAAGCGCGGGCGATGCTCAACAAGGTCAACGTGATCCGGACCGCGTCGGGATCCATCCGCAAGAACGCCGACAAGATCGAGCTCGAGTGCGACGCCGTGCAGACCGGCGTTGACCGGTTGCTCTCACAGGCCCTCAACGCCCTCGCCGGCGTTGCGCTCGATGTCTCAGACGCCGGGGACAACACCGGGGTCGGCGAGCCCGACTCAGAATCCTCTGCCGGCGTGGCCTAAGGCTCTCTGCCTGGTTCGCCGCGCGAGGGGGGCGGCGAGCCAGCCAGACAGACAGGACCGCTCAACAATCAGCAACGACATGCAATCTTGCCCGGCCCGGAACTGCAGAAGACCATGACGAAGCCGGGCCGTACCATACGGGTGCTTGATGGCCCACAAATACGGAGGTCAGCATTGGATCACACCGAACTGCTCGAAGAAGTGCGCGCTGCGCTGGGGACCAGTGCGCTTGAACCTCTCCGCGTGGGAGGCCAGAAGATGGTCTACACGTCCGAGCTCGAAGGTGTGCCCTGCGTCGTCAAGATCGTTCCGATTCCGGACACGGCCCACTCAGACGAGGTCCTGGAGCGGGCGCGACGCGAGGTGGAGCTCCTCTCCACGGTCGAGTCTCCATATGTCGTGCGGGTTTTGTCTGAAGCCGTGGAGGTGGGGGACCGGCCGGAGGTGGTGTGCTGGGTCGAGGAGCTCCTCGACGGCTCAGATCTTGGTGACCTCATGGACACTTTTCCCTGGCAGCCGGATGACGTCTGGGCTCTGATCAAGGATGTTGCTGAGGGGCTCAACGCGTGTCATGAGCTCGATGTTGTGCACCGTGATCTGTCGCCGGGAAACGTACGGCGGCGGAGCAGTGGCAGGTTCGCTCTGATGGATCCGGGCTTCGCCCGTCATCTGAGCAAAACGGCCCTCACTGGGGTGTACCAGCCGGGCACGCCTGGCTATTGCAGCCCGGAACACGTCCCTGGGGGGCATCCGATGCCGGCCAGCGACATCTTCGGGCTTGGCATCTTGGCGTTCCAAGCCCTCACGGGCCGACTTCCCGTGCCATACAACAGCAATGAAGGCGCCTACTGGGATGCGCTGAGGCGAGCTGATGCTCCCGCGGTGAAGACGGGGCGCGACGACGTTCCTGACGACTTGGCCGACGTTGTCGATCGCTGCCTTCAGCGCCAAGCGGCCCGCCGGTATCTCGATGCGGCGGAACTACTGGAGGAGCTTCAGGGCTTCGTCGACGAAGGAGGCACCACATGAGCGTTCTGATCCAGGATGGTCGGCGCGGCGGTCATCTCCGTTGGGCGACGCAAGCAATCGGTGCTGGAATCGCGGACGGCGTCTTGCTCAGTCCATTTCACACGCCTCGGGTGGCCGTTCCCCGTCACCACGCCGGCAGCAAGGTCGCCGATGATGTCCGAGAAGCCGGCGGGGAGGTGATCTTCGACCCCTGCACCCATGCCCGACTACTGCCATCGAGCAACGATGTCGCCCACTACGACACGTGGCAGCTTTGGGGGCCTGCAGGCGTAGGGCTCGACGTCGACGCGCGCAGGCTCGAGCACCTAGAGCGTGTCTTTGCCCGGCAGTCGGAGCTGGGGTCCATCCCGCTTGCCCCCACACTGACGTTGGACAGCCCGTTCGGCGTCGTTGCGGACCACGCGCTTCGTACGGCGCAGCTCGCTCGCGGGCTTGCCCGAGATAGCGGCCAGTCGTTGGTTGGGCGAAGGTCGTTCTGGCGTACCGGACCCGATCTGGATGCTTACGTTGGCCAGCTTGCCGCTCTTCGGGCCCCCGTCTGGGCCCTCACCGTGGTAAACGACATCGTTGCTGACAACCAACCGGACCTTGCAGACACGGCAGCCTTCACAGGACTGCTGCGGACCGTCCACTCCCTCTCGCAACGGAGCAGGGTCATCGTCTGCTACGCCGACTTTGCGGGCGTGCCAGCAACAGCAGCTGGGGCAGACACGCTTGGCAGTGGATGGGACCGCGGGATGCGATATTTCGATCCCAAATCGTTCCAGATCACTTCGAGCGGCATCCAGATTCCGGCCTCGTACGTTACTCAAGGCCGCCTCGGCGCGGTGCTTCGGCGCGATACGGGGGACGCAATCACGAGACTCGGAGATCCCCCCGCGACGGGCATCCGCGGAGGTCCGATGCCCGCCGACGACACCGCTGAACGCAGCCACCATCTGCGGCAGCTGCACACACTCGTCGACGCCATCACAGTTCACGGCGGGGTGCGGCAGGACAGGGTGGCCGAGTTGCGTGCGTTCTACGAGCGGGCGGCCCAAGACTTCGACGCACTGATACGTGCGCTGCCACGACGTACCCTCAACGACAACCATCGCAGGCGGTGGGTTGACGAGCCCTACCTAGCGCTCCAGAGCTACGCCGAGGCCGAGGGGCTTTGGTAGTTCCTGACCGCGTGAACTCGGCACTCTGAGCGCGGCGATGAGGTGCTCGCTGGCCCACAGCCGGTGGGCCAGCGACAGTCTTCTGACCTTGGGTCGGACGAGCCATCGCGGGCCAAGTGCCAAGCCCAGACCAAGCTGCAACGCCTGAGCGATCGCAGGCGAAGGATCTCTCGGCAACTGAGCCATGACGACCGCAGACGCGTCGGCCCAGCTGCCGTAACGAAGCGCTTGACCAAGACCAGCGTTCCAATCGTTGACCTTGGCCTCGAGCGCGTACAGGCGTCCAACCGGCTCGAGCTCGTGCGCGCGTAGCCAACCTCGGCTCGCCCGAAGGAGCGCCCCTTCGCGTTCAAGGCGACGAGCCCGTCTGCGAACGGCATCCTCTGGGACGCCCAGACGCCCCGCAAGCGTCCTCTCTGACAGTGCCCGAGAGGAGGAACATGCCGCAGCCAGCCGGGCATCTCCCCAGGCGAGCACTGGAGCACACTCGAGAGCAAGACGACTCTCGAGCTTTGGGGTGATCGGGAGAGCCACGAGATCTGGAAGACCCGTGGGGCCAGACATCTCGGAGATCACGATGACACCCGAGCTCGCACCAGGGAGGCGGGCGGCGAGATCGCGCAAGGCGGGACTGAGCTCAAGTTCCGCTCGTGGAACGAAGCGCCTCCCAGGTCTGGTTCGTGAGGCGAGATGCTCCTGAACGCGGCCGGATCGAGCCGTGCCGACGGGCCCGATAGCTAGCGCGACAGACATATTCCAACCTTACCCACGCACTCACGTCCGAACCCGCAGGTGGCCGTGCATTCGACTTCGGACATCGACAGCTGCACCGGACGACCCGGATTCGGTCAGTCACTGAGTCGCCATCCGGCGTGCGCTAGACGACCTTCACTGGCGCTGGGCTGATCGTGGAGCGTTCCGGGAACGCCCCGCGAGTATCGCGCGTACGAACGGTTCAGCCGCGTCGTAGTCCGGCGCGACACCTAGCCCGCGTAGGTCCTCTGCGTGGATCTCGAGCGCCACCATCTGAGGGCTTGGGAGCATGTACCCGGCCGTGTCGTACATCGCTCCTCCCCCGTCCCACGTGATGTAACGGTTCCCGGCGATAAGAAGGCTGGAAGTCATCCGGACGCCTCGCTCAGCCACACCGGTGATGACCGCTGAGAGGCACGTGTAGGACACCCCTTCGGCAAAGTCCGGGTCAGGCTCGATTGGCGCGCTCGGCCGAACGTTGTAGAGATCACCAAAGACCGTGGGGCCGGTCTCAGGGCTGCGCCACTTCGCGGCATACGCGCGGGCTTGCACCTTGTCTGGCGTGATGTAGACACGCTCGGGGTCGGTCTCATACTCGGCCATCTGGTAGGTGAATGGCAGTGCAGACAGGCAACTTGCGGGTCGCAGGCGATCGCCAACTCGAAGGCCGGGCGCTCCCCCGTGCCACCATCGCGTGAGCTTTTGGCGCTTCGTCATCGTCCGGCTCGGGCTGGCGCGAGGCTACCTGCGTGAGCAACCAGACGGACATCATCGGTGCTCGCGTCGCTGAAGTCCCTGGTCAGCTCGGCGGCCAGGTGGTTCACCGCGCGGTCGCGCCACCGCAGCCCAGTCCGGTCGGTCACGGTGTGTCCGTGCCGGCGCATTGCGGCCGCGATCCTCGACCCTGCGACCTGCCGGTCCTTGCGGACGAGTTCGACCGCAATGGTCAGCGGGTCCGGGACCACGACAGCGCCTGCGGAGGTGTCGGACAGGTGGACGGCACTGGACGGGTCACCGTCGAGGGTGTCCGACCCGGTGTCCGGTCCCCCGGTCAGGACGGCGGACGTGTCCGACAGGGTGTCGGACAGGTGGACAGCACTGGACGGGTCACCGTCGAGGGTGTCCGACCCGGTGTCCGGTCCCCCGGTCAGGACGGCGGACGTGTCCGACAGGGTGTCGGACAGGGCGAGGACTGCCGGCACCTGCGCACCCCGGGTGTCCGGTTGGGTGCCCGGTCCTCCGGACAGGGTGTCGGACGGGGCGACAGCACTGGACAGGTCACCGTCGAGAGTGTCCGACCCGGTGTCCGCTCCCCCGGTCAAGACAGCGGGCGTGTCCGACAGGGTGTCGGACAGGGCGAGGACTGCCGGCACCTGCGCACCCCGGGTGTCCGGTCCTCCAGTTGGGATGTCGGACAGGGCGACAGCACCAGACGGGTCGCCGTCGAGGGTGTCCGACCCGGTGTCCGCCCGGTCAGACAGGACGGCCGGCGTGTCCGACAGGGTGTCGGACAGGGCGAGGACTGCCGGCACCTGCGCACCCCGGGTGTCCGGTTGGGTGTCCGGTCGGGTGCCGGATCGTCCGGTCGGGATGGTCGCGGCCGGGAGGATGTCGACCGCACCGACGGCGGCCAGGACCTCGAACAGGTCCGGACCGACACCGGTCATCCGCAAGGCGGTGACGTG
>Ga0209638_1001716_pt1 | contig 13717 bp, 14 predicted proteins | sample BarGraNGADG00211_FD_184490 | JGI IMG/M metagenome (GOLD analysis project Ga0209638, IMG submission 184490) | Arctic peat soil microbial communities from Barrow, Alaska - Barrow Graham LP Ref core NGADG0002-211 (SPAdes) (version 2) | ecosystem: Environmental > Terrestrial > Soil > Wetlands > Peat... | reverse complement strand
CGCGGCAAATGGTCACAACATGAACGGTATTTGCGGTATTCGGCACAGCGCCCATTAACCACCCAAGTCGCCGCATTCATTTCATTTCCAGTCTGATTCCGCAGCGAAGTTTTACAGTGATCGCTCGATTTCGATTGTTCGACTAACCTCGCATTCAAGGCCGCGACGTATAGCGCGATTGAACTCAATCGCTGTTGTAACGCCATGATATCCGCTTCCCATATCCTTGTTCTTCGCCTTCGCCGTGCCGCACGCTGCATTGCCGCGGCGCGTAGCGGCAACGTTGCCATAACCTTCGCGCTCGCGCTGATCCCGATCCTGGCCCTCGTCGGCGCGGCGGTCGATTTCAGCCGAGCGAATTCGCTCAAGGCTGTGATGCAATCCGCGCTCGATTCCACCGCGTTGATGGTGTCGAAGAATGCGGCTTCTCTCACCAGCGAGCAGATTCAGAGTTCGGCGCAAAGCTATTTTCTCGCATTGTTCACGCGACCGGAAGCCAAGAATGTTAAATTCACGACGAGCTATTCCACCAGCGGCGGATCCAGCTTGGTGGTCAACGCCTCGGCCGACATGGACACCGACTTCATGGGTCTCCTCGGCTACAAGACGATCACGGTCGCCAGCGCCTCCACCGCTAAATGGGGTTCCAGCCGCTTGCGCGTCGCCCTCGTGTTGGACACCACCGGCTCGATGAGCGACGACGGCAAGATCGTTGCGCTCAAGACCGCGACCAAGAACCTGCTGACGCAATTGCAGGGCGCCGTCACCATCAATGGCGACGTTTACGTGTCGATCATCCCGTTCAGCAAAAACGTCAATCTCGATCCCAGCAATTACGCTGGGAATTGGATCGACTGGACCGACTGGGAGTCGGAGCCTGCCATCCTGAAAACGTCAAAGCCGAACAATTGGAACCAGATCGGGCCGGGCTCTTCGTGCCCCTTCACCTCCTCCAACTACGGGTTCAGATGCACGGCGGATCCGGCCAACAACAGTGCGAGCGTATCGACCATCCCGGCGAGCGGCAGCTACAGCGGCTACATCTGCCCGGGCGTCGATGGCGGCAACAAGGACTCCACCAAGATCGGCATCTACTACAACGGCTGTTACAACAGCGTGCCGACCACCACGACCTCGACCAACACGATTTGTTCCGGTTGGAGCTGCAGCTGCGGCAACCTCAGTAATTGCTCATGCACCGGCAACGGCAGCAGCAAAATCTGCAAGCAAACCGTCACGACGACCGGGGCGCCCTACACACATAACTGGATCAAGAACGATCACAGCACCTGGAACGGCTGCGTCACCGACCGCGGCACATTATCGGCTCCTAGCTCGGATTACGACCGGCTGACGACGGCGTCGAACACGAACGTCACCGCCACGCTGTTCCCGGCGGAACAAAATTTATACTGCTCGCCGACCGTCATGGGCCTCAGCTACAACTGGTCCAGCATATCGGGCCAGGTTGATAGCCTGTATCCGGAAGGCGCCACCAATCAACCGATCGGCTTGGTTTGGGGCTGGCAGTCGTTGGTCGGCGGCGGCCCGCTTAGCGCGCCGGCCAAGAATTCCAGTTACACCTATATCGACGTCATTATCCTGCTCTCGGACGGCCTCAACACGCTGGACCGCTGGTACGGCAATGGATCCACCACCAATACCTCGGTCGATGCCCGGATGTACGACTCCACCGGAAAAGGCACCTGCGCCAATATCAAGGCCGCCGGCGTCACGATCTACGCGGTGCAGGTAAACACCGGCGGCGATCCGACGTCGCTATTGCTTAAGAACTGCGCCAGTACTGCGGACAAGTTCTTCCTGCTCACCTCGGCGAGCCAGATCATCACCACGTTCAACACCATCGGCACCAATTTGACCCAGCTGCGCATCGCCCAATAGCCCGGTGGAAAATGCAAAAAGCCCGGCCAAATGAGCCGGGCTTTTTCCTTGACGCTTACGCAACGCTACACGACGGATACTCGACGCTTTACGCAACGCTTTACGTGGATAGCGGGTTACTTCGCCTTCGCCATCAGGGTCTCTAACGGCTTGTAGGTCTCCTTGGCGAGATCGGCATAGAGTTCGCCGATCTTGGAGGCCTTGGCCACGAAGCCCTCATAGGTGGTCTTGGCGTATTCGGTCTGCACCTCGATCGCCTTCTCGAACGACTTGACGCCGAACAGCTTTTCCAGCGCCGCGGTGCCGTCTTCGAAAGCCTTCTTCGAGTAGTCGGTGATCTCGGCCGCGATGGCCTGGGTGCCCTTCGACAGCACGCCCATGGATTTCAATGCGATATCGACGTTCTCTTTTCCGACCTGCTGGAGGTCCTCTAAATTCTTGACCATTGTCATCCCTTCGGCCGCAAAGCGGCACTAACGTTCTGATTTCTGTACCCGGCCTATCCGGGTATGGATAAACCTTATACTGCACTGCACAATAAAGTCAACTATTATTTTGCAGCGCGAAAAAAGCCTTAAAATCCAGGGGATTGTCTTAAGAATTTGTAAACCGTGATCCCCTACCGTCGTAATTTGTGGCGGCGCGGGGGCGCTATAAAACGGCCTGATTTGGCGGGTCTAAGTCCGCCTGAAAATGGGGTTGGGGAGAGCGGATGTTGCGTGCGGGAGCCTCTGTCCAACGCGGTCTCCGTTGGAGCGCCCTCGGTTTGGCGACGCTGCTTGCCGTTGCCGCCATCACCAGCGACGCCGACGCCCGCGGACGACGGCACCGCCACCACGCCGCCGAAAGCTACGAGCCTTCCGCTTCATCGATCGTGGTGGACGCCAATTCCGGCGCGGTGATGCAGGCGACCAACGCCGACAGTCCGCGCCATCCGGCCTCGCTGACCAAGATCATGACGCTCTATCTGCTGTTCGAGCGGCTGGAGGCGGGCAAGATCAAGATGTCGACCGAAATGCCGGTGTCGGCCCATGCCGCCGCGCAGGCGCCGTCCAAGCTGGGGCTCAAGCCGGGCGAGTCGATCCGGGTCGAGACCGCCATCCGCGCCATCGTCACCAAGTCGGCCAACGACGTGGCGGTCATCGTGGCCGAAGCCCTTGCCGGAGATGAACCCGATTTCGCCAGGCTGATGACCGCCAAGGCGCGCGCGCTCGGCATGACGCACACCGCCTATTACAACGCCTCCGGCCTGCCCGACGACAAGCAGATCACCACCGCGCGCGACCAGGCCGTCATCGGGCGAGCCATCCACGACCGCTTTCCGCAGTATTACCGCTACTTCTCCACGCGAACTTTCGAGTTCCGCGGCGAGGAGATGCGCAACCACAATCACCTGCTTGGCAGCGTTCCCGGCGTCGACGGCATCAAGACCGGCTACATCCATGATTCCGGCTTCAATATCGTCACCTCGGTCCAGCGCGACAATCGTCACCTCGTCGCGGTGGTGTTCGGCGGCCGCACCGCCAATGCGCGCGATGCGCACGTGCGCAGCCTGATCGACAACAACATCAATATCGCCGCCGTCAAACGCACGGCGCCGCCAGTCGTCGAGGGCTGGGAGACCGCCGAGACGCGTGCCAAGGACAGCAAGGAAGCCAAGGACAGCAAGGAAAAAGTCGTCTCGGCACCGCCCTTGCCGCGCCACGCCGAGCCCGCATTGGGCTCCACCGATCCGATCAAGCCCAATCCGGTGAAGACGTTCACCGTGCAGATCAGCGCCGTGCGCACCGCGTCGCTGTCGCCGCTGCCGTCCGATAGACCTAAGCTCATGCCGGCGCCGGCCACCGCCAGCCCGACCAATGTCACCACCGTCGCCATCGTGAAGCGGGAGCCCCCACCGCCACCGGGCGCAAAGCCGGGCGTGCTGGGCGTGCTGCCGACCAAGATTGCCTCCGCCGGCGACAGCATGCCGGTCGCGGCCGCAATGCCGCAGCCAGCGGCCAAGCCGCGCAGCGGCGGCTGGATGATCCAGGTCGGCGCTTTCCCCGACGAAAACGAAGCCAAGCAGCGCCTGGTCGCGGCGCAAGGCAAGGCCAAGGACCAACTCGGCCAGGCCGACCCGTTCACCGAACGGGTGGCGAAGGGCGACAAGTCGCTCTATCGCGCGCGCTTTGCCGGCTTGGACAAGGTTCAGGCGGAAATCGCCTGCAAGAACCTCAAGCGCAGCGAAATTCCATGCATGCTGCTCAAAAATTAGCGCGTGATCCCGAAAAACTTATCCTCGACTAGATCGGGGATGGGAACCGGTTTTCGGATAAGACCACGCGCAAGAAAAAACGAAAAAAATTAACAGGGATGTGCCGATACTCAGGAGCCGCTGATGGTGTTGCGTAAGGAGTACCTCAGCGATGACGGCGAGAAAGAATTTCCTTGGCCTCGTTGATGCGAGCGGCCAGATACGTCGACCCCCCTTGGTCGGGATGCATTTTCTTCATGAGCGTGCGGTGCGCGCGCGTGATGGCGTCGGCGCTCGCACCCGGCTCAACGCCAAGGATCTGATAGGCCTCCTGTTCCGTCATTTTTCCGCTGGACGTCGCAGCCCGCCCCGCTGCCGCGTGTCCTTGCGCGTATTCACTCCAACTGGGATCCCGGCGGTCAAGATAAGCCACCAGTAGCGCGCGGCTCTCTTCGTCGATCTCATCGAGCAGTGCGGCCAGCGTCTTGACGTCGAGTCGCTCGAGCGCCGCGCCCTGGTGGCGGCCGGCGACGATGCGTCCGCGCATCTCGCCGCTGTCGTGGTCGAGCTGCATTTCGAGATAGGCCGAGCGCACATGCGAGGTCTGCCCGGCACTCTTCTGGGTGCGCTGGGAAAAGCCCGCCGGCCCGAACGGGATCCAGCCGAGCAGCCCGAGCCCGAATATGCCGAGCGGGATGGCAATGCCGACTTCCCCGCGCAGGCCGAGAAACACGGCAAAACCGATCGCGAGGATGCCGCCGGAGGCTTTGAGCACCCGCGCGGCGATTTTCGGATCGACCTTCGCGATGACGCCGAGCACCCACAGCGCAAGCGCCAGCACGAGCAGGCCGAAGATGATGGTCGGCATATTAGAGATTCACTCGCTTGCGCATGATCTTATCCGAAAACCGGCTCCCCCTTTTCGGGATCATGCGCGCAGCTGCGCCAACAGTTTGCGCGCGCCGTCCGAGCGCCGCGCCGACAAATCGGCGAGCGCCTTGAGGCCGCCGGCGGCATAGGCGGCGACCGCGCGCAACAATTCGCCGAGCTGGTGCGCCGCGCCGGTATCGAAGCGGCAATAGGCGCCGCGCGACAGCCGGGCGATCTCGCGATAGGCGTTCTCGGCCACCGGGTCGTCGCCCTCCTGGAACATGAACACCGGCACGCCGAGCAGGCCAAGCTCGCCGGCCGCGGTGCATAGGTCGTCGATTTTCTCCTCCATGGCGTCGCCGACGAACACCATCGCCTGCACCCGCTGCTTGCCGTATTCCTGGCGGGCGTGGCTCAGCACCTTGCCGATCTGGGTGTGGCCGCCGCGGCAATCGATGGCCGACATCAGACCGGCGAGTTTCTCAGCTCCCGTGACCCAGCCCGAGGCGCGGCATTCGCCAAGCCCGCGGAAATAGACCAACTGGATCTCGAGCCCGCCGGCCTTGGCCGCCTCGCGGAACATGTCGGCCTGCAGCGCGCAAGCGGAATCCCAGGTCGGCTGCCGGCTCATGGTGGCGTCGAGCGCGAAGATCAGCCGCCCGCGCTTGTCCGAGGCCGAGGCGGGCCCGAGCGCGTGAACGCGCTCGATGAATTCGGCGATTTCCGGCCGCGAGGAGGCCGGCGCCGGGGTTTGCTGGGAGCGGTCCTTGCTCATGGGAACAGTCTACACCGAATTCGTGCCGCTCCCTAAAGGTGGCGACCTTCGGTCTAGCTTGCAATGGCCGTTGCGGATTAGTCGATGACGTCGTGGACCTGCAGCGGCTGGTCCATGACCGAATACCATTCGGCGCGGGCGGCGGCCCGCCGCTTGCCGTTTTCCGACAGTGGCAGGTGCAGCGTATTGAGCAGCGCGATCACTTCCTCGCGCGCCGTCAAATGCGACATGCTCGGCCGCGTGCCGAGCGTGGCCTCGTCGAGGTCATCGAACGCGGTGAGGCCGCGCGGGAAGAACTCGCGATAGACCACGCGCTCGGCGAAGCCGTCCACGCAGCGAAAACCCATGCGCTTGGACAATTCGATCAAGCCGTCGCCGACCAGTTTCTTGTTGCGCGAGCCGAGCGTGGACAGACGATTGCGCACCACGATCCAGTCGGTCAGCTGGCCGTCGACCAGCCGGCGCTGCCGGCGCGACTCGCGCACCATCTCGGCGTAGTGGCTTTCGCCGGTGACGCTGAAATTAGTGGGATCGAGGGTGGCCAGCACGTCGAAATCGAGGAAGCTGTCGTTGAGCGGCGTGACCAGCGTGTCGGCCATCGAATGGGCGAGCCGCATCAGATAGGTGTCATTGCCGGGCGTGTCGATCACCACCACGTCGTGGCTGTGCTCGAGCGCGCTGACCGCCTTCGAGAAGTTGGCGAACTCCGTCGCCTCGTTGGCTTCCAGCGAATTGCTTTCGCCGCGCTCGACGCAGTAATGCGTCGGCAGGTCAAGCTTGACGCGCGCGCGTTCGCCCCAGGCGCGGCGGTTCTCGATGTAATGGGTGAAACTTTTCTGCCGGCTGTCGAGATCGACGGTCGCCACGCGCTGGCCGGCTTTGAGCAGCGCGACCGCAATGTGCAGAGCAGTCGTAGACTTACCCGACCCGCCTTTCTCGTTGCCGAGAACGACCACGTGAGCGGACTGACGAGCCTGCTCGATCGACTGCACTAACATGACGCGCCCCCCCGGGCGTTCAATTCTCGAATTTTTACCGCGCTATAGTCAAGCTCGTTATGATTTCGCCAGTTCCCGCGTGGCCGGACCGGCGGCGTTTTGCTATGGGCTAGCCCGGTTTTGCGACAATCAGCCGACAGGCGCACGAATTATGGCAGACCGCCCGACCGTCGCGCGCACGGTTCCATCGCTCCGCCGCGCCCTTGCACCGTTCCGGGACACCGGCGAACGGATCGCCCTGGTGCCGACCATGGGCGCCCTGCACCGCGGCCATTTGGCGCTGGTGCGCGAGGCGCGCCGGCGCGCCCGCCGCGTGGTGGTTTCGATCTTCGTAAATCCCACGCAGTTCGCGCCGCACGAGGATTTCGGCAGCTATCCGCGCGGCTTTGCGGCCGATCTCAAGGCGCTGCAAACGGCCAAGGCCGACCTGGTTTGGGCACCATCGGCCGAGGTGATGTACCCGGCAGGTTTCGCCACCCGGATCGAGCCGCAAGGCGCCGCCAAGGCCGGGCTCGAGGACAAGTTCCGCCCGCATTTCTTCGGCGGCGTCGCCACCGTGGTGGCCAAGCTGTTCACGCAAACCGCGCCCGACTTCGCCTTATTCGGCGAGAAGGACTACCAGCAGCTCCGGGTCGTCACCCAGATGGCGCAGGATCTCGACTTGGCCGTCAAGGTGATCGGCGTGCCGACCGTGCGCGAGCAGGACGGCCTCGCGCTATCGTCGCGCAACGCCTATCTGTCGGCGGCCGAGCGCAGCGCCGCGTCGCTGCTATACCGCGTGCTGAAAGCCAGCGCCGTGCGCATCAAGCAAGGCGAGCCGATCGAAATGGTGCTGGAAGAGGCTCGCGCCGAGATCGGACGCGCCGGCTTTGCACTCGATTACCTGGAAGCGCGCCATGCGCTCACGCTGGCGCCCATCGTCTCGCGCAAGGACGGCCCGATCCGGCTCTTGGTCGCCGCCAAGATCGGCAAGACGCGGCTAATCGATAATATTGCGGTCTAGAGCAGCCCCAACTCGCGCAGTTCGCGCCGCATCTGTTCCGGCATCTTGGCGGCGCCGGGGGCTGCGCGCGACAGATCGCGCGGCGCTTCCTTGACTTCGAGATAGCGCCAGCCCTGGAAGGCCGAGCGCGGGCGCGGCTCGACCAGCACCAGTTTGCCGTCGAGCACCACGCGGCAGCGGCCGATGCCGTCTTTGTCGGTGAACGGGCGGATGTCGAGGATGCGCTCGCGGCAGCTGATCTGGCCGCGGATCACCCAAAAAAGCGAGCCGCCGTCGGCCAGCTCATCGGCTCGCTTGGGCACCATGCGGGTGGTGTGGATGTGCTCGAGTTTCTGCCCGCGCCGCTTCTTCTCTTTGAGTTTTTGTTTGATCCAGTCTTCCAGGTCGGCGACCGAGTCGCAGCCGACGCACAGCTTGATGAGATGAAGCGGCATTGCGGAATTCCAAACTATTCTTTTACGGGCTCGATCACCATCACCTTGGCGCCCTCGGCCACCTGCGCGTCGGCGGCGACCGCGATCTCGGCAACGGTGCCGTCGATCGGCGCGGTCAAAGTGTGCTCCATCTTCATCGCCTCGATGATGGCGAGACGTTGGCCACGCCTGACGCGGGCGCCCTGCTCCACCAAGAGCGCCAGAACCTTGCCATGCATGGGCGCGCGCACAAGCCCGCCTGTCGCATCATCCCCAGCCTCGTCGAGGCTCAGATCGCGCAAGCTGACCTTGGTCTGACGGCCGTGGCGCAGCACATAGACCGCATCGCCCGCGTCGAGCGCCACCGCGTCCGATGCGGGCGCGATGCCGTCGATGGCGACCAATGCGCCGCCGGGCCCGTAGGCGACCTGCGCCACAATGCTTTCGCCCTCGGCCAGAATCGGCAATGCGAGGCGGCGCGCGCCGGATAGCTGAAAGGCGTCGCCGCTGTCCCACGGCGAGGCCGGCGCGTCGGGCTCGCGCTCGAATACCGCGGCGATGCGGGCGCTTTCGCGCTCCACCAGCTTCTGCGTGCCGAGCGCGGCGGCGGCGCGGTCGAGGCCCTGTGGGACGGCGCCGAGCGCGGCAAGGTTGCGGGCGATGAAGCCGGTGTCGAAATCACCTTTGCGGAATTCGGCGGCGCGGCAGAGCGCGGCCAGGAAGCCGGCATTGCTGCGCGGGCCGACAACGATGGTGTTGTCGAGTGCACCCGCCAGCCGGTCGAGCGCCTCATCGCGGCTGTTGCCGTGGGCAATCAGTTTGGCGATCATCGGATCGTAGAACGGCGTGACCTCGGAGCCCTCTTCGACGCCGGTATCGACGCGCAGCCCCTCGCCTTGCGGAAACTTGAGCGCGATCAGCCTGCCGGTCGACGGCAGGAAACCGCGCTCGGGATCCTCCGCGTAAAGCCGCGCCTCGACCGCGTGGCCATCGAGCTTCACCTGCTCCTGCTTGAGCGGAAGTTTCTCGCCGACGGCGATGCGGAACTGCCATTCCACCAGATCGAGCCCGGTCACCGCCTCGGTCACCGGATGCTCGACCTGCAGGCGCGTGTTCATCTCCATGAACCAGAAGCGGTCTTGCTTCAGTCCGCCCGTGCCGTCGGCGATGAACTCGACCGTGCCGGCGCCTTCATAACCGGCCGCCTTGGCGGCGGCGACCGCGGCTTCGCCCATGGCGGCGCGCAGTTGCGCGCTCATGCCCGGCGCCGGCGCTTCCTCGATGACTTTTTGGTGGCGGCGCTGGAGCGAGCAATCGCGCTCGTTGAGATGGATGGCGTTGCCATGGCGGTCGGCGAACACCTGCATCTCGATATGGCGCGGCGCGTTGACATATTTCTCGATCAGCACGCGCTCGTCGCCGAAGGCCGCTTTCGCCTCGCGCATGGCCGCGGCGAGCGCGGCGTCGAAATCGGCGTGGCGATCGACCCGGCGCATGCCCTTGCCGCCGCCCCCGGCCACCGCCTTGATCAACACCGGATAGCCGATCTCGTAAGCTTTCTGCTTGAGAAATTTCGGTTCCTGCATGTCGCCGTGATAGCCGGGCACCACCGGCACGCCGGCTTTTTCCATCAGCGCCTTGGCGCTGTTTTTAAGGCCCATGGCGCGGATCGCCGCCGGTTTCGGCCCGACGAAGACGATCCCGGCATCGATGCAGGCTTGCGCAAAATCAGCGTTCTCCGCGAGGAAGCCGTAGCCGGGGTGGATGCATTCCGCGTGCGCGGCGCGCGCGGCGGCGATCAGGGCGTTGATGCGCAGATAGCTGTCGGCGGCCGGCGCCGGGCCGATCGGATGCGCCTCGTCGGCAAGCCGCACATGCAGCGCGGCGCTATCCGCCTCCGAATAGACCGCGATGGTGCGCAGACCCAGCCGCTTGGCGGTGCGGGCAATGCGGCAGGCGATTTCGCCGCGATTGGCGATCAGGACGGATTTGAACATCAATGGGCCCGGCGTCAGCTTACGCCGATACTAACGCAGGGGCAGCGGCGCCGCTGCTGGGGGCTGCGGCCGTTTCGGCGCTGCCGGCGCGGGTGCATTTTCCGGGCCGGCGGGCGGGGCGGGCGGCTGCGCGGCCTGCGCATCGGTCGCCTGCTTGGGCAGCATCGGCTCGGCATTCATGATGCTCACCGGCGGGATCGAGGCGGCGGAGGGGAAGGAGTATTTGCTCCCCAACGGGGTCTTGGACGGCGCGGTCGGCTCGAGCACGCTGGCGAGCGGCGCCGGCGCCAGCTTGTCGACCGTGGGCGCGAACTTGTTCCAGTCCACGGCATAGCGCGAGACATATTGGTTGAAGACCTGCGCCTTGAGATTGGACTTGATCACATCGGCATCGCCGAGCAGCGCGAAGGCGGCGCAGCGCTCGGCGGTGCAGCCATCGCGCACGGCCAGCACATGGGCGGCGATGCCGAAGCGGTCGAGTTCGATGGCGCGGCGCAGGCCGGCCAATGCGGCGGGGAAATCGGCGTCGCCGTGGCGGGCGAAGGCGAGCCCGTCGGCCAGCAGCGTCAGCCGCGCCGCCATATAGGCGACCGCGGCGGCGGTGCTTTGCGGACCGGCGAACACCGTCTTCTCGCAGGCACCCTCCACCGCTTCGCCGGCGGCGCCGTCGAGGCAGGCGAGCGTCGAGCCGGGCGCCAGCGTCTGGGCGGTCAGTTCCGCGCTACGCTGCGCCAGTGCGCGACGCTCGGCCCCGCGCTCATCCTGTGCCATGCGTGCGAGAATGGACACCACCGCGACGCCGGCCAACACCACCACCACGATCGGCAGCAGCAGACGGCGCACGCCGTCCACCCGGGCGAGGCGGTACTTCATGAGCAGGAACATCATGCCCACCGCCGCCAGTACGCCGAGGATAGGCACCAGCGGGCTCGACAACAGGCCGTTCAGCGACGTGCCACCCATGGTCAGCATGGCCCTCCGGCGATTGCGTCGGTTATTGGATCTTGGCCCCGGACACTTTTACCACATGGGCCCACTTCTCGATGTCCTTACGCAGAAAGGCGTCGAACTCCTCCGGCGTCTTCACCAGCGGAATGGCGCCCTGCTTGAGCCAGGCTTCCTTGACCGCGGGCAGATTGATCACTTTGTTGATCGAGGTGTTGAGGAATGTGACGACCTCCTTGGGCGTGCCCTTCGGCGCCATCAGGCCAATCCAAATGGTCGATTCATAGCCGGGCACGGTCTCGCCCACGGTCGGCAGGTCGGGCGTGAGCGGGTTGCGCTCTTTGCCGCTCGTCGCGAGTGCGCGCACCTTGCCGGCCTTGGCCAACTCCGACATCACGGTGATGGCATCGAACATCATCTGCACGTTGCCCGACAGCACGCTGTTGCGCATATCGCCCGAGGCCTTGTGCGGCACATGCACGATGTCGGTGCCGCTCATGGCTTTGAACAGCTCGCCGGCCATGTGATAGGGCGTGCCCGGGCCGGACGAAGCGTAGTTGAGCTTGCCCGGATCCTTTTTGGCCAGCGCGATGAATTCCGCCACCGTCTTGGCCGGCACGTCGGGGTGCACCACCATCAGCAGGTCGGAATAATTGATGGACGCCACCGGAACGAAGTCGCGCATTAATTCGTAGGGCTTATTAGCCAGCAGTGACTCGTTGGTGGTGTGGGTATTCGACATGATTAGCAGCGTGTAGCCGTCGGGCGTGGATTTCGCGACGGCATCGGTGCCGATCAGCGCGCCGGCGCCCGGGCGGTCCTCCACCACGAAGGATTGCTTGGTTTCCTCGGACAAATATTTGGCGAGAATGCGGGCATAGACGTCAGCCGGCCCGCCGGCTCCGAACGGCACGATCAGCCGGACCGTGCGGCTCGGATAGGTTTCCGCCGATGCGGGCCACGTCAGCAATGCCGGCAATAACGCCAACGCGATAAAACGCAGAACTTTGAGCATGAATCCTCCGTTTAAAGTTTGCGCATGATCTTATCCGAAAACCGGTTCCCACTTTTCGGGATCATGCGCCGGGCTTTTGTTCAGGCTGACGATAACGTTTGGGTGCTTTTGTTTATTCCTTGCGACGCCTCGGGTCACGTGCCCCCGGCCGACTTGAAGCCCGGCGCCAGATCGCCCGCCGCCGCGAAGGCGCCTTTCGCCTCCACCGAAGTCATTGCCAGCGTGGTGCGCAGATCGGTGACGCCGCCGCCGCCGGCCGCCGCCAGCAGCACGGCGGCCATTTGAATCTCGCTCGGCGCCTCGGCAATCGTCAGAAAGTCGTAGTCGCCGAAGGTGATGTAGTAGCCGATCAGACGGCCGCCGGCCTTGGCCATGGCGCGGCCGACCGCGTCGGCGCGGTCTTCCGGCTTGACGATCATGCCCTTGACGGCCTCGCGGGTGTAGCGCCCTTGCGTGATGTAGATCGGCATGCGGTCCTCTTTCTCACTGGCGCATGATCTTGTCCGAAAACCGGTTCCCACTTTTCGGGATCATGCGCGTGCGACAGGTATCGCGTCCTGGGTCACGCATCATAGTCGATGGCGGAGGCGAAAGCGCGGGCGTCCGGCCGCGCATTTATATATTGGCGCAGGATCTTGTCCGAAAACCGGTTCCCACTTTTCGGGATCATGCGCTAGACGCGGTCGAGCTGGCTTTCCTTGGCGACGCGTTCGAAGGCCTCGCCGGAACTCTTGATCCGGTACTGGTAGTCGTCGCCTTCCGACGGCAGCAGCTTGAGCACCGTATAGCTGCCGGTGGCGGCGGCGCGGCCAAACGTCGGCGAGGTGAAGTAAACCGTCTCGCCGACCTGGTACTTGTGCGCCATGATCTTGATGTCGTCCGCGGCCACCGGCTGCACCGGCGGGCTCGGCGTGCGGATTATCTTGGCCGCCGACTTGAGCGCCAACTTGGGAGCGATGCTGGGCGCGCGGATAGCCGTGGCGGCGTTGGGCCGCGTAGCCTTGCTGACCGGACGGCGGGCCGATTTCGACGCCTTCTTCATCTCGGCGCGGGCGCTCTTGGCGCCTTTTTTGTCGGGTCGCCGGGTGGCTTTGGACGACCGGCCGGCGGTTTTGGTGGAATTGCTGCTCATGATGTCAATATAGCAGCTTATTTTGCCTCGGTGCGAAGATTTTGAAGTCGGAACCCAAGCGTTTTCAATTGGTTACAACAAAAGGTTCCGGATAGTTAACGAGCCGCAAGCCGCGCGCCGAAAGTCGCCCAGCCCATGCCCCTAAAGGAGCACAGAAGCGCCTTGCGACCGTGGAACCGTAAGTCCTCGTCCGCGTTTTGGTGCGGAGGACGTGGAGGTTTCACATGCGAGTCCTGCTTGGGATCATTCTCGGCGGCGTTTTGACCATCGGCGGCGCCTATCTCTACGACTCTCACAACACGCTCGCGGGCACAAACGCGCCGGCCAGCGTGCAACGGCCAATGGTCAATTGGGACGTGGTCGGCACCAAATGGGAGCAACTTACCCAGCGCGCCCGCTCCGAATGGACTCGGGTCGCCGGCTAAGGCTTG
>Ga0209638_1001714_pt1 | contig 13738 bp, 10 predicted proteins | sample BarGraNGADG00211_FD_184490 | JGI IMG/M metagenome (GOLD analysis project Ga0209638, IMG submission 184490) | Arctic peat soil microbial communities from Barrow, Alaska - Barrow Graham LP Ref core NGADG0002-211 (SPAdes) (version 2) | ecosystem: Environmental > Terrestrial > Soil > Wetlands > Peat... | reverse complement strand
GTTTTTCAAGCACGATCTTGCCCTGGGTGAGGGTGCCGGTCTTGTCGGTACACAGCACGTCCATCGCCCCGAAGTTCTGGATGGCGTTCAGGCGTTTGACGATCACTTTCTTGCGCGCCATGGCCAGGGCGCCTTTGGACAGGTTGACGGTCACGATCATGGGCAGCATCTCGGGGGTCAGCCCGACTGCTACAGCCATGGCAAACAGGAAAGCTTCCACCCAGTTGTGCTTGGAGAGCCCGTTGATCAGGAACACAGCCGGAACCATCACGGCGATGAAGCCGATCATCAGCCAGGTGAACTTGTTGATGCCCTTGTCGAAGCTGGTGAGCTGGCGCTGCCCGACGATACTGGCGGCCAGCGATCCAAAGTAGGTTCGGTCCCCGGTATGGATGACCACGGCGGTCGCGGAGCCGCTCTCCACGTTGGAACCCAGGAAGCAGAGGTTGGGCAGATCGAGCGGATTTTGAACGTCTGCCGACGTCGGGGCGGCTTTCTTTTCCACCGGCAGGGCTTCGCCGGTGAGGGCCGCCTGATTCAGGAACAGGTCTTTGGCGGAAAGCACGCGCACATCGGCCGGCACCATATCACCGGCTGCCAGCCGAATGATATCCCCAGGTACTAACATCTTGAGCGATACTTCTTCTTCCTTGCCGCCTCGCACCAACGTAGCCGTGTTGCTGACCATCGCTTTGAGCTTCTCGGCCGCGTTATCGGCACGCATCTCCTGGAAAAATCGTAACACCACGCCCAGAACCACCATCACGAAAATGACCACCATCGCCCGCAGGTCACCGGTGAGATAGGAAAGCACGCCCAGCGCCAGGAGCAGGAGGACCAATGGATTCTTGATGTTCCCCAGGAGGCGCATCAGGGTCGATTGACGCTTCTCTCGGGCAATCTCGTTCGTCCCGAACTGCTTCAAGCGAGAATCGGCTTCCGCCTCGCTCAGGCCGTCCAGTTGCGATCCAAGCTCCTTCAGGACGGTATCGGTATCGGCACGCGCCTTTTCCAATAGTTGAACGGAATAAGGTTCCCCGCTCCCGCCAGAGACGTTACCTGGGTGCGGAGATGCGTTCAGGGTCTTCTTAGAGATTTCCATCCATACCTCTTCTGTGTGTTTTCGATAGCACGGTCTTCACTGAGAGCACCGGTTACTTCAGCTCATCGGGTCCCAGCCATGTGGCCGCGCCACGCCCCTGGACCGGCCCCCATTCGGAGGTCACTTTAGCACAGTGAAGTGATTTATGATCATGATATTATTAATACTATAGCAACGTTCCCGATCATTTTCGCGTCAGAACTTTAGCGCCTTGGGCCGCTCGGGCAAGGGCCGTGTCCAGGGTGTTCTTCAGAGAGGTCAAGGTCTCCCCGAAATTCATACCCCGGATTCCACGGTGCACTTGGTGAAGTCTATCTGCTGCCGGCAACCCTTGCAGAAATGTTTCTTGTCAAACTCATCGGAGAAAATTTCCGCTTCCTTGCCGCAATTGGGGCATTTGCAGACAAAAGACTTCAGGTACCTCATCTGTTCAAATCCTGGGCAATGTTGAGGCGTGGTCATAAGCTCCTCCTTAGGTTGATGGTTATTCGGTTGCTGATTTCAGGATATCCCGTTCCAGGGCGAATTTCCGCTGTCTCAAGAAAAGCGCTTACCCTTGGTGTTCAAGGGTTACGCAACTTTTTTCTGCATTCTGTCCGATACGTCTCTCAGCAGCTTCAGGATCGCTTCGGCCTGTTCCGGGGTCAGGCTGCCCATGCCGCAGGAAGGGGTGATGAGGCTTTGCCGCAGGATCGTCTGCTGATCGATGCCTGCCTGTTCGAGGCGTCGGATGCCCGCTTCGAGTTTGGAGACGAGCAGATCGGCGGTTTCGTTTCCGGTGAATGCGCCTGTCGGGACGACACCCCAGGCGAGAGCGCCCCCGCGACCAAAGAACTTTTTGATATCAGCAGGGTAGAGCATCACCTTTTCCATATACCCGAAGGCGTCGAAGTTCACGATATCGACCCGGGTATTCAATATCATGGACCAGTCGGCGTTGCCGCAGCAATGGATGCCGGCAAGGCCTCCCAGCTCATGGATGGTGTCGATGATCTCGTTCAGCTTCTCCGCGACGAGCTCCGCCGACACGGCAGAGAAGGCGGATCCGAGCGATTCCATGGCCGGCTCATCAATGAAAATGATGACGGGTTTGCCGAAGGGTTTAAGCTCCTCGATCTGCCACGCCGCCTTCATCGCGAGCCCCTTGACCACGGCGTCGAAGAACAGCTCGTTGTGGATAATGTCCCTGCCGGTTTCGTCTTTGAACGATATGCCGGTGGTCAGCGGACCGGTGATGTGACCCTTGATGTACCGTGCATTCGATAGAGACCCTTTTTTCAGCGCGCGGAGCAGGGCATAAAACCCGGGGGCGTAAGTCTCGCTGATCCGGAAGAATCCGTAATCCTTTTCCAGATACCGTTCGAAGAATTTCTCGAGGGCCGGGGTGAGGTCCCCGGTCGTGTTGAATGAAACCTTTCCGCCGGTTTCATCGATCCGGAGTCCGGGTAATGATTCGCTGTATTGCACATCCATATGCTCGCGGAAGTCCCTTTGCGGCAGTTGCGGCCAGATCGGCGCCTCGGGCAGATACCGGAGAGATCGTTCCACGGCCTTGTCCGGATCAGTGCCCGGCATGCTGCCGATGCCGGTGGCGATGCAGTTGAAGTTGTGGGTCATGATGATGGGTTCCTTTCCGTTCTGTACTGAACCATGGCGCTTTCGTAGACTTGCCGGATGGCCACGTCGTGTTCGGCCGCGGCCTGCTTGCAGTCCTCGTACTCGGGGGAGGCCGTGATCGTTTTACCGTCCCTCTCTCCGATCTTGATCCGAATCGTCCCGAATTCCGTGATGACTTCCTCCCAGCGGCGATCCAGGCAGACGCGCTCCCATCGTGACATCCGGACGCCCAGCGTCGAGGTCTCGGCCAGGACGACGGCGGCGAGCGACTCGGCTCCGGCCGGTTCGCAGATCACCGACAGAAGCGTTCCCGGCCGGTTCTTCTTCATCTGGATCGGGGTCAGGAAGACATCGAGCGCACCCGCGGCGAAAAGCCGCTCCATGGCGGTCTCGTAGAACTGCGGATTGAGGTCGTCGATGTTCGTCTCGATCACGGTGACGCTCCGGGCAGCGGGGACCCATACGGACTCCTCGCCGAGCATGACCCGGAGCACGTTCGGGATGCCGAAATCGCTCTTCCCGGCGCCGTAGCCGATTTTCTCGACGTTCATGGCGGGCATCTCTCCAAAACCCGAGGCGATCTCCGCAATGATCGCCGCGCCGGTCGGCGTGACCAGTTCCCCTTCGATGTCCAGCTTCCGCCAGGGCACGCCCCGCAGGATCTCGACGGTAGCTGGTGCGGGCAGCGGGAATGTGCCGTGGGAGCCCGTTGCGTAACCGTGAAACGTGGGCATCGAACCGGCGACGACCTTCGGCCAGCCGATCAGCTCGAGACAGATGGCCGTGCCGACGATATCGACGATGGCGTCCACCGCGCCCACCTCGTGGAAGTGAACCTCTTCCGGAGAGCGGCCGTGCACCCGGCCTTCGGCCTCCGCGAGTCTGTTGAAGATGCGCTCGGCCGTCTGCTTTACACGGTCGGAGAGGTTCGCGCTGCGGATTGTCTCCAGGATCTCCTTCAACCGCCGGTGGTGGGGGAGGGGAGGTTCATCGAGGATCACACGAACGTCCGTCGCCTCGATAGGCCCTTTAATCTTCCTGCCGACCTCGATTCTGTACCCGCCGACGCCCAGGCCGGCGAGCCCATCCCGGAGCCGCACCGGGTCCGCCCCGGCGCCGATGAGCGCCCCGAGCGTCATGTCGCCGCTGATTCCCGCGAAGCAGTCAAAATACGCGATCTTCATCGGTTCACCAGGTGTGCGAAATATCCGGCCCCGAAACCGTTATCGATGTTCATGACTGCGATCCCCGCGGCGCAGGAGTTGAGCATGGCCAGCAGCGCGGCAAGCCCCCCGAAGCTTGCGCCGTAGCCGACGCTGGTCGGCACGGCGATCACCGGACAGGAGACCATTCCTCCGACCACGCTCGGAAGTGCGCCCTCCATTCCGGCCACGACGATCAGCACGTTCGCCTGCATGATCCGGTCCTTCTGGTCGAGGAGCCGGTGCAGGCCGGCGACCCCGACATCGTAGGAGCGTTCGACCCGGCTGCCCATCGACTCCGCCGTGATCGCAGCCTCTTCCGCCACCGCGATGTCCGCCGTCCCCGCGCAGAGGACCATCACGAACTTGCCGTCCCCGGCGGCAGGTTCTGGTTTTTCCCCGGTTTTGTCGACCACCAGGATCCGGGCGAGATTGTGATAGGTGCAACCGTCGACCGTCGCTGCGATTTTCCCGGCGACATCCGGCGCCACCCGGGTTGCGAGCACCTTGGTGTGGTATCCGGCGAGCCGTTTTACAATATCCACGGCCTGCTCGTCGGTTTTCCCCTGGCAGAAAACCACCTCGGGAAAGCCGGTGCGGATTCCACGGTGCAGATCGAGCTTTGCGCACCCGATGTCGTCATAGGGAAGGGTGCGGAGGCTGTTCAGCGCCTCATCGACCGGCATATCGCCCGATTTTACCTCTTCGAGGATTTGTTTGAGCCGCAAAGCGTCCATTTAGTCCTTCTTCTCCCTGTCGAGAACGGCGTTCATGCTGCCCATCCGGTAGCCGTTCAGATCCAGTGTTATATAAAGATACGCCAATTCCTTGAATTTTGCCGCCACCCGCGGTCGGATTTCAGGCGAGGCGAGACGCGGGATTTCCTCCGGTTCGACCTCGATTCGGGCGATCTCCCCATGGTGTCGTACCCTCACCTGTCGGAATCCCAGCGTCTTCAGGAACCGCTCCGCCTCATCGAGACGTCGGAGAATGCCGGACTCGATCCGGGTTCCGTAGGGGATGCGGGACGAGAGGCAGGCGAACGAAGGTTTGTCCCAGGTCGGCAGGCCCATCCGGCGCGAAGCCTCCCGGATATCCTTCTTGGTAAACCCGGCTTCGCGCAACGGGCTTCGGACGCCGAGTTTCGCAGCGGCCCGGCTTCCCGGTCTGTAGTCATCCAGATCGTCGACATTTGCGCCGTCGGCCACCCGGTCGATGCCGTGTTCTTGGCCGATTGCGATGAGTTTGCTGAAAAGTTCGGTCTTGCAGAAGAAGCAGCGGTCGGGGGTATTGGCTGCGAAATCGTTGTTTTCAAGCTCGTTGGTATCGATGCCGATGACCGTGATCCCCAACTTGCCTGCCGTCTCCATTGCTTCCGCTACTTCCGATCTGGGATAGGTCTCCGAAGAGGCCAGCACGGATACCGCACGATCCCCGAGGACCTCTCCGGCCACGGCCGCCAGGAGCGTACTGTCACAGCCTCCGGAATAGCCAATGACGACGCCGCCCATCTCTCTGAGCAGCGTGCGAAGCCTTTCCAGCTTGAAATCGATTGTTTCCATGGCGCCTTTCCCATTCATCGACCGTGGCGGTTTTTATATCAAAAAAATGATATCGTTGCATGGAAATAATCAGCGGTTTTTGGGCAACCCCGCTTTGATGATCCATAAAACCTATGAAGCATGGGGATTTAGACCGGCCATCCGTTCAAGAACCTCATAGACGGCCGCCGTATCGTGGTTGGCATGTCCGGATGTCAGGGCCGCGGCGTATATCGGTATCGTTGCGGAAAACAGTGGAGCGGGAGATTCGGCGGCCAGAAGCGCTTCGCCGATCAGCTTCAGGTCCTTTTGCCAGACCGTGTTTGTAATCATCGCCTCGTCCCAGGTCCGGTCCACCATCGATGGACCGCGAACCTGGAACATGCGCGAGCTGCCGGCGCCGTCGCCGATGACCTTGACCACTGTTGCGGGGTCGAGCCCAGAGCGCACCCCGAGCAGAATTCCTTCGGCCGCCGCCACGTTATGGATCGCCACGAGAAGGTTGGCGACCAATTTCATTTTCGTTCCGTTGCCGAATTCGCCGAGGTCATAACAAACGCGGGCAAAGCCATCGATGATCGGAAGGGATTCCTGAATCGCCTTCGCGTTCCCGCTCGCATAGACCGCCAGATCCCGATTCCTGGCCTGGGCCCCGGTTCCCGACAGCGGGCAGTCGAGCAGCGTTATCCCGTTACCGGTAAGAAGGTCGCACGCCTTCCGCTTGCCTGTCAGCGGCAACGTTCCGGTCTCGATGACGATCGTTCCCCGCGCACAGTTTGCGGAAAGGTCGGCGCAGACCGCATGCAGCGCGGCCTCGGACGGCAGCGACAGGATGATGTGACGGCAGCGCTTTCCGACTTCGCGTGTGTCGGCAACCGCCGTTCCGCCCGCCTTGTTCAACGCATTGCGAGATTCGGCGATCAGATCCGTTCCGACGACCTCGAACCCCGATCCGACCAGGTTCACCGCCATAGCCAACCCCATATTGCCCAGCCCGATCACGCCTACCGGGCCGATAGTCCCTGAAACCGATTTTACCAGGTCGGACATCCCAACACCTCTCGCTTGTGAATTCGCCACCCGGTTTCCGGGCGGCGCAAAACAATACTACGGGCCTGTAAAAAAATCAGTAGAACAATTAGCCGTTCGTGGTGAGCTTGTTGAACCATGAATGGCTGCCCTTCGACTGCTCGACAGGCTCGCAGCTCAGGGCGAACGGATTTTGTAACAGTTATTTTTTTACAATCACTAACCGCTATTTGACCGATGCTCGCAGCACCTTTTTATCCAGTTTGCCGACGCTTGTTTTGGGAATATGGTCCATAAAAACATAGCGATCGGGAACGCCGTACTTGGGCAGCTTCCCTTCATCGGCAAATTTTTTCATAAACGCCTTCAGCTCCTCCGGGCTGACCTTGCCCTGAAAATCCGGTTTCAGGGTCACGATCATCAAGGGCCTTTCACCCCATTTTTCATCCGGCACACCGATCGCGGCGGATTCGAGGACGGCTTCATGCTGGCTCATCACATTTTCCAGATCCAGCGAAGAGACCCACTCCCCGCCGCTTTTGATCACATCCTTGATCCGATCGGTGATCTGCAGATATCCCTCGGCATCGATGTAACCCACATCACCACTGTGCAGCCAGCCGTTGCGCCACAGCTCCTTCGATTTTTCCGGTTCCTTGAAATAACCAGCCGTCAGCCAGGGAGATCGCATCACCACCTCGCCGGTGGATTGTCCGTCATGGGGCAGCAGGTTGTCCTTCGCATCCACGACTTCGATCTCCACCAGCGGGATCGGTTTCCCGGTCTTGATGATCACATCCAGCAGTTTCTCCTCCGGCCAATCCAGCATCGCTTCCTTGGGGGTGGCCGCGCTCATGACCGGACAGGTTTCCGACATCCCATAGCCGGCATGAATCGTGATGCCGAGTTTCCGGGCCGCCTTGGCCAGACCTTTGGGGAGCCGGGCGCCGCCGATCGTCACCTTCCAGTGGGAGAGGTCCACCGTATTGACGGCAGGGCAGTTCAGGAGCATCTGCAAAATGGTGGGCACGCAGTGCGAATAGGTGACTTTTTCCCTCTGAATCAGTTGCAGAAGTTTTTGCGGTTCGTATGGCCCCGGATAAACCTGTTTGGCGCCCAGCAGGGTGGCTACATACGGAAATCCCCAGGCGTGAACGTGAAACATGGGGGTTAACGGCATGTAAACATCATTCGATCGGAAACGAGCGATGGTTTCGTAGGCGCCGGATGCGAGCGCAACCGAAAAGGTGTGAAGCACCAGTTGGCGGTGGGAAAAATAGACCCCCTTGGGATTGCCGGTGGTGCCGGTGGTGTAAAAAGTCGTGGCTTTGGTGTTTTCGTCCAGGTCTGGAAACGGATAACGCGAAGCCGCAGATTGCAGCAACGCTTCATACTCGGCGGCAAAGCCCCGCTTCGTATCCGGAGGGCCGTTTTCGGCGATGACCACGTATGTTTTGACCGTTTCCAGTTGATCGATGATGGTTTCCAGAACGGGAAGGAAATCGGCATGGATGATGATCATTTTGGCTTCGGCATGGTTGAGGGCGTAGCGGATCTGATCGGCCGACAACCGCCAGTTCACGGTCTGCAAAACGGAGCCCATCATCGGAACGGCAAAAAAACACTCCAGATAACGGTGGCTGTCATAGTCAAACACCGCGACCGTCTCCCCCGGCCTCAACCCCAGCGTTGCCAGACCGTTGGCGAGCATGGCGATGCGCTTTTCAAAATCTTTGTACGTGTAGCGATGCCTGTCGCTGTAAACAATCTCGCGATCCGGCGCATCCCGCAGCGGTGTGGCGAGCAGTTTTTTGATGATGAGCGGATACTGGTAATTTTCTCCGGGCTGATAGTTTTTTTCGGCCATTGACAACCCCCCATTCTTTCTGTAGTTTCAGAAGCAAGAGTGACTTGGTTTGAGAAGGATATCTAAATGAATGGAGTTTGTCTGTCAAGCTGATCCAGCAAATTAATGAACCCCTGACGGAAAATCGTTAGGGTCTGTAACGGAATAACTGTTGCGTTAAGGCGCTCAGATTTGGGTCAGATTTGACTGATCTGATTGAGCAAAACCGCAGGAATAGCACCGCTATTTCAAGGATTTTGCGATTGAGGATCGGGCAAAGATGACCTGAATATGAGATGCATGAATGTGATAGTTATTCCGTTGCAGACCCTTAGCCGGGGGTTAACCTGCCGAAGGAGGATGAACCGATGACCGCACCGAATGATCTTGCCTTTCTCGATGCCACCGCGCAGGCCGAATTGGTCCGCAACAAGGAGGTCCGGCCCATTGAACTGGTTGAGGCGGCGATTGCGCGCATTGAACGGTTGAACCCGACCCTCAATGCGGTTGTGACCCCGATGTACGATCTTGCGCGCACCGTCGCCGGCGGAAAACTTCCCGCCGGACCTTTTACGGGGGTACCGTTCCTGCTCAAGGACCTCATGGCCTCCTACGCGGGGGTCAAGATGTCCCTGGGGATGAAGCTGCTTCGGGACTTCGTGCCCGATCACGACAGCGAGCTTGTCGTGCGGCTGAAACGGGCCGGATTGATCGTGGTCGGCAAAACCAATTTGCCGGAACTGGGGATTCTGCCCACCACCGAACCCCTCCTTTTCGGTCCGTGCCGCAATCCGTGGGACACCGAACGAACCACGGGCGGTTCCAGCGGAGGCTCCGCAGCGGCCGTCGCGGCCGGAATGGTGCCGATGGCCCATGCCAATGATGGGGGCGGCTCCATTCGCATTCCCGCCGCATGCTGCGGCCTCTTCGGGCTCAAACCGACCCGGGCCCGCAACCCGCTGGGTCCTGATTTTGGAGACGTTTTCAGCGGCCTGGTGGCCGAACACGCGGTTACCCGATCGGTCAGGGACAGCGCTGCGCTGCTCGACGCCACCGCCGGTCCCGATGTGGGCGATCCTTATTGGGCGCCACCTCCCGCGCGTCCGTTTATCCAGGAAGTCGGCGCCGATCCCGGAAGGCTTCGCATCGCCTTTGCCGTCCGCGCGTACACGGGTGTACCGGTTCATGCCGACTGCGTGAACGCGGTCGAAAAAGCAGCGCGGTTGTGCGCCGATCTGGGACATCATGTGGAGGAGGTGGACCCGAAGATTGACGGAGAAACGGTTGCCCGCGCCTTTACGGTTCTCTGGTCGGCCGGATGCGCCTCCACCCTCAAGGCGCTGGGGGTACGGAAAGGTCAGGTGGAACCCCTCACCTGGGAGCTGGGCGAGATGGGCAACCACTACGGCGCGGCGGATTATGTGATCGCCTTACAAACCCTGCAACGGGTGTCGCGGGATACGGCCCGTTTCTTTTTGGGTTATGATCTGCTGCTGACGCCGACCCTGGCGGAACCGCCGGTCACGCTGGGCGCCTTTGATTCCCCGCCGGATAATCCGCTGCAGGGGTTTCGCCGGGCAGGGTTGTTTGCCCCCTTTACCCCGATTTGCAACATTACCGGACAGCCGGCCATGTCCGTACCGCTGTTTGCCAATTCCGACAACCTGCCCGTGGGAATCCAGTTTATCGGCAGGTTCGGCGATGAAGCGACGCTGTTCCGGCTGGCGGCCCAGCTTGAAGAGGCGAGGCCGTGGGCCGATCGACGACCGCCGGTTCACGCTTGATGGACGGTCCGCAGGATCCAGATAATTCATTGACAACGGAAACCACTTCATTCTATGTACCCGCGTTTGAAAAACGATGGCCGCCTGCGGCGGCAAAAGAAGGGGGATCATGCAGTACTTACAGAGACGACTCAACCACGGATATACGAATCGCATCCTCTCCATCGACCTGGGAAGCGGGGAGATAAGGATTCTCGACATCGACCCCGGGATCAGGGAGTATTTCATCGGCGGCCGGGCCCTCGGGCTCTATCTCCTCCACCAGGGAATCCAACCCGGAACGACCCCCGGTGATTCGGGAAATCCGCTGATCTTCGCTCCGGGGCCGCTGGGAGGCATCCCCCAATTTCCGGGAACGAGCAAGTGCATGGCCGTATCCCTGTCGCCGCTGACGGGCATTCCGGGTGTTTCGAATTTCGGCGGTCACTTTGGCGCTTATCTCAAATACGCCGGTTTCGACGCCCTAAAAGTCACGGGAAAATCCGACAGGGACGTCATGATCGTCATTGACGGTTTCCGCGGGGAAATCTCCGTGGTGGATGCGCCCGCCTTAGATCATGTCTTTGGCCTGGAAAAGGAGATCGTCGATCGCTTTGTCCGCGAAGGCCATGATAAAAAAGAGATTGTTTTTTTGACGACGGGCGTCGGCGCCTCCCGGACGACCTACGGATGCATCAACAGCCACTATTTCGATCCGGCCAAGCCTGTGGACGGAACCAAGGGGCTTTTTCGGACCAAGCAGGCCGGCCGGACCGGGCTCGGCACCGTCATGCGGGACAAGAAGGTCCGCGCCATCGTCATCCTGGCGAAATATCCGCATGGGGAGAATCCGTACGGCGCGGCCGATTGGGAGAAGGTGAAGCGGGCGGGGGCAAAGCTGGGCGAGGTGGTCCGGGAGGTCGATCCGCAGTCGCTCAAGATGTACCGCAAGGGCTCTGCGGGGCTGATCAACTTCATGAACAAGGAAGAGTACCAATCCCTTCCGGTGAACAACTATCAGTTGGGATCCGATCCGCGGGCGGAAAATATCAGCGGGAAATTCTACGCGGATCACCTGTTCGATCACCGGGGGATGGACGGCTGCTTCCCCGGCTGCAATCTGCGCTGCACCAAGGGCGGCTGGGTCACGCTGACCTCCGGCGCGGAGAAGGGTCATCGGGTGTGGGTGGATGGTCCCGAGTATGAAACGGCTGCCGGCTTCGGTTCCAACCTGGGCATCTGGAATCCCGAATTCATCATGGAGGCCAACTGGCATTGCGACAACTACGGGATCGACACGATCACGCTGTCGGTCACGATCGCCTTTCTGATGGAATGCTTCCAGCGGGGCTACCTGACCCGGGAAGATACGGACGGATTGGATCTGACCTGGGGCAATGAAAAGGCGGTCCTGCAATTCGTGCATCGGCTTGCGGAGGGTGAAACGGGGTTTTTCCGGCAGGCCGGGAAAGGGATGCTGGAACTCGTCGCCTGGATCTCCGGAAGATATATCTGGCGGACCGGCAAAGGCGATCCGCGGGAGGAGCTGCTGCGTTTTGCGATGCAGACCAAGGGACTGCCCTTTTCCCTGTACCGGACCCACCGGTCGCTCTCCATGCAGGCCTCCTACGCCGCCGCCAGCGACATTGGGGCGCATCATGCGGCAGCATGGCTGGTCAAGATCGACCTGCTGGGCGCGTTCCCTTCCATGGAAGACAAGGCCAAGGCGCTGATCACCTATCCGCGGGTCCGTCTGGGCAACGACAACCTGGGCCTGTGCAAGCTGCCGTGGGTGGATGTCTTCAATCCCGAATCCGGAAAGATGAAAGATACGGACATCTACATCAATCCGGCTTCCCAGGAGCTCTACGCGGATTTCTACAACGGGATGCTGGGGACGGAGATGACCTGGCAGCAGATCTTCGCGCAGACCGATCGGGACATCAACCTGCAGCGGGTCATGAACGTCATGGTCTACGGAACGGAAACGGCCCGGCAGGACCGGATTCCGGACCGGGCCGTCGGGCCGACGGATGACCTGCTCTATGATGCCGAGAAGGATTACAACGACCGGGAACTGGCTAAGCTTCTGGGGAAACCCCTCGCGGATATTCAGGGCGTGCCGACGACGGAAAAGCGGGAAATCCTCATGAAAAGAAGAAAGGAACAATTGCGGGAGCTGATCCAGGTCTATTACCGCGCGCGGGGATGGAACAGCTCCGGCGTACCGACCCCGGAAACGCTGAAGCAAATCGGCCTGTGGGGATTTCTGACCGGGGAAACAAGGGCCAAAATCCTTGAAATGACCGGTTAAGATCCAATGCCTCCGTATCCGGTCTACTTTTTTTCGAAGAGATTTACATATTGACCGTAGCCTTCCTTTTCAAGCTCCTCTTTGGGAATGAAGCGAAGCGCCGCGGAGTTCATGCAGTAGCGGAGCCCGGTCGGCGCGGGGCCATCCGGAAACACGTGTCCGAGATGGGAGCCCCCGTAGCGGCTTTTCACCTCTGTCCGCTGTGTGAAGAAGCTGTTGTCCTTCTTTTCCACGACCAGTCCCGGAGCGAGCGGCCGGGTGAAGCTGGGCCAGCCCGTGCCGGAATCATATTTGTCCAGCGAACTGAAGATGGGCTCGCCCGAGGCTATGTCCACGTAGATCCCCTCTTTTTTGCTGTTCCAGTACTCGTTCTTGAATGCCGGTTCGGTGCCTTCCTTCTGCGTGACCTCGTATTGAAGTGGCGTCAGTTTCTTCCGCAGGGTCTGTTCATCGGGCTTCACGAAAACCTTGCCGGAGGACGGCGTTGCGGAACGGGGTTCATTTTTCCAGATCTTTTCCAGGAACTGGTCGCGCCCCGACCCATGCCGGTAATACTTGTACCGGAGCGGATTCTTTTTGTAATAATCCTGATGGTACTCCTCCGCGTCGTAGAATCTGGTGAATTTCAAGATCTCCGTGACGATCGGCTTATCGAAACGCCCCGATTTTCCGAGGGCGTCCCGGGATTTCTCCGCGATCCGCTTCTGCTCCTCGTCATGATAGAAGATCACGCTCCGGTAATAGGGCCCCCGATCCCCGAATTGCCCACCGGCGTCTGTCGGGTCGATGTGCCTCCAGAAGACGTCGAGAAGTTTTTCGTATGTGATTTTCGATGGATCGTAGAAGACCTGCACCGCCTCGACGTGCCCCTTCTTTCCATAATTCTCATAGGTCGGGTTCTCTCCCGAGCCGCCCGTATAGCCGGAGACGACCTTGAGAACCCCGGGCGCCTTTTCAAGATCGGATTCCACACACCAGAAACAGCCGCCGGCGAGGGTGGCGATCCGGGTTTTTGTATTGATCTGGTCCATTTTTTTTACCTCCTGCTGCGCGGCCTGCCCCGTTACGGATACCAGCACAAAAAAGAGCGCCGCGATATAGACAAGAATTTCTTTCATATCATTCTCCCAAAATACGGTGTTCGTTTGTGATGGGTAATGTAGCGATGAACCTGCCGATGTCAAATCGCGCCACCGGCCTCAGTATTGACTGCTGTCAAAATAACATGTCGATGACATCGACACGAAAGAATAATGTGTCCATGTTTGTTCGTTTTATGGACACGTTTGCTGAACGTGTCCATGCCGTGGACATGAAAAAACCC
>Ga0209638_1001713_pt1 | contig 13742 bp, 7 predicted proteins | sample BarGraNGADG00211_FD_184490 | JGI IMG/M metagenome (GOLD analysis project Ga0209638, IMG submission 184490) | Arctic peat soil microbial communities from Barrow, Alaska - Barrow Graham LP Ref core NGADG0002-211 (SPAdes) (version 2) | ecosystem: Environmental > Terrestrial > Soil > Wetlands > Peat... | reverse complement strand
GGTGATCGCCATGGTCAAGGGGTTGCAAGGCGACGATCCGAAGTACTGGCTGACGGCCGCCCTCATGAAGCACTTCCTGGCGAACAGCAACGAAGATGGGCGCGGCGGGTCGTCCTCCGATTTCGACGCCCGCCTGCTCCGCGAATACTACTCCGTCCCGTTCCGCATGGGCGTGATCGAAGGCGGCTCCCGCGCCTACATGGCCGCCTATAACGCCATGAACCACATCCCCATGACCGCAAACCCGATCCTCCGGGAAATCACCATGAAGGAGTGGGGCGTGGACGGCATCATCTGCACCGACGCCGGATCGCTGCGCAACATGGTGAACCCCAAACTGCACAACTACTATAAGACCAATGCGGAAGGGGCGGCGGGCTCGGTAAAGGCGGGCATCAACCAGTTTCTGGAGAACGCCACGCTCTACCGTCCGGCAATACAGGAAGCGCTGCAAAAGAACCTGCTGACGGAGAAGGACATCGAAGACGTGATCAAGGGCGAATTCCGGGTGATGATCAAGCTCGGCCTGCTGGATCCGCCGGCGATGGTGAAGTACACCAGCATCAAAGGCGAGGAAGAGGTGTGGAAGCGACCCGAGCACAAGGAGATCGCCAAGCGCGTGGCGCAGGAATCCGTCGTGCTGCTGAAGAACGCCAACAACTTCCTGCCACTCAAGAAGGCGTCGCTGAAATCCATCGCGGTGCTGGGTCCGCTGGCCGATGTGGTGGCGCTGGATTGGTACAGCGGAACTCCGGGCTATGTCATCACGCCTCTGCAAGGACTGCGCGAGAAAGCGGGCAGCGGCATTACCGTCAACTACGCTCCCGCGGCCGATATCGAAGGGTCCGTCAAAGCGGCCAGGGAATCCGATGTGGCGGTGGTTTTCGTGGGCAACCATCCCACCTGCGACGCCGGCTGGGCGAAGTGCCCCGTGCCGAGCGACGGCAAGGAGGCGATCGACCGCAAGGCCATCAACCTGGAGCAGGAAGAGTTGGTCAAGAAGATCTACGCAGTGAATCCGAAGACGGTGGTGGTGCTGCTGGCCAGTTTCCCGATCGCCATCAACTGGAGCCAGGAAAACGTCCCGGCCATCCTGCACATTACGCACAATGCGCAAGAGGAGGGCACGGCGATTGCCGACGCGCTGTTCGGCGATATCAATCCGGCGGGACGCCTGGTCGAGACCTGGCCGAAGTCTCTGGACCAGGTTCCGCCCATGATGGATTACAACATCCGTAACGGCCGGACCTACATGTATTTCAAAGGCGAGCCGCTGTATCCTTTCGGCTACGGCTTGAGCTACACCACGTTCAAGTTCGCAAATCTAAAGCTCAGCGCGGCGCGCCTCAAGAAGACCGGCGATCTCACGGTCTCCGTGGACGTGAAGAATACCGGCAGCCGGAAGGGCGATGAAGTGGTGCAACTTTACGTGGCACACCTGAACTCGAAAGTGGAGCGAGCCCGGCAGGAACTGAAAGGGTTCCAGCGAATCGCCATCCTGCCGAATGAGACTAAGACAGTCACGCTACGCGTGAAGGCGGAAGATCTGGCGTACTGGGATGAGAAGCAGAACAAGTGGGTTGTAGAAGAGGACCAGGTGAAATTCATGGTCGGGGCTTCTTCTGCCGCCATGAAGTTGGAGAAGACCATCAGCATCGTGCAGTAGGAGCGAAAATCGTTATGAGAATCGCATCAACCCTTCTAATCCTGGCCGGGATGGCGCAGTCGCTGGTGGCCGCCGATCCATACCGCGATCCCAAAGTACCGCTCCAGCAGAGAGTGGATGATTTGGTTTCGCGCCTGACCCTGGACGAGAAAATCGGGATGCTGGGGCAGGTGCAGCCGGCCATCCCGCGGCTGAAAATCAAAGCCTTCACCAATTGGACTGAGGGACTGCACGGTCTGGGCTGGGTGCGGGGCGGCTCTGTTACGGCCACCACATTCCCGCAGTCAAGCGGTCTGGGAGAAACCTGGGACCCCGAAATCCTGCGGCAGGCCGGGGCCGTCGAAGGGTATGAAGCGCGCGTCTATTTCAAGAAGTACGATGGCGCCCGCGTGGGCCTCGCCATCCGCGCGCCCAACGTGGACCTGGCCCGGGACCCTCGTTGGGGCCGCACCGAGGAAGTGTTCGGCGAGGACGCCTACTTCGTCGGGAAAATGTCGGTCGGTTACATCAAAGGACTGCAAGGCGACGACCCGAAGTACCTGCTGTCGGCCTCCACCATGAAGCACTTTCTGGCCAACAGCAACGAAGATGGCCGGACCAGTTCCTCGTCGGACTTCGACGAGAGGAATCTGCGCGAATACTACCTGGTGCCGTTCCAGATGGGCATACAGGAGGGGAATGCGCAGTCCTTCATGGCGTCGTACAACGCGGTCAACAAAATCCCCGACACGGTGTCGCCGTTCATCCGGGACATCGTCGAGAAGGAATGGAAGTTCGACGGAATGGTGTGCACGGATGCCGGCTCTCTGCCCAATCTCACGCGCCAGTTTCACTACTATCCGGATCCCACGCTCGCGGTAGCGGGGTGCGTCAAGGCGGGCATTACGGTATTCCTCGATCAATACGCCACGCCGCTGAGAGACGCGCTGGATAAGAAACTGCTGACCGAAGCCGATATCGAACGCAACATCCGGGGCAACATCCGGATGCGCATGCGGCTGGGCGAATTCGATCCTCCCGAGATGGTGCCATACAGCAAGATCTCGGGGACGGAGGAACCCTGGTACGGAGAGAAGAACAAGGTACTGGCCCGAAAGGTCACCCAGGAATCCATCGTCCTATTGAAGAACAGCGATAACCTTCTGCCCCTGGACAAGAGCAAACTGCGCTCCATCGCGGTGATCGGGCCATTTGGCGGCAACGTGCTGGTGGATTGGTACGCCGGGATGCCGCCCTATACGGTGACTCCGTTCGAAGGCATCCGCAACAAAGTGGGGCCGGGCGTCCGCGTGCGCTATGCGCCGGACGACAACAATGGCAACGCCGCCAATCTCGCCGCGGAGAGCGACGTGGCCATCGTGTTCGTGGGCAATCATCCCACGTGCAACGCGCCGTTCGGGCGGTGCGCGATTCCCGGCGAGGGCAAGGAAGCTATCGACCGCAAGGCCATCGACCTCGACCCGGCGCAGCTCAACCTGATCCGCCGCGTGAAAGCGGCCAACGCGAAGACCATCGTGGTGCTGATCTCCAGCTTCCCGTATGCCATCGCCTGGGTTCAGGAAAATGTCGCCGCGATCCTTCACATGGCGCACAACAGCCAGGAGGAAGGCAACGCGCTGGCCGACGTGCTGTTCGGCGACTACAATCCGGCCGGCCGTCTGGCCGCCACGTGGGTCAAGTCGCTGAGCGATCTGCCCCCCATGATGGACTATGACATTCGAAAAGGCCGCACCTACATGTATTTCAAGGGGCAGCCCTTGTATCCGTTCGGATTCGGCCTCAGTTACACCACCTTCGAGTACGCCAACCTGCGCACCTCGGCCGATTCGGTAAGTGCGGCAGGCGAGATCGCCGTCAGCGTGGATATCAAGAACACAGGGACGCGTGCCGGCGATGAGGTGGTGCAGATGTACGTCAAGCACCTGGATTCCGCGGTGGAGCGGCCCATCAAGGAATTGCGCGGCTTTGAGCGCATCGCGCTCCAGCCGGGCGAGACGAAGACCGTTCGCCTGCCGCTCAAGGGCAGCGAACTGACCTACTGGGACGCCGCCGCGCACAGTTTCGTTGTGGAGCCGGGGAAGACCAACATCATGCTCGGGTCTTCCTCCGCCGATGTAAAGCTCGAAAAGACGGTCGCCGTGACGCGCTAAGGTGTGTTCGGCGACCTAGCCTAGGAGGATACTCTCATGCGACAGACCTTCGCGACTTATCTCACACTCGCGTGCTTGGCGAGCATGATCGCGGTCGGGGCCCACGGCCAGACTGTTTCTACCACTCCCCATCTCCGCCAACAAGGAACAGCCACCCAATTGATGGTGGACGGCAAACCGTTCCTGGCGCTCAGCGGGGAACTGGGCAACAACACCGCCACCAGCATGGAGAACATGCAGCCCATCTGGTCCAAGCTTCTGGCGGGCAACCTCAACTCAGTTTTGGCCGCCGTCTCGTGGGCGCAGATCGAGCCCGAGGAAGGCAAGTACGAGTTTGCGCTGGTGGACCAACTGATTTTCGAGGCGCGGCGCAACGATCTGAAGCTGGTGTTCCTGTGGTTCGGCACTTGGAAAAACGGCCTCTCCAGTTACGCTCCCTATTGGGTGAAAAAGGACTACAAGCGGTTCCCACGCATCCGGATCGGGGGAGGCAGGACGCTGGAACTGCTCAGCACGTTCGGAACCGCCACCCGCGATGCCGATGCGCGGGCCTATCGTGCCCTGATGCGGCGTATCAAGGAAGTGGATGGCCGCAACCACACCGTGATCATGCTGCAGGTGGAAAACGAAGTGGGCGTGCTGCGCGACTCGCGCGACCGCGGCGAGGCGGCCAATAGCGCCTTTGCCGGGCAGGCGCCGCCCGAACTGATGGCTTGGCTTCAAAAGCACAAGGACACGCTCGCCCCCGAACTGCGCGAGGTTTGGGCGGCCAATGGATTCAAGACCGCGGGCACCTGGGAAGAAGTCTTCGGCGCCGGCAAGCCCGCCAGCGTCGACTTGCCGATCCAGACCACCAGCCCGCCGATGAGCGCGGAGGAGCACGCCAGCGGGTGGCGCAAACTCCACTGGCCCGTGGACGAGATCTTCATGGCGTGGCACTATGCCCGGTACGTCAACAAGGTTGTGGAGGAGGGCAAGGCTGAATATAACCTACCCATGTACGCGAATGCCTGGCTGCAGCAGCCCAACATGGCCTGGCCCGGAACGTATCCGAGCGGCGGTCCGCTGCCGCAGGTCAACGACGTGTGGCGCGCCGGCGCACCGGCGGTCGACATGCTTTCGCCCGACCTCTATCTGGAGTACTTCGGTGAGGTCTGCGAGCGCTACACGCGCAACGGGAACGCGCTGTTCATTCCGGAGACGCGCGCCAGTTCCGGCAATGCGCTGCTGGCGTTTGGCAAGTATGGAGCCATCGGCTTCTCGCCCTTCGGTATCGAACGAATGGTGGGCCCGGATACGGAACTCGCCACTACGTACCGGCTGATTGCCCAGATGGCTCCGCTGATTGCGGCCCACCAGGGCAAGGACACGATGACGGCCGCGCTGCTCAGGCAGGGCGACGCACCGCGGCAGGTTCGGCTGGGCAACTACACACTGAATCTCTCCTACACCGGCAGAGGCCGCGTCCCGATCGCACCAGAGCCGGCCAGACCGGCCCAGCCGGGCGCGCCTGCTCCGGCCGCGCCTGCGCCAGCAGCGCAACCGGGACCCGCGAGTACTTCGGCGCCCATGGAAGCGGCGGCAATCCTGGTGGCATCCGGCCCCGACGAGTTCTACCTGGGCGGCGGCGGCATGCGTATCTCCTTCGCTCCGAACACGCCCGGCCCCGCCATTGTGGGACTGGGCATCGTGCAGGAAGGGAAATTCGTCGACGGCAAGTGGACGGTGGTCCGGCAGCTCGGCGGCGACGACATCGGCCAGGGCGAGATTCTCACGCTGCGGCCCAATACCATTCTGCGCGTGGCCGTCTACCGGTACGAATAGCTACAGGAGAAGAATGCAATGATATCCCGAATGTCAGCACGTCCGAGTGTATTATTATCGATGCTCTGGCCGGCGGCGATTTTCGCCGCGGTGACGCCCTACCCACCCGACCCGGGCGCAGTGCCCAGCGTGGCTTACAAAGTGGCGGTGGACGATCAGCCTGTGTTTGTCCACAATTTTCTGACTTACGACCAGTTCAACTGGATGGACCATGCCAGTTTCGGCATGACTGGAAAGGTCCACGTTACAGTGACCAATCTGGTGAGCGACAGGAAGCTGATCACCTGCCACATAAGGCCAATGGCCTACGGCATCCAGCCGCAGATCAGCGGGAATACGTGCAGTTTCGACCTCGATCGGCCGCGTTACCTGGTTATCTTCCTCAATGAAGAGCCTATATTCCACAGCGCCGGGCTGCTGCTGTTTGCCGAGCCGCCCGAGAAGAATCCCGCCAAGCTCGGCGACCCGAACGTGGTCAACATCATGGACTACAAAGTTGACAACACCGGCAAGACTGTCGAAACGGCGAAGATCAACCAGGCCATCAGCGAGGTCTCCGCCAAGCCCGGGGGCGGCGTGCTTTTCTTCCCCACCGGCATTTACCTCACGGGCACGGTGCAGGTGAAGAGCAACGTCAAGGTCTACATCGACGCAGGCGCGGTGATTCGGGGGTCCACCAAGAGCACCGACTATCCCACGGTGCCTGCGCCCGCCGGTGGAAGGCAGCTGAGAGGTTTCATCGTGTTCAACGATGCCGAGAATGCGGGCCTGGCGGGGCGCGGCGCCATCGACATGGACGGCTACCCGAGGCTGTGGCACGACTTCCAACCCGACACATCGGACGGACGCGCCAGAGACGCAGAGGGAAAAGTGCTGGATCCTCATGGGAATGGAATCCGGGGCTACATCATCAACAACAGCCACAACATTTCCTTCCAGGATCTGTTACTGCTGCGATCGGCCTATTGGACGGTGAACGTGTTCGGCAGCGAGAATTTCTCCACCCACCACATCAAGATCGTCAACCGTAAGCAGCAGTACCATGACGATGCCTATGACTTCAGCGGCAGCAGTCATATATTGATCGAAGACGGGTTCGCCATGACCATGGACGACACGTTTGCTCTTTACGGCGGCGGCGGCGGCCGCTCAGGCGGCGTGGCCAGGGGCATCGAAGACCTGGTCGTAAAAGGATTTGTGAATTACACCTACACTTCCGCGCTGGCCATCGGGTATGGCTCCGCTCCGGCCGTCAAACACGTGCGCTTCGAGGACGTGCACTTCGTCAGCACGCATAATAAGTTCGCCGTCTGGATCCAATTGACGCCTGCATATTTCATAGGGCGGGGTTATTCTTCCGGCTCCAGACCCAGCAGAAATGCCGCTCTGGACGATTTCCGGTTTGTCAACTGCTCGTTCGAGAATGACGGCGGGCACATCTATATAGACGGTGGCGAAAACGCCTTGACGAACTTCGTCTTCGAGAACTGCACTTTCTATAAGACGACGAAGCCAAGCCTGCTTATGGGGAAGAGCGTCGGTCCGGTCCTGTTCAAGAATGTCAAGATCAATGGAGCCGCAATCAGAAATGCGGAACAAATGAAGCGGGCTGGTGTCGATCTATCCGTCCCGGTCAAGTTCGAGCCCTGATGGCAGAAGGCGATGCAGTTGGTGCGGGCGTGATGAGACGCGGGTAGATCGGGATGCACCTGCGGAGCCCAACAAAGTCTTTTTACCCGTTTTTGCCCGCGGTCCGCGTCGAGCGGGCAGAGATTCACCCCGGCGAATGTTGGCCCGCCACGCGCCGCCGTTGTTGTGGGGGGCGACTGAACGGCTGCCTCACGGGGCAAACCATCCACGTCAACGGCGGCTAGCAACACGAGTTGGGCCGGGAGCTTTCCCTAAACCTTGTAGTCCCACTCCTTGCGGTACGGCGTATCGACGAAGCGATTGGCAGTTTCGTCATTGGTGAATCTCATCGACTTGGAGTCCCAGGCCAGGACCTTAGCCTCTCGCCGGCCGCGGGCGGCTCCGGCGCCACCACCAGCCCCGGTGGCGCCCGGAGGCGGCGGAGTGGGCGTGCCGTGCCTGCGCAACGCCAGCGTCCCGAGTAAGGCGAACTCCGTCAGCCCGCAGGCGAATTCGATTGGCGTGATGGATTTCTTACCCGCCTTGCACATGCGTACCCATTCAAGGTAGTGGTCCGGCTTCTCGCAGCGAGCCAGGGTTGGCGGGGGCTGTTTGAAGTCCTTGAATCGGCTCTCCGGCAGGAGCCAGCCGCCGGGTAGACCGCGCACCTTGGCGCCGGGCGCCGGTTCACGGCCGAAGGGCATCCATGGATTTCCGCCGTAGAACGCCGAGATCTGCACACCCTTATCGCCGACGAACATGATGCCGCTGCCGGGCATCGGAACCTCCGGAGGCATGCTCTCCGGCCGGGGCGGCGTCAGACCACCGTCATAGAAGTATGCCATCATCGGTGGACGATCCCCGCGAGCTGGAATGTGCCACTGAATCGTGTTGGCGATGCTCATGCACTCGGTGTTGTCCACGCGTCCCGTCAGCGAAAAGGCCTGGCTGCCTACGCCGACAACCCAATCCGGCGCACCCATCTCGAGTTCATCGTGGAACATCTGGAGCGTGTGGCAGCCGAAGTCGCCCACCGTACCCGTGCCGAAATCCCACCAGGGACGCCAGTTGCCGTAGTGATAAGTCTTGTGATAGGGCCGGGCCGGAGACGGGCCGCACCACTCGTCCCAATTCATCCCTTCGGGCGGCGTCTGGGCATCGGGTCTGGCCAGTCCGCTGGGGCTGTACGTGCCGGTCCAGATGTGCACTTCGTGAATCGGGCCGATGGCTCCGGTCAGCAACAATTCCGTAGTGGCGCGGGCATAGCTAGTGCGCGAATCCTGAATGCTCGCCTTGGTGGTGCGCTTGGAAGCCAGCACTGCCGCCTTGACCTTCCGGGCCTCGGCGATGGTGTGCGTGATCGGCTTGGCGCAGTAGATATGCTTGTCCATCGCCAGGCCGGCAAGCACGAGGTGAGAGTGCCAATGGTCCGGCGTAGCCACGATCAGGGCGTCGAAGTTCTTCCCCTCCTTGTCGAACATTTGCCGAAAGTCTTTGTAGACCTTGGCGCTGGGATAGGTCTTGAATACCGGCGCGGCAAACTCGTGGTCGAGGTCGCACAAGGCGACGACCGCTTCATCCTTGCAGCCGGCCAAGTAGTTCCTGCCCATCCCGGCCACGCCAATGGCGGCGATCGTCAGTTTGTCGCTCGGGGCCTCATAACCGGGGCCCCCCAGGACATGTCGTGGAACAATCAGGGGCGCTATGCCGACGCCGGCGGCGATAACAGCGCGCCGGGACAGCCCGCCTTTGTTTGACTCATTCGAATTCATGACATCAGTCTCCTTTTTCAATTCAATATCTCATCAACTTGACCCGCATCAGTGCTCCCTGCGCGGACAGACTTACCGTGGGACCGGCGAAGTCGCCCTGCGAAGTCCTGCCGAGCACGGTCCGTTTCCAGACGCCGTTCTCGAAAACCCCTTCTTCCACCGAGACGAATTGGGCCGCGGTGAAGTCCGACCCCTGCACCGGCCGCCATTCCACGGATGACTCGAAGCCCATGACGAGGAACTCGTCCGGCGCAAGCTCGGCGATCATCACGCGCGCCGTGGGTTCGGAAACCGCGGCCGCCGCCGATGGGCCTATCGTCCCAGCGGGTTGCCTCCCCGGTGGACGGAAGCGGACCAGAGCGTCATAGTTGCCGAAAATCAGATTGCGTGCCCCGATCCCGGTCTCTTCGACCGCCGCCTTCAAACGCGACGTACCCTGGAGTTCGGCAATCACCGGAATGGCCGACTTGAAGAGGCGGAAATCCGCGCCCACGGCGGCCATGTCCGGGCGCAGTTCCGGACCCCCTCCATCCACTCCAAAAGGACCGAAGCCGATCGCCGCGAAGTCGGCGATCGCGTAGAAGAAGGCCCGCCCCGCGATTCCTCTACCGGTTTCGATCACCATCAGCGGGTTGTCCGGCCGCCGGTAGTTGTTCAGGATCTTCAAATAAGCGATGGGCGACTGGTGATAGATATCCGAGGCGATGACGTCGATGGCGGGAGCGTTGGCTTTCCACAGGTCCAGCATGTGCGACACGGCCCCGCCGCTGGGATAGGTTTCGCCGGGACGGTCGAAGCGCTCCCAATTGTCGTTGGTGCCGTAGCCGCCGTTCCACACGTTGACCAGCGTGGGCAGCGGATAGACCTGCTTGCCGGCCTGCGCCACCTCGTTGATGTAGGACGAGATGTAGTACGCGTTGAAGGCCTCGTCGGCTTCGCGGCCGAAGGCTTCCTTCCAGGTCCCCGGTTTCTTCTTCAACGCCGCCACCAACTGCGCCGGCGCGGGACCGTTAAACAGCTTGTTGGATTCCGGCGAGAAATCCCGCACGCTGCCGAGCGAGCCCGGTTCGTTCTCCACCTGCGACATGATGACGGTGCGCTCGGCCTCGTCGATCTCGCGCAGATGTTTCATCATGGCGATGTAAGCGCGCTTGTCCGCCTCCAGGGTGGTGCGGGAGTGCGGCGACAGCACGCGGATGGGCCTTCCGCCGGAATCGAGCACGCGGGGGAAGCGCTTGGAGTCGGCCTTCACCCAATTCGGGCTCCAGTCCATGGCGCCGTTCTTCCACGTGCCGAACCACAGAATCATGGCTCGCAGACCTTGCGCGCGCAAGCCCTGCAAAATCTGGTCGAAGCCGGTGAAGTCGAACTTCCCTTCCACCGGCTCGATGACGTTCCAGTAGACCGGGTACTCCACCGTGTTCAGGTTCATCGCCTTGAACGTCGGCCAGGCGCGCTGCATGAGGTCCGGGAAGGCGCTGAAGTTGCCCACCTGGCCGCCGAGCATGATGAACGGCTTACCGTCCACCATGAAGGTGAACTTATCCCCGCTCTTGGTGAGCTGCGGAATTGGTTTGCTTTGGGCAAAGGCGATGGATGCGGCGCAAGCCAGCAATGCACAGAGCCCGGCGCACCGGGGGATTGACGAAACTGCAAAGATTCGCATGGCTCTCAACTCCTCTCCCTGACTTTACTTCTTCTGCGGAGGGGGAGGAGGGCCACCTGGCGTTCCACCCGGCGCTCCACCCGGCGCGCCGCCGCGTCCTCCTCTGCCGCCCCCCGGCGCCTGGCCGGTCGGCTGAAGGTCCGGCGCCATGCTCGTCAACGGACGCAGCGGCCGCACGTAGATGTTGCGAAACGCCACCGCGCCGTGATCGCCCTGGAGCATGATCGGGTTGGTCGCCGCTTCCGGGATTTTCATGGAGGCCACGGTGGGACCCAGCCTCTCGACGTTCTCATGAATCAACTGGCCGTTATGCAGGATGCGGATGAATTTGGCATTGGCGGTCTTCTTGCCCGACTCGTCAAAGCGTGGGGCCTGGAACCAGAACTGGTACGATTGCCACTGGCCTGGAGGACGGTCCGCCCGCGCCTTGGGGGTGATGCCGCCATCGACGCCATTGATGGGGCCGCCGTTGTAGTGGTACATGGCGCCACATTGATCCGTTGCCAGGCGCGGCGTGAATCCCCAGCTATCCCAAATCTGGGTCTCATAGAGCCCGGCCAGGAAAACTCCCGCATTGGAGCGCGCGGCGATCATGAACTCGACGTATACCTCGACGTCGCCGAACTTCTCCGTTGTGTAGATATTGGAAGCGTTACCCTGCGGCTCGACATCGGTGTTCACGATGCGGTCTCCGGGAGTTGGCAGACCGATCAGCGCGGCGGGGTTCGTGGTGCCGCCCCATACCACGCCGCTGGTCGCCAACCACTTGCCCTTCTTGGCGGGATCGATGAGGTCCCATCCGTCCAGGTTCTTGCCGTTGAGCAGAGGCTTCCACCCGGTCTCGGTGAGATACGGCGGATCTCCGTGACCGCTTCCATCGTTCAGCGGAGGAACATCCGCGCCCACGATCAAGCATACGAAAGCGCCGGCCAAAGCGGCGCTGAGTAGGATATGTTTCATGCATGCACTCCCTTTGATTTTTCGAAATTTACTTCCACGATTACGTTTCCCGCCTCGGCCGGGCGCGTGTATACTGAATTTGCCCGGACGGGCATCGCCGTCATTCGGACGGAACGCCAAACTGGAATCCTATGACAGCAGCAATCGTAGCGCGCCGCACCTTCCTCCGCACTGGGGCCCTGGTTTCGGGCGCCGGGCTTCTTCCGGCATCGATGCAAGCCCAAACCGCCGCCGCGGCCGGCATCAAACCGGCGGACCTGCCTAACTTGACGATCAAAGAGGTGAAGGTCTACGTGACCGGCAGCGGGCGCCTTGCATCGATCGCAACGGAGAGCGGCGTCGAAGGCGTCTGCACGCTGCAGACCCGCGTCTTCCACGCCAACTGGGATAATTCCGGGTGGCTCGAATACGCCAAACGCGCGCTGGTGGGCAAGAACGCCCTGGATCATCTCCAGTTCACCTCCCAGTATGTTCCGGTGCGCCGCCACTACGGGCAGCCGCCGCAATCCGCGGCCATCGACATTTGTCTGTGGGATCTTCTGGGCAAGGCGATGGGGCAGCCCGTCTACCGCATGCTGGGATCCTACAAGGATCGCGTCCTGGCCTACGCCAGCTCCCAGCACCTGCCAACCAAGACGGTGGACCCTTACGTGGAAGCGGCGCAGAAGGCCAAAGCCGAGGGATTCCGGGCGTTCAAGATCAACCCGCCACCGGTCGCGGCCGACGGTGACAGCCATCACCGGCTGGATATGGAGATTTGCCAGGCGGTGCGAAAAGCGGTGGGGGACGACTTCATGCTGATGCATCACGCGGTGGGTAACTACACGCGGCCTGAAGCGATGGAGGTGGGACGGTTGCTCGACGAACTGCATTTCCGGGGATACGAGGATCCGCTCCCCTCCACCGACGTGGACGGGCATGCGCAACTGTGCCAGGAGTTGAGCGTGCCGGTCATCGTCGGCGAGTTCATGTTCTCGCTGTACGACTATCCCGAGTATATCCGGCGCGGGGCGGCGGATACGCTGCGTTTTGTGGTGGACAACGTGGGCGGGATTACGCCCGGCGTCAAGATCGGAATCCTGGCGGAGTGCCACGGCATGGAAGTGATGCCGCATGGTGTGGGGAACGTGTTGCATCAGGCGGCCCATCTGCATTGCGAACTGGCCATTCCCAACAGCGCTTTCGTGGAGGTGCCTTATCCGCAGGGTGCCCGCGACGCACAACCCTACATGAAGGATCTGATTCGAATCGCGCCGGACGGTTACGTTCATGCTCCTTCCAAAGCGGGCCTCGGTTACGAGATCGACCGCGCCGCGCTTGACAAAGCCATTACTCAAATCGAACGCTAAGATCGGGCGGGGCGGTGTGGAGACCGCCCCGCCCGGCCGCGGGTTGCTTTAGAACGTGATGCGCCGCGGTCATCTGTCCGATCATCCACAAGCTGGCTGCACGGAGTTATCGTGTCAGGGAAGGCGGGAAAGTGAAGGAACCCTGCCGTTAGAGCGACAGGGTTCCGGGTTCGGCGACCTTCGGGAGGTCGACCAAACTGAACTGGTTCTAACCTGCCACGCGACACGTCACCCAGATCCGCGCGGGTAGTCAAATAGATTGGCGGCGGAAATTCCGGGAGCAGATGGTCCGGAATATCGAAATCGAGATCGAAACGAGTCAGCTCGCGCCCTTCCTGCTTTTTGATCTCGTCGATTTCGAACTTGGGGAACAGCATTCCGCCCTCGGGATGATTCGGATGCGGTAAAGGCTCAAAACCGGCAGGATAAAGGCTACGCTCCTTGATCTGTTCCGGGTTCAACTTGGAAAGTTGGTCCCAGGTCGTTCCCCTCGTGAGTTTCACGCGTATGCCCTGTTGTATTGCCCTGCCCCCCGACATCTTGCCCTCCGGAGCCGGCCGATTGCTCAGATCGTAGCGCTGTTCAAGCAAGGCCATGTGCCGCTTCATGATCTCTGGCTTAGCCGCGGTCATGCGATTCATGATGGTCGAAAAGCTCTCGTGAATGTCGACCGGCATGTAACTCGAAGGTATTTTGCTGTTGTCCTGTGAGTGCACCGCAGAAACG
>Ga0209638_1001712_pt1 | contig 13743 bp, 20 predicted proteins | sample BarGraNGADG00211_FD_184490 | JGI IMG/M metagenome (GOLD analysis project Ga0209638, IMG submission 184490) | Arctic peat soil microbial communities from Barrow, Alaska - Barrow Graham LP Ref core NGADG0002-211 (SPAdes) (version 2) | ecosystem: Environmental > Terrestrial > Soil > Wetlands > Peat... | reverse complement strand
GGAGATCGAGCGTGCAGATCGGCCAAACTTCCTGATTTCATTGGGTTGCAGGCACCGTCTGGGCCTCTCACGGCTGTACTCAAATCGGCGAAGAGCCGCTCTTTGGTACCCAGTATCAAGGGGCTTATAAGCGCGGGCCCTTCTTGGAACGGCCCCCGACGGGCCGATGCCTCGTCACGGTAGGATCTCCGCTCGCAGCTCCTCGAACAAACGGTCGGCTCCCCATGCTTGCGCCGCAGCGTAGGCAAGGCGACGATTCTCGTCGCGGGACAGCGCCCTCGGCGCCTTATAGCCAAGGTCGTGGTTCGCTTCCGACCAGGCGTGCTGGAACAGAGTCTTGATCTGTAGTTCGAAGAACGTCGGAACCTCTTCGAGGGGCACAGCCTCTGGGACAACGTCGCGGGGTAGGGCGAGAACAAAGTGCCGACCGAAATAGCCAAACTCCCACTCGGATTCCGGCACCAGTTCTCGTTGCTCGATTGGTCTGAAGTACCGTTCCGTGACCTGCGAGATCTGGGCGACGTCGTTGAGATAGAACACGGTGATTCTGGCGCCGATTTGATCCTGGACCTCCGCCAAGGGATGCAAGTACCTCTGCCGACCTCTTTCGTCGGGGCACTGGGCCTTGACTGCAAATCGATCGGGATCCTTCGCTCGCGCAGTCACCCGGTCAACATGTGGAACGTTGCACAGACACTCCTTGATGTACCTCTCCAGGCCGGCCGCAACGGTTTGGAGATGGGCATCATATCGCCTCCGATATTCAGCGATGTCAGCATTCATCGGGTCTTCCTCAGGGCCTGGTCGATGACGCGTCCCTCCGTGGTGAAGCGAATCCGCCTGTCTCCTTGGTTTACAACCTGTTCCCGAAACACGTTGTTGAAATGTGCATCTTCGGCGATCAACGTGCCCCCATTATCCAGTTCGACCGCGCGATACTGTACGTGCTTCTGAAACTCCTCCGTGTCGAACTGAAACACCTGGTCCATCAAGTCGCGCCTTGGGAGAGCGGTCTCTATAGCGCCAACTGCCTCTGGTGACAGGCCGAGCCGTTGGGCAAGCTGTCGGACACTGAATGAAGTCCCGTCCTGTCTCCGCATCAGACTCGCAGCGCTGATCAACTCTTCACGTACATCAGCGTCGCCAGCCCGTCGGATTGCATCACGAAGGGCAACAGCCAACCGCTTCGTTCCGGCCGGGCCCGTCGTCTTCAGGTCCGAGACGAGGAATTCGCGGATCCAGTAGTCGGAGAGCTCGCGAGGGCCGGAGATCTGGAGGTCCACTGCGCGGCCATCCCAGAAACCGCGCGTCAGCGAAGGCGATGAGTACAAAGCACTCTTGTACGCCTTTGCACTCTTCATAAAGACTCGCTCGACAAACTCCACAGATAAGCGATGTGCGTGCTCTTCGGCAATGACACCTTGATCCGCTGGAAACCGGGAAATGACTGCGCGGTGGATTCCGTTGTCACGGCTCGCCATCAAAAACAGAAGGCCGAGGCCCGATCGATGCGTGGTGATGCGCTGTAGCCGACTCGCAAGCGGGTGGCCAGTGTCAACGTTCGGGTTCTCCAGATACGCGACGAGTTCGTCCCGGCAGTCGTTCTGCTGTTCCCCGTTAGGTCGACATCGAAACACGATCTCGATATTGCACTCGCTCTCCGCCCGAGCGAAGACCGTGGACAACATGTTGTAAAGCGAGCCGCGTCGAGGAATTCCCGTGCCGGCGATCTGTGGCGGATCGGCGTCATGCTTCGAGGGATGAACTAGGAAGCTGTGGACGTGCTGCGGTGCCATGGACCGATCCTCCCAGCTGTGCAGACGGGCATGCCCCGACGTCACCGTCTCTTGGGAACGCGGCCACATCTGAAAGCGCGTGTGGCCTTCGGCGTGCGGCCAAAATGCTATCACGACCTCCCGTTACGCACCCGCCGCCTCTACCATTTAAGTCGCTGATCTGAACTTCGTTGGCATCAGCGACCTCCGCCGTCTCCACACTGTCTCCACGCCCCGACCCGGCCGTCGGCCTATCGAGCAGCCGAATCGCCGCCTCAATCGCCGCAGGGCTCAAGTACATGTACCGCTGAGTCGTCCCCAGGTCGGCGTGCCCGGCCAGCTCTTGAATTGCCCGCGCAGACACCCCCCGCATCGCCAGATGCGAGCAGAACGTGTGACGCAGGATGTGGACGCCCTGCTTCGCGATCCCCGCCTGCCGCGCGGCCCGCCGCACCCAGTCCTGGACGATCTTCTGGGTGAGCGACGCCCCGTCGTCCTGCGTCAGCACGCGAGGCCCGCGGAGATGACGATGCTCGCGGAGAGCCGTCGTCAACCGCAGCGTCATCGGCACATACCGCAACCGGCCACCCTTCGGCGTCGTGACGTGGCCCTTCCAGTCGGAACGCTGGACGCACAACCGGCGTCTCGTAAGATCCACGTCCGCCCACTCGAGCGCCATCATCTCCCCGCACCGAAACCCTGCCTCCCCACCCAGAAGTACGATCAGATAGGCCCGGGAGTCTGTCGCCTTCGCGGCGGTGACCAGCCGCTCATAGTCTTCGAAGTCGTGGAATGCCGCCTCCTCCTTCGGAACCGGTAGCAACTGGATCACGCAGGGCATTCTGTCGATGACCTCCCACTCGACGGCCTTCTTGAGCAGCACGGAAAGCACCGAGAGGATGTTGTTCACCGTCTTTGGTGATTTCTGCTCGAGACGCTGCTTCAGTCGCTGGACGTCCTCGGTCGTGATGGCGTCCAGCTTCTTGCTCCCCAACACCGGCACCAGATGACACCGCAGGGCCGACTCCTTCGACGCGATGCCGCTCGGCTTCAACCGATTGGCATTGGCGTGGCCGTTGATGAACCTCTCGATAAACTCGCTGAGTCGAGGAACCTCCTTCCTTGGTCGCTGCGGGCCATTTAGCAGCAGCTCCCGCTCCCTTTGCTCGCCCCACCGAAGCGCCGACGTCTTAGACGAGACCGGAGCCTTGCGACGTTCGCGAAGCTGCGTTCCGTTGGGAAACCGGTACCGCAGGTCCACCTCCCAGCCACCACTGCGAAAGGGCCGCACTGTGACACTCATCGTCCATACTCCTTCGCTGGCGGCACGTGCTTCTTGTCCAGCCAGTCCAGCAGCCGAGCCCTTGAGAAGAGCACGCGGCGACCAAGGCGGACGACACCGCCGATCTGCCGACGGTTCACCATCTGGTAGATGGCCTGGCGGCTCATTCGCAACAGCGCCGCGACCTCAGCGACGGTCATCAGCACGGACGAATCGTTGTTGCTCATCGTGAATCGTACCGGGAATCTCGAAGAGCGAATTCCGTGAGTCAGGTCACCTAGGCCTACTCCTCCCGGCAACGCGCATTCCAACGTCGGGTCGGACAATGGCCACCCTTGTGGTGGCCCTTCGTGCTTACGGCTGCTCGCCAATCCAGCCTTCTTCCGCCAGCCGGCCGGGCCCGAGCTGGTTCGAGTGAAGATTCACCACAAACTCCACCTGCGCACAGATACCGCTTGGCGGAACAACAGCAGGCTGAGGTCGATGCACCTGCGGGCGGGAGAGGGCCGCGTTCGCCGTCGGCCGTGTCGTCACTCGGAGGGAGCGTCGAAGAACTTGTCGCACGCCTCACAGTAGAACGCCGCGTGCGGTCCATTGGGCACGAGCCCGATCTTCGTCGTCGCTGCTGCCAGTTCCATCGTGCGACCGATGACGCCTGTAACCGCCGAAACGGCTGATGCCCACAACCGGACAAGTTCGATCTGAGCGTCCTTCTGGCGGGTGACCGCTGCGCGTCCAGACGTGACCTTCGTGTTGACTTTCTCGCGGCGATCAGCGGTCAGGAGTTGGCGGCGTCGTCGGATTCCCTGAACTTCCCGCCGCCGCCGCGGCGGACGAAGCGCTTGTCGGCGCCGGTGTCTATCAACTCTCGCTTCGCGGCCTTCTTTCGGGTGGCCTTCTTCACCACCGTTGTTCGCTTGGCCATTACATCCGCCGAATGATCTTCAAACCGCATTCGCCGCGGTGAGCGTCTCCCATGGACGATACGTCCACGGAAGGTGCCAGTTTCCCCTCCGGCCGGGGATCGTCACGACGGTCAGCATCGGCAGTCCGGCCTTCCATCGGGTGATCGCGCTGTGGACGCGTACCAGGGGATCGTCGCCGGCCGATGCCGCCTGCAGGTAGGCCCCGCGCTGCACGATCCCCCTGATCTGCGGTATCTCGTCGGGCCGGAATTCTGCCAGGTATTCCGCCTGCGTCGTCAGGGCCGGGACGCCGACCCATGCGTTCCGATGGTCGCCCTCATCGATGACTTGATGATTCGCCCCCGGTTCGGCGTTCGGGCGCGCTCCGAACCGGCTGAGAAGCGCCCAACCCGTCGATGTCAGTGGGCCGCCCCGGTACCAGGCGCTCAGCGAGAACATCCAGCGGGGACGCTTGATAGTGTCCATCCCGGCGGGCGCGGTGTCGAGGACGAGGACAACAGGCCCGAACCGTTCGCGGTCGGGGCTGCCGGCGTACCTCGCCAGGAAGCGTGTGGCGACTACTCCGCCCATCGACCCGCCGAAGAGGCGCAATCGCCGCGGAGCCATGGTACGTACCTGCTCCATCGTCAGACGGAAGATGGCCGCGTCATCGACCCCGCGTTGTGCGTAGTCCACGACGATCATGGCCTGCCCGTCGCGCATGTACGGCGCGAAGGCACGGCTGACCACAGCGCCGTCCGAGGCATATCCGGGGAAGACAACAAGAGCCTCGTCCACGATCGGCGTTGACGAGCGTGTCACGATGACGGACGCCGAGGTTGACTCGTGATAACCGAGGCCAAGGAGACTGTCAGCAGCGAGGAAGGCGACGGCGGCGGCTAGGGTGCCGAGGGCGGCCCGCCGAGCACGGCGTTTCATATCGTCCTGTCGGGTTTCATGGGAGCCGTATTGTACCGCGTTGTTGCTCGACCGGATTGCAGGTTATACTGTAAGCTAGGAGCGCTCATCTTCCGATCCTCCCGGAGGCTTTATGGCTGTCTGGACTCCCGCGGTTGTCGTAAGCGTAGTCCTGCAGATCGGGCTGAGTGCTCTGACAACGTTCAGCCCGCCGGTCCATCCGGAACGCATCGGGAGGATCGTCGGTTATCTCATCGGAGCGGTCGCGCTGATCTGCACGGCGTCCGGTCTGGCGCTGTATCCGGCCGCCCTGCTGACGAGTCCCGTGTGGATTGCTACGGGCTTCGTCCTCCTGGCCCTCCTATCGCCCCTGACGGGTCTCGTCGAGTCCAGGGTCCGCAAGAATGGGCAGGCTGTGTACTCCACCGGGATCGTGCAGGGGACTCCGAACCGGCTGCCCGGCCACCTCATCACGAACGTCCTGGGCGCCTTGGCCATCGCCGGACTTGTGTGGGTCGCACACTCGACCAATGGCTTCGACGCGTTCATCGCTAAGTTCGCGGACGATTCCGCGTTCAACATCATGCTGCCACTGGCTACCGTGGTCGTCTTCGCCTTCGCCCGCTGGCAGCAGGTGAATGCCTGCCCCACCATCGACGAACGGACGACTGAGGCGAATCACGAAGACCTGATCGCCGGCTTCTCATTACGACACTGGCATCAGCTCCTCAACGTCCTCTATCTGATCGTCGCCACCTTCGCGGCGACGACGGCGATTCTGTGCCTCCTGGCGTTCGCTATGGAGCAGTCCAAGGCCGGCCATCCACTGACCCTGTCGTGGCAGGCGGTGCTCGGGATCGTCATCTCGCTGCTGTTCGTGTACGCGTGCGGCGGCCCGTGGGCGCGGGACAACCGCGCCGTGTACCTGACCTTCCTGACCGGCGCACCGGCGGCGTTGTGCGGAGTTCTCATCTGGCTGTCATGGTTCCGCGAGGGCGCGGCCCGCAACATCGCGGCGCTCGCGGTGGTCGGTGTCGGGTACCCCGTGTACTGCGTCGAGGCCGTGCTAGGCAGCCGTAGCCGCGGCGAGAAGGTTCACCTGCACTACTTCACGGCGGCCGGCATCGCGCTCATCCTCGCGATCCTTCTCAGCGCGATGTACGCCTCCTAGAGTCTAGTCCCGGCCTCCCCGCTCTGGGGCGGAGCTCAACCCCCTCTTGAGCTCTGCCCAGGCGTTCAACTCTGCGAGCACGAGAGACGTGGTATCCCGGAAGCAGTCGGTCACTTCGAGCCAGCTCCATTCGGGGAAGTTGTGGTCTTCCTCGTTGATCACGAATTGGGCGGTCCGGGTCTCGTCATCGAGGCGGCGGATCGGAGCGAAGATGAAACTCTCGGACATGTGAACATATCCAGACGCCCTCTGATACACGTTCTCTAGCCACGGCGCCACGGGACTCAAGGCTTTGACCAGGTGACGGTCTGTCATCCGGTGCCCGTCACGATCCTTCAACTTGTCGATGCGTTCCCCGCCTAGGACTGCCCCGGCGAACTGCTCGGGATCCTCCACTATGCGCAGAGCGCCGAAGCGGATCGCTGTGTCGATCTGCATGCGAAGAAGAGCTCGGGCAACGACCATGTTCCACGCCCGAACGAGCTGGTCGAACGCGGCCGACATGCTTACGGCGCGTTTGACGGCTCCGATGACGACAAGGTCGATCTGGTAGAGCGCTCCTTCTCCAGCAGTTAGACATTCATGCCCGGCCTGGCGGAGCTTGTCGCGCTGTTCCGAGATCTCCCCAAGGACGTTGAGTACTTTGTCAGAATGCTGATTTCCGGCGGCCATAGTTCGCGATCCTATCGCTGTGCCAACAGGACTACAACGTTGCCCCAGGTCATACCCACGACTAAGCGCGCCCGTTTAACTACGGGGAGAAGATGTCCCTACACAGCCAGGCCACGATCTTCAGAGCTGTGTGGAGTGCGAAAGCGAGGATGACCGTGCGAGCAACGTAGTACTCCAAACGGTCGAAAGCGTCACGCTGGTGGGATTCGTTGGTCTTGCGGGGCACGGGTAGACTTCTCCATGCGCCCCGGGACAATGGAAAATAGTCACTCGTGCTTATGTTGCGCGCGGTTTCGCGCGCCCGCATCTTGAATGGTTCATGGCCGGGTACGCATCCTCCCCGGGGTTGCGCAGAGATCAGGAGCGTCCGGCAGAAGGGCGTGGGCTCTTTCGTCCCACTTCGGCCGACGAAATCGTCGGCAACCTTCTAGATAAGATGTTACGCCTCGTGTCCTCACCCGATCAATACGAAATCTCGCAGTGGCCCCCCAGACCGCGCTCTCTGCCGCCAAGGCTGCGCCAGGACGAATCAGGGTACCAAGATGGCCGATGCGCCGTCCGACGGGCTGTGTTGGGCCGCGAGTCTCACTTGGCGGGAATGTCGAAGAACTTGTCGCATGCGCTGCAGTAGAAGTCCGCGGGGTGGCCGTTGGGGATCAACTTCATCTTCGTCGTCGCCGCGGCCAGGGCCGTGCTGTAACCGACCAGGCCCGTCGATACCTTCGCCGTCTCCACCGATCCGCACAGCGGGCACGACGGGAGATCCTGTACCTCGTAGTGGTCGAGCGTGTCCTTGAATCCCGGGTATCGCTTTTCAGCCGACCGTATCCACGCCTTACTGACCTTCAGCATCGGCCGGCTCCTTCGCCTTCAGGATCGTGTCGAGCGCCGTGGCCCACAGGTCGAGCGCCGCGCGCTTTTCGGCGTCGTAGGTGGCGCGGTCGTACACGGCGGTAATCCCAGAGTCTACATGGTTGAGCACGCGCGCAATCACGAATCGCGCGACGCCCAGGCTGCCCATGCGGGTTGCCGCGGTCCGGCGCAAGTCGTGGCCAACGAAGTCAGGGATCCCGTTCGCCCTCGACGCGGTGCCGCGCTGGCGTCTCCCGCGCGCGCCAGCCAACACGTAATCGCTATCCAGCGTCTGCCCTTTCTCGGCGCACAGCGCCTTGATGATCTCCACTGCGGGCGCCGACAGCGGGACGCGATGCGCGAGTCCGTTCTTGGCGCGGTCGGCCGGAATGGTCCACCAGCCGCCTTCGAGGTCCACATCCTGCCAGCGCATGTCGAAGACCTCGCCGCCGCGCTGAGCGGTCAGCAGTCGCAACCGGAAGCCCGCCGCCATCGCCGCCGGCTGCGAGTCGAGCGCGGTCCAGAACTTGCGGATCTCGTCGTCGCTCAGCACTCGGTTGCGTGAGCGTTCGACGCCGGGCTTCTCGCACCGCGCGGCCGGGTTGACGTCGACAATCTCCTGGGCAATGGCGAAATTGAACGTGGAACGGACCACTTCGAGCACGCGGTTCGCTACGATGGGCGCGCCGCGGTCCTTGATCGCCGCGATGAGGGCGCGCACGTCGCGCCGAGTGACCTCGGCAGCCAGCCGCGACTTCCACTCGGCGCACTCGATCTCAAGATAGCGCCGATCCACCTTCCAGGATCGCTTCCGTATACGCGCGTGCTTCTCGATGTAGGTCTGCGCGAGAGTGCCGAAGGTAACGCGGCGCGCATCTATCTCCCTCTGTCGCGCCTCCGCCTCCCGTTGGGCGTGCGGGTCAACCCCGAGGGAAACGCCGCGTAGCTTCGCGCGGGCCTGTTCGCGTGCGTCGGCGAGGCTGAGTTTCGGGTAGTCTCCCAACTTCCAGCGGCGCTGCCTGCCGTGTATGCGGTAGCGCACGCTCCAGCTCTTGGCTCCGCTCTTATCCGCCGGCCGGATACGCAACTCCAGCCCCTTCTCGACGCTGTCGCGCAGGGCGACCAGCTTCGCGGTCGGCTTGATTGTCTCGACGTTGCGGGCGGTCAGGTGTCTGACGTGTTTGATGAGCATCAGGCCTCCAGGTTGCGCAGCAGCCGCGCGATCAGACCGTCGCCCTTCGCGAGTTCGGCCGTCCGCAGCGTGGCTGGCAGGTCCGCGGCCTTCAGCTCGCCCCGCTGGACCTTCAAGATCAAGCTGCGTGCCTTCGCGTCGTGGCCCTGCGCAAACGTCCGCGTGGCCGGCTTGCCGCAGCCGCATGCGCACAACCGGGCCTTCGCGCCCTTCGTTGCCGTCTTCCCTCTGGTTCTACTGGTCGCCGCCTTGCGCTTCGCGATCTTGTTTGCCATGTCTGATTCCTTGTGGGGGTCACAACGGGGTCACGTCAGTACGGCAACCAGGTGTGACCACTAGCACCCCAAAGTATACCAAGTAAATACCTATTAACACAATACTTAGCGCGGTAATGCTGGTTCTGGCGGGTTCTAGAGGGTTCAGACAGGTACATACTACAGTGGCTCTGGACCACGTTATCGGGGTTCAAATCCCTGCCTCCCAGCCAAACTCAATCCCTTCCAATACAATAGCTTGCGTCGAACGCCCTCTTCTGGCGTCGAACGGCCGGATGGGTCTTTCTGCAAACCGTTTGCAAAAAGACTCGGAAAAAGCCACGGCTGGGACGCGTCCACTGAGTCGCGCGGCACCAGTTGATGGAGGGGTCGACGCTGACTTCTTCACGCGGGCCGTTTGGCTAACTCGTGCTCGGCCTGGACACCGCAAGGGCGCCGACTACCCCAGCCAGCAGGTCGACGCCGGCATGTAACACCTGGCCCGGTATGAGGCTGCCCACCGCCACGAACAGCATCGCGGGTTGGAGCCCCACAAAAGCCGTGCGCAGCATCGCCCGAGTCCACTGATACGCGTGCCCGATTCCGAACACTATCCGGACTGCGCGCGAGCCCCAACGCTGAATTCCCACCACACCACCGTCTGTTCATCGGCCGACAGAACCGCGTGATGGTCGTCGACGAAGACAATGGGACGCTGCTCGGCGAAGTCACCGGCATCCAGGGTGCACATGGGACCGCGCTGGCCAATGCCACGGGTCATGGATTTGCCACCTCGGGCAACGACCAGTCCGTGGTCATGCTCGATCGGGCGATATCCAGTCACCACATGTAACCAACCACGCTTCGTCGATCTTCACCCGCATGACCAAATGCGTTGGCGTACTCACTTCCCAGTTAGCACGGGGACCTCGGCTGTGGCCAGCGCCTGCCAGCGGCCGTTACGACGGACGAACGTGTCCAGATCGAGATTGCGTTCGCTGCTGGCTTTGCCCTTGACGGTCGTGTGCATTGAATAGTGAACCGCGACGATTGCGGTGTCCGCGACTACTATGACGTCCATCCGCTCGATTGCGTACGAGTCAACGCGAAAGCTCTCATCCATCACACCGTCGATCCACTGACGCTTTGTTTCCGGGTTAGCAGCGGCGTTGTCGAAACCCAGGAATTCGTCCGCCAGGATGCGTTCGAGCACGGCCTTGTCGCGAGTCTTGAAAGCCTCCCACCATTCCTTCTCCAGATTAATCAATTCCTGTTTGGAGTCGACCGTCCGCACCTGGGACTTCCTGCCCGCGGCCCCGGTTGCCTGCACCAGGAGCAGGCACACAAGAAGCGGAATCATCACGCGCACGGACTGCATATACCTATTCACGTCGTCTCCTATCCTGGCGGCTGGCTGAAGCCGGGATTTCCATTTTGGCCGTCCCGGACCAGCACCGTTATACACCTTGGCTCCCGGATTCCTCGCGCAGAACCCTTGACAATCAAGGCGTGACGACAGATCGGATGGGGTAAGGTACCACAACCAAATCGGAAATCGTCCCGGACACCCAGCCAAACCCTTTTTTTACAATACTTTACGGATCTTGAGCGTGTCGAATCGCTGTGGTTGCAGCGACACATCGGCGTGATCGCCCTCCCCTGCCGTGGGCAATAAGGCCTTCATTTACAGTCACTTCGACCCAGAAGTGAGATTGTGTCCCGAGACCACGTTATCGGGGGGCGGCTGAATCTTGCCCAGGGCTCACCGATACGCTGCAAGTTCCTCATCGACGAGGATTTGTGGTGATAGACCGCCAGGCGTGTCCGGCGCCGCTTCTTCTGCGCCAGCTCGGCCTCTCGGTGTCGGTAGCTCTACCCCTTCCACGCGAATGATCTCGGCGTGGTGCGTGAGCCGGTCGACGAGCGCGACGGCGCACGACGCATTGGGAAAGACGGTGTGCCAGTCCTTGAAGACGAGATTGGTTGTCACCACAATGGAGCGTTGTTCGTAGCGGCGGCTGATGATCTGAAACAGCAGGTCGGCGGCGTGCGCGTCGTAGGCCAGGTAGCCGATCTCATCGACTAATGTGAAGCTCCACATTACTCGACGAGCCGGGCGACGGCACGGAAGAGGTGTGACACGGCAACCCCCCCGGCGCCGCACCGGAGACCATCAGTCCCTCGAACTCGATAGCCGAACATATCTGGCAGCTCGTTGAAGCCGGCGATATACTCGGCGTGGAGTTCCTTTCATGCCTGAACCGCTCACACGCATCACACGCGATCCCGAGGTCATGGGCGGCAAGCCATGCCTGCGCGGCCTTCGTGTCACCGTCGGCACCGTTGTGGGGTTGGTCGCCACCGGGCGGTCCACGGCCGAAATCCTTGCGCTCTATCCGTACCTCGAAGAGGACGATGTCCGCGAGGCGCTGGCGTACGCAGCCTGGCGGGTGGAAGAAATCGAAGTGCCGCTCCGCCGGCCAGCATGAGCTTCGCGATCCTCATCGACATGAACCTGTCCCCCGCGTGGGTGGACTGGTTCGAGGAACAGGGATGGCCGGCTGTCCACTGGTCGGCCGTCGGCGACCCCCGATCGACGGCCCGGGTCATTCTGGCGTGGGCGCGCGAGCACGGTCGAGTTCTGTTCACCCACGACTTGGACTTCAGCGCTGTCCTCGCCTCGTCGAACGACAGCTCTCCAAGCGTCATCCAACTCCGCGCCAGAGACGTGACGCCCGATGGAGCCGGGTCGTTGATCCTGGAGGCCTTGACCTCGTGGGAAACCGAGCTGCGGCAGGGTGCGCTCGTGAGCGTGGACGAGACTAGACGCCGCGTTCGCATTCTGCCGCTGCGCGTCGGTTAGGGGTCGGCCGAGCCCCAGAATAGCGCGGCTCGGGTCGTCGTCTTCAGCCGGTTGCGGGGAGGTAATGCGCCCCGTTGTCGGACACCGCCGGCACAGCATCGAGCGGGAATGGCCCTTGACGCGAGATGGCGTAGCTGGCAACAATTGTTACCGGTTTGGCGTCTATCCGGAAACACCCATAACCAGTTCAAGCCAGATGATAGAGACGATTCGATCAATAGACGAGGAAACGGGAGACGACGGCCTTGAGCGAGGCCATGGTCGAATTGAACCTTCGTAGCGGCACCCTCGTGACCAGGAACGAGCACGAACGCATCGATACCGCTTGCGGCACGATTACGGTGATCCCGATCTGGCGGTTCCTGCTCGACCTGCCGGAATCGACGGAGTAGATCTCGCGTGCCACGCCGGGGAGTGCGGGCAGCGGTTCTGGCCATGGAACTAGAACACGCAGACGCCGCTGCTCGACTGGAACGGCGGCGGTAGTGATGGCCGCGCATCCGGTGTGCCTGGCTGATGAGCCGCCAGCCGCACGCTTGGCGAAATCACCAGACCTGCCTGGCCACGGGCCACGCGCTGGGCGGCCCACGGCCGGCAAGATCTGCGCATGCCGGCCCGGAGCGGATGCGCAAGAACTGCGTGCTCACCTGACCCGATCTGCGAATTTGCTCAGGCTTCCCGCCTCACGCCGCGTGGCATCCCGTGTGCGCCTGGGCGCGGTGTGGCCTGTCCAGCGGCGGCATATCAGTCGCGGACGCCCTCGCAGGGCGTGCTGTACCAAGTGGTCCGCGATCACTTTGAGACCTTCCGCGCGCAAGCCGCCGGCCTGCGCAACGGCGAAGGCCGGCCGCGGTTGGTGGGTGTAGGGGCGACCGGCCGGTCGCCCCTACAGTTGTCTCGCGGCCGGCTTCGCGCGGTTTCGGTGCGCGGCCTGCGGCTTCGACCGGCTGGTTCCCTTCTTGTGCAAGGCAAGAGCGTGTTGTCCGAGCTGCGGCCCTTCGACGAAGCTCAGGGCCGTCCCGAGCGAGGTCGAGGGACGGGGGGCGGCGCATGGCGGAACGCGCCGCGCACCTGGTGGACCACGTCTTCCCCGCGGACTGGTCCGCCAGTGGGTCCTGACGCTGCCCCACCGGCTGCGCTATCGTCTCGCGTGGGATCAACGACCTGTGCCGCGCGGTGGCCCTTCGACGATGCGCAGGGCCATCCCGAGCAAGGTCGAGGGATGGTCGGAGTCGGCGTGCGGACGGTCCTCGGCTTCCTGCGGCACGTGGCCCGCGCAGCCGGGGTGGTTGGACGGACGCGGCGGGGCCGTGGTCCTTCGACGTCGCGCAGGACCATCCCGAGCGAAGTCGAGGGATGGCCATCGTTTCCTGTTCGATCCCGTCGAGCTGCTGGAGCGCCTCGCCGTCCTAACCCTTCGACGAGCTCTGGCGAGGCCTCGGCGAAGCGCGCGTGCCTGTGGCGCGCGAAGGCGGGCCGCGCCCCGGTCGGGCGCCGCCCCTCGACGTTGCTCGGGGTGCCCTGAGCCGGGTCGAAGGGCGCCGCTTTTCGCGACCCGCTCCTTCGACGAGGACATGGGTGTCTCGGCCTTCGACCCGTGCGCCTGACCGGTGCCCAGGGTGTCGACTCGCCGGAGGTATGCCCGCCCGTCGTCCGGCGCGCCCCGCGCAGCGACTTCTTCCTTGATACGTCGGCGGAACCGGCGATAATCAGCCCTGTGCTTGGGCGGTGGGGCGGCTCCTCCAGACGGCGTCCACGCTGTCTCCCAAGAAACTGCATAAGAAGCCTAAGGAATCGCGGGTGTGAGGATCTCGCCGGTGTCGCGGTTGACGAGGCTGAATCCGAGGGTGGCGGCGCGC
>Ga0209638_1001710_pt1 | contig 13747 bp, 12 predicted proteins | sample BarGraNGADG00211_FD_184490 | JGI IMG/M metagenome (GOLD analysis project Ga0209638, IMG submission 184490) | Arctic peat soil microbial communities from Barrow, Alaska - Barrow Graham LP Ref core NGADG0002-211 (SPAdes) (version 2) | ecosystem: Environmental > Terrestrial > Soil > Wetlands > Peat... | reverse complement strand
GCGCAAGCTCCGCGAGCTGCGCTCTCGCGGCGTGGAGCGCGTCTCCAGCAAGGACCTCGCGGAGATGATCGACCTCAACGCCGCCCAGATCCGCAAGGACTTCTCGTATTTCGGGGAGTTCGGCACCCGCGGGGTCGGCTACGAGGTCGCGCGGCTCGTGGACGAGATCTCCCATCGCCTGGGGCTCGACCGCTCCTGGAACGTGGTCATCGTGGGCGCCGGCCTGCTCGGCACGGCGCTCGCCCGCTACCGCGGCTTCTCGGAGCAGGGCTTTCGCCTCGTCGCCATGTTCGACAGCTCGGCGACGGTGATCGGCGCCAGCTACGGCACAGGGCGCGTGCGAAGCATCGCCGACCTCGAGGACTTCTGCAGCGAGGAACGCGTGGACATCGGTCTAGTCACCGTGCCGGCGGGCGAGGCCGAAGCGACCGTCGGGCGCCTGGCCGCGGCCGGCGTCAAGGCCGTCCTCAATTTCGCGCCCGTCAGGATACACGCGCGGGAGGATGTGCTGGTCCGTCAGGTCGATCTCTCGAGCGAGCTGATGATGCTCTCGTTTTATCTCGATCGGGAGCAGGCCTGAGGTGGTCGACGCGGCGGCCGTGACAGCGGGACTGAGCGCCGCCGGGCTGGCCTTCGGCCCGTCGGCGGCCACCCCGGCGGCCCTGCGTTGGGGACCTCTGTTCGACGCGCTGGACGGGGACGGCGACGACGACTACGTGACCGCCGTCGAGCTCATCTACGAGGGCTATCTCTTCCACTATCGCGAGAGCCGCGTCAGCGAGACGCCGGCGGCTGCGCGTGAGACCACGCTGCTCGCCGGCGACTTCTTCTACGCGCGCGGCCTGCGGATCATCGCCGCGCGCGGCGACGCCGACGCGGTCGGGCTTCTGGCGCGCCTCATGGCCGCCTGTTCGCATCTGCGCAGCGTCGGCGCTCCGTTCGCCGCCGACGACGCCCTGTGGGCGTACACGATGGGCGGCCTGGCGGCGCTTCGCGGGGGGACGCCCGCGGCGACCGCCGCCGGCCTCTTCGAACGCTTCGATGCTGCTGTGGCCGACGGCACGGCCGTCGACGTGCGTGGCATGGCGCGCGCCGAGGCGCGGCGCCTGGAGCTGCGCGACGCCGCGCCCCTGGAGCGCGAGTTGGGCGGCGGCGGTCCGGCTGCGCCGTCCAACCTCGCCGCGTCGTCCGACCCGGTCGCCGCGCCGTCTGACCCCGCCGGGAGGTGACCGTGGACTTGCGCGCCTTCATCGACCTGCTGGAACGCGAGGGCGAGCTGGCCCGCGTGCGCCCCGAGGTCGACCCCTACCTCGAGATGGCCGAGATCGCCGACCGCGCCAGCAAGGCGCACGGGCCGGCGCTGCTCTTCGAGCGGCCGCACCGGCCGGCCGGTGCGGCGGGGCCGGCCGTCTCCGTGCTGATGAACCAGTTCGGCTCCTACCGGCGGCTCGAGCTCGCCCTCGGGGCGCCGCTCGACGAGCTCGCGGCGCGCATCGCCGGCCTCGTCGAGCTCCAGGTGCCGAGCAGCTTCATCGGCAAGGTAAAGGCGCTCGGCCAGCTGCGAGAGCTCGCCTCCTACGCCCCCAAGGTCGTCAAGAGGGCGGCCTTCCGCGACGTGGTCGTCGACCCGCCCGACCTGGCGCGCCTGCCGGTGCTGACCACGTGGCCCGGCGACGGCGGCCCCTTCATCACTTTGCCGATCGTGGTCACCAAGGACGCCCAGGGCCGCCGCAACGCCGGCATGTACCGCCTGCAGGTCTACGACGGGCAGACCGCCGGCATGCACATCCACATCCACCACGACGGCGCCGCCAACTTCCGCGAGGCCGGCGACCGCATGGAGGTCGCCGTGGCGCTCGGCTCCGACCCGGCGGTCACGTACGCCGCCACGGCGCCGCTGCCGCCGGGCATCGACGAGCTCATGTTCGCCGGCTTCCTGCGCGGCGAGCCGGTCGAGCTCGTGAGATGCTCGACCGTCGGCCTGGAGGTCCCCGCCGACGCCGAGATCGTCCTCGAAGGGTACGTCGAGAAAGGCGAGGTGCGCCGCGAAGGGCCGTTCGGCGATCACACCGGGTACTACTCGCTGGCCGACGACTACCCGGTCTTCCATCTCACGGCGATGAGCCACCGGCGCGAGCCCATCTATCCGGCGACCATCGTCGGCCGCCCGCCCATGGAGGACGCCTATCTCGGCAAGGCGACCGAGCGCCTCTTCCTGCCTCTGCTGCAGCTCGTGCAGCCCGAGATCGTCGACATGGACCTCCCCATCGAGGGCGTCTTCCACGACTGCGCCATCATCTCCATCCGCAAGACGTATCCCGGCCAGGCGCGCAAGATCATGAACGCGGTGTGGGGGATGGGCCAGATGATGTTCACCAAGTTCGTCGTCGTGGTCGACGAGCACGTCGACGTGCACGACTACAGCGAGGTCACGTGGCGCGTGTTCAACAACGTCGATCCCGCTCGCGACACCGTCATCGTCGCGGGCCCGCTCGACGTGCTCGACCACTCCAGCCCCCTGGCGCGCTACGGCGCCAAGATGGGCATCGACGCCACCAAGACGTGGCCCGAGGAGGGTCACGGGCGCGAGTGGCCCGACGAGCTGGCCATGGACCCCGAGGTCAAGCGGCGCGTCTCGGCACGCTGGGGCGAGTTCGGGCTCCCCTTCTCGTGAATCCGCCGGCGAGCCGCATCCCGCGCTCCGTCCAGACTGGTCGCCATCTTGCGGGCGTGATGGTACAATCTGCGCGAACGAAGGACGGCCGGGTCTGGGGACGAGTCATCAGGCCTTTCTGACGTGGGATGGAGTCTGTGGGAGCATCTGTTCTTGACTGAGGGCGGTCACCGATACCCGCTCAAGCCGCGCGCCTGGTATCGCGCCCCTTGGGTCGTCGCCGTGATCGTGGTGGCCTTCATCGTCGCCGTTGTCGCCGTGCTCATCACTCCGGTCCTCGCGACCAACTCCCTTACGTATTGCTCGTCATGCAAGGTCCCCAATGCGGCTGAGCAGTCGTGGCGGCGCTCGCCGCACGCCAAGGTGCAATGCAACCAGTGCCACGTGCCCGCGGGTCTCGCCGGCCAGGTCAAGTGGCGCAGCCGCGAGTGGGTCAACATCTGGGCCCAGTACTTCAACGTTCCACGGTCTCCCAGCGAAGGCCAGCGTCCCGGCAACGCCAACTGCCTCCGCTGCCACCCGCTCAACAAGATCCCGGACCAGAAGAACGGCGTCCGGATGTCGCACAAAACGCACATCAACCTGCGCGGTCTCGTCTGCGCGGACTGCCACTTCAACGTCTCCCATGCGACACCCAACGGTTCCACCACCGTGTCGATGGCGCGCTGCCCCATGTGCCACAACCAGCAGGGGGCACCGAGCGACTGCACGTTTTGCCACGTGACGCCGCCGCCCAAGGCCGTGCACGCCAAGGACTACATCTCCACGCATGGCCAGGACGCGCTCGTCAACAGGTCCGCCTGCTTGCGTTGTCACCACGACCCCAAGACGTTCTGCGACGGCTGCCATGCTTTCCCGCCACCCGGGCACTTCTCCGGCAGATGGCGCTACACGCACGGCGCGCAGGCCAAGGCGGATCCGCAGACGTGCTACGGCTGTCACGTCAGCAGGGCTTTCTGCACACAATGTCATCAAGTGAGTCACCCTGACGACTGGCTGAAGACGCACGGTGAGGTCTCCGCCAAGGGCCCCAGCGCCTGCCTCGTCTGCCATCCCCAGGGCATGTGCGACGCCTGCCACGTGAAGAGCGGAGTGAGCCCGTGACGATCCTGCGCCGCGCTCTGGGCCGGCGACTCCTCAGCGCAGTGTCGGTGCTTGGCGTTGCCGCTTTCCTCGGGATCGCCGCCCTGCCTGCCGCCGCCACCAGCCCCACCGGCCAGGTGGTCAGTGCCGCGGGCAACGACAAGTGCTTCACGTGTCACGGCCAGAAGGGCGCGAACGGCTACATCGACGTCGACGGCAAGAAGGTGAGCCAGTACATCACCGTCAACGGGCAGCGCAAGAGCATCTACGTCGACGAGGCCAAGCACAACGCATCGCGGCACGGTGAGCTCGCCTGCATCAGTTGCCACATCGGGTTCAACGCCGGCATGCACTCGCCGCAGGTCACACAGACCTGGCTCCAAACAGCCAAGATCGCGGCCTGCCGCAACTGCCACGCGAACACCTATAAGGAGTACGTGGCGTCCTTCCACGGCCAGCTCGCTTTGCAGCGCCACGACTCCAAGGCGCCTCTCTGCGCCGATTGCCACAACGCCCACGACATCCTTGCGCCCGGCACGCCGGCCTTCCGCGAGAGCGTCATGTACCTGTGCATGCGTTGTCACGGCGGTCGCGAGACGACCTACCTCGACAGCTACCACGGCAAGGCTTTCCTGCTCGGCAACACCAAGACCGCGGTCTGCACGGGTTGTCACTACGGGCACAAGATCGAGCCCAAGGTCAACCCGTCGAGCACCGTCTCGAAGCAGCGCGTTCTCGCCACCTGCCGCAAATGCCACCCCGGAGCCACCCAGAAGTTCGCCGGGTTCCGGGTCCATGTGAACCCCAAAGACCCCCGTTCTTCGGTGCTCATCTTCTCATTCTGGGCGATCTACGTGGCTCTCATCACCGTCGTCTTCGGCTTCGCCGCCGTCCACACCACTCTGTACATCTACAGAGCCAAGAAGGAGGGTCTCTACCACTGGCGTCATCCGGGCGCTGCGGACCGGCGGGGCAAGAAGCGCGTCGAGTACCAGCGCTTCAACGTCTTCCATCGCTGGATGCACTTCCTCGTCTTCGTCAGCTTCACCACCCTCGTGTTCACCGGCATGCCGCTCAAGTACAAGGACACGGCGTGGGCGCAGTGGTTCATGGACCTCTTCGGCGGGGTCACAGCGGCCGGCGTGTACCACCGGATCGCAGCCCTCTTCACCGTGTTCTACTGGTCGGCCGAGATGCTCTACATGATCGTCGCGGTGGCTCGCAGCCGCGGCAAGAACCTTCGTGGCCCAGACTCTATGATGCCGCGCATGAAGGACCTGCAGGACATTATCGGCATGTTCGGCTGGTTCTTCGGCAAGGGCCCCAAACCGCAGTTCGATCGCTACGCGTACTGGGAGAAGTTCGACTACCTGGCGCTCGCGGCGGGCACTGTCATCATCGGCGTCACCGGGTTCATGATGTGGTTCCCGCTGAAGACCACCGAGTACCTCCCGGGCATCGCCCTGAACATCGCCCTCGTGATCCACTCGAACGAGGCGCTGCTGGCGATGGGCGTCATCTTCATCTTCGTGCACTTCTTCAGCGCCCATCTCCGGCCGGAGTCGTTCCCCATCGACAAGGTCATCTTCACCGGCTCCTTGCCCGTAGACCACTACCAACGCGAGCGGCCGCTGGAGTATGCGAGACGCGTGAGGGAAGGTACACTGGACGACGTGCTCATCGAAAAGACCATTACATTGCGGACCCTCATTGCCGACCGCATCTGGTGGCTCATCGCCGCTGCGGCCGGCATCGCGGCGCTGCTCATGACGGCGTTCATCGTCTGGTCGGTGGTGGGCTGACCCATGAGTGACGAATCCCAGACCACGGCTGCCGCCGAGGAGGAGCATGCCAGGAACCCGCGGGTGCGCCGCAACCTGCTGCTCCTGTCGTCGGCGAACTGGGGGGTGGCGGTCATCGCCTGGACGATCAGCGCGTACCTTGGGGTCACGTCGCCGGCGCGGATCATCGTGTACACGGTCCTGTTCGTGATCGGGCTCTTCGCGGCGATGGTGGCGGTGGCCTCCTACCTCCTCGAGAAGTTCGCCCATCGCCCGTCGCCGATCCCCTCTCAGACGGTCGCGGCCGACGAGCAGGGCACGGCGGCGGCCCCGGGCGCCTGAGCCGGGCCTCATGGTCACGTCGGGGAGCGCCTCGGCCTCCAAGCCCGCTCTCTTCGCCCGTCTCGTCAAGGTCGAGCACAGCGTCTATGCGCTGCCCTTCGCTTACGCCGGCGCCTTTCTCGCCGCCGGAGGTCTGCCCACCTTGGGTCAGCTCTTCTGGATCACGGTGGCCATGGTCGGCGCCCGCAGCGCCGCCATGGCGCTCAACCGGCTCATCGACGCCGAGATGGACGCGCGCAATCCGCGCACGGCCACGCGCGAGCTCCCGGCCGGCCGCTTGGGCCGCCGCGAAGTGTGGGTGTTCACGGGCGTCTCCGTGGCTCTCCTCGTGGTGGCTGCCTTCCAGCTCTCCTACCCGTGCCGCTTCCTGTGGCCCATCCCCCTGGCGGCCTTCGTGCTCTACCCCTACGCGAAACGGTTCACGTGGTTCTGCCACTACGCCCTGGGGCTCACCCTTGGTCTGGCGCCGGCGGCCGCGTGGCTCGCGGTCAGCGGCAGCCTGTCGGTCGAGGCCTGGATCCTCTTTATCGCCGTGGGCCTCTGGGTGGGCGGCTTCGATGTGGTGTACGCCATCTTCGACCTCGACTTCGACCGCGAGCACGGGCTCCATTCCGTGCCGGTCGCCGTGGGCGCGGCCGGCGCCTTGCGTGTCGCCGCGCTGTCGCACGTGGGCGCCGTCATCTTGCTGGGCCTGGTCGGCGTCGTCGCCGACCTGCCGGCCGTCTATTGGGCCGGCCTCGCCGTGGTCGCGGCGCTCCTCGCCTGGGCGCACGCGGACCTCGCGCGCCGCGGGCTGCCTCGGGTCGGCATGAGCTTCATGACCGTCAACGGCGCCGTGGGTGTGCTCTACGGCGCCGTGGTCGTCGTCGCCACGCTGCGGGGCTAGTCGGGGAGCGGCAGGCGGTGCGGGAGCGCGTTCGTCCACCATCGAGTGGTGTGGTGTGGTACAATCCGGCCCGCTGGCGGGCCTGGTCTCCGCTCCCGCGGTCCTGTGGACGCGCCGGTCTCCACTCCACGTGATCTTGAGGAGGACGTTCGAGTGAGCGACGACACCGTCCACGGGCCGCAGCCGAGTCATCAGCGGTCGTGGCGCAGGTCCGGCTGGTTCATCGCGGTCGTCGTCGTCGGTGTGCTCTGCTTCATAGCCGTCGCCCTCTACATCCCGGTCACGGCCACCTCCACGGCCACCTACTGCGGCAGCTGTCACGAGATGGGTAAAGCCTACGAAAGCTGGCACCGCTCAGCGCACTCCTCGGTGCCGTGCGTGAAGTGCCACGTGCCTCCCGGCCTTACCGCTTCCGTCAAGTGGCGCAGCCGCGAGTGGGCCAACATCTGGGCCGTGTATCTCAACATGAAGCCCTCGGGCGGCCACGAGCCGCGCCCCGCCGTGGGGAACTGTGTCGGATGCCACCCGCTCAAGGGCCTCATGGGCATCGCCGGCCGCCTGCGCATGCCGCACGCCACCCACATCAACCAGAACAATCTCACCTGCATCGACTGTCACGACCACACGGCGCACGCGCCGCCCGGCGAGAGCAGCAGGGTGAGCATGAGCCCGTGCGTCATGTGCCATCCGCAGACCAGCGACCCGAAGCGTTGCACCTTCTGCCACTACACGGCGCCCAAGGGCAAGTCGCACCCCACGGACTTCATCACGGCGCACGGCAAGCTCGCGCTCGCCAACGAACAGGACTGCCTGCGCTGTCACAACAAGGCCCAGTTCTGCGACGCCTGCCACGCCAAGCCCACTCCCGGCCACTACTCGGCCGACTGGCGCGACTCGCACGGCCGGCAGGCTGTCAAGAACCGCGACCGCTGTCTCGGTTGCCACAGCTACGAGAGCCTCTGCAAGCAGTGCCACGACGTGAGCCATCCCGCCGACTGGATCGCCTCGCACGCACCCGTGGCCGCCAAAGGCGCCGCATCCTGCATGGTGTGCCACTCGCGTCTGATGTGCGTCGACTGTCACCGGAAGAAGGGTGTGCAGACGCCGTGAACCAGCGCGCGTTCCTCGGCACGTCTCTCGGGATCGCGCTGCTCACGGTCGTGGTGCTCGCCGCACCGGCCGGAGCCGTGCAGTTCTCCCTCGCCCAAGGCGCCAACGGGCGCTGTCTCGACTGCCACTCCAAGCCCGATCTCGGGACCATCATCGTCAACGGCGTGCGCAAGAGCCTGACGGTCGCGGAAGACGTATGGCACGCCTCGGTGCACTCGCGCCAGGACTGCACGGCGTGCCACGTGGGCTTCCAGCCGAGGGAGCACACGGCGGAGGAAAAAGGTGGCTGGTACGAGGAGGCCAAGCTCACCGCCTGCAGCGACTGCCACGCCGGCCAGTTCACCATGTACAGGGCGTCCTTCCACGGCAACGTGGTGATGAGAGAGCACGACAAGCGCGCGCCGTCCTGCGGCGATTGCCACGGCTCTCACGGCATCATCGGCACCAAGTCGCCGGGGTTCCGCGCATCGGTGCTGCACATGTGCGGGCGCTGCCACGAGGAGAAAGCGGGGACGTACCTCGACACCTACCACGGCAAGGCGTTCCGCATGGGCGACACGGCCACGGCCGTCTGCACCGACTGCCACGGGTCCCACAGGATCCTGCCGCAATCAAACCCGGACAGCACGGTCTCCAAGCAGAACGTGGCCAGCACTTGCGGCAAGTGTCACGAGCAGGCGAGCGCGAAGTTCGCGAGCTTCCTCGTCCACGTCGACCGCAGCTCCCCCAAGTCGAACATCTGGGTGTGGTTGATGGAGATGAGCCACGGCCTGTTGATCGCCGGGCTCTTCTTCTTCGGGGGGCTGCACTGCTTCATGTACTTCTACCGAGGCTTGAGGGAGGGGCTCTACTCACGTGGCGAGCATTGAGACCGACATCCAGGGCGAGGCCGCGGCACTCGAGCCGACGCCCACGGCCGTCCAGGCGGCCGTCCCCGTCCGCATGCAATACCGGCGCTTCACGCCGTTCCAGCGCTGGGTGCACTTCTTCATCATGTGCAGCTTCACCGTGCTCGTGTTCACCGGCATGCCGCTGAAGTACAGCGACCAGGGCTGGGCGCAGTGGGAGATGCGCCTGTTGGGCGGTGTGCAGTCCGCCGGCATCATCCACCGGTTCGCGGCGCTGATCATGGTCACGTGCGTCCTCTGCATGCTCGGCTTCTTGGCCCGCATCCTGATCAAGACCAGGGGGCACTTCTGGGGTCCGGGCACCATGGTCCCCGCGCGCCAGGACCTGCAGGACATGATCGGCATGTTCGCCTGGTTCTGGGGCAAGGGTCGTCCTCAGCTGCAGCTCGACCGCTATTCCTACTGGGAGAAGTTCGAGTTCTGGGCGGCCTCGGCCGGCGTGATGATCATGTGCGCCACCGGCTCCATGATGTGGTACCCGCAGCTCACCACCCGGATCTTCCCCGGCATCGTCCTCAACTTTGCGATCGTCAACCACTCGGGCGGGGCGCTGCTGGCGATGGGCTTCGTCTTCGTGTTCTGGCACTTCTTCCACGCTCACCTCAGGCCGGAAGTCTTCCCCATGGACAAGACTATGTTCGAAGGCGGGCTGCCGGTCGACGAGTACGCGCACGAACGCCCTCTGGAGTACGAACGCCGCGTGCGCGAAGGCACGCTGCGAAACGTCCTCGTGCCGGAGCGCAGCCCGTCGCGCCGCAAGGTCGAGAACTTCCTCTGGTGGACCATCACCGGCGCGACACTCGTGGTGTGGGCCGCGTTCAGCCTCTTCGTGGTATGGGTGGCCTCGTTCTGGATTGGGTCCTTCTGAGGGTGAACGACGCTCCGATGACTGGTAGACTAAGCCTTGAAAGTGAGGGCGCGCCCCGGCGTCAGCAGGGGTGCTGTTGCGCAAGGGCCGCCGGGCGGGTGGCCGGTCGTGTGAAGAGGGTCGCGACAGCGGCCGGGAGGTGGCAAGATGAGTGGTCTTCGGCACTGCGCGCTGTTCGTCATGTGGACGGTGGCTCTCGCCTGTGCCGGGGTGGCGCTTGTCGCGACACTGGACGCCGAACCCGCCGGCGCGTTTACCGCTTGGCAGCATGACAGCGCGACGGCGTGCGTCTGCCACGCCAACGGCGCCCCCACCGACGCCACCTGCACCGCGTGTCACGCCGGCTTCGTGAGCGTGCCCGGCAAGACGTGCTGGTCCTGCCACTTCCCCGGCCAGGACACCTCGTCGCTTTCGTCGCCCAGCGCCGCGTGCAGCCAGGGCTGCCATCTCTACAGCCCCATCGACAAGGGCTACACGGTAGCGTTCACGCATGGCGCCAACCCGCACCGCGGCTCGACGCCCGCCTGCCTCGACTGTCACCAGACGAGCGCCGGCATCGCGAACCCCGGCCAGAGCCCGCATCACAACGGCGCCCAGCAGTTCGACACCTGCACCGCGTGCCATAACGGCTTCCAGAAGCACGCCGGCAAGGTTTCCTGCGCGGCGTGCCACTCGTCGGCCGTGGCCTTCCACGTGTACAAGGCGTCAAGCCCGGGCTTCAGGAATTGCCGCTCGTGCCACGCCAAGAAGCACGCCGGCAAGAAGGTGCCCCAGAGCAAGTGCGCCACCTGCCACAAGGGCACCGGCACGGGGCCGGCCGCCAGGGCGCAGCACTCGGCCAACCCCACGAAGAAGTCGGTCTGCTCGACATGTCACAACAAGGCGCTGCACGCCAAGAAGCGCGGCTCGGGTATTACCAGCTGCCGGACGTGCCACAAGGGCAAGTTCCACGCCCGCCAGAAGTCGCCCAGCAACAGCGTGTGCACGGCCTGCCACGGCCGCGCGACCCGGCATTCCAACGGGTACGGCTGCGCGCTCTGCCACAGAAGCGCCGTGCACAACGCGAGACCGACGGTGATCAGCATTCGCTGAGGCATGAGGTTCCGGCTCACGACACGCGGCCTCACGATCGCCGTCATCCTCCTCACGGTGGTGGTGGTGGGCATCGGCGTCGCGCTCGCCGCGACCTCGACGGGGCAGTTCTGCAGCACCTGCAAGAGTCACGTGCCCTACGTCGTCGAGTACAAGAAGTCCGCCCACCGTGGCGTCAACTGCGAGCAGTGCCACACCAAGCCGGGCCCGTTCTTCTTTCTCAGCGCCAAGCTCGAGGCCCTGCAGCAGCCTATCGCCCAGATCACCGGCGCCTACGAGAAGCCCGTCCTCGGCTACGTGCTCAACCAGTCCTGTCGCCGCTGCCACACCAACGAAACGCTGTTCAAAACGGTCTCCAAGGGCGGCATCCGCGTCAACCACAAGCACCTCATCGAGGCGGGTTTCCTGTGCATGCGCTGTCACTCCACCGTCGCGCACGGCACGGCGGTGCCCGAGGGCTCGCGCACCTACCCGGTCATGGAGCAGTGCCTGATCTGCCACAACAACAAGTACAAGGCGCCGGACGGCACGGTGGCCAGTGCGCGCTGCGATCTGTGCCACGCCAGGCGCGACTACGGCGCCGTCCCTGTGTCGCACAAGTCGCCCGGGTGGAGCACCCGCCACGGTGCCGTCGGCGTGCTCTCCACCTGCAGCGCCTGCCACATCAAGAAGGATTCGTGCACCAAGTGCCACAACGGCATTCTCATGCCGCACTCCTCCAACTGGCTCTACGGCCACGGCGCTGAGGCGGAGTCGCGCGGCCGCCAGAGCTGCGCGCAGTGCCACGACATCCAGCGGTACTGCAAGACCTGCCACCAGGTGCGCATGCCGCATCCCAGCGATTTCGTGTCGAGCCACTTCAAGGCGGTCGCGCGCACAGGAGCCCCGACCTGCTTCAACTGCCACACGCTTGACAACTGCCAGGCCTGCCACGAGCAGCACGCGTCAGGGGATCCTCGCGCCCACAGCCTCTTCAAGGGCATCCAGTACACGCCTTCTCCCTCTTCCAGCCCCACCCCGGTACCGGGGAGTCAGTAAGCCGTGTTCGGACGTAAGCTCGCCAAGAGCCGCGTTCTGCTGGAAGGGCGTGTCCCCAGCCGGTGGATTCTCGGCGTGCTCGTGGCGCTCGGCGTGATCTTCGTAGCCGCCATCATCGGCTTCTCCGCCGAGAACCGCATCGGCACCTGCGACGTATGCCACATCATCAAACCCGAGGTGGCCACCTACAAGCAGTCGGCGCACTATCGGGCGGGTGTCGGCTGCCAGCAGTGCCACACGAAGCCCGGCGTGTTCAACTACCTGGTCAGGAACCTGCAGGGCGTCACCAACCTCTTCCTGTTCGTCTCCAACACGTACGAACGCCCGCTCACCACCTATGTCGGCTCGGCCAACTGCGTGCAGTGCCATCCCAAGTCCCAGATCGAGAAGGACCAGGTGGTCGGCAACATCCGCGTCAACCACAAGGGGCTGCGCGAGGCCGGCTACCAGTGCGTCACCTGCCACGCCAACATCAGCCACCCCGGCACCCAGCTGGAGGTCGCGCGTGTGTCCCAGAACAAGATGTCGATCTGCGCGCGCTGCCACAACGGCCAGACTCTGCCCGCCACCTGCAGCACCTGCCACGTGGGCGGCGCGCCGGCCGAAGCGATCAACGTCCCCATCAAGGGGCACGTCACCAGCGGGCAGTGCCGCGGGTGTCACCAAAGCAAGACGTTTTGCGCACAGTGCCACAACGGTCTGGAGATGCCGCACCCCAAGCGCTGGAACCGCGTGCACGGCGGCATCGTCCTCAACCGTGGCAAGACCATCTGCGCCTCCTGCCACCTCAAGAAGGACCCCAAGTTCTGCATCGACTGTCACGGTCTGCGGATGCCGCATCCCGGCGGCTGGACGAGCGGTCACGGTAACTACGCGCACAAGAACGAGTCGACGTGCGTCAAGTGCCACGGTAAGAACAGCTGCATCGCGTGCCACGGCCTGCAGATGCCGCATCCCGCCGGCTGGGTCGGGACGCACCCGAGCACGGCCACCTCGTCGCCGGGTCTCTGCAACAAGTGCCATAGCAGCGCGTTCTGCACCGCGTGTCACGGCCTGCAGATGCCGCACCCCGCCGGCTGGATCGGGACGCACCCGAGCACCGCAAGCGTGTCGCCCGGCATCTGCACCAAGTGCCACAGCAGCAGCTCGTTCTGCACAGCGTGTCACGGCGTGACCCTGCCGCACAGTACGGCCTTCAAGCACGACCACGCCAACGCGGTGTTCAGCAATGGCGCCGTGTGCGTGAAGTGCCACGGCAACAACGGATCTGGGCCTCAGGGCTGCTACGGCGGCGAGTGCCACCGCGGCTCCATCCCGTGATGAGGGCGGTCGTGACCGCCCGCCGTTCCCTGCCATGAGTGCCTCGCCGCCGTCCACCGTGTTCGTCGGCGTGAGCGGTGCCAGCGGCGCGCCGTACGCGCTGCGCCTCGTCCAGGTGCTGGCGACGGCGGGATGCGAGCTGCAGATCTGCGTGTCCGACAGCGGCGTGCTTGTGCTTGAGCACGAGCTGGAGCTGCCGGCGCAAGGCCGCGACGCCGTGACCGTCGCTTTCCTCGAGCGGGCCGGCGTGGTCGCCGAGGTGTACGCGGCGGACGACCTCGCGGCGCCTCCGGCCAGCGGCAGCAGCTTCCCCGACGCCGCCGTGATCTGCCCGTGCTCGATGTCGACGGTGGCGCATATCGCCCTCGGCACCACGCGCACGCTCATCCATCGCGTCGGCGACGTGGCGCTCAAGGAGCGCCGACCGCTCGTGGTCGTGCCGCGCGAGACGCCGCTCACGCGGATCCACCTGCGCCGGCTGCTCGAGCTCGCCGAGGCCGGCGCGATCGTGCTGCCGGCGATGCCCGGCTTCTACTCGCGGCCGCAAACGCTGCAGGACGCAGTCGATCACGTCGTCGGCAAGGTCATCGCGGCGCTGGGCTTTGCGCAGACCCTGTTCCCGCCGTGGGACGGGGGCCGGCGCTG
>Ga0209638_1001709_pt1 | contig 13751 bp, 22 predicted proteins | sample BarGraNGADG00211_FD_184490 | JGI IMG/M metagenome (GOLD analysis project Ga0209638, IMG submission 184490) | Arctic peat soil microbial communities from Barrow, Alaska - Barrow Graham LP Ref core NGADG0002-211 (SPAdes) (version 2) | ecosystem: Environmental > Terrestrial > Soil > Wetlands > Peat... | reverse complement strand
CGCTCGGCCGCGACCGCGCGCCGGGAGGCCGCCACTCCTCCCTCCCCGGTGTCGATCCTATTCGGGAGAGACGCGCGGGTAAGTGACCGGAGCGCGCCGAAAAGTCACGAATCGTGTCGACCCGGTCAATTGGTCAAGGAACGATCCAGACCGATTTGAATACTCCTGCCGTCTCGCGGAGGTACAAATTCCAGGTCATCACATTCCATCCGAGCGGAGCGTAGTCTGGCACAAGAGCCTCCATAGCGAAAGCGGCGATCTCCCCGGGAGCTATGGCGCCAACGGGGCGACAGTTGAGCACGAAGACGTCCTTGGTCGGAGGATTGGACGCGAGGCCCGCGATGCTTTCCGCGTAGAGTGGGCATCGCTTGAATCGAAACGGACGCTTGCTCGTGTTCCTAAGCCCCACCTGGTAATGGAAGACGGCCCCACGGCGAACGCGGACATACGTGTAGTAGCGCCCGTTGCTTCGCCTCTTCCGTACCGTTGGCAAGCCCCTGGTGATGATCGAGACGCGCAGCGGAGCGGTCGAATCTATTTGGTACTTGGAGATCACGGAAGCCGGCGTCCAACCAGGGTAGAACCCCTCGTAGTAGAGCCCGGTCTGCCAGTTCTTCCTAAAGCAGCGAGGAACCGTCGAGTGGTACAAGGGTGGTAGTCCGTTCGCGGGCGGGCGTGAATCCGCAAATGAACGAACGACTAGATCGCCGCTCGGAAGCCGAAGCTCCAATCCCGCCGGCGCGGGTCCGGACTCACACCAGTTCTTCCATAAAAAGGTGAGAAAAGCCGCGCGATGCGGTGGGACGGCTCTAAGCAGGCCGAGCGGAACGAGGTCGACCGAACCAGGCTCCGACGGGACCGCAGGAGTGAACTTTGCGAACAGACGTGGCTTGATCACCGGCGGATCGACCAGTGTCAGCGTGGGGCGACCGACTAGCGAACATGCATGGTGGCCCGTGTTGACGAGAGATAGCGATCCGTCGAGCCCATTTAGCGATGTCTGATAACGGAGTCGAACCCAAAGGTTTTCAGCCCGACAGGGTGGCGCCAGAGAAGGCGTTTTGACATCGACCGGCTTCCGGTTGAGCCAAGGGATGAGACCCGTACTGGCTCCGGCCGCCCCGACGACAAGCACCAGCACGCCGGCCACGAGAAGCACGCGCCGCTGCGACCAGTGCCAGAGTGTCCGGCTCATTCCGGCACGCTCGCGCACGTCGAACCAATCGCCCCGCCCGTCGTCGCCGAGCGCCTTCTTGAAACGGTAGGAAAGCTGCCTGTCCAGGCTGTCTGTCTTCTGCCTCTTCATCACTCCGCCGCCTCCCGCAACTCGCGCGGTCCCGGATTCGAGCAGTCGAGCGACGCGGCCAGCGCGGCCTTTGCCTGCGCCAGCGTCGCGGCCACCGTTCCCTCGCTTATCTCGCAGACACGGGCGATCTCGCGGTAGTCGAGATCGGCGACGTAGCGGAGAAAGACCACCAGCCGCCGGCGCGGAGACAACTCCTTGAGCACCGCCGCCAGCTCCTCGTCTCGCTCGGGCTGCGGTAGCTCGGGCTCGAACGCGTCGGCCAGCTCAACCTGGCTCGCCTGTCCGCGCATCTCGAACGCAACTCGCAGGGCGATCTTCCAGATCCAGGCTTCGAGCGGCCCGTCTCCTCGAAAATCGGCCCGGCTCTTCAGCGCCCGAGCAAAGCTCTCCTGCACCACGTCGTGAGCGAGCTCGTAGCTGCCGACGATGCCTGCCAGTGCGCCGCGAAAACTCTGGTAGCGGCGCCTGTAGACGTCCTCGATCGTCCGTGTCTGCCTGTCCATACGCCTGAGAGAGGGCAAGCACAGGCCTTTTCTTTAGCGGCGAAGCTCTTTCGCCATCTCGTAGTACTCGAGATGCTGCCCGGGAGAGACCTCGTAATCCTCCTCGGAAACGATTTTGTAGTCGAGGCGCAGGTAAAACTCCTTCGCCGGCAGCGAGGCGCTCAGGTCGAGCCGCTCGATTCCCGCTGCGAGTGCGCCGGCCTCGAGCTCCGCCATCATCTTCTGACCGATTCCGCGGCGTTGCCAGTCGACGCGGACGAACACCCGCCTGACCGTTGTCCCGGCACGCGTCCCGGTCGCAACCAGCTTCCCGCCCGAGCGCACCACGATCGTGTGCCCGGAGGCCGCGTCGGAGATCACGACGGTACGCTCGTGGTACTGGTGGAAGAACTCGATCACGCGTGGCGGGTAGACCGCCGCGTAGCTCGTGTCGATCGTCTCGCGCACCAGCTCGCAGACTTCGTCCAGATCGCTCTCGCGGAAGCGCCTGATCTTCAGATCGTCGGCCCGCGCAGTCACGAGGCCGCGATTCGCTCGACAACCAGCGTCGATCTGTCAATCGCCGCTACTCGCACCCGCTCGCCGGCATCCGCTCCTTCGGGACAGACGGCATCCCAGCGCTCGCCCTTGAAGCTGACGCTGCCGCGCGGGCGGCAGAGCTCGATCACCCTGACCGTGCTGCCGATCATCTGCTCGGCTGCGACTGTTGACCGGCGACGGCGCGAATACCAGATCCCGAAGATCACCTCGCCCGCCTCTCCGACAAGCCCGAAGACCAGCACGAGCCCGTTCCAGGGCGCCGGCAGAACGAACACTGCGAACACGATCGCGGTTAGCAGCAGCATGTGAACAGCCTAGCCGCGGAGAGAGCGTGCTTCAGCGGGCGGCCTCACACTGAATCGTTCTTCGGAGGGGGGAACCGCGCGGAGTTGAGACGCCCTGAGCGTTCCCAGGGCAATTCTCTACTCGCCCGCCACCGAGCCACCCGCCCGCGGGGTCATTCCAAAGTACCGTCCCAAGGCGGCACGAGACGCTCCCGAGAGTGCCGATTCTGTGCCAATCCAGAACCGACCGCACCCGTCGAGGCAACCAGAGCGCGTAACGTCCGTATCGGCTAGAGGTTCGCGCCGGGCACGTAGTCGACGAGCTCGAGATAGACCATCTCGGCGGCGTCACCCGAGCGGGGACCGATCTTGACGATGCGCGAGTAGCCGCCGGGCCGATCGGCGAAACGAGGCGCAACCTCGGTGAAGAGGATATGCACGACGTCGACCGAGCGCAGCTTCGAGATCGCCAGCCTACGAGCGGCCAGGTCGCCCCGCCGGCCGAGCGTGATCATCTGCTCGGCGAACGGCTTGACGGCCTTGGCCTTGGCCTCGGTCGTCTTGATGCGCCCGTGCTCTATCAGCGCGCAGGCCAGGTTCGCGTAGAGGGCGTGCCTGTGCGCTGAGTCGCGTCCGAGCTTCTTGCCTTTGTGCTGATGCCGCATCGTCCCGGAACCTCTAGTCCTCGCCGCGCAGGTTCAGGCCATGAGCCGCGAGCGTCTCCTTGACCTCTTCGATCGACTTCTTGCCGAAGTTCGGGATCGCTCCCAGCTCGACCTCTGTCTTGGAGACGAGATCGCCGATGGTCTCGATACCGACGCGCTTGAGGCAGTTGTAGGAGCGAACGCCCAGCTCGAGCTCTTCGATCGGGAAGTTCTCCATCCCGTGGGCGACCGTCGCCTCCGGCGTTATCTCCGCCGCGGCCACCTGGGTCAGCCCTTCGATCTTCTCCACGTCGGTGAAGATGGCGAGCTGGCGGATGAGGATCTCGGCGCCCTGCGCTATTGCTTCGCGCGGGTCGATCGAGCCGTCGGTGGTGATATCGAGGCGAAGCTTGTCGTAGTCGGTTCGTTGACCGACGCGAGCCGCCTCGACGTCATAGGCGACGCGGCGAACCGGTGAGAAGATCGAGTCGACCGGAATCACTCCGATCGTGTGCTCGGGCCCGCGATTGAGCTCGGCCGGAACGTAGCCGCGGCCGCGGCCGATCGTGAGCGTCATCTCGAGCTTGCCGCGATCCGAGAGATGAGCGATCTCCAGCTCGGGGTTGAGCAGCTCGAGATCGGCGGGCGCCTCGAGATCGCCGGCCGTAACCGGGCCCGGCCCTTTCTTCGAGAGCCGTACTTCGATCTCGGGCGAGTCGCCGTAGAGGCGACAGATCAGGTTCTTCAGGTTGAGGACGATGTCGGTCACGTCCTCGCGTACTCCCGGGATGGTTGTGAACTCGTGTGCGACTCCCTCGATCTTCACCGAGGTGACGGCGGCGCCCTCTAGCGAAGAGAGCAGCACGCGCCGAAGTGAGTTCCCGAAGGTGTAGCCGAAGCCGCGATCGAGTGGCTCGATCACGAAGATGCCGCGGCGCTCGTCCACTTCCTCGTGGACGATCTTGGGAACCTGAAATTCCATGAGGCTCGTGCGAGTAGCCAAGTTGACGTTCCTTTCCCTCTCCCTAAAACGTGTCCCGGTCGGTTACTTCGAATAGAGCTCGACGATTAGTGACTCCTGCACCTGTGTGTCGATCTCCTCGCGCTCAGGCAAGCGCAGAATCGTTCCCGTCAGGCCTTCGTGATCGGCCTGCATCCAGCCCGGCACCGAGGCGGTGAGATCGGTGGCGTCGCGGATCAGCGGCTCGGCGTCGGAGCCCGGCTTGACCATGATTACGTCCTCGGGCTTGAGCTGATAGCTGGGGATATTGACGCGACGCCCGTTCACCTGGAAGTGCCCGTGGCGAACGAGCTGGCGGGCCTGCGAGCGCGAAGAGGCAAAGCCGAGGCGCGTAACTACGTTGTCGAGCCTCGTCTCGAGCAGGCGCAGCAGAGTCTCACCGGTGATGCCCGAGCCGCGCGCTGCCTTCTTGTAGTAGCCGCGGAACTGCTTTTCGAGCAGGCCGTAGTAGCGGCGTGCCTTCTGCTTCTCGCGCAGCTGCAGCAGATACTCGCTCTGCTTGATGCGACCGCGCCCGTGCTCGCCCGGCGGATAGCTGCGCCGCTCGACGGCGCACTTTTCGGTCAGGCAACGCTCTCCCTTGAGGAAGAGCTTGAGGCCCTCGCGGCGGCACTGCTTGCACTTTGGTCCCAGGTTCCGTGCCATATCCGCTTACACCCTGCGCCGTTTCTTTTGCCTGACGCCGTTATGAGCCTGCGGCGTGACGTCTTTCACCGAGAGAATCTCCAATCCGGCGGCTTGAAGCGAGCGAATGGCCGTCTCGCGACCCGATCCGGGGCCCTTGACGAAGACCTCGACCTTCTGCAATCCGTGCTCCATGCCCTTACGCGCTGCAGAGTCGGCCGTCACCTGCGCGGCGAACGGCGTCGACTTGCGCGACCCCTTGAAGCCCGCCGAGCCGGCCGATTCCCAGACGATAACGGCGCCTTCGCGATCGGTCAGCGCGACGATCGTGTTGTTGAACGACGTCTTGATGTGCGCCTGGCCAATTGCGATGTTCTTCTTGACGCGCCGGCGGGTACGACCGCGCGTCGGTTTTCTCGGAGGTGCCAACTATTTCCCCTTCTTGCCTTTACCGATCAGCTTTTTCGGGCCCTTGCGAGTGCGAGCGTTCGTTTTCGTCCTCTGACCGTTCACCGGCAGGCCGCGACGATGGCGGATACCGCGGTAACAGGCGATCTCGATCAGGCGCTTGATTGCCTGCTGGCGCTCGCGCCGCAGGTCGCCTTCTACCTCGAGGTTCTGGTCGATGTAGTTGCGAAGCTTGGTGACTTCCTCGTCGGTCAGGTCGCGCACCTTGGTATCGGGTGAGAGGCCCAGCTCGGTACAGATCTTGAGCGAGGTCGAGCGCCCGACTCCGAAGATGTAGGTCAGCCCGACTTCGAGTCTCTTTTGATTCGGCAGGTTAACGCCGGCGATACGTGCCATCGACTGGTCCCCTTACCCTTGCCGCTGCTTGTGGCGCGGATTGGAGCAGATCACCATTACGACACCGTGGCGCTTGATGACGCGGCAACGCTCGCAGATCGGTTTTACGGAGGGACGAACTTTCATATTTTTTTTACCTGTGCCTGTAGGTGATCCGGCCGCGTGTCAGGTCGTAAGGCGAGAGCTCGACCTTTACCTTGTCGCCGGGGAGGATTCGGATGTAGTGCTTGCGCATCTTTCCTGAGATGGTCGCAAGCACGCTGTGTCCGCCGCCATCTATTTGCACCCGAAACATCGTGCTCGGAAGCGCTTCGGCGACCTCGCCCTCGACCTCGATTTTCTCTTCGCTCTTCGCCATCCTTCTCACGGAAACCGCGCTCAGCTGAGCGCGGTGATACCTGCGGTACGCGCGCGCACTTGGACGCGCAGCGCCGCGGCAGGCAATCGTAGCAGCTACAGCCGCGTCGTCGCACTCTTCGACCTCTCTAACTCGCCGAAAGCCCAGCTAATGCGGCTAGATCGACGCCCGGCGCCGTTGTAAGGACACGCGGCCCGCCTTCGGTGACTGCGATCGAGTGCTCGAAGTGCGCCGCCAGCGAGCCGTCGGCGCTCGAGATCGACCACTCGTCCTCGTGCACGAATACGTCCGGCGAGCCGGCGGTGATCATCGGCTCGATCGCCAGCGTCATGCCCGCCTTCAGCTCCGGGCCGCGCCCGGGCTCACCGAAGTTGGGAATCTGCGGATCTTCGTGCATAGCCCGGCCGACACCGTGACCGACGAGGGTGCGTATGACCGAGAAACCCGCAGCCTCGGTCGTTTGCTGCACCGCGTGGGAAATGTCGCTGAGCCTGCTTCCCGCCCGAGCTCGCTCCACTCCCGCCGCGAGTGCTGCGCGACACGTCTCGAGCAGCTCGCGAGCTTCCGGATCGATCTCTCCGACCGGAAATGTGAAGGCACCGTCGCCGACGAAACCATTCAGCGTCACGCCGACGTCAACCGAGAGAACGTCCCCCTCGGCGAGGGTGTAGCCGCCCGGAATGCCATGCACGACCATCGCGTTCGGCGAGGCGCAGATCGAGGCCGGATAGCCGCGGTAGCCCTTGAAGGTCGGCTCGGCGCCCTGCGAGCGAATGAACTCCTCGGCCAAGGCGTCGAGCTCGGCGGTCGTCACGCCCGGCGCGATCGCGGCTCCGACTGCGGCGAGCGTGCGCGCGACCAACTCCCCGGACCTCGCCATCCGCTCGATCTCGGACGGCGACTTGCGAATGATCATTGAAGAGCTCCGTTCAAAACAAAGCACTCCGTCGCCTGGCCGCGTTCGCACCGAGTCGGCGGGTCTTCATTCCGAGATGAGCTCATGCGATGCCGGCGAGCACGCGCTCGATCTCGGCAAACACCTCGTCCATACCGGGCGAGGAATCGATGGCGACGAGGATCCCCGTGCTGCGGTAGTAGTTGGAGAGCGGTTCGGTTTGGCGGCGATAGACCTCGAACCGATTCTTGATCACCTCGGGCGTGTCGTCGGCGCGGCTCTGCTCCGCGGCGCGGCCGAGCATGCGCTCCACCGCAGTCTCCTCCGCCAGCTCTAGCTCGAGCACGATCTCCAGCGGGCGACCGAGCTCGGTCAAGAGGGCGTCGAGCGCCTCGGCTTGGCCGATCGTGCGCGGAAAGCCGTCCAGGACGAAGCCGCTCTGGGCGTCGGGCCGAGACAGCCGCTCGCGGATGACCTCGACGACCAACTCGTCGGGAACGAGTGCTCCGCTCTCGACGATCTCCTTCACCTTCTGGCCCAGCTCCGAGCCGGCGGCGATCGCGCCGCGCAGCATCTCGCCGGTCGAGATATGCGGAACTCCGTGCGTCTCGGCGATGCGCACCGCCTGCGTTCCCTTGCCGGCGCCCGGGGCGCCCAGCATCACGATGCTCAGCTCGCTCACTTCAAGAACCCTTCGTAGGAGCGCGCCATCATCTGCGATTCCATCTGGCGCATGGTGTCGAGCGCTACGCCGACGACGATCAGGATGGATGTGCCCCCGAGCGCTCGACTGCTCGCTTGCGAGAAGCCCGCGTACTTGATCACGAAGACTGGGAAGATCGCGATCAGCGCCAGGAAGAGCGAGCCGGGCAAGGTCAGGCGCGTCATCACGCGGTCGAAGTACTGCGCGGTCGGCGGCCCCGGTCGGATACCGGGGACGTAGCCACCGTTCTTGCGCAGGTTGTCGGCCTGATCGAGCGGGTTGAACTGAACGGCCGTGTAGAAGAACGTGAAGCCGATGATGAGCAGCGCCTCGAGGGTGATATAGAGGTTGCCCGTCGGCCTGAAGTGCAAGTTGATGAAATGCTGCGTGTTCGGGAAGAAGAGCGCGATCGTGGGCGGGAAGGACATGATCGCCGCCGCGAAGATGACCGGGATTACGCCGGCCATGATCACGCGCAGCGGCATATAGGTCGAACCGCCGCTCGTCATGCGACGACCCACCACGCGCTTCGCGTACTGGATGGGAATCTTTCGCTGGCCTTCCTGGACGAATACGACCGCCACGATGACGATGATCACGAGGATCGGGAAGAAAAGGCGCTCGGTTGAGTTGCCGTTGATCCAGACCGTAAGGCCGCCGTAAAGACCGGAGATGATCGACGCGAACACGAGCAGCGAGATGCCGTTACCCACGCCTCGCTTCGTGATCAGCTCGCCCATCCACATCAACAGCATCGAACCGGCTGTGAGCGTGAGGATGATCAACATGAAGCGGCCCGCATTCCCGGGTAGGACGCCTTGGCGATGGAACAGGTAGGTCCAGCCGATCGCCTGGACGAAGGACAGCACTAGCGTGAAATAGCGCGTGTACTGGGTGATCTTCGCCTGCCCGGATTCGCCCTCTTTCTGGATCCGCTCGAGCTGGGGAACGGCCGCGGTCATGAGCTGCATGATGATCGAGGCCGTGATGTAGGGCATGATCCCGAGCGCGAAGAGCGAGAACTTGGAGAGCGCCCCGCCCGAGAACAGGTTGAGCAGGCTCAGAACGGTGCCGCCCTGGCTCTGGAAGGCCTCCTTGATCTTGGTCGAGTCGACGCCGGGGGCCGGCATCCAGCAACCAAGCCGGTAGAGCGCCAGGATGGCCGCAGTGAAGATGACGCGCTTGCGAAGCTCACGAATCTTCCAGGCGTTGGCGAGCCAGGAGAGCATGCGTCCTCGTTATTCCTTCGGCTCGGCGGCCGGAGCTTCGGCCGGAGCTTCCTCTTCGCTCGCTGCAGGCTTCGCCTTGCGCTTCTTGGACGCGGCCTTGGTAACCGACTCGCGCAAACACACGACCGTGCCGCCCGCCTTCTCGATCTTCTCCCTGGCGCCGGCCGAGAAGCGGTGCGCCGTGACGGTCAGCTTCTTCGTCAGCTCGCCGTCACCCAGCACCTTGATGTCGACGCGGGTGTTCGAGACGAGCCCCTGAGCGAGCAGCAGCTCGGGAGTCACATCGCTTCCAGCGTCAAAGCGCTCTAGATCGCGAACGTTGACCGGTTGCGTCGCGGTGCGGAAAGGGCCTACGGGCATGGCGTCTTTCGACGTCGAGCCGCGCAGCTTCGGAAGGCGCATCGCCAGAGGCATCTGGCCGCCCTCGAAGCCCGCGCGCATCTTGTGCGAGCCGGCCCGGGATTTCTGCCCCTTGAGCCCGCGGCCCGAGTAGCGCCCCTTGCCGGAGCCCTGGCCACGGCCGACCCGCTTGCGCGATTTGCGCGGCTGGGCCGGAGACAGGTTCGAGAGATTGAGCTCGTCCGTCATTTCGTTTCCTCGACCTTGACGAGATGGTTGATCTGCCGGAGCATGCCGGTCAATTCCGGGCTCTCATCGTGCTCGACCGAGCGACCGATACGTCCAAGCCCGAGCGCGCGCATCGTTCCGCGGTGCCGGGGGCTCTGAGTAATCACGCTCTTGGTCTGAGTGATGCGCAGCCGAGCCATCAGGCGGATGCCTCCGTCGTCTTCGCGGCCGCGCGCGGCGGCAGCACCTCGGCAATGGACTTACCGCGAATGCGCGCTACGTCTTCGGGCCGGCGCAGGCTCTTGAGAGCGTTGACCGTCGCCTTGGCCATGTTGATCGGATTGGTCGTGCCAAGACTCTTGGCGAGAATGTCGTGGATGCCGGCGAGCTCGAGCACTGCCCGTACGCCGCCGCCGGCGATTACGCCGGTACCTTCGCTGGCGGGCCTGAGCATCACGCGCGCCGCGTCGAACTTCCCGGTTGTCCCGTGCGTGATCGTGGTGTTGTGCTTGGGCACCGTGAAGATGTTCTTCTTGGCGTCCTCGACTGCCTTGGTGATCGCCAACGGAACCTCGCGCGCCTTCCCGTAGCCGACGCCGACACGGTCGATCTCGTCGCCGATCGCCACCAGCGCGGTAAAGGAGAACCGCCGGCCACCCTTTACTACTTTGGCGACGCGGTTGATCTCGATCACGCGCTCTTTCAGCTCACGCGGCTCGGATGAATCTACGTTTCTCAAAACTTGAGTCCTCCTTCGCGCGCCGCTTCCGCGAGCGCCTTGACACGACCGTGGTAGAGGTAACCGGCGCGATCAAAGACGCAGGTGTCGATCCCGGCCTTGCTCGCGCTCGCCGCCAGGCGCTTGCCAACCTCAGCTGCCTGAGCGGACTTGTTGCCTTTGAAGCTCTTGGGCAGGCCCGTCCAGGCGGCGGCGGCGAGCGTACGTCCGCTCTCGTCGTCCACGAGCTGAGCCGAGATGCCCCGGTTGGAGCGGAAGACAGCCAGGCGCGGCCGCTCGGCCGTGCCGGCGACCTTGCTGCGCACGCGCCGATGGCGGCGAATGCGTGCTTCACGTGTAGTGAGAGTGCTCATGCCCGCTTACCAACCTTCCGGCGTACGTGCTCGCCGACGTAGCGAATGCCCTTGCCCTTGTAGGGCTCGGGCGGACGCACGGCACGAATCTCGGCGGCGGTCTGCCCGACCTTCTGCTTGTCGGTGCCCTTGACGACGACCTGAGTCGGGGCGGGGACTTCGAAGTCGATTCCGTCGCGCGGCTTGATGACGACCATGTGCGAGTAGCCGACCGCGAGCTCGAGGTCTTTCCCCTTGAGCGTCGCGCGGTAACCGACTCCCTGAATCTCGAGCTGCTTGGAGAAACCCTTGGCTACTCCCTCCACCATGTTCGCAACGAGCGTGCGAGTGAGGCCGTGTAGAGCGCGATCGTCGCCGCGGTCGGTCGGCCTGGTGACGACGACCTGACCGTCGGTCTGCTCGATCTTCATCCGCTGCGGAACGACCTGCGAGAGGGTGCCCAGCGGCCCACTCACCTCGACGCGCCCAGGCGCGATCGTGACGGTGACTCCGCTCGGTACTTCAATCGGTTTTCTGCCAATACGACTCACGTCAGTAAACGCCCTTCACTCGCCGGCAAAAACGCCGGACTGTAGTCGGTACTCACCAAACAAAGCAGATGACCTCGCCCCCGATGCCTTCCTCTTGAGCGCGGCGGCTCGTGATGAGGCCCTTGGAGGTGGAAAGGATAGCGGTGCCCATGCCACCGAGTACGCGCGGCAGGCGATCGCCCTTGGCGTATACGCGACGGCCGGGACGCGAGACACGGCGCAGGCCACTGATGACCCGCTCGCGGTTGCGCCCGAACTTGAGCTGAATGACCAGCGAGTCGAAGCTCTCGCCCTTCTCGACTCGAAGGTCGCGCACGTAGCCCTCCTCGACGAGGATGCGCGCGATCGACTCCTTGATACGTGAGGTCGGCATGCGCACCTCTTCCTGCAGCGCCTTGTTGGCGTTGCGGATACGGGTAAGCATGTCGGCTATTGGATCGGTCTGCACGGTCGCACCCTCCTACCAGGAGCTCTTGGTCATCCCAGGAATGACACCCTCGTGAGCAAGCTCGCGCAAACAGATGCGGCAGAGCTTGAACTTGCGGAAAACCGCGCGCGGGCGGCCACAACGCTGGCAGCGCGAATATCGACGCGTGCTGAAGCGGTGAGACCTAGCTTGCTTGACTACTAGTGACTTCTTAGCCACGTTCCCTTCTTTCTGTGGCGAATGGCAGGCCGAGCCCTCGCAGGAGCGCCAGCGACGCCTCGTCGCTTTCGGCCGTGGTAGTGATCGTGACGTCGAGCCCGCGGACCTGGGTGACATCGTCATAGTTGATCTCGGGGAAGATGATCTGCTCGCGAACGCCGAGCGAGTAATTGCCGCGGCCGTCGAACGAGCCCGGGTCGAGCCCGCGAAAGTCGCGAATGCGCGGCAGCGCCACCGAGACGAGCCGGTCGAGAAACTCGTACATGCGCGCTCCGCGCAAAGTCACCTTGGCGCCGACGGGCATGCCTTCGCGCAGCTTGAAAGCCGCGATCGATTTGCGCGCGCGCCGCATCTGGGGGCGCTGGCCGGCGATGATCGTCAGCTCCTCCATCGCCGCGTCGAGCACCTTGGGCTCGGTCTTGGCTTCGCCCACACCCATGTTGAGCGTGATCTTTGCCAGCTTCGGCACCTGCATGATCGAGCTCAGGCCCAGCTCTTCCTTGAGCTGCGGGCGTAGCTCGCTCTCGTAGCGCTCCTTGAGCCGAGGCACGACGGAAACGTTGGTCTTTTTCGGGCTCACTTGTCGATCTCCTGACCGCATCCCTCGCGCCGGCAGACGCGCACCTTGCGCATCTCGCCATGGCGCTCGACGACCTTCACGCCGACTCGCGTGGTCTTGTTGCAGACCGGGCAGACGATCATCACGTTCGAGGCGTCAACCGGAGCCGGCTTCTCGATGATTCCGCCGGGCACTACTTGCGGGCTACCCATGCGGCTGGCGTTCTTCATTGCCCGCGGCCGGGTGTGGCGCTTCATCATGTTCAGGTTCTCGACGACGACGCGGCGCTCGCGCGGGCGCGCTTCGATCACGCGGCCCTGCTTGCCCTTGTCCTTGCCGCTCAAGATCTCGACCAGGTCGCCCTTCTTGATTTTTAGCTTGACTGCCATCACAACACCTCTGGTGCCAGGGAGACGATCTTCATGAAATTCCTCTCGCGCAGCTCGCGGGCAACCGGGCCGAAGATGCGCGTTCCGCGCGGATTGCGCTGGGCATCGATGATCACAGCCGCGTTTTCGTCAAAGGCGATCTGGGTGCCGTCCTCGCGGGCATAGGCCTTCTTGGTGCGCACGACGACGGCCTTGACGACGTCGCCTTTCTTGACCTGGCCCTGCGGCGTCGCCGACTTGACGGTGGCGACGATGATGTCGCCCACGCGGGCGTAGCGACGGTGCGAGCCGCCCATGACGCGAATGCAGAGAAGCTCGCGCGCGCCGGTGTTGTCGGCCACGCGGAGACGCGACTCTTGCTGAATCATCTGGTCGCCTCCGTCCTCACTTGGCAACCTCCACGATCTCCACGACGCGCCAGGACTTGGTGGCCGAAAGAGGACGCGTCTCGACGATGCGAACGACGTCGCCGACCTTGGCCGTGTTCTCCTCGTCGTGAGCGTGATACTTCTTCGAGCGGCGCACTACCTTGCGGTACTTGGTGTGCGCCTTGATCGTGTCTACCTTGACGACGATCGTCTTGTCCATCGCCGAGGAGACGACTAGGCCACGGCGCTCCTGGCGGCTTCCTCGTTCCGCCTCCGGCTTCGGCAGCCTGACGATCGGCTTGCGAGTGCCCTTCTTGGCGGGCTTCGTGGCTCGTACCTTCACCGGACGCTTACGGCGCTCGCTGCGAGGAACGTGACGCTGAGGGCGTGTTCGCTTCGCCCGCTGCTCCGGCGCGGCTTCCGGCGCTGGCGCAGCCTCGGCTTCTGGCGCGCTCGCTGCAGTCTCGGCTTCAACTGCTTCCGGTGCCGCCTCGGCTTCGGCCTCGGGGGTCGCTTCAGCCTCGGGCTCTTCCGGCGCGGCTTCGGCCTCGGGGGTCGCTTCAGCCTCGGGCTCTTCCGGCGCGGCCGCGGCCTCGGGGGTCGCTTCGGCCTCCGGCTCGTCCGGGGCGGCTGCGGTCTCGGGCGCCGCGTCGGGCTCCGGCGTAGCTTCCGCTTCCGGCTCGGCGCCC
>Ga0209638_1001702_pt1 | contig 13775 bp, 7 predicted proteins | sample BarGraNGADG00211_FD_184490 | JGI IMG/M metagenome (GOLD analysis project Ga0209638, IMG submission 184490) | Arctic peat soil microbial communities from Barrow, Alaska - Barrow Graham LP Ref core NGADG0002-211 (SPAdes) (version 2) | ecosystem: Environmental > Terrestrial > Soil > Wetlands > Peat... | reverse complement strand
CCCCGACACCCTGACCACCCGCAACAACCTGGCGTCGCTGCTCGCCGAGTCGGGTCGAGTAGGCGAGGCAATCACGGCGTTCAAGCAGCTGCTCGGGGACCAGAGGAGGGTGCTCGGCCCGGATGCCCCCCACACCCTGGCCGCCCGCAACAACCTGGCCTGGTTACTCGGCCGGTCGGGTCAAGTAGCCGAGGCAATCACGGCGTACAGACGGCTGCTGTCCGACCGCACCCGAGTGCTCGGCCCAGACGACCCCGACACCCTCGCCACCCGCAACAGCTTGACGTATTGGCTCGGCGAGTCGGGTCGAGTGCCCGAGGCGATCACGGCCTACGAACAGCTGCTGGCTGATCAGAGGAAGGTGCGCGTAAGCGGCCGTCCACCGTGGCACACGATCCCTTACCAGTCGCGCGCTAAACCCTTGCCAATACTGGATTTCTCCACCGAGACGTCTTCAAGGAGATCAATGACCAACTGAACCAGAGCGTGGATCCCGGGTAGCGGGCTCGCCCTAAGAACATGGCTTCAGAAGAGCCGCCGTTGGGTAGGCCTTGTCAGGCAATGTGCAGCTCACGTGCAACTAGCCGCTACCACCAGCGCGGCCTCGGCCTTCGCCCTCGTCAGGGTGCGGGATGACTCTCATAGAGGCCTTCCGGAGAGCCCGCATTCGACCTTCCATGCCAGGCGGGATATGAGCGGGCTTATCGACAGCGGGCCGGTTGCTGAGCCAGTGGTCGAGCTGGTCGGCGGGAATGGGCCTGGACATGAAGTAACCCTGACCCTGGTCGCAACCCAGGCGCCTCAGCTCGGCGTAGGCGGCCTCCGTCTCGACGCCCTCGGCGACCATGCGCAGGCCCAGGCTGTGCGCCAGGGCGATGGTGGAGGCGACCAAGGCGGCGGCGCGGGCGTCGTCGACCATGGGGAAGACGAAGGATTGGTCAAGCTTGAGCTCGTCGATGGGCAGGTCCCGTAGGTAGCTCAGTGAGCTGTAGCCGGTGCCGTAGTCGTCGATGGAGATCTGGACGCCGCCTTCGCGCAGCCGGGCCAGGATCGAGCGGGCGCGGTCGCGGTCGGCCATGAGGAACTCCTCAGTGATCTCCAACTGCAGGGCGGCGGGGGGGACACCTCGTGCTGCGAGCATGGCAAAGACCTCCTCGGGCAGGCCGGCGTCCACAAGTGAGCTGGCTGAGAGGTTGACTGCGACGGTCAGGTGCTGGCCCTGTCCCTCCCAGTCCGCAGCCTGGTCCAGGGCGATTTCCAGCACGCGCTGGGTCATGGCGCGCATCAGCCCGGACACCTCCACCAGGTCGAGGAACGCGTCTGGGTACAGCAGGCCTCGGGTGGGGTGCTGCCAGCGGACCAGCGCCTCGACGCAGTGCACGTCGCCGGTGTCCAGGTCGACCTTGGGCTGATAGTGCAGGACGAACTGATCGCCAGTTATCGCCGTCCGCAGCTCATCCGCCGTGCGCAGTCGGCTCGCGCCGTCGGCGTCATCGGTGCCGCTGTAGACGTGATGCCCTTCACCGGAGGTCTTGGCTTTGTACATGGCGATGTCGGCCTTGCGCAGCAACGCGTTGAGGCCAAGGCCTTCGTCGGGGAACAACGCGATGCCGATGCTGACAGTGGAGTGCAGCGTCAGACTCCCCACCGCGGATGTCCCGGACAGGGTCGTGAAGGGCTCGGCCAACCTCGCGCGCAGGTTCTCAGCTACGCTCTGGGCCTCGTCGTAGCCGGCGTCCTCGAGCAAGACCGCGAACTCATCGCCGCCCAGGCGCGCCAGCAGGTCCCCACCCCGCAGCTGCCCGCGCAGCCGGGCACCCACCTCGATCAGGAGCTGGTCCCCGGCGTGGTGGCCCAGGCTGTCGTTGACCTCCTTGAACTTGTCAAGGTCCAGCAGCAGCAGCGCCCGGCGCCGCCCGGGTGTATTCACCAGCCGCGCCTGTCCTTCGGTGTACAACGCCCGCCGGTTGGCCAAGCCTGTGAGCGAGTCATGGGTGGCGTCGTAGCCCAGTTCCTGCACCAGGCGGGTGCTGCGCAGCGCCACTGCCAGGTGGCTGGTCAGGGTCTGCAACATGGTCAGGTCCTCGACCGTGAAGGTGGCCGTCTCCCCGAGCCGGTCGGTGACCCGCAGCGTTCCCCGCAAACCGCTCGAGTCCGGTAGCGAGACCATCATCGCGTCCCGGAATCCGTGTTCGGCAAGCCAACGCCGGACACCAGGGTCCTTGGTGGCTCGGCCGGCCAGCAGCGGTTCCTGCTGGGTCAACGTGCGCACAACGACCCAGTCCTGGGTGTCGAAATCTTGGTGGCTGACGTGAAGACTGTCTTCCTCGTCGACGGCCAGGGTCAGCGTCGAGCCAACGTCTGACGGGAGCCTGTCGCTCCAGTCGCTGTCACCATCACCATCACTGTCACTGTCACTGTCACTGTCAACGATCATCACCTGGACGGTGCTTGCTCGCAGAAGCCGCCGGATGCGGGACAGCAGCTCTTCGGCGAGAGTCTCCAGAGACTGTGCGCCGACGCTTCCCGTGACGAACTCGTGGACAAGGGTGAGCGACTCGTGGCGATGCCGGGCGCCGGCATACGCGCGATAGCCGGCCGAGCCCAGACCGACGAGCAGGACGGCGACCACGGCACCCAGCGTTCCGTACTCGAACAGAATGATCAGGTTGAGCGCGAACATGCTCGAGGCCACGCTCAGGACGAGGGCTGGTACCAGTACCTCAACAATATCCGTCCGGCTCAGCGGGCCACTGTGCAGGCGGATCATGATCAGTACCAGCATGCTGATGACCTGATCCACCACCGCCAGCAAGAGGATCAGGACAACGGCAGTCCGCAGCCCCATGCCCTGTTGAGGGCGGAGCAGGAGATGGACAAGCATGGCGTCCGCTGCAGCCTCGAAGGCGTAGGCGGCAGAGTTGTAGGCCATCTTGTCCACCGATACCCGCTGCCACACGAACGCCAATACCGACGCGCCCAGGCGTGTCGCAACGAACGCGCCCGGTGGCAGCACCAGGACCCCAATGAGCAGCGGGATGCCAGCGAGGGTGAACGTGTGGGCTTGCCGCCGGAACTCCACATTCAACAGGAACTGTTCAGCGAAGAAGAACCCTGCACCCAACTCGAGAGCGACGACGACGACCGGCAGGTGGAGGGCCATGATCGGCCCTCCACCTGTCCGGCTCGTGAGAACCAGTGCCCCGGCAGCCAGCCAGGCGGTCAGCAGCCACGTGACCTGCGCTGGGTTTAGGGCGCGACGCATCTGCTACGCCCAGTCATCGCTGCTCCAGCGCGATGAGGACCAGCGCGAGGAATCCCAGCCAGCATCGCTCCAGCGCGACGAGGACCAGCGCGACGAGGACCAGCGCGAAGAGGCGAGGCCGTTGGATGCAGGCAACCAGTCGTCGCCGGTCCAGGTGACGCCGAGCCACTTACCGCCAGACCAGGCCGACAAGTTGGAGGTGGCCTGCCACCAGGCGGCGGCGTTCCAGGGCGTGCCCTGGACGTCGATCTCACCGGAGAGGTCGTTGCCGTCGGCGTCGACCAGGACGGATCCGGCCCGAGCTGCCTGGATCGATCCCTGCCCGGTCGAGCTGGGGAACGCCTGCACGGCGGCTGCCCCTAAGGTCGCGGCCTTCTTGTCCGTCCCAGCCAGGCGGCCGGCCGTCCTGAGCGCCTGCTTCAGGTCGAGCGTCCCAGCCCCGGAGCCAGCCGGGCTTGCGTTGCTAATCGGATCTGCCGACGACGTCAGGGCGTACTTAACCTGATCCGGGGTCAGGGTCGGGTAAGCCTGCAGCAGCAACGCGACCGAGCCGGAGACCACTGCGGCCGCTTCGCTGGTCCCGCTGCCGCGGAAAAGCTTTCCGCTTGCGTCACCAGAGACCAGACCAGAAGGATTGTTAACGTCGACGAAGGACCCAGGGGCTCTGGTCGAGACCAGCGACGTTCCCGGTGCGACGAGATCCACTTCACGCTCAGTCGAACCCACCTGGGAGTAATCGGCGACCGCGGTGTTATTTTGGTCCCAGCCATTGAGGCTGTTGCCGCTGTCGGTGGCGCCGACCGCGATGACATACGGATCGATGGCGGGGTCGGTCAGCCGCCCGCTGCCCGATCCATTGTTGCCTGCCGACGTAACAACGACGATTCCGTGGTGCCAGGCATTCTCTGCAGCGGTCGCGAGCGGGTCAGCCAGGTAGCTCTGGGCCGAGTCGGTGCCGTAGGACAGGTTGATCACCCGGACGCGCGTGCCATCGGGCAGCACCGGATGCTGGGTGACCCAATCCAGTGAGGCGATGACCTGGCTCACGTCGACGCTGCCGTCCGTGGTCGCCAGTTTCAGAGTGAGAAGCTTCGCATCCGGCGCCACGCCCAGCTGCACGCTGGCCGGCGCGTTGGACAGATCCGACGAAGGACTCGTTGTTCCCCTGCCGGCGATGAGGCCGGCCATGAAGGTGCCATGGCCGTAGGTGTCTTGCTGCGTCAGCACACCGTTGCCCTCGATCGACAGGTCCGGGCCAAAGGCCACCTTGCCGGCGCCGTCCAAGCCGGCAACCTGGCTGACCCCGGAGTCCAGTAGCGCGACGCTCACGCCTTGCCCGGTCAACGCTCGCCCAGAGGTATCCTCATCTGCCCACAATCCACGCGCACCGATAGCCTTGTCAACGGTGAACAGCGAACCCGGGTCCTTCTTCGCTTGGTACGTTCCCAGCGCATCCTTCGATATGCGGTCAGCCGTAGGGTTACCCCATTTGCCACCGCTCAAGCCGCCGGTCGCCGAGACAACAGCGGCGCTAGACCGCGTCGGGGCACTTTGACCTACGACCGCCTGCGCCGAGGTAGCCGAAAAGCCCATAACCACGGCAGTGGCCGCGGCAGTGGCCGCAGCCCCCCACCGAGTGGTACGCGAGAATACCAGTTCCTGGTTCATCATGGCTCCGATCAAGTCCGAGTCCGTTCTTGACGCAAACCGAGCCGTCAATCCCCTGTTTGTCAGTGACCGACCAGCCCTTCGCCAACTATCTAAGGCTGACACTGCCGACCCTTCTGCACACTCGGCTAAACGAGTCGAAGGTCTGACCGAACGGACCAGCACCACAGTCGGCGACAGCCATGCTCGGCCAAAGTGGTCGCGGCTTCGCAACGAAGAGGCGCGCACCCCGAAGTAGTCACACGTGCAGCAAGTTCTTGAGCGCCACCATCGTCAAGCCGAAGACCGCACTCATCGCGGTAGATGTCAGTAGTCGCCAGCCTCGCAACCCGCTGGCTCGCGAGGCGGTCCATCCAGCCCCCACCAACAGCACGGTCGCGACCGCCAAGGAGACATTGATAGCGACAAAGACCGACGCACCCAAGCACCCATGGCCAACAGCGCCCCCAGGGGGATGAAGGACGCGCTGACCATTGGCCACCCTTGACTCAATGTCGCCAGTGTTCCCGACCAGCCCAGGGGCTCCTGTTCAACAGCATGACGAGCAAGTGCGTGTGCATAGCTTTCCGCCAGCCAGTACACGACGACAGTGACCAGCACACTGACGGCGACGAATGACAGCTCGCCGCTGGCCGATGCGGCCGCAAGTGTGGCGGAGCAGACCACGAGGCCGTATATCGCGGATGCGACCCCCCGCTCGTCAGCCGTTGCTCGGGAGTCGCCAGGTCGCCGTCGCTGATGGTCCACGCGGCTGAACCTACTCAAAGCTTCAGCGTTACGGCACCCGAACGTCCCGGGACTGCCCTCTCTTTCACGCCCCCGGGCGCACGCGTAGGCTCCGGCGCATGCCTATCCCCGACTTCGTTCTGGCGCTGCGATCGCGCGTGGGCAACGAGTTGCTGTGGATGCCCGGGGTCAGCGCCGTCGTCGTCCACGAGGACGGCAGAGTGCTGCTCGGCCGGCGCTCCGACAACGGTCTGTGGGCGGTCGTGAGCGGGATCCCGGAGCCGGGCGAGCAACCCGCGCTGGCCGTCGTCCGCGAGGTGGCCGAGGAGACCGGGATCGACGCCGTCGTGGAGGGCCTCGCGGCCGTCTCCTCGGGCCCCGAGCCGGTTCGGTACGAGAACGGAGACCGCGCGCAGTACCTCGATCTGACGTTCCTGTGCCATGCGGTGGGCGCGGCCGATCCGTGGGTGGCCGACGACGAGTCGACTGCGGTCGGCTGGTTTGAGCTCGACGCGTTGCCCGAGCCCCTGATGAAGTCATCGCAGACACGCATCGCCCGAACGCTGGCCTACCGCGCACACCCAGAAAACGGGACCTGGTTCGCCCGCCCGTAGCCCTGTGGCCGGTTGCCGAGTTCGATGGAAGACGACCCTGGAGTAGTGGAGGCGCAATCCTCGCCTATGCGCCCCCTCTGCCGCCTAAATCGAGGCCGTCTAGTCCTGGGTGACCTGTCGCTGCGTTCGTAGCCAGGCGCCGGTAGCGTCAACTCGCTGCACCCCAGCGGCAACCAGGGACCGAACCGCAACTTGCGGGTCCTGAGCTCTCAGGTCGAGACCGTCGACCCGAATGCCTGCCGCACTTCGGGATCCGAAGTAAGAAAGCTCGATGGTCTTCGCGCCCAAAACGCCTAACGATGGAATGCGTTGAGGTGTGCGGAACAACAGCTCCAGGTTCGGGTTGCCATTGGGGCTAGTCGTGACGGCATACGGAATCTTGACCGGCTCCTCGACGACCCAGTCATCGCCAGAGTCGCCGCAGCTTGAAAGCTCGTCATCCACCACCGCGACGTCCACGACGTTCAGGTTCCACACCTTGCGCCCAAAGATGCCCGGAAGTCGAAGCCGGATCTCTGAACCGTCCAGCTCTATGTAGGGCTGACGGGAGAAGAGGCGATAGTGGCGCAGCGGCACTCGCATAGACATGGCATTCCTCACTGATGGACGGCAGCGGCATCATGTCATTGCCAGACGCCATCCCCCCGCTGCTCACGGCCACATCGTGGAAGTCGAGGACCCCACCGAAGAGGTCTGATTCCGCTACTCCAGCGTCCGCCAGGAAGCGACCTTATGACCACCCTCGTCGGCACAGACTTCGTAGTGACCTGAAGTCGTAGTGACCTGACATGTTTCGGGCCGCCGACGTCTCGGCGTGCTTGAGCTGCGGCACCTGCACCACAATCTGCCCGCTGGTCGGACAACCACGGCACCCCCTCGCCGCATCATCGGGTACGCCAAGGTGGGCATGCAAAGATGAGCCGCTCTCGAGCAAGGAGCTGTGGACCCGTTACCAATGCGGTCTTTGCGCCGACAGCTGCCGGCCGAGGCCGATCCGAGTAAGTTCGTTGCGGCCACCCGGCGGTATACGATCGCGAGCTACGAGCCGACCAGGCTCGCCAGGATCCTGTGCGCCCGACCGGTCATCGGCTCACTCATCGCGACAGCGGTTGCGAACCCCAACCAATTTCACCAAGGCTGCCTGAGCGGCGGCATCGCTCGGGTCGGGCTTAGAGGCTCGCACTGCCCGCCCGTCGGGAGGTCCGCGGCCTGCGGCACAATCTCCCTCAGCTGCACCAGCGAGGCCGGAGTCGCCGAGACGACCTGCTGCTCGACGACGACAGTACCGGTTTGTCACTAGCAGTCGAGGTGGTCTTGGACGACGAATTGCCCCAACCCGCGATCAGCACAACGCCACATCCAGCGGCGCAGACCCGAACACGCACTCCATTGCCACGATCCGGCACACCGGTCCAAGAATGAGGTTTCGCGGCGTTTGAGGGGTCTACGCCGGAACGGTCATAGGGGTTGTTGCAGGACCTCACTGCGTGCTTGGCAACCGTTGGGAGTACGTATGGCAGCCACAGACAGCCTCGGTCCACGCGTCGCGTCCCCGCAAGACTCGGGCGAGGTTGTCTCGATCCTGGTTGACGCTTTCTACGACGATCCGACTTGGAGCTGGGCGTTTCCGGATCCATCCCTGAGGTCTGCGCAACACAGACAGTTGTGGGGAATGTTCGTCGACGGGGCCATGCGCTTTCCCTGGGTGTGGCTAACTCCGGGAAACACCGCGACGTCGGTGTGGATCCCCCCGAACGAGACGGAGTTCTCGGACGAGCAGCAAGCAGCCCTAGAGCCCGCCATCGTCGAGATGCTTGGTGTGAAGGCCTCGCGAGTGCTGCACATGCTGGAGATGTTTGACCAGGCTCATCCACGAGGTGTTCCCCACTTCTTTCTCAGTCTGTTGGCCACGAGCAGGGAGCATCGGGGCCACGGATACGGGCTGCGGCTGTTGGCGGAGAACCTTCGACAGATCGACGAAGCCGGCATGCCGTCATACCTCGAGGCCAGCAACCCGGCGAACGTGCCGCTGTACATGCGGCACGGATTCGAGGTGCTTGACTCGTTCACGCTTCCCGAAGGCGGATCCGAGGTGTTCACGATGTGGCGGGACGCTACGCCTGTCCAATGAGTCGGCAACGAGCACCGGGGTATCTCCATGTGCCCCAACGCCCACAAGCTGGAAAGGCTCCGGCCTGATGGACCCGACCCAGCGAGGGGATCGGCAGGTCTCATCGCTGCTCCACGGTGCCAAAACAGCAGAGGTGGTCACAAAACACCCGAGCACATCGATAACCGTGACGGTTACGTCCTATCCGTGGGTCCAGTCCCTGACGCCGTCGGCCGATGCCGCGGCCAACGCCACGTCGTGCATCGAGCGCCCTGGGCTCGTAAATGACGTTGCGCCAGCTCATGATCCAGGCCGGCCGAGCGTATCGGGCCGGATCAGCGTCAACCGGGACGATAGCGGCCTCCCACGCAGGTGGTCCCGCATCACCTCGACGTCGCGGACCGGCCCGAGCACGGCGCCCAGCCAAAGCAGCTCATCGCACCGGTGGTGTGCCGTTGGACCTACGAACAGCGGTGCGAAAGTCGCCAGGCTGCTCCGCAGCCGCCGCGAAGCCACCCACATCCGGTGACGACGTCCGGGCTGTCGATGCGATCCCGACTCAGGTCCCGAAGTTCGTCCACCTAAGTGCCCAGGTGGGCCGCCATCAGCTCAAGGGAGCCGCTCGGGTTGGTCGCCGCCATCTTGCCCACCTTCCTCTAATCAACGCCGGGGTCACCACGTTTTCGGCGGTCACTGAGGGGACACGTGTACAGAGGGCGCTTGCACTTTGTTACCGGTGGGTAGCATCATTGATGTTACCCACCGGTAACGCTGGGGCCATGGCGGCCGAAAGGCCTCAACCTGAGCACGGGAGACCCTGATGGGCCATTACAAGAGCAACCTTCGCGATCTCGAGTTCAACCTGTTCGAGGTCTTCAACCGCCAGGAAATTCTGGGGAGCGATCCCTACTCCGAGGTTGACGAAGACACCGCGCGAGAGATTTTGCACGAGGTCGGTCGCCTCGCCGAGAACGAGCTCGCTGCCAGCCTGCTCGACTCCGACCGCAACCCGCCGGTGTTCGACCCGGCGACGAGCTCGGTCACCATGCCTGCGGCGTTCACCAAGTCGTACAAGGCTTATCTGGACGCTGGATGGTGGCGTCTCGATGTCCCCGCCGAGCTCGGCGGAACGGTCATCCCACCGTCGCTGCGTTGGGCCGTCGCGGAGCTGGTCCTGGGCTCGAACCCCGCCGTGCACATGTACTCGGCCGGCTTCGCTTTCGCCAGGGTCCTCTTCAACCTGGGCACCGACGACCAGAAGAAGCTGGCGCACCACATAGTCGACAAGCAGTGGGGCGCCACCATGGTGCTTACCGAGCCAGACGCCGGCTCCGACGTAGGCGCCGGCCGTACCAAAGCCGTCCAGCAACCCGATGGCACCTGGCACATCACCGGGGTCAAGCGCTTCATCACCTCGGCCGAGGCGGACTTCTACGACAACGTCGTGCACTTCGTCCTGGCCCGACCCGAGGGGGGAGCCGCGGGCACCAAGGGCCTGTCGCTCTTCCTTGTGCCCAAGTACAACGTCGACCTCGAGACCGGCGAGCTCGGCGAGCGCAACGGCGCATACGTCACGAACGTCGAGCACAAGATGGGCCTGAAGGTATCCACCACGTGCGAGATCACCTTCGGCGACAAGCAGCCCGCGGTGGGCACCTTGCTCGGGGATAGCCACGACGGCATCGCACAGATGTTCCGGATCATCGAGTTTGCCCGAATGATGGTCGGCACGAAGGCAATTGCCACCCTGTCGACCGGTTACCTCAATGCGCTCGAGTACGCGAAACAGCGAGTTCAGGGCGCGGACCTGACCCAGATGACGAACAAGCTTGCAGAACGAGTGAGCATTACCCACCACCCCGACGTGCGCCGTTCGCTGATGCTGCAGAAGGCGTACGCCGAAGGTCTGCGAGCCCTTGTCATCTACACCGCCACTCAGCAGGACATGGTCGACCAGGCACAGCAAGTCAGCGGCTCCGACGAACTGGAGAAGGACTCTCCTACCGCGATGGCCAGCCGGGTCAATGACCTCCTGCTGCCGATCGTGAAGGGCGTCGGCTCCGAACGCGCCTGGGTGCTGCTCGGCACCGAGTCGCTACAGACCTTCGGCGGTTCGGGGTTCCTTCAGGACTACCCGATCGAGCAGTATGTCCGCGATGCCAAGATCGACACACTCTACGAAGGCACCACGGCCATCCAGGGTCTGGACTTCTTCTTCCGCAAGATCATTCGCGACAAGGGCATGGCAGTCACCTACCTGTCCGCGCAGATCCAGGAATTCGTCAAGGCCGCCTATGACTCGGACTTCCAGCACACCGAACGCGAGCTGCTCGGCCAGGCGCTCGAGGACTTGCAGGGCATCCTCGGGTTCATGGTCACCGAGCTGATGAACTCAGATCCTCGAGGAGGCGACGGCAGCTCGGTTAAGAACCTCTACAAGGTTGGCCAGAACACCTCTCGTCTCCTGCTCTGCGCCGGCGACCTGGTTGTGGGCTGGCTACTGCTTCGTCAGGCCGAGGTCGCCAAGGCCGCCCTAGACGGCGGCAACGCATCGGCCAAGGACCAGAAGTTCTACGAAGGCAAGATCGCTGCGGCGTCCTTCTTCGCGCGCACGGTCCTGCCCAAGATCGCCGCCGAGCGCCAGATCGCCGAAGCGACGGACAACTCCCTCATGGACGTTTCCGAGGACGCGTTCTAGACAAGTACCAAACATCAGTCTCGACATAGCGCAGGTCCGAAGGTCACCCCAGCGGCAGCCTGCGATCGCGCAGGACCGGGAAGCTAGTGCGGTAGTCCCCGACCACACTCATGTCGACCTGCACGCTGAGCACCTGCTCGTCGCTACCTGCCATGGCCACTACATCCCCGGTCGGCAGCACGATCTGGCTGTGTCCGCCCATCTCCACGCCGGCATGGGTGCCTGCCGTGTTGCAGGCCACGACGACACACTGGTTCTCGATCGCGCGGGCATGGGCGAGCAGAGTCCAGTGCCGGACCCGAGCAGCAGGCCACGCGGCTGGTATGACGAAGAGTGTCGCGCCAGCGTCAAGCTGGGCCCGATACAGCTCGGGGAACCGCAGGTCGTAACACGTCGACAGCCCTGCACGAGCGACTCCGGCCGTGGGCGAGGAGTCGGGTACGTCGACCAGCGAGAGGGCATCCCCGGCTTCCATCAACAGCGGCTCACCCTGACCGAAGCCAAAGCGGTGAATCTTGCGGTACGTCGCCGCCAGGGACCCGTCCGAGGCGAAGACCAGCGAGGTGTTCCACAGGTGCTTACCCTCGTGACCGTGGACACCAACTGCCGGACGCTCGACAATCGACCCCGCGTGCAGCATGACACCGGCATCCCTTGCGGCGTCGGACATCGCGCGGGCGACCGGGCCGTCAACGGCTTCGGCGCGCTCATCCCAGCGCTTGTAGGCGAAACCACCTGGGGCCCACAGCTCCGGAAGTACGACGAGGTCGTGCCCCGCCTGGGCGCGAACGAAGCCGGCGGCCCGGGTGACTCTGTCGGCAACAGGCTCTTGGTCGTCATACGCGAGCTGGATCACGGCGATGCGCATTGTCAGTCTCCTGGTCTGGGCGGGGTGGGTGCCCTGGGCCCGGAGCGCCCCGATAGCGCGCCAAGGTGGGCGTTGTAGGCCTTCAGCTCAGCGTCGTCGTCGCGATCGGCCTGGCGGTCCAGCCGGGTGGACTCGGCGCGGTCGGAACGCACCCAGGCCGCGGTGACCAACATGGCCAGGATCAGTGTGGGGAGCTCGCCGATTCCCCAGGCGATCGCGCCACCGGCGCGTTGGTCGGCCAGCAGGTCCACGGCCCATGGCAGGTGCAGGCCCTGGAAGTAGGCGGGTGCCAGCAACGTCGTGCCGCTGGTCAGGGCGACACCGAAGAACGCGTGGAACGAGATGGTGCCGAAAAGGATGATCAGCAGCATCGCCGGTGACCAGCGCCGGGGCCCAGGGTCGATGCCTACCAGCACCCAGGCGAAGAGGTATCCGGCCAACAGGAAGTGCGTGATCATCAGGACGTGCCCGGTGTGCGTGCGAAGAGCCAGCTCGAACAACGGCGAGTAGTAGAACACGATCAGGCTGCCAAAGAAGAGAACGGCTGCGACGACCGGATTGGCAACCACGGCGAAGTATCTGGAGTGCACCAGGGCCAACAGCAGCTCGCGAGGACCCAGGGTGTGGTCGCGGCGCGGGGTCAGGGTCCGCAGGGCAAGGGTGACCGGGGCGGCGAGCACCATCAGGATCGGGGCCGCCATGGAGACCGTCATGTGCATGACCATGTGCACCGAGAACAGGACCTGTCCGTAGACACCCGGCGCCCCGCAGGTGGCCCACCCGAAGATCGCCCAGCCCAGCACCCAGCCGATGGTTCGCCCCACCGGCCAGGGGTCACCCCGAACGCGCATCCGCGCGACGCCGAGCAGATACAGGGTCACGGCGACCATCGCCACCACCAGCCACAGCCAGTCGATGCGCCAGACGGTGAACCAGCCAACGGCCGTGAGCGGACCCGCGGGGGCGCGATACCCGGTCAGCGCGTTTGCCTGGTCCGCACTGACGGGCACCTGCACGCCCGGCGGCGCACTGCGTGAGAGGCCAGCCCCCAGGGCGAACGCGGCGCCCATCACGACCACCTCGAACAGGGCCAGTCGCGCGAAGAGCCGCCTGGCGAGCGGATCCGCGGCGATCCGGTCCACCACCCGTGACCGCTGCAGCCAGCCCGCGATGCCCAGGACGACCAGCGCGATGACCTTCAGGATCACCAACACGCCATAGGTCGAGGCCAGATTGCCGATCGAGCCGACCCGGATCCAGGCGTTAGCCACCCCCGAAACGGCAACGGCGACCAAACACCACCCGGCAAGGACCGAGTACCGCCGGACGCTGATCGCGAACGCTTTGCCGAGCAGGGGGCGCAGCATCGCCAGCGCGAGCAGGCCACCGACCCACAAGACTGCCGAGACCAGATGCAGCGCAAGGGAGTTGACGGCAGTGTCGTGGTTTGCCGCGCCCGAGGCATGGCCGGCCAGGGACAGCGGGAGTATCGCCAGAATACTGAGCGCGGCCAGTGCGACCATTCCCGAGCGGCGCCGAACAACCGCAGCGCCCATGGTCACGACCAACGCCAACGCAAAGCTGAGTGCGTCAGCACGCAAGAAGTCGAGCTGGAAGACGAAGGTCTGGAACTGGGCGCCGAACGCCGGGTCAGTTAGTGGGGTGCCGGAGATGTCGGCGAACGAGAAGAGCAGTCCGACGAGCCCGGCGACCACCCACACGACGCCAGAGGCACAGGCATAACGAGCAGCGATGATCCGCCGCGAGGTGTTGCGCGCCTCGGGGATGATCGTCGCGGCCATCACGAACAGGCCCACGGTGCTCGC
>Ga0209638_1001701_pt1 | contig 13776 bp, 14 predicted proteins | sample BarGraNGADG00211_FD_184490 | JGI IMG/M metagenome (GOLD analysis project Ga0209638, IMG submission 184490) | Arctic peat soil microbial communities from Barrow, Alaska - Barrow Graham LP Ref core NGADG0002-211 (SPAdes) (version 2) | ecosystem: Environmental > Terrestrial > Soil > Wetlands > Peat... | reverse complement strand
CAGCGTTCGCAGCTGCTGGTCCACCCAGTATCCGCCCAGCACGCCCACCAGGACCGTCACGAGGAGCACGAGGCCGATCTCGGAGAAGAGTGCGAAGTAACCCCAGGCCCGTTCGGGCACGGCGATTCGGCTCCCTGACGAGGCCGCGCGAGTATACCAACGGGCGCCTCGGGCGGGCAAACGAGCGTTCCAGGCGCCGCCGGCGAGCGCGGGCGAACGCCGCTGCCTCGTCACGAGGGAGCGCCGGTAGGTCGGACGGCCGGCGGCTGCCGAGGCGCGGGGTCGTAGCGCCTGCTGCGGACCCTGCAACAAACGGGGAGTCTCGGGAAGCGGATCGACGCCCGGGTCTCCGTGCCCTGAGCCCTGTTGCCGAGCCGGCAACAAACGGGCGGCTTCGGCCGCGAGCGGCATCGACCCAGACGCCTCGCAGCCTGATCCCGAGCGTTCAACGCGCCCACCACCCCGAGATGCTGCACCGAGGGCAACGACCGGCGCCGATCGTTCGAAGGGGCGCGTCGGTCCCGAGCCCCAGGCGCGCCACGTACCCGTCTGTTGCCCCGAGTGCAGCGCGGCCCGGCGGGAGGGAACGCTGGCAGCCACGCCGCCCGCGCCTCCGCCTATCTCAGCGTCGCGCGACGCCCGGCTATCGGCTCCCGGCCGGCGGATTCGCCCGCGCCGCATTCAGGGCCTCCACGGAACCCGACGCGATCAGCGTCTCGCCGGCCACGAGGCGCCGGTCGTCCGGCGGGTTCGCGGCGTACCGCTCGTCCGCCCCGAGGATCGCGAGCACGAACAGGCCGCGCTCGCGGAGCATACCGACGCTGGCGCCCTCCAGCGGGCCGCCCGCCCGCGCGTGCAGCTCCTCGATGGAGAACGAGAGCTCGCCGTGCGAGAGCGCGGCATCGAGGAAGTCGACGACCCGCGGCCGCACCGCCAGCTCGGCGATGCGGCGTCCGGCCATCGTGTACGGGGAGACGATCCGGTCGGCGCCGGCGCGGGCGAGCTTCTCCTCGGCGGCAGGGGTGCTTGCCCGCCCGACCACGAAGAGGCCCGGGTTGAGCGCCCGTGCCGAGAGGATCACGTAGACGTTCTGGGCATCGGAGTCGATCGTCGCGACGAGGCCCTTCGCACGCAGGATGCCGCCCGAGCGCAGCGTGGCGTCGTCGGTCGCGTCGCCCTCCACGACGAGGAAGCCGTCATCGCGGGCGTGCCTGAGCGATGCCGGGTTGGCGTCGATGACCACGAACCGTTCGCCGTCATGCACCAACTCGTGCGCGACGGTGGATCCGACCCGTCCGTAGCCGCACAGGACGAAGTGACCGCGGAGCTCGTCCACCTGGCGTTGCATGCGTCGACCGACCCTCCGTCCGCTTGTCGCCTCGATCACAAGATACTCGGTCACGAGGCCCACGCTCCCGAAGATGAGGATGACCCCGAAGCCGGTGACCAGCATGGTCCACACCCGGCCACCGTCGTCAAGCGTGCGCACCTCGCGGAAGCCGGCGGTCGTGACGCTGATCACGGTCATGTACAGGGCGTCGGAGAGGCTCCAGCCCTCCAGGAGCATGTAGCCGGCGGTCCCGATCGCGAGGGCCGCGCCCACGACGGCCAGCCACACCCGCAGGCCCGGCGCCTCGACGAGCGCGACGACCGCGTCGAGCGCCCACGACTCCTGCCGCGACCGCTTCACGACTGCTCCTCACGGCGAGCGCGACCGCCCGGGTGACCCGGGCGGGCCAAGCGTAGCGCGCCTCAGGTGGCGCCGTCCCCCCCTGCCGCGCGGCTGAGCAGGTAGAGCCCCAGCCCGAAGATCACGAAGACGCCGAGGAACGCGTAGAGCTGGCCCGTGCCGGAGAGGACGAGCGAGAGGACTGCCAGCGCGATGCACACGGAGTAGATCACGAGCACGGTCTGGCCGTGCGAGAGGCCCAGGTCCAGGAGCCGGTGGTGGATGTGGCCGCGGTCCGGCGAGAAGGGCGAGCGGCCCTCCGACACGCGCCGGACGATGATCCAGAACGTGTCGATGATCGGGACGCCCAGGACCAGGAGCGCGACCGCCACCTTTGCGCTCCCGAGGATGGAGAGCAGCGCCAGGACGTAGCCGATCACCATCACGCCGCTCGTCCCCAAGAAGATCGAGGCCGGATGGAGGTTCCAGCGCAGGAATCCCAGGAGCGAGCCGGCGAGCGCGAAGCAGAACAGCGCGACGGCGGGCTGGTCGATCGGGCCGGTCAGGCTGATCGTCCCGAGGGTGAGCGCCGCGATCAGGGCAACGCCCGAGGAGAGCCCGTCGAGCCCGTCGATGAAGTTGATGCTGTTGATCATCCCGAGGACCCACAGGACCGCGAAGCCCGCTTCGAAGATGCCGCCCAGGTGGATGAACCCAGGCCCGAACGGGTTGGCGAGGAGGGTCACGGTGATGCCGAGTCCGACGGCCAGCCCCGCGAGCACGAGCTGCCCGGCCAGCTGCCAGCGGGCGCGGAGGTCGAACCAGTCGTCGAGGCTGCCGAGAAGCGCCGCGAGGGCTGCCCCGCCGACGAGCGCAACGACCTCCCGGGCGGCGGGCGCGTCCGTCGCGGGCCAGATTCCGAAGCGCGCGTCGGCCACGATCACGCCCAGCGAGGTGATCACGAACGCCGCTGCGACCGCGATGCCGCCGCCGCGCGGGATCGGCGACGTGTTGACGCGGCGCGCCTCGGGCCGGTCGAGGACGTCGAACCGGTCCGCGATGCGACGGACGAGCGGGGTGAGGACGAGGGCGAGGATCGCGGCAGCCGCGAAGGCGGCGAGGGCCGGCCCGGCGATACCCTCGCTCACCGGGTCATGCTTCGGGCAGGCCCGGGACGGGGAAGCGCCCGCAGATGTCGCGAACCTCCGCGGCGATCTTCGCCTGCTCGGCGGGCTCGTCCCGCGAGGTGAGCGACGCGACGATGAGGCGGCCGACCTCGCGCATCTCAGCGGGACCGAAGCCGCGGGTCGTGGTGGCCGGAGTCCCGATCCGGATTCCCGATGCGATGTTGGGCGGGTTCGCGTCGAAGGGGATCGCGTTCTTGTTGACCGTGATCCCGACGTTGTCGAGGAGACGCTCCGCCTCGCGGCCGGTCACCCCGAACGGCGTCACGTCGACGCTCAACAGGTGGTTGTCCGTCCCACCCGCCACCAGCCTGCCGCCGCGCGCCGAGATCTCGGCCGCGAGGATCCGCGCGTTCTCCACCGTCCGGCGCTGGTCCTCCCGGAACTCGGGCGTGGCCGCTAGGCGGAGCGCGACCGCCTTCGCGGCGATGACATGCATCAGCGGCCCGCCCTGAGTCCCGGGGAAGACAGCCCTGTCCACCTGCCTGGCGAGCTCGGCGGACGAGAAGATGAGGCCGCCGCGCGGACCCCGGAGGGTCTTGTGGGTCGTGGTCGTGACGAGGTCCGCGTGCGGGAAGGGCGACGGGTGCTGCCCGGCCGCCACCAGCCCGGCAACGTGCGCCATATCCACGAGGAGGTACGCCCCCACGCCGTGGGCGATCGCCGCGAAGCGCTCGAAGTCGAGGATCCGCGAGTACGAGCTGGCGCCGGCGATGACGAGCTTGGGCCGAACCTCGGCGGCCAGCCGCTCGACCGCGTCGTAGTCGATCAGGTTCGTCTCGGGGTCGACGCCGTAGGCGTGCACCTCGAACCACTTGCCGCTGACGTTGACCGGCGAGCCATGGGTGAGATGCCCGCCGCCGGCCAGGCTCATCCCGAGGATCCGGTCGCCCGGCGAGAGGACGGCGAAGAACGCCGCGAGATTCGCGGGGGCGCCCGCGTGCGGCTGGACGTTGACGTGCTCCGCGCCGGGGAAGAGGGCGAGGGCGCGATCCTGGGCGAGCCGCTCCACGACGTCCACGTACTCGCAGCCGCCGTAGTAGCGCTTGCCGGGCAGACCTTCCGCGTACTTGTTGGTGAGCCAGGACCCCTGGGCCTCCATCACCGCCGCGAACGTGTAGTTCTCGCTCGCGATCAGCTCGATCTTCCAGCGCTGGCGGTCCGCCTCTCCGCGCATCGCGGACCAGACCTCGGGGTCCAGCTCGGCGATCGTCGCCCACGCGGCGTCCGTCACGCTCATCCCGACTCCTTCCCGGCCGACCCCGGTCGCCGCCTCCCCCGGCGACGCTCGACCCGTCCGGCACTCGCCGGCAGGCGCATTCGCGCCATTGTCACCCAACGCCCCGCGATGCGTCCGGGCGGGCGTGCCGGCGGCCGCGTCGTCGGGCGCCGGCGGGAGGGCCCAAAACCGCGCGGCGGCCGGCTCGACGGGACGGCGAGGCGTCATCAGGATCCAGCGCGGCCACCGAGCACATACGCCTCGATGACCTGCGCCGCACCGTCCTCCTCGAACGGCGGGGCGACGAGGTTCGCCATGGCCCGGAGGTCCGCCGGGCCGTGCGGCATCGCGACGCCGAAGCCCACTTCGGCGATCATCTCGAGGTCGTTGAGCTGGTCGCCGATCGCGAGCGTGTCGCGCAGGTCGATGCCCAGCCGCCGGGCGAGCCAGCCGACCGCCGCGCCCTTGCTGACGCCGGGCGCCACGAACTCGAGGAACATCGGGTGGCTGACCGTGGCCTCCGCGCGACCCGCGAAGTCGGCCCGGGCGTCGGGCAGGAGACGGGTCGGGGTCGGCGGATTCCCCACCGAGATCACCTTCGTTACCGGGTGCCGGACCCAGGCGTCCAGGTCCGGCACGACCGCGACGCGGCCGAGGTTGAACCGGACGTACTCGGCCGCGCGCGAGTGCGCCGCAGGGATGACCATCCGCTCGAGGTGGTTGAGGTGCGGGTCGAGCCCGTGGTCACGGCACCAGGCCAGGGCGTCGTGGACGACCGACGCCGGCAGGGGCCGATGGTACAGGAGGCGCCCGAGGCCCTGGGCGCCGGCCGCGGGCATCTCGCGGATCAACGCGCCCTGCATCCCGACGATCGGGACGCGCAGCCCGAGCTCGCGCGCATAGGGGAGCGCGGAGCTGGTCATCCGCCCGGTGACGATCGCGACAGCGACGCCCGCCTCCACCGCGGCCCGCACGGCAGCGACGGTCCGGGACCGGATCCGCAGGTCGTCGCCGACCAGCGTGCCGTCGAGGTCGAGCGCCACGAGCCGGATGCGGCCCGTGCGACCGCCCGTGACCGGAGTCCGCTTCGTCACGGCGGCGGCACGGGGCGCGAAGCGGGGACGACCGACGCGATCCGCGGCAGGCCGGCGAGATCCGCCACGACCTCACAGCCCCAGCCGGGCAGCAGCGACCCCACGGCGGCCGCAACGGGATCGGCCTGGTCCGCGCCGATCTCGAGGAGGGCCAGGCCCGCCGCGTCGAGCCGCGCGGGCAGAAGCGCGAGCAGGCGCCGGATGACGTCGAGCCCGTCCGGGCCTCCGTCAAGCGCCTCCCGCGGCTCGAACCCGATGGGCGCCGGGAGGCCGGCGAGGTCGCCGGTTCGGATGTACGGGAGGTTCGCGCACACGAGGTCGAAGCGCTCGGGCGTGCGCAGCAGCCCCGCCCCAGAGCCGGCCGGGGGCAGGAGGTCGGCCACCGCAACCCCGACGTGGTCCGCGACGCCGTGCGCGACCGCGTTCTCGGCCGCGAGCGCGGCCGCCCCGGCCGACTGGTCCGTCGCGACGATCTCGACCTCCGGGGCCATGCCGCGGCGCCGCAGGGAGGCCGCGATCGCGACTGCGATGGCACCGCTCCCCGTCCCGACGTCGGCGACGCGGACTGGGGGCGTCCCGATCGGACGCGGCGCGCGGCCCAGCACGTCGGCCAGCTCGGAGAGGGCGAGATCCACGAGGAGCTCGGTCTCCGGGCGCGGCACGAGCGCCCGGACGTCCACCGCGAGGGCGACGCCGTGGAACTCCTTGATGCCGCGGATGTAGGCCACCGGCTCGCCGGCCTCGCGCCGTTCGAGCGCCGCCGCGAAGCGGGCCGCGGCGCCGTCACCCGCAAGGCCCTCCGGATGGGCCAGGATCCCGGTCCGATCCGTGCCGAGCGCATCCGCGAGGAGCAGCTCCGCGTCCAGCCGGGCGCTCGGCGACCCCGCCGCACGGAGGCGGTCGACGCCCGACAGCAGGAGCCCGCCGACCGTCGCGGCCGACTCGCGCGTCAGGATCCGCCTTCGCCGTCGTCGGCCAGCGAGGCCAGCCGTTCGGCCTGGTCCGTGGCGCTGAGCGCCTCCAGCAGCCGATCGAGGTTGCCGTCGAGCACGCCCGGCAGGTTCGAGAGGTCCATCCCGATCCGGTGATCGGTCACCCGGTCCTGGGCGAAGTTGTAGGTCCGGACCTTATCCGAGCGATCCCCCGCCCCGATCAGCGAGCGCCGCGTGACGGAGTCCGCCTCGCGCTGCCGTGCCTGCTCCCGGTCCAGGAGCCGGGCGCGCAGGATCGCCATCGCCTTGACCTTGTTCTTCAGCTGGCTCCGCTCGTCCTGGATCTCCACGACCAGGCCGCTCGGCAGGTGCGTGATCCGGACCGCGGAGTCGGTCGTGTTGACGCCCTGGCCGCCGGGGCCGGAGGAGCGCTTCACCTCGATCCGGAGGTCGCGATCCTCGTCGATGGACAGGTCCGCCTCCTCGGCCTCGGGCAGGACCACGACCGTCGCGGTCGAGGTGTGGATCCGGCCCGACGACTCGGTAGCGGGCACGCGCTGGACACGGTGGGTCCCGCTCTCGAACTTGAGCCGGCTGAACGCGCCCTCGCCGAAGATCTCGACGACCGCCTCCTTCACGCCCCCGATCCCCGTCTCATGGAGGCTCATCACCTCGGCGCGGAGCCGGTGCCGGTCGGCGTAGCGGAGGTACATCCGGAGCAGGTCACCGGCGAAGAGCGCGGCCTCGTCGCCACCCGCGCCCGCCCGGATCTCCAGGATGACGTTCCGGTCGTCGTGCGGATCGCGCGGCAGCAGGTGGACGGTCAGGCCCTCGAGCTCGGCCGCCTCGGCGGCCTCGAGGCGGGTGATCTCCTCGCGGGCCATCGCCTGCATCTCGTCGTCGTGCTCCGCGTCCCGCATCTCCCGGGCGCCGGCAAGCTCCTCGCGAATCGCCTCCAGGCGCCGGTACGACGAGACGACCGGCTCCAGGCGCGCCAGCTCCCGGCCGAGCCTCCGCAGCGCGTCCATGTCCGCGGAGACCTCGGGCGTCGAGAGCTCGCCCTGGACATGCTCGTATTGCTCCACGAGCTCCTGGAGCTTGCGGTCGAGGACGCCGTCGGCCATGGCTCAGGCCTCGACCGCCGGGCGCGCCTCGGCACCGAACGTGAGCGGGCTGCGCCCGATCCGGAGGCCGCCCGCGGGCAGCGCCTCGCCGTCCGCGAGGAGGGCCTGCTCCAGGCTGACGATCGCAACCTCGAGCATGTCGTCGGTGGGCTGCTTCGTGGTGATCTTCTGGACCCAGATCCCCGGCTGGAAGACCCAGCGGATGAGCCGGCTCTCTCGGTGCCGTGCGCCGAAGCGGAGCAGCTCGTAGCTGATCCCGGCGATGACGGGGATCAGCACGATCCGGCTCGCGATCATGATCACGATCTCCTGGCGGCCGACCAGGCTGAAGGTGATGATCGAGACGAGGATGACGACGACCAGGAACTCGGTCCCACACCGTGGATGCGCGGTCGGGTACTTGCGGACTGCCTCCACGGTGAGCGGGTCACCCGCCTCGAGGGCGTGGATCGACATGTGCTCTGCGCCGTGGTACTGGAACGTCCGCCGGACGTCCGAGGTGCGCCCGATCAGCGTGAGGTACCCGAGGAAGATCGTGACCTGGATGACGCCCTCGACGGCACGCTCCACGTAGCCGCTCTGGCCGCCGGCGATCGCCTTGGCGAGCAGGAGCGGCACGAAGAAGAACAGGCCGACGCCGAACACGAGGGTCAGGCCGAGCATGAGCGCGACGGCGCCCTTCCCGAGATCCGCGCTGTCGGCGGCCGGCGCCGGTGTCACGGCTGGTGCCGCAATCGCGGAGGAGACCGCGGGGGCGACCGGCGCCGCGGGCCCGGGCTCGACGGACGGGCCTGCCTCGGGCTCGGCGGCGACGGGAGCGAGTGGAGCCGGACGGGCGGCGGGCCCCAGCTCCTCGACGGCAGCGACGCCCGCCGACCGGACGAGCCAGCGGGTCCCCACGACCAGGGTCTCGTAGAGGACGACGAGGCCGCGCACGAACGGGAGCCGCGCCCAGCGCGTCGCTCGGAACCCAACGGCCAGCTTCTCGTCGGCCCACACGATGCGCCCATCCGGGTGCCGCAGCGCCACGGCGATCACGTCGCGGCCGCGCATGAGGACGCCCTCGATGAGCGCCTGGCCTCCGTAGGAGAAGCGAGCCATGATCGAGCTACCCGCCCGGAATCACGACGGCGGGCCGGGCGGCCCGCCATGGCGAATGCGACCCAGCCGTCAGCGGCCCGTCGCAGCGCGCTCGAGGCGCTTCTGGAACCGTTCGACCTGGCCGGCCGTGTCCATGATCATCTGCTTGCCCGTGTAGAACGGGTGGCAGTTGCCGCACACGTCGACGCGGAGCTCGGTGCGGGTCGACCCGACCTCGAACTCGGTGCCGCAGGTTGCGCAGTGGACTTTCGCGGCGTGGTACTTGGGGTGGATGTTCGGCTTCATCGGGTCTCCGGGAGCGGTGTGGCGGGGATTTCGGGCCGGCGTCAGGCGCCGGCGACGGCGGGCTCGGTCTCGGCCGCCGGAGCGGCCTCGATCAGGGGCTCGACGCGGATGCGTTTCTTGGTTCGTGTCTGGTGCTCGAAGCGGACGCGGCCCTCGACGGTGGCGAAGACCGTGTAGTCGCGGCCGAGACCAGTGCCGGTGCCGGCGATGAAGGTCATCCCGCGCTGACGGACGATGATCGAGCCTGCCGGCACGAGCTGGCCGTCGCCGACCTTCACGCCGAGGCGCTGGCCGACCGAATCGCGGCCGTTCTTGGAGCTCGAGCCTGCTTTCTTGTGGGCCATCGATCAGTCTTCCTTCTTCGGGGCGGCGGGGCGCTTCGGGGCGGGCTTCGCCGCGTCCTTGGCGGGCGTCTTCGCCTTCGCGGCGGCTGGCTTCGCCTTCGCGGCCGCCGGCTTCGCCTTGTCGGCGGCGGGCGCGCCTGCCTTTGCGGCGCCGCGGGCCGGCTTCTTCACCGCGGGGGTGGCGGCATCGGGAGGCGTGGCAGCGGCATCGGCCGCGGCGGCCTTCGAGGCAAGGGTCGCCGCGAGCGCGGCGTCGGAGGCAGCCTGGACGGCGGCCGCCTCGGCAAGTCGCTCGCGCTCGGTCTTGCGTGCCTCGGCTTCTACCCGCTCGGTCTCCGCAGCGCTCTTGCCGTTGAGCGTGACGTCCGTGACGCGCAGGATCGTCTGCTCCTGGCGATGGCCCTTCTTGACACGGCGGCGGGCCTTGGGCTTGTACTTGAACGAGATCACCTTGTCGGCGCGGTCGGCGCGCAGCACGGTGGCGCTGACGACGGCTCCGGCGACGAGCGGACGGCCGATGGCCGCCTCGTCTCCGTCCGCGACCAGCAGGACACGGTCGAGGGTGATCTCCTGGCCGGGTTCCACGTCGAGGAGCTCGACCGCGAGCTCCGTGCCGACCTCGACGTGATACTGCTTCCCGCCGGTCTCGATGACTGCGTACATGGGTCTCCGGGTGGGTGCTCGGCGGGCGTGGGGTGCCGGCCTCGGGTGGGCGCAAACGAACGGCCCGGTTGTCACGGGCGCGAATGGGGAGTGTACGGCTCGGCCACGCTCCGGTCAAACGCCGGCCGGCCTCCGGGTGAACGCGGACGTCGGCGCCCCGCGCTCAGGGCAACAGGTCGCGCCGCCGGAACAGCACCAGGGACAGCGTCCAGCCGATCGCGGCGACGACGGCGAACGCCCCGATGCCCGCCCAGTCGGCCGTGCCGGTGTCGATCAGCGCGCCCACGCCGGCGTACCGGAACGCAGAGAGGCCGCTGAGCCAGGCAAGGCCGGGCTGGATCTGGGCGATGATGTTGAGGAGGTACATCGCGATCAGGATTCCCGCGGTGACCGCCGCCGCGGCTCCCCGGCTCAGCGTGATGACCGCCACGAGCGACGCCACGCCTGCCATGGCGCACCCGAACAGCCACATCACGCCACCGGCCGCCAGGAACCGGGCGCCGTCGAACCAGGCTCCCACGAGCCCTCCCACCGCCAGGACCCCGAGGACGGTGACGAGCGCGAGCGCGCCGAGAATCACGACCTGGCTCGCGATCGCCGCGCCCAGATACCGTCGACGGGACAGCGGCGTTGCGAGGCAGACGTCGGCCCAGCCGCGCTCGGCGTCGGCGCAGGTCGGTCGCGTCGCCAGGACGATGGCGGCGATGGCCGCGACGATCGGCCAGAGCATGCTCCCGATGTACGTCGTGAAGAAGATACCCGGGTCGGCCAGGCTTCCGGTCATCCCGAAGGCCGCCATGAAATCCTTCGGGAAGAGCTTCATGTAGTCCTCGATCGCCGCCGTGTTGGTCAGCAGGATCGGGTAGACCGCGGCGATCAGCCCGCCGTACGCCAGGACCACGACGGCGAGCCCGACCGAGAGCGTCCGGCTTCGCCGGAGCTCGAGGCGAAGCGTGAGCCCGGTCATCGAACGGCCTCCCCGGCGACTGCGTCCACGGGGCCCGGGGCGGCCGGCCGGCCTTCCGACCCGGCGACGGTTCCCTCGTAGTAGCGGAAGAAGAGGTCCTCCACGTCGGGCGTGCTGATCGCGATGTCGCGCACGTCCAGCTCGCCGAGGCGGCGGAGGAGCGGGTTGACGTCGCCGCGGACCATGAGGTGGATGTCCTGGCCCGTGCTCGACAGGATCGTGACGCCCGGCAGCGCGAACGCCCCGTCGATCGCGGGTCTTCCGAGCACCAGGTTCACCGAGCGCGTGTGGTCGCCGACCAGGGCTGCCACTGTCGCGATCTTGACGAGGCGGCCCTCCCGGATGATCGCCACGCGGTCGCAGGCACGTTCGATCTCGGGCAGGTTGTGCGACGAGAGGAACACGGTCCGGCCATCCCCGCGCGCCTCCGCCACGAGCGCCAGGAACTCCCGCTGCATGAGCGGGTCAAGCCCGGTCGACGGCTCGTCCATCACGAGAAGCGGCTCGCGGCCCATGAACACCTGGGCGACGCCCACCTTCTGGCGATTGCCGCGTGACAGCTTCCTCACGGGGACGCTGGGATCCAGCTCGAGACGTTCCGCGATCGGTCGCCAGGAACCCCTCGGCAGCCCGCGGAGCGCTCCCAGGTAGTCGAGCAGCGACGCCGCGTCCATCTCGCCGAGATAGCCCGGATCGCTGCCCAGGTGGGCGAGCTGCCGGTGCGCGGCGTCGGCCTGGCGCCACGGGTCGAGTCCCAGGATGCGGGCGGTTCCCGAGCTCGGCCTGATCAGCCCCAGGAGCATCCGGATCGTGGTGGTCTTCCCCGCGCCGTTCGGCCCGAGAAACCCGAAGACCTCGCCCTCGTGGACGCCGGCGTCGAGATCGATGACCCCGCGGCGCTTGCCATACCAGCGTGTCAGGCCGCGCAGCTCGATCGCCTCGGGCACGGCACACCTCGATCGGAAAGAACCTCGGCGGCCCGGGTGGAGCGCCGACCGCTCAGGTTGAGCCGGCCGCCGTCATGACGGGAGAGCCGCACGGCCGGAATCGCCGGCCCGGACGGCCCACGCGCCCGATCGACGCGGGAGGAACAGAACGCGGGTCAGGCACTGTCTCCGGCCAACAGGAGCTGCTCGCGAACGATCCCGAGGACACGGATCTCGCCGCCGAGCGGGGGGGCCGGCGGTTCGCCAAGGGCCGCTACGACGTCCTCGGGACGCCCCACCGCGTCCGGGCGGTGGCGCAGGCGGACCCGGAGAAGCGTCGTGGGCGCGTCCGGGGCCACCCCGGCGGGCGGAACGGCCGCCGAGACCGTGAGGGCGAGGATCAGAGGCCGGAGGTCGAATGACTGCGTCTTCTTCTCGCGATGACGCACGCGGGGCAGCGTCGAGGCGGCCAGGATCGACTCGGCCGCGAGGCGAACGACGGGCGCCGGCACCCCCGCCAGCAGGACCCGGTAGTCGGCAGCGACCACGGCCGCCGATGCCGACGGCGCCCCGACCCAGACGTCGTGAAGCTCGACAAGCTCCACGGACGCCGGGAGCCCGGCGCTGATCCGATCGCGTACCTCGACGAGCGTGAGGCGCGCGCCGAGGACCACGTCGAGGATCTCGCGCTCGCCGACGAAGCCCAGGGGGAGCTGCGCCGCCGGCGCGACCCGGCCCCTCCCGGGATCGCCAGCCAGCGACAGGCCGCACCCGTCGAGGAGGGCAGCCCAGGCACCGGCTCCGGAGGGGAGCGAGCCGGGCACCGCCACCGCGGGCAGGCGCAGGTAGAGTCGCCAGCGTTGGCGCGGGAGGACCGGGGGCCGTCCCGTCGGCGTCGCCGGGGCCGGTCCACTGGCGTGGGCAGCCGGAGAAGGGCCGGGCGGCACGACCGGCGATTCGGCCGGGTCCCGGATCACGAGCGACGACGCCGGGGGCGACGGTGGGCGCGGGCGGCGTTCCGGTCCACCGTGTCGGGCAGTCCGTTTCCGACCGCTGGATCTCCGGTGGGGCCCGTCACCACTCGGCGCGCTGCTGGCGCATGGCAATGCTCTCGAGGATTCCGAGCCCGATCGCGATGCTCACGAGCGAGGCGCCGCCGTGCGTGATGAACGGGAGCGGAATGCCCGTGATCGGCATGACGCCCAGCACCATCCCGACGTTGACGACGATCTGGAACAGGATCATTGAGGCAACCCCCGCGCCGACCATCAGGCCGAACGGGTCTCGCGACCGCCAGGCGATCGCGAGAATCCGCCAGAGCAGCGCCGCGAAGAGCAGGAACACGACGATGCACCCGATGAACCCGAGCTCCTCTGCCAGCACGGCGAAGACGAAGTCGGTCGCCTGCACCGGGAGCAGGTTCGACTGGCTCTGGGCGCCATTCGTCAGGCCCGCCCCCAGCAGCCCCCCGTCGCTCACGGCCCGCTGCGCGGTCAGGAGCTGGAAGCCTGCCCCAAGCGGGTCCTTCGCCGGGTCCAGGAAGCTCGTCAGCCGCTCCCTCTGGTAGTCGTGCAGGACGTAGGTCCAGATCAGGGGCAGCGCCGCGAGCGTCGCGGCGGCGAGCGCCCCGAGCCAGCGCAGGCTCGCCCCTCCCATGAACAGCATCCCGACGAGGACCGCGATGAAGACGAGCGACGTCCCGAGGTCCGGCTGGAGGAGGACCAGGACCCACGGTGGGATCACAATCAGGCATGCGCCCACGATCCCGGCCAGCGAGTCCAGGCGCCGGTCATTGTCGGCGAGGTAGCGCGCGAGGACCACGATCATGAGGATCTTGGCGATCTCGCTGAACTGGAACTGGAGCCCGAAGATCGAGACCCAGCGGGCGGACACCGCGTCGGAGCTGCCGAGCGCGAGGGAGGCCACGAGGAGCCCCAGGTTGATCAGGTAGATGGGCCAGGAGAACGCCTTCAGCCACGTGTAGTCGAAGGCGGTCGCGGCCGCGAAGGCGACCAGCGCAACCACGGCCCAGACGACGCCGCGGACGAACGTCGTCCCACCCTGCGCCACATCGCCGCCGAGCTGGGCCGCCGTGTTGCTGTACGCCATCGTCAGCCCGAGCGTCGCGAGCAGGACGGCGTAGACGAAGAGCTGCACGTCGAAGTCGCGCCACGCGACGCCACCGACCCGGGCTGCCAACCCCGTCGGAGCGTCGCGTTCGACGCGAAGGACGCCCATCACTTGTCCCCGACGTAGAAGTTCGTGCGC
>Ga0209638_1001700_pt1 | contig 13786 bp, 9 predicted proteins | sample BarGraNGADG00211_FD_184490 | JGI IMG/M metagenome (GOLD analysis project Ga0209638, IMG submission 184490) | Arctic peat soil microbial communities from Barrow, Alaska - Barrow Graham LP Ref core NGADG0002-211 (SPAdes) (version 2) | ecosystem: Environmental > Terrestrial > Soil > Wetlands > Peat... | reverse complement strand
ACTCGATCCCGTTCGAGGCGTCGATGGAAATCGACTTCCGCTCGGAGTCGCCGACGACGCTCGCCACCGTGGACGCGCAGGCGCAGCGCGCATTCCGCCGCGCGCTCGCGGCGGAGAATGCGCGCTGGCCCCGAGCGAGCGATCATCTGACGCTCGCCATCGACACGATCGGCCTTCGCCCCACCGGCAACCAGCCCGACTCAGCACGCATCGTGCGCGTTGCGCGCGAGGCGGCCAGGACGCTTGGCTGGACGCCGGCCGTGACCGCATCGAGCACCGACGCGAACGTGCCGATCAGCCTCGGCATTCCCGGCATCACCATCGACGGCGGCGGGAACGGGGGCGCTGCGCATGGCCTCGACGAATGGTACGAGGATGGGCCGAAGGGCTGGCTAGGCCCGCAGTGGGCTGCGCTGATCGTGCTCGCGCTGGCGGGGGCGCGGTAATCCCCATCACACAGGATCGGCTGGTGTCGATGTTACCATCGGCCGTGTCCGGTCGTGTGTTCGGTACGAAGTGACCGGACGCGCGGCCACTTTGCCAGAAGAACCGGGACAACGAGCGAGTTGCTTCGCATGTAAGTGCAAGCAAGAACGATTTATAGGCCACCTCGCTTAAAGCCTATTGACAAGTGTCCCAGGGTGGCTCATCTTCGCGCCGCCTTTGTACACTCCACGTCTTTTTCGGACGCATCGGTCCGCATTCCGGCTTCTGGCCGTCGTTCCGCCTCCCCGTCGAACCTCGCAATGGCACTGTTTGGTCGCAACAAAACCACCGTCGGCTTGGACATCGGTTCGGGACTGATCAAGGTCGCGGTGATCGACCACTCCAGGAGTGAACCGGAGTTGGTCCGAGTCGCGGTCGTCCCCCTGCTCGCCGACGCGATCGTCGAGGGCGAGATCATGGACCCCGGGATCGTCGTGGAGGCCATCAAGGGGGTGTTGGCGGCAGCCGAGGTGAAAGGGTCCCGGGTCGTCACCGCCGTCGGCGGTCGCGACGTCATCATCAAGAAAATTCAGATCGAACGCGTGAAGGAGCAGCAGGCGCGCGAGCTGATGCGATGGGAGGCCGAGCAGCACGTCCCCTTCGATATGGAGTCGGTGGAGCTGGATTTCCAGATCCTCGATCCCGACGCGGACGGCGTGGAAATGAGCGTGCTGCTCGTCGCCGCCAAGCGCGAGCTGATCGAGTCGAAGCTCCGCATCCTCACCGACGCGGGGCTCGATGCCGCGCTGGTCGACGTGGATGCGTTCGCGCTGCACAACGCATTCGAGATGAACTATCCGGATGCGATGCAAGGCGTCGTGGCCCTGGTGAACATCGGCCACGAGGTGACCAACATCAATATTCTCGACGAGGGCGTTCCAATCCTCACGCGAGACATCACGGTCGGCACGCGCCGCTTCCGCGAAGATCTGCAGCGCGAGCGCGGTCTGTCCGCCGACGAGGCGCAGCAGCTCCTGCAGGGCTACGACCGCTCCGAACATCTCGACGCGGTGCTCGAGGGACGCGGCGAGGAGATCGCCGTGGGCATCGAGCGCGCGGCAGCATTCCTCGCATCGTCGTCGCGCACCGGCGGGCAGGTGCGGGCGATCTACACCTGCGGCGGAGGCTCCAGAATTCCGGGGCTCATCGACGTGCTTGCCGACCGGCTTCATCGCTCCGTGCAGCAGGCGAACCCCTTGGTGAATCTGAAAGTCCGTAACGGCGCGCTGAACAGCCTCGTCACCGACGAGGTCGCGCCCCTGCTCATGCTGCCGATCGGCTTGGCATTGCGGCAGGTGGCATGAGAGAGGCCACGCGATGATCGAGATCAATCTCCTCCCCGGGGCTCGCCGCAAGGCGAAACACGCGGGTGGCGCAAGAATGGACTTCGGCGCTTTGCTCGCCTCCGGGCGCGAGCGCGTGAAGGAGCCCTGGCTCCTCGGGTCGGTCGTGGTCACCGCGATCGCGCTCGTCGCCGTCGGGCTCCTCTACACGCAGCAGACGCGCAAGGAAGCGGCGATCGAGGAAGCCCTGCAGAAGGCGGTGCAGGACTCCACGCGCTACGCCTCGGTTCTCAAGGAGCATGACAAAGCGGTGGCGAAGCGCGACACCGTGCTGCGCTCCCTCAATCTCATTCGCGCCATCGACGACGACCGGTTCATCTGGCCGCACATCATGGACGAAGTGAGCAAGGCGTTGCCGCCCTACACCTGGCTCGTGTCGTTGGGCTTCACCGGCGCCGGACAGGCGCAGCAACCCATCGCCACCGTCACTGCCCCGGCGCCGACCGATTCCGCCGCGGGCGGAAAGAAGAAGCGTCGCGTGCTGAACACGACCATTCCCCGCGACACAGTGCGCATCCACCTCGTCGGGAACACCGTCGACATCCAGGCGCTCACGCGATTCATCCGGCAGCTCGAGCAGTCGGCCTTCCTCGAGCAGGTCCAGTTGGTCAAGTCCGAGCACGCCAATGACAACGGGAAGGACGTGACGCAGTTCCAGCTCGACATGCTGTACTCGAGACCGGATCCCGCGATGGTGAAGCGCGTACCGCTCGCCGTGTCGGTGAAGTAGCCATGGCCCTTCTCCCAACGACCAATCGCGACAAGGTGCTCGGCCTGATCGGCCTGGTGGCTGCCGGTCTCGCGGGCTTCTATTTCTTCAATGTCTGGCAGCCGAAGCGCGACGACCTCATCGAGCGTCAGACGCACGTCGATTCGCTGCTCGTCGTCAACCAGCGTGCGAAGGCCGATCTCGCGCAGGGCAAGACGAACGAGCTGAAGGCGGACGCCGAGCGTCTCTCGCAGGATCTCGCCGTGATGCGTCTGCTCGTTCCCACGGGGAACGAGGTGCCGACGCTTCTCGATCAGGTCTCCACGGCGGCGCGACGCGTTGGCCTCGACATCGCCGACGTGCAGCCGCTGCCCTCGATCGCCGGCGACCAGTACGAGGCGTACAAGTACCGGCTCAGCGTGCGCGGCGGCTCGTATCACCAGATCGGCGTCCTGCTCGCGAACATCGGGTCGCTGCAGCGCATCATTGTGCCGATCAATCTGATGCTCACGGCGCAGTCGGCCGATCCGCGCGCCGCGAAGAAGGTCAAGTCGCAGAACCTCGAGGCGCGTTTCGAAATTCAGACTTACGTCGCGCGCGCACCACTGCCGCCTCCGCTGACCAGGGGCGTGCCGGTGAAAGACGCGCCGAAGCCGGGAGAGAGATGATGATCTTTCGCATGAAGGCATGCGGCCTCCCGGTCGTCGCGCGGGTGATTCGCCAGAGCGTTCAGCTACTCGGCGTCGTCGCCCTTTGCGCCGTCGTCGCCACGCCGTTGTCTGCGCAACGCATTCCCGATCTCAACGCACCCCGGCGTGCTGCAGAGAAGGCTGCCGATGCGGAGAATGCCCGGCTCTCCGCGCAAACGGGGCAGGAGATTCCGGTCCGTCGCGGTGCGGCCGCACCGGCGCCGCCGAAGGCCTCCGGACCAGGCAGCGCTCCGGCACAGAAGGGCGTCGCACCGTTCGCGTCGTCCACTGCGCCATCTACAAGGGCGCCCGGTGTGATGCAGCCGGTAACGCGCGAAGTGTTCTCGTACGAGGCCGAAGGCAGGCGGGATCCGTTCTTCTCGCTCATCCTCACCGAGGACCTGCGGCCGTTGCTCTCCGATCTCAAGCTCGTCGGAATCCTGTACGAAGCGTCTGGTCGTCGCAGCGTCGCCATCATGCGCGACGTGCTCACCAACGCGCAGTATCGAGTGAACGCCGGCATGACACTAGGCCGGATGCGCGTTGCCCAGATCAAGCCGCGCGTTGTGATCTTCACGATTGAGGAGTTCGGGCTTAGCCGTCAGGACTCGCTGTTCCTGGTTGATTCGACAAAGGTGAGGATTAAATGAAGCCAGTCCTGGCGGTCATCGTCGCTTCGACCCTCCTGCTCGGGCCAAGCGCCCAGCCGGTCGAAGCCCGACCGGCCGAGGGATCTGTCATGTCCCTCAGCGTGATTCCAGCATCCGGAAAGGCCGAGATCGTGATCGGTGTCACCGGCGGTCTCGAGGTGCGTGACTTCACGCTCCCCTCGCCCAATCGCATCGTGATCGATCTCAGCGGCGCTTCACTCGGACTCGGGTCGCGCGGCTACGATCGCGTCGCGCGCGGCGGAATCAGAGACGTGCGCTACTCGCAGTTCCGGAAGGGCACGGTGCGCGTGGTGGTCTACCTCGATGGACCCCGCGCGTATCAGCTCACCACGTCGGAGGGCGAGGTCCGCGTCGCCGTGACCGTTCCCGCCGGCGCACAGTTCACCGCCTGGCACATCGGGAGTGGCGGAGCCCCCGAGGCGCGCCTCGCCGCGACACTGGACGTGCGCGCTGCCGGCCAGCCGGCGTCTGGTCCGGATCGCTCGATCGACCGCGCGGTCTCCGACAATGCACGTGAGGCCCGCGCCGCCAACGACGCGCCGCCGATGCGCACGAGCGTGCAGAGGGAGCCGATGACGACGGTGCAGATTGCGCAGCAGGCGCAACAGCGCCAGCAGCGGTCGCAGCAGCCGCGCATCAGCGTGGTCTATCAGGGGTCCGACATTCGCGACGTCCTCGCCGCCTTTGCGTCGTTCTCGGGCCGCACGATCATCCCGAGCGCGAACGTCGGGAGCCTCAAGGTCGACGCCGAGATCAAGGACCAGCCGTGGGACGTTGCCTTGCAGGCCATTCTCTCCGCACAGAACCTGGACGCAACCGAGGACGCGAACGGCATCATCATCGTCGATACGCAGGAGCGCATTGCCTCACGGTCGTTGACCGAAGCGCTCGTCACGCGCATCGTCCGCCTGAACTATCAGCGCGCCACGCCGGTCGGCCAGCAGATTCGCCAGCGCCTGCTCCTGTGCATTCCTACGGATCGCGCGGACGCTGCGACGCAACCAGCGGGACAGCCCGCGGCGTTGAACGTCAGCCAGACTACGACTCCCACGACTCCCACGACTCCGACGGCCTCGAGCTCGTCCTCGGACGCGTCCACCTGCCGCGGCCGCGGCAGCGTCAGCGCTGATGAGGTGACGAACAGTGTCAGCATCACCGCTCCGCTGAGCGTTGTGGACGATCTGGTCGCATTCGCTGCGTCGCTGGACCTGCGCCAGCCGCAAGTGAACATCAAGGCCAAGATCGTTCTCGTGAATCGGACCGACCTCGACGCCCTCGGCATCAAGTACGACCTGGGATCGGCGCAGCAGTTCTTCAGCACGATCATCCAGCGTCCGGACTCCGCCGGCAAGCTGGGCAGCCCGAGCGATCCTCCGCGCGTCCTGCTCGGCGGCAACACCGTTTCGGCGATCGCGAATGCATCGGGCAATATTTCGGCCCCGGCGCTTCGCCTCATCTATTCCACGGCGCTCGGTAATTTCGATTTCAGCACGTTCATCGATGCGCTGCAGAGCATAAACCTGGTGGACGTGCAGTCTGAGCCGAGCGTGACGATACTCAACAATCGAACCGCACAGCTCGTGTCCGGCTCCGAGATCTCGTTTGCCCCTGTGTCAGGAGGAGCGGGTGGTGCGTTGAACGTGGTCGTGGCCACGATTCGCATTCAGACCGGTGTCAAGCTCCTGGTGACGCCGAGCGTAACGAACAATCGTCAGGTCATGATGCACGTGGAGGCATCGAAGTCGACGTTCGCCCCCTCGAGCGATGGGCCGCTGATCGACAACAACTCCAGTACCACCGACGTTCTCGTGGCAGACGGACAGACGATTGTCATCGGCGGACTCACGGAGACATCCGTTCAGCTAGTGAAGACGGGCATTCCTCTGCTCGTCGACCTTCCGCTGATCGGGCGCCTCTTCGGCTTCACGTCGCGCACGGAAACTCGGCGCGATCTGATCATCCTGCTCACGCCCCACATCATTGATGAGGGGCAGCTGCCTTCAGAGACGGTGCGGCGTTAGCCGCGGCGTGGAGCACATATGACGCAATCGAAATTCCGCGCGCGATACGCCGCGCTACTGATGGGTGTCGTGGTCGCATCGAGTTGCGACACGCGCCTCCCGACGCAATCCGGAGGCCGGGTTGACGACGTTGTGCCTCCGACCGTGAAGTTCAGCCTCTCAGCGGGGACGAACAACACGGTGGAGCAGGGAACCCCGCTCACGGTCACCATCACGGCGACCGACGATCAGGGGGTCGCGTTGCTGCTCACGTCGATCCGCAACGGCGCGCTGATCGTTGGCTCGGACTCGGTCGCCATGAGCCCGTCGTCCAAGACGGTTACGCGCACCATTCCGGTGCCGCTCGCCGGCCTCGTCCGCGGTGACAAGCTGACCATCCGCGCGACCGCGTCTGACGCGTCACTCAATTACAAGACCGATTCCCTCATCGTCACGATCGCCGATACCACGGCGCCCGTGATGACGATCTTCTCGTCGAAAACCGGACGCGTCGTGAAGGGTGGCGATTCGCTCGATGTCCGCGTGAGCGCCAGCGACAGCTCGGGCATGCAGACAGTCGGCTACCGCGTGTACCGCACCGGTGGCGCCGACAGCCTCACCGTCGTGCTCGGGGATTCGATCTCCGCCACGAGCGGCACGAGTCTGAGCGCTTCGTTCGTTCGCATTCTGCCCGCCGCGCTGAACATCGGCACCTACAAGATCGTCGGCTTCGCCGTGGACAAGTCGGGGGTGTCGCCGAATCCCGGCCCGTCGCTGACCTTCACCGTCATCGATGGCGAGCCGCCGAAGATCACCTTCAAGGCCCCGGGAACGGGCGCGACGCTCAACATCGGCGACTCGCTCCTGGTCAGGGTCGATCTCCACGACAACGTGGGGCTCAAGAGCGTCAAGTTCTATGGCGTGTCGCCACGCGGTGATGTGGCGCTCGGCACGGCTGACACGGTGATGCGCTATCCGGCCGTCACCGCTCCGCAGGGTGGCGCAGTCTTCCGCGCCAGCCTGACGGACACGCTGGATGTCAAGCGATACCTGAAGCCGGTGGCACCTTTCGACACCATCCCCGGCAAGCTGCTCGTGTACGGGATCGTCACCGACGCTGCGGGGAACGTCACCATCGACACCGTCGCCATCCAGATGACGAAGGGCCCCAACGTCTCGCTGCTTGCGCCAGTCGTCGGCGACAGTCTCACGCGGGGAACGAAGCTTCGCATCACCGTCTCCGCGACGAGCACGGCCGGCGTGGCCAAGCTCGGCTTCGACGTCGCCAGCGGGAGCACCGGTCCTGTCTGGCCGACGCCCATCGCGCTCACGTCGTACGATACGACGCTGGCCACTCCGGCGCTGAAAACGGGGCCGTATACGGTGGACATCAACATCCCTGCCGACGCACCGTCCAAGGGTGTGCTCACCATCTCGCCGCACGCGACGGACGTGAACGGACAACCGGGCGCGCCCACGCCACAGGACTTCCTGGTTCGCTCGGGATTTGCGCCGCCGCCGCTGGTGCGCCAGCAGATCGCGAGCCGGATCGAGCTCGCGGATTCAGTCACCGTGTATGCGAGCGGTGCCGCGCTGACCCAGGTCGGCTACGTGATCCGTGACGTCCTCAACCCGAACACTCGCGTCGACTCGAACAGCGTGACCGCCAGCGCGTCGAGCTTCGGGCCGACGGGGATCAGCTTCAGCCTCGCCACCAAGTGGCAGGGGAAGAGAGTGTCCATCTCCGCCTTCGCCCGCGACAGCGCCGGCAAGATCGGCTGGGCGGTGCCCGTCGGCACCTCCACGCCGGTGACCGACACGACGAAGATGGCGCGCGACACTGCAATGATTGTGTACGGCCGCACCTACGCGCTGCCCGCTGCTCGCAACGGACTGATTGCCGAAGTCGTCGTGGACCAGGCGCGCGGGAACGTGTTCCTCTCGAACATCAACTCCAGCCGTCTCGAAGTCTGGCAGGGGTCCAGCCGGCAGTTCGACGCCACCGGCATCTTCGTCGGGTCGCAGCCCTGGGGCATGACCATCGCACGCACCAACTCCGACACGATGTATGTGGCCAACTCCGGCGGCACGAACCTCAGCCGCGTGTACATCGGTGCGGCTACGCCGTCGGGCATGAAGGAAGACCTCGCGCGTCGTATCGAGACCCGCATCTCGCTCCTCTACAAGATCACTGAGGTGCGCGACGTGAGCACGGGGAAGATCCGCATCACCGTCAACGGACCGATCCTCTTCTCCGACCGCCCGCAGTACATCCAGCAGGCCGCGGGCGCCAACGGCCGTCTCTATCTCTCCACCAAGCCCACCGCGGCGTCTGGTGAGAAGGGAACGATACGCTACCTGGATACCAAGGCTGCCGCCCCGGACCAGCGGTTCATTCTCGCCTTTGCCTCGGCGGGCACTGACAACAATTCGTATCTCGTCGCGAACCTCGACGCCGCCAGTGTCACCCCCGCGCCAGCGAACAGCCTGAATAACGACGTGCTCACGCTCTGCGACCACGCATCAGGCACAAAGGACCCACAGACGTGCGCGAGCAGTGCCGGCGGCATTGCCGACGCGCTCGACTCGCTGCGATTCTACGTGGGAGGAACGGACGTAGACGCGAGACCCAACCTCGACGAAACCTCGCTCGGACTCACCGACACGACGTACGCCGCTGCCAGCGCCGACGGTCAATGGATCGCCTTCGGTGAAGGCCACCGCGCGCCCTACTCCCGCGCCTTCCTCCTGAAAGACGACGGGACGGATCCAAATAGATACACCTACGCCTCGCCGGCCCTGAACATTCAGGACCTGATCAACAACGCATCGGACCAGATCTTCGGCCTCGCGCTCGACAAGACGGGCCAGATGCTCGGGCTCCACGGCGGTGAAACCTACTTCGCCAAGGTCGAGCAGCCGTTCAGCCAGCGGCTCCAGGGCAAGTACGGCACATTCGGCAGCGGGGCAGGGATCGCTTTCCATCCCAACGCGGATGGGATCACCACACCGCAAACCGATCGGCTCTCGTTCATTGCGTCGAACAATGGCACGATCGAGATGGTGGACATCGCGTACTTCACCGCTCGCGGATCGCTGGCGACCAAATCCAACCTTTACGGGCCGCTCCGCGCATCGCTCCCTTTCCCGACGGACAACATCGGCATCCCTCCTGGCGATCCACGGTATATCGTGCTCAAGCTCTTCGGCCTCTCGCCCAACGGCCTCGTCGTGATCGACGTGACCGCGACCGACATTCAGGCGGGCCCATGACCGCGAGGGTGACCTCGGTTTAGTTTCACGAGAACAGCGAGCCCGGCATCCCGCCGGGCTCGCGTCTTTCCACCAGTTCGGTTTTCGTCGTACCATGCTGCGCTTCACCACCGCCGGCGAATCACACGGACAGGCGCTCGTGAGCATTCTCGAAGGGATGCCCGCCGGTCTTCCCCTGCTCGCCGAACACGTCGACGCAGATCTCGCGCGACGCCAGCAGGGCTACGGGCGCGGGCGGCGCATGCAGATCGAGCGCGACGCGGTCGAGCTGCTTGCTGGAGTGCGTGCCGGCCAGACGATCGGCAGCCCCATCGCGATGCTCATCCGCAATCGCGACTGGGCGAACTGGCAGGAGATCATGGATCCGGCGCCGCGTGACGCCGACGCGGGCGGTGCGCCGCGCAAGCGCGCCGTGACTCGCGTGCGTCCCGGCCATGCTGATCTCACGGGCATGCTCAAGTACGATCGCGACGACGCGCGCGACATTCTCGAGCGCGCGTCGGCACGGGAAACGACTGCGCGCGTTGCAGCGGGCGCCGTCGCGCGCCGCCTGCTCGCCGAGCTTGGCGTCACCATCGGAAGCCATCTGGTCCACCTCGGCGGCGTGGACGCGGTTCGTCCGTCCGAGCTCCCCGCCGATCTGAATGCCGCGTCCGACGCGTCGCCGCTCCGCACACTCGACGCGGATGCGGAGCGCGCGATGATCGAGCGCATCGACGCGGCGAAGAAGGAGGGAAACACCCTGGGCGGAATCTGCGAAGTCGTGGTCGATGGGCTTCCCGTCGGCCTGGGCTCACACGTCTCGTGGGATCGCAAGCTCGACGGCCGACTCGGCGCCGCGATGATGTCCATCCCGGCGGTGAAGGGAGTCGAGATCGGCATGGGCTTCGAGGCAGCACGCGTGACTGGCGCGGAGGTGCATGATGAAATCACTCTCGCGCCCGGCCGCACGCGCGCCGGCAATGTGCGTCGCGTGTCGAACCGGGCCGGCGGACTCGAAGGGGGAATGACGACTGGCGAGCCGCTCGTCGTGCGCGTCGCGATGAAGCCGATCAGCACGCTGATGCGACCGCTCGCGACCATCGACGTCGCTACCGGCGACGCGGCGGTGGCCACGGCCGAGCGAAGCGACGTGACCGCAGTGCCGGCGATGGGGGTGATCGCCGAAGCGATGGCCGCGTTGGTCATCGCCGATGCGATGCTGGAGAAGTTTGGGGGCGATTCTCTATCCGAAATTCGACGAAACTTCGATGGCTACCTTTCGCACATCGCAGCCCGGCTCGGCGGCTGACCCGTCGCACCCGCATCTCATCCTCGTCGGGCTTCCCGGATCGGGGAAGAGCACGGTGGCGGCGATGCTGGCACGCCGGCTCGGCCGCACCTTCCTCGACTTCGACGCCGAGATCACGCGGCGCGAGGGGCTCACCATCGCGGAGATATTTGCGCAGCGCGGGGAGCCGGCGTTCCGCCAGCTCGAACACGCCCTCACCGAGGAAGTCGCTCTGTTCGGGGGCATGGTGCTCGCGCCTGGCGGTGGATGGGTCGGCCAGCCGGATACGGTTGCACTGCTTCGGCCAGCGTCGCGAATGGTGTATCTCAAGATCTCGCCAGCCGGTGCCATTCGGCGCATGGGCAGAGGGGTGGCTGGGCGCCCGCTGCTCTTGCGCCCCGACCCACGCGGCGAGCTCGAGCGTCTTCTGGCGACTCGCCGTTCGGTCTACGAGTCGGCAGATCTCGTCGTGGACGTAGAACACCTTGATTCACAACGAGTTGCGGACCACATCCAGCGGCATCTCTCCCTCTGAGGGCGGCCACATTTCCTCATTTGACTGCGCGTGCGGTTGACGCCCCCACTACCATTAGAGCGATTATCGCCGTCCGCCATTACGCGGCGGCGGCGACAGCATAGAGGAAACAATGACGATTCGCGTTCTAGGGCCACATGAGCGGGGCCGCTTTGCCACCGAAGCCTGGGGGCATTTGCTGGCGCTTGCCGGTGCCGGAGCGCTCAACCCCGCGGAGCTCGAGCAGGTGATCGAGCGGGCGATGCTTCAGTTCGACGGACGCATAGCGCTCGACGATTTGCGCTCGATGATGGAAGGAGCCGGGTTCGACGATCCCGGCGCTGCGGCGGATACCCAGACCGTACACTAGAGAAATGGCAGCGAAGAAAACCACGACAACAAAGCGCGCGGCGGCGAAAAAAACCGCCGGGGGCGCAGCAAGAAAGAGCGCGGCGAAGAAATCCACCGGCCGCACGCGAAAAGCGGCGGTCGTCGAAGAGGAGTATCCGGACGCGCCGGTCGGCACTACGTCGCTCGTCATCGTCGAGTCGCCGGCCAAGGCGAAGACCATCGGCAAGTATCTCGGCCGTGGCTACCGCGTGAAGGCGACGGTCGGCCACATCATGGATCTTCCCGCGAAGAAGCTCGGCATCGACATCGAGAACGGCTTCGAGCCGGAGCTGGTGCCCATCCCCGGGAAGGAAAAGACGATCGCCGATCTCAAGAGCGCGGCGAAGGTCTCGAAGGAGATCTTCATCGCGACCGATCCGGATCGCGAGGGTGAGGCGATCGCGTGGCATGTCGCCGAGCAGATCAAGCCGAAGCGCGGCCAGGCGGTCGTGCCCATTCGTCGCGTGCTCTTTCACGAGATCACGAAGGACGCGGTGCAGCTCGCCATTCGGCAGGCCGGCGCCATCGACGACAAAAAAGTCGAAGCGCAGCAGGCGCGTCGCGTCCTCGACCGTCTGGTGGGGTACAAGGCGAGCCCGGTGCTGTGGAAGACGGTGAAGAAGGGCATTTCGGCGGGCCGCGTCCAGACTGTCGCGCTCCGGCTCATCGTCGAGCGCGAGCGGGAGATCCGTGCGTTCAATCCGATGGAGTACTGGACCATCGAGGCGCTGCTCGAGAAAGCAGGACAGCGTTTCACCGCCAAGCTCCATCTGATCGACGGGAAGAAGGCGGAGATCGGCAATGAAGCCGAAGCGAATCGTGTGCTCGCCGATCTCGAGGGCAAAAAGACGTTCGGCGTCACCGAGGTCAAGCGACGCGAGCGTCGCAAGAATCCATCAGCGCCGTTCACGACGTCCACGCTGCAGCAGGAAGCGGCGAAGAAGCTCTCGTTCGGCTCCAAGCGCACGATGCGCGTGGCGCAGGATCTCTACGAGGGTATCGATATCGGTCCCGAGGGCGCGGTCGGCCTCATCACGTACATGCGTACCGACTCGACGCGCGTTGCCGAGAGTGCGGCGACGCAGGCGCGTGAATATCTGCGCGTCCTGTTCGGTGAGGAGTTCCTCGCGAAGGGCGTCCAGCTCTACGTCGACGGCAAGGCGAAGAACGCGCAGGATGCGCACGAAAGCGTACGTCCCACCGATCCCACACGTCGTCCCGACGACGTGCGCAAGTATTTGAGCCCCGATCAGTTCAAGCTCTATCAGCTCATCTGGCAGCGCTTCATGGGCTCGCAGATGGCGCCTGCCGTGTTCGACACGACCACGGTGGATTACGATATCCCGGCGAAGGAGCAGCCGCAGATCGGGCGTCGCTCGTATCTGTTCCGCAGCACGGGCAGCATCATCAAGTTCCAGGGCTTCCTCGCGCTCTATCGCGAAGCGCACGAGGAGGGCGACTCGAAGGCACTCGAGGATGAGAACGAGCTGCCGGTGATCGACGTGGGAGAGAACATTCCCGTGCAGGCGATCACGCCGTCGCAGCACTTCACCGAGCCGCCTCCGCGCTTCTCCGAGGCGAGCCTCGTGAAGGAGCTGGAGCGGCTCGGCATCGGACGTCCGTCGACGTACGCCAGCATCATCAGCGTGCTCGCCGACCGCCGGTATGTGCTGCTCGAGCAGCGCCGCTTCTTCCCCACCGAGCTCGGTGAGACGGTGGAGAAGGTGATGGTGAAGCAGTTCCCGGGCATCTTCAATGTGGACTTTACCTCGGGGATGGAGGTCGAGCTCGACAAGGTCGAGGAGGGAGAGCTCGGATGGCGCGTGGTACTCGCCGACTTCTGGGGCCCGTTCGACAAGTCGCTCAAGAACGTGCAGTTCGGCGAGCTCATCGCCGTCGCGCACGACCTGTCCGGCATCGCGAACGAACGCTGCCCGGATTGCGGCGGACACCTCGAGCCGCGCGGCGGATTCTTCGGGCCATTTCTCGCGTGCGAGAATCATCCGAAGACGTGCAAGTACACGCGACCGCTCAAGGGCGAGAAGGCGAAGCCGAAGATGACGGACATTCCGTGCCACCTCTGCGGCGCGCCGATGGTGGTCCGCGTTGGACGCAGCGGTGAATTCCTGGGATGCAGCACCTTCCCGAAGTGCCGCGGCACGCGCTCCATGCCAACGGGCGTGTTCTGCCCGAAGGACGGCGGCGAGCTGGTGGAGCGTCGCTCCAAGAAGCGAGGGACGGCCTTTTACGCCTGCTCCAACGACACCTGCGATTTTGTCGCATGGAACAAGCCGGTGGCGGAGACCTGCCCGGAGTGCGCGTACGTGGGCGCGGAGATGAAGTTCACGAAGGCTCGTGGCGACTTCCGGAAATGTCTCAAGTGCGGCAACGAGTGGGATGTGCCGCAACCCGCCGAGCCGGTCGAGCCGGCGCTGGCGGGG
>Ga0209638_1001699_pt1 | contig 13794 bp, 14 predicted proteins | sample BarGraNGADG00211_FD_184490 | JGI IMG/M metagenome (GOLD analysis project Ga0209638, IMG submission 184490) | Arctic peat soil microbial communities from Barrow, Alaska - Barrow Graham LP Ref core NGADG0002-211 (SPAdes) (version 2) | ecosystem: Environmental > Terrestrial > Soil > Wetlands > Peat... | reverse complement strand
CACCTTTGCGTTCTCACGCATGTTTCAGATCCCCGCTCCCCGTTCGAACTCATCCTCGCGGCTCTGGGCCTGGGTGATCCGGCTCCCGGGCGGCACGCTGTGGACGAGCCAGACATTGCCGCCGATCACCGAGCCGCGGCCGATCGTCACCCGGCCGAGGATCGTCGCGCCGGAGTAGATGGTCACATCGTCCTCGACGATCGGATGCCGGTCGATCCCCCGAACCGCGTTGCCATCCTCATCCAGTTGAAAACTCTTCGCCCCAAGGGTGACCCCCTGGTAGATGCGGACGCGGTTGCCGATGATACAGGTCTCCCCGATAACGATCCCGGTTCCGTGATCGATAAAAAAACTCTCCCCGATGACCGCCCCGGGGTGAATATCGATGCCCGTCGCGCTGTGCGCCGCCTCGGTGATCATCCTCGGGATGATCGGCACGCCAAGCAGCCGCAGTTCATGGGCCAGACGGTAGTTCGTGATCGCCGCGAGCCCCGGATAACAGAAGATCACCTCGTCCGGGTTCGCGGCCGCCGGATCTCCCTCATAGGCGGCCTTGACGTCCAGCGCGAGCCGTCTCTGCACCCCTGGCAGCCTCTGGAGAAACGCGCCGGTCAACTCGCGGGCCTTCTTGTCGCAGAAGGGCAGGCACTCCGGCCCCTCCTCACAGGAGAAGCAGAGTCCGCGTTTGATCTGTTCCTGAAGATCGCGCCGGAGGTGGTCCAGCGTCGAGCCGACATGATACCGGAGGCTCTCCGACTTGAGTTCGGAAAAACCGAAGTAACCCGGGAAAAGGATGGAGCGGAGCGCCTCGACGATCTCGCCGATCACCTGCCGGGACGGCAGCGCCTGCTCCTGCCATCGCTTCTTCATCCCCGCGGCAGCGCCGTTCTTCGGGGAGCAGAGCGACTCCACGAGCCCGGAGAAATCATCCTCCGCCGTCTTTTCGGTTGCCGCGACTCTCTTTTCATCCCCGTATGCCATGATCCTCATTTTTCCCCTTCCTTCATGATCTCCACAACATTCCCCGTTCCGATCGTCCCACCCCGGATCACCCGAGCGAAGACGCCCTCCTTCGGCATGATGCAGCTCCCCACCGCCTGGAAGATGGCGCAACCGCTGTGACAGGTCTTCCCGATCTGACTGATCTCAAGAACGACTTCACCCCCGACCCGGAGCCTCGTCCCGACAGGCAGGAGAAGCAACACCATGCCTCCAACCGTCAGGTTTTCGGCAAAGTCCCCCGGGTTCAGCCGAAGACCAAGGGCTCTCATCTTGTCGATGCTCTCTTCCGCAAGCAGGCTCACCTGCCTCGCGATGCCCCGCGCCGCATGCGCATCCCCTTCCAAACCGTAGTCCTCAATAAAGACCCCCGCCCCGCAGGGTTCTTTCTTCGTTCCCGTCTTTTCACTCCGACAGACGGCAATGACTGTTCCGCTCATGCACCTTCTCCTCTTCAGGCGTGATCGCTAACAAATCAAGGAGGCCTTATCGCCTCATGCCTTACGCCCTACATTTTACGAGGTCGATCCGTTCTTCGCCCGCATAGACGTTCATTCCGCCCCCGCGGACGAAGCCGATCAGCGTGATCCCCAACTCCCGTGCAAGCTCGACGCCCATGTCCGTCGGGGCGGATTTGGAGATCAGCACGGGAATATTGCTCCCCGCGGCCTTGAAGAGGATCTCCGAAGAGATCCGCCCGCTTGTCATCAGCATCCGGTCGGCGACCGGAATCTCCTCCCGCAGACAGCGGCCGAGAACCTTGTCGACCGCATTGTGCCTCCCGATATCCTCCGCGAAGACCAGGATCTCCCGGGTGTCACAGAGGGCCGCGCTGTGGACCCCGTGCGTAGTCCGGTAGAGTTCGGAGGCGCCCTGAAAGCGCCGGCTCAGCGCCAGCACCTCCGCCGGGGTCACCCGCAGATCCGACAGAACCTTCTTTTTGCGGTCCAGGTCGGCAAAACTGTAGAAGGCCATGCCCCGGCCGCAGCCGGTGGTCAGGACGCGCTTCATAAAGAGTTTCCCGTTCTGGGTCTTATCTTCCGCCGTGCGGATCCGGACAATCCCCAGCTCCCCATCGAGCGACATTCCCGTGATCTCCTCTTTCGCCCGGATCATCCCCTCGGAATAGAGGAAGCCGACGGCCAGCGCCTCCAGATCGCCGGGGGAACAGAGGACCGTCACCAATTGCTCGCCGTTGAGCATGATCGTCAGCGGAAACTCGCGGGCCGTCGACTCGGTCCGGGATTCGACCGTCTCGCGGTCGATATGCAACACCTCGACATTTTTTGTAGGCTCCATCCCTCTCCCCTATCGGCCAACGTTCAGCATCGCCTCGATGCACCGCCTCGCCCGCGATGCGGTCTCTTCCGGCACCTCGATCGCATGCGTCATGTCCTCCAGGGACCAGAGGATCTTCTCCAGGCTGGTCCGCTTCATGTTCGGGCAGACGACGGAGTCCGAAACCGGATGGAAAATCTTGTCCGGATTCTCCTTCTTGAGGCGGTGGATGATTCCGGGCTCGGTCCCGACGATAATATCGCGCGCCTTCGCTTCCCGCGCATAGCGGCTCATTCCGCCGGTGGAAATCACCTGATCCGCCAGCGCGGCCACATCCGGCCGGCATTCCGGATGGACCATCACGACCGCCTCCGGATGAAGGGCCCGCGCCGCCTGGATGTGTTCCGGCAGAATTTTGGCGTGGGTGGGGCAGAATCCCTGCCAGACAATAAAGGTGCGGCCGGTCTTCCCGGCAACGAAGGCGGCCAGATAGCGGTCGGGAACAAAGATGATCTCCTCGGCATCCTTCAAGACCTCTCCGACCATCCGGACGGCGTTCGCCGACGTGCAGCAGAGGTCGCACTCCGCCTTGACCTCGGCCGAGGTGTTCACATAGCAGAGAACCTTTGCCCCAGGATGTTCCGCCTTCAGCGCGCGGAGTTGCTCCGCCGTGATCATGTCTGCCATCGGACAGCCGGCCTTCTTGTCCGGCAGCAGCACGGTCTTTCCCGGTGAGAGGATCTTCGCCGTTTCCGCCATGAAGTGCACCCCGCAGAAGACGATCACCTCCGCATCCGTCTGCGAGGCCTTGATGCTCAGTTCCAGGGAGTCGCCAACGAAGTCGGCAATGTCCTGAACCTCGGGGATCTGATAGTTGTGGGCGAGGATGACCGCCTTGCGTTCCTTCTTCAACCGCCCTATTTTTTCAACAAGCTCCACTTTATAATACCTCCTGAATGATCCCGCCGCCCAGGACGGTCTCTCCGTCGTAAAGAACGACGGATTGTCCTGGTGCGACGGCCTCCTGCGGCTCCGCGAACCGGACCGCGAGGCGGCCGTTCCTCCCTTCGGAAATCCGGCAGCGCGCGGCCCGGTGGGCGTAACGGATCTTCGCCCACGCTTCCTCGGGGAACGCGTCGACCAGGCGGTTCACCTCCCCCGCGACAAGCCCCGCCGCCCGGAGATCCGTTTTCCCGCCCACGACGAGGCGGTTCCGGGTCGCGTCGATCGCGACCACATACAGAGGCTTGGGAGAACTCAAGCGCAGGCCTCCCCGCTGACCGATGGTGTAGCAGGCGATCCCTTCGTGCCGCCCGAGGACCCGCCCTTCCAGGTTCACGATCTCTCCGGGTTCGACCCCCGCCCCCCGGCTGCGGAGAAAGGCGCCGTGACCCTCCGCCGGCATGAAGCAGACGTCCTGGCTCTCCCTCTTGTCAAAGACGGGCAGGCCGGCCCGTTCCGCGATGCCCCGCACCTCGTCCTTCGTGTACCCGGCCAGCGGGAAAAGCACCTTCGCCAGCGTCTCCCGCGGGATCGCGTGGAGGAAATAGGTCTGATCCTTCCGCCGGTCCTTCGGCCTTTTGAGAAGATATCCGCCGCCGCCGGTTTCGATGGCGGCATAATGGCCCGTGGCGAGACCGTCAAACCCCCAGGCCAGCGCCTTGCTCAGCAGCGAACCGAATTTGAGCCACCGGTTGCACGCGACGCACGGGTTGGGCGTCCGTCCCCGGAGATATTCCGCGACGAACGGTTCGATGACCTTCTGCTCCAGATCCGCCGCGAAATCGACGACGTAATGGCGGATTCCGAGCGCCCGGCAGACGCTCCCCGCATCCTCAATCTCCCGGGCGCCACAGCACTTTGCACGTCCCCCTTCCGCCGGGGTTACTCCGAGGCACATCGTCACGCCGACCGTCTCATGACCGCTCTGCTGGAGGAGCAGGGCCGCCACGGCGGAATCGACGCCGCCGCTCATGGCAACCGCCACCTTCTTCATGCAGGCCTCTTCCCCTCGTAGAGCGGCGACATCGCGCGCAGCCGCCCGACGACCTGCGGAAGCGCCTCCAGGACCGCATCGATATCACTCTCCTTCGTGTACCTCCCCAGGCTGAATCGGAGTGAGCCGTGGGAGAACTCGTGCGGCAGGCCGATGGCGAGCAGACAGTGCGACGGTTCGAGACTGGATGCAGAACAGGCCGACCCGGTTGAACAGGCGATCCCCAGCATGTCCAGACTCAGGATCATCCCCTCCCCTTCGATCGATTCCACGGAGAGGCTGATGTTGTTGGGAAGCCGCCGCGTGGGATGTCCGTTGAGACGGATTCCGTCGAGCCGCTCGAAGATACCCTTGATGAAGCGGTCCCGGAAGGCGGTCAACCTCGCCGCCTCTTCGGCAAGCGTCGCCGCCGCGAGCTCCACCGCCTTCCCGAAACCGACGATCCCGGGGACATTCTGCGTGGAGGCCCGGCGGCCGCTTTCCTGCTCACCGCCGTGCATGAACGGAACGATCCGCGTCCCCTCCCGGATGTAGAGCAGCCCCACCCCCTTGGGTCCGCAGAGCTTGTGCGCCGAGGCGCTCAGCAGATCGACGTTCAGTTCATCCACCGTAAACGGCAGGTGACCGAAGGTCTGCACGGCATCCGTATGAAAATAGACCTTCCTCTCCTTCGCGATCCGGCCGATCTCCGCAATGGGCTCGATCGTCCCGATCTCGTTGTTCGCATGCATGATGGAAATGAGGACCGTCCGGTCCGTGATCGCCTTCGCCACATCGGCCGGATCAACCAGCCCGTCGCTGTCCACGGGAAGGCAGGTGACTTTGAACCCCTCCTTCTCGAGAAAACGGCAGCTCTCCAGCACCGCGTGGTGTTCGATCGCGGATGTGATGATGTGGTCGCCCTTTTTGCGGTTCGCCCAGGCCACCCCCTTGATCGCGAAGTTGTCGCTCTCCGTGCCGCTGCTCGTAAAAACGACCTCCGCCGGCTTTGCACCGATAAACGAGGCGATCTTCGCCCGCGCCTCTTCGATGGCCGCACGGGCATCCTGGCCGAAACCATGGAGACTCGAGGGGTTGCCGAAAATATCACCGAAACAGGGCAGCATCGCCTCCACCACCCGCTGATCGGTCGGCGTCGTCGCCGCATAATCCATATAGATCGGATGCATCATCTTCTCCCGAAGCACGCCCTTTTTTCTCTTGTCCGCCTCCCCTTGGACCAACCGTTGCAATATGTTGCCAACAGAGAGGGAACTAAATCATGAAACGGCTCCTGTCAAGGAAAATACGGGGACACCTTGCCGCAAGGTGTCCCCACCATCGCGTTGCTTTGGCGTCACCGACCCTTCTCCTCCTCCCATGAAAGAAGAAAGATCGCACCCAGCGCCCGGAGGTTCGGCCAGAAGGTGATCGTTCTTTCCCCGTTGAGAAAACAGGCCTTCCGGACCGCGAATCCCTGCTCCGCGCAGAAACTCCGGAAATCGCTGATGCTCAGAAACCGCACGTTGGGGGTGTCATACCAGCGGTACGGCAGAGACGGCGTCATGGGCGCCTTCCCGCCCAAGCCGAGACAGACGCGGGCGTTGATGTAGGCGAAGTTGGGAAACCCGACGATCACCCTGTTCCCCACCCGGAGGGCCTCCCGGAGGAGGAAGAAGACCTTCCGGATCTCCTGAAGGCTCTGGTTCAGGATCACATAATCGAACGAGCCGTCCGGATATTCCGCAAGACCGCTTTCGATATCGCTCTGACAGACGGAAAGCCCTTTTCTGACACACTCGTAGATCGCATGCTCATCCAGCTCGATCCCCTGGACGCGGGCGTCCTTGTCCCGCGCCACGAGTTGAAGCAGATCGCCCGTACCGCAACCGAGATCCAGAACACGGGATCCCGGTTCGATCATGTCGAAAATAACCTGATGATCCGGACGGATGCCGTTATCGATGATTTCCATTTCCATTCCTCGGACCGAGATACGTCTTCTCCAGAAAATGGTGGATCAGGGTCGTCTGCCCCTCCAGTTCCACCAGAAAGGCGTCGTGGCCATAGGTTGATTTCAGCTCGCAGTAGGTCGCATCGACCTGTTTGAGCTTCAACTGCCGGACGATCTCTTGGGACTGATACGGGGGATAGAGCCAGTCCGACTTGAAGGAGATGACCAGGAAGCGGGCGTCAACCGCCCTGCCGTTGATCAATTTCCCACCGGAAAGATCGAAATAGTCCATCGCCTTCGTAATGTAAAGATAGGAGTTTGCATCAAAGCGCTTGACAAAATTCGCACCCCGGTACCGGAGGTACCCCTCCACCTCGAAATCCGCGTCGAAATTGAAATTGAGGTGGCCTTTTTTCAGTTTCCGGGAAAACTTCTCCTCCATCGACTGGTCGCTCATGAAGGTGATGTGGCCGATCATCCGGGCCACCGAGAGCCCCTTCTCCGGCTGACCGGTTTCGTAATAATTTCCCTCCCGCCAGGCCGGATCGGCCATGATCGACTGTCGGCTCACCTCGTTGAAGGCGATCTGCTGCGGCGAATGCTTCAACGCCGTGGCGATCGGTATGGCGGACCGGACCCGCTCGGGATAGGAGGCCACCCACTGGAGGGCCTGCATCCCCCCCATCGAACCGCCTGCCACGCAGAGCAGCCGGTCAATCCCGAGAAAATCGATCAGGCGCCGTTGGGCGTGGACCATATCGGCAATCGTGACAAAGGGGAATTCCGTCCCGTAGGGTTTCCCGCTCTGCGGATTCACGGAGGTAGGACCCGTGCTTCCCTTGCATCCCCCGATCACGTTGGAACAGATCACGAAATATCGGTCCGTGTCGAAAGGCTTCCCCGGCCCGATCATCGCGTCCCACCAGCCGGGAACCTCTTCATCCCGGAGGAGTCCGGCCGCGTGGGCATCACCGGAAAGGGCATGCAGCACGAGGATCGCATTGGACTTTTCCCGATTCAGCGTTCCATAGGCTTCATAGGCGAGCGTCACCGGCCCCAGAGTCTCCCCGCTTTCGAGTGCGAGCGTGCCGGGCGGTTCGGCAAAGGTGTAATACTGCGTCTCAACGATCCCGATGGAGCGGCTACAGTCCTCCGGCGTCGTTTCCGAGGATTCCGTTTTCAATGCAAATGCCCCCGTCATGATTCCTTGAACAGCCAGGTCGAGAGGTAGCGTTCCCCCGTGTCGGGGAGAACAACCACGACCAGCTTTCCTTTGTTTTCCGATCTTTTTGCAACCTCCAGTCCCGCCCAAAGGGCAGCGCCGCCGGAGATGCCGGCCAGGATTCCCTCCTCGCGGGCGAGACGCCGGGCGGTGATCCCCGCATCTTCATTGGAGACCTTGATCACCTCGTCGATGATCCCCCGGTTGAGGACGCCGGGAACAAATCCCGCGCCGATCCCCTGGATCTTGTGTGGACCGGGCTGACCCCCTGAAAGAACGGGCGAACCTTCCGGTTCGACGGCTACGGCCTTGAAACCCGGTTTTCTTCCCTTCAGAACCTCCGCGACACCGGTCAGCGTACCGCCTGTCCCAACGCCGGCCACAATGAAATCCGCCTTCCCCTCCGTATCGGCCCAGATCTCCTCGGCCGTCGTCTTCCGGTGGATCTCCGGGTTCGCCGGATTGTTGAACTGCTGGGGCATCACCGCTCCAGGAGTTGTCGCAACCAGCTCCTCCGCCTTCCGGATGGCGCCTTTCATCCCCTCGGCCCCGGGCGTGAGGACCAGCTCCGCGCCGAAGATCGTCAGGAGCTGACGTCTCTCCATGCTCATCGTATCCGGCATGGTCAGAATCAGGCGATAACCCCGCGCCGCCGCCACAAAGGCGAGGGAGATCCCCGTGTTCCCGCTGGTCGGTTCGATGATCACCGATCCTTCCTTCAGCAGACCTTTCCCCTCGGCGTCGTCGATCATCGCAACGCCGATCCGGTCCTTCACACTGGAGAGGGGGTTGAAGGACTCCACCTTGACGACCACCTCGGCCTGACTTTCTGCGGCCATCCGCTTCAGCCGAACGAGCGGCGTATGACCGACCGTTTTCGTGATATCTTCATAGATTTTCATGATTCCATTCCTTTCTTCCAAAATCGGCGGGTTACGCCGCCGCCTTTTTCAGGGCCTGATCGATATCCTCCTTGATATCCTCCACATCCTCGATCCCCACGGAGAGCCTGATGAAATCCGGTGTCACACCCGTCACGGCCTGCTCCTCCTTCGTCAATTGCGAATGGGTCGTCGATGCCGGGTGGATGACGAGGCTCTTCGCATCGCCGATGTTCGCCAGATGCGAGAGGAGTTTCACCGATTCGATGAACCGCTTTCCCGCCTCAAGCCCCCCTTTGATCCCGAACCCGAGGAGCGCGCCGTAGTGGCCCTTCAGGTATTTCGTCGCCAGCGCGTGACTCGGATGGTCCGGAAGCCCGGGATAGTTCACCCAACTCACCTGCGGGTGGGCCTGGAGAAAACGCGCAACCGCAAGTGCGTTCTCGGAGTGTTTCCGCTGCCGGAGGCCGAGGGTCTCCAGCCCCTGGAGGAGCTGAAAGGCGTTGAAAGGACTCAAACAGGCGCCAATATCCCGGAGCCAGAGGGTCCTCGCCCGGATGATGAAGGCGATGTTCCCCAGATCAGGGAAATTGCCGAAGGTCTCCCAGAAATTGAGACCGTGGTAGCTCGCGTCCGGTTCGCTGAATTCCGGGAATTTGCCGTTTCCCCAGTTGAATTTTCCGCCGTCGACGATCACGCCGCCGATCGTGGTGCCGTGACCGCCGATGAATTTCGTCGCCGACGTCGTCAGGATGTCTGCGCCCAAGTCCAGCGGTTTCACCAGGCCGACGCCAACGGTGTTGTCAACCACAAAGGGGATCCCCGCCCCGTGGGCAATCCCGGCGATCGCCTCGAAATCGGGAACATCCACCTTGGGGTTTCCGATCGTTTCGGCATAGATGGCCCGCGTTCTCTCCGTAATCGCCGCCTTGAAGGCCTCGGGATTGGCCGAATCGACGAACTTCACGGTCCGTCCCAGTTTAGGAAATGTATGATGGAAAAGCTGATAGGTCCCGCCGTAGAGGTTGTTCGCGGTGACGATCTCATCGCCGAGGCGCGTGATCGCCAGGAGACCCATCGTGGTCGCCGCCTGCCCCGAAGAGACCCCCAGGGCGCCCGTTCCTCCTTCGAGAGCGGCGATCCGTTTTTCAAAGACGTCGGTCGTGGGATTCATCATCCGAGTATAGATGTTTCCGAACACCTTCAGGGCAAAGAGATTCGCCGCATGATTTGTATCCTTAAAAACATAGGAGGTGGTCTGATAGATGGGCACCGCCCGCGCCCCCGTCGCCGGATCGGGGCTCTCCTGACCGGCATGCAACACCAAGGTATCGATTTTCCTTCCTGACATAATGGTTTCTCCTTTTTCTGTGCGACTGTAAGTGCGTTTCGTTTTGTATGCAATAAAAAACCCGCTGGACCTTTCCCGGTCAGCGGGTTGCCTCATTCATGGATGTCGAACCGCCTTCACATGAACAGACCTCCCCGCCCGGTGTTATAACACATGCACATCAAAATATTCTTCAGATTATCGTCTTGCTTCATGCTTCACCTCCTCCTGGCGCTTCTGTCTTTCCACCATCGCTGCCAGCGTCGTGTTCCGGAGAGATCTCCTTCAGCAGGATGGGCCCTTCCCCGTAATAGAGAGCCGGCTCCAACATCAGTCTCACCCCGTATCTTCCCCTCGTTGACAGTTTCATCAAATATCCCCATCTCAATCTCTACAAATTCTACCGTTTTCGTGGGGATTATACTCATCATAATCCTCCTGTCAAGCAAAATTATTGCAAAATTATTGCTTTCAGCTTTGACGGGCCGTGTGGATCGCATCCGCAAAATTCTTTCTGAGGATGGTGATATCATGTCCCAATGTAATGACTTGAGCCTTTTTTTTCCACGACGCCACGGTTTCGGCAAAGTCCGGAGCGGTCGGATCAAGGTTTACCGATATATATTTCCCCCGCTTTTTGGCGGTTTCAAAAATTTTCTCTTCCAGGGCAAGAACCGACGGGTGATTCTTCTGCCCGGTAAGCCCCAACGCATTCGCCAGATCTCCTCTTCCACTGCCGATCATATCGATCCCGTCCACACCCAATGTCTTTTCGAGATTATCGGCCGCTTCTTTGCTTTCGATTTGGACACCCAACAGGATCTCCTCGTTCGACCATTTTGCATAATCCCCGCTGCTGATTGCCCCATATCGGGTAACCCTTGAAGCGGCGAATGTGCCTCGTTCCCCCACAGGGGCGAAGTGGACGGCGTCAACCACCGACCTGGCCATCTCCTGCGTGGATACGTCAGGCACAAAGAGGCCCATGGCACCCGCTTCCAGGACTTTCGCGATGAGGTGCGGATCGTAATCCACCCTGACCATAGGCGTGACGCCGCTCGCTTCCGCCGCCCTGATCATATCGGCGATGGTCGGCAAATCGACGGCGCTGTGGCAGATGTCGATACGAACAAAATCAAACCCGGCATATCCGGCCAACTCCACCATTATGGGTGAAGGGACAGCGATGTACAATCCGAATACGGTCTCTCCATTCCTGATCGCCTGTTTCACTGGATTCTTTTTCAGCTGCATAGTCAATACTCCTCTTTATCAAATGAAAATTCACTGCAAGGTTTCAATCACTCTACCGGTCTTTCGGCAACCTCATGCGACGCGGTTAAGGGGTTGACCGCCGTTGAGAACATGGACCAATTGCTGAGCAGTGACCAACGAACTCTTCTCCTGAGTCTCGCGGGTTCCACCCCCGGCATGAGGGGTGGCTACAACGTTCGGTAAACTGACCAACGGGTTATCCGTCGTCGGCGGCTCCTTCTTGAATACGTCGAGGCCGGCCCCAAAAAGACGGCCGGACTTCAGCGCGCCATAAAGCGCTTCCTCATCGACAATCTCACCACGCGATACGTTCACCAAGACAGCGGTTTCTTTCATGAGCCCAAGTTCACGGCGCCCGATCAAATGTCTTGTTTCCGGCGTCAAAGGCGCGTGGATGGTCAATAAATCGACTCGCGGCAGAAGCTCATCCAGAGACGAAACGCGCTCATGGGGGATATCCGGCCAACAGCCGTCTGGTGCGTACGGGTCATAGGCAAGGAGTTTCGTGTTGAAGGCGGCGTGATATTTGCGCGCGATCCGGGTGCCGATATTGCCCATTCCGATCACGCCGACGGTCTTTTCCCAAAGTTCGATACCGAGAGACTGTATTCTTTTCACAATCTCCCCGGAGCGGATACGGCGATCGAATTCCGCCACGCGCCTCGTCACGGCGAGGGCAAGGGCAAGTCCCATTTCGGCAACCGCCTCGCTGTTTACGCCGGGCGTGTTGCAGACGATGACGCCGTGCGCCTTGGCCGCGACCAGATCGATGACATTGACGCCGACGCCCTGTTTCGCAACGACTCTCAATTTCTTCGCCTTGGCAAAATCTTCCGCCGTAAGCGGTGTTATACGCACCATAAGGCCATCGGCGTCTTCGTGCCAGTTTTTAACCCGATGGTCGTCCCATCGCACCACATCCGCATGTTGGGTTACAAACTCAACACCGGACGAAACAAATTGATCGAGAATGTAGATTTTCATGATGATCCTTTTTCCTTTCGCGGTAGGTTACGGCTTCGCCGGAACGGCCCTCGCCCCGGCTCACTTACGAAAACAGTCCCAGACGCCTCCGTCTTGGTGACTGGTTTGTTCGGCTTCGGGTATGTGATGTAAGGTCTTGCCGACATGATTGCCTCCAGTGATAACGTCGTCTTTTACTATCTTAAGCCTCATGCCTGTCAAGTACTTTTCTTGACAACAGAAAAATTATTGCGAACAGAAACATTATGCGCTTCTTTCCTCCTTGACACGCAGAAACCCTTTCCATATACTCCGCGCGTTGAAAATCAATATCTTACCGGAACGATCCAACATTCCCGCCGACGAACATGGCGATCCATCTCTGCCGGCAGGGATTGCACCCATCAGCGGCGAACGGATGAAAAACGGTCGTGAATCCCGGGAAAGGAGCCCTCATGAAGGCAGCACTGCTGGTCGGACCCCAAAAGATTGAAATCCGGGATCTGCCCGTGCCTGTGCCCCACGAGGGCGAGGTGCTCGTCCGAGTCCGGGAGGCGGGAATCTGCGGGACCGATTTCGCCAAATACCGGGGGGATCTGGGGGGGAACTTCCCGGTCGTGGCCGGCCACGAGGCCGTGGGAGAGATTGCCGCCCTCGGCCCGGGGGTTGTGGGGATTCGTATCGGGGAGCGGGTGGCCGTCCAGCCCAATTTCGCCTGCGGGCAATGCGAAACCTGCCGGAGCGGCAGGGAGAACATCTGTCCTAGCCGGGTGAGGCTGGGACTGGATGTCGACGGCGTCTTCGCGGAATATGTGACCGCGCCCCGGAAATACGTCTGGACGCTGCCGGAGGGGCTCTCCGATTCGGCGGCGGCACTCACCGAACCCCTCGCCGTCGCCCTCCATGGGTTTCAGAAAATCGCCCCCGCGGCGGGAGACCGGGTGCTCGTCTACGGAACCGGGACCATCGGCCTCTTCTACGTCCGACTGGCCGTCCTTTCCGGCGCCCGGGTGACAGCGTTCAACACCTCCGAACCCCGCCTCGAGGTCGCCCGGAAATTGGGCGCAATACAGACCTTCCGCACCGGCGCAGAACTGGAAGCGGAGAAGGGCGATTTTACAATCGTCTACGAGACGAGCGGCGCAGCCGACGCACTGGCCCACATCATTCAATGGTCCGCCCCGGGGGCGAGGATCCTGTTGACCGGCCTGCCGGAAAAGGACTCCTCCATCCCGGCGGCGCTGATCGTCCGAAAGGAACTGCTCATCCAGGGCGCGATGACCTACCAAGACGAGTTCCGCACCGCCCTCGATCTGCTGCAGAAAGGGAAGATCCGTTCAGACCTCTTCATCACGAACATCTATCCGCTGGATAAACTTCCCGAGGCGCTCGCCGACTTCCGCTCCCCCCACCGGATTAAGGACCTCGTCCGGATATCCTGAGAGCATCCGTGGGAACTTCGCGTGCGGCATATTCCCCTTGACAGCATCCGCGCGCTGTATTATGGGTAGGGCTATCCCTGCGGGTCGCCCTTTAAAGGCGATGAGGGAAGACGGTGCAAGTCCGTCGCGGTCCCGCCGCTGTAACCGGGGACAAAGGCCGCTCGACGTCACTATCTTAGGAAGGATGGGAAGACGCGGCCGGAGGTTGATCCGGAAGCCAGAAGACCTGCCCGCAGGCTGTCCAGTTTGTTATGACCCCCGTGGAGAGGGATCGCGGATCGGAAACGGATTGAGGATGAAATACGGCATCCCCACGTCGCAAGGCGCGGGGATTTTTGTTTTTTATGGGCAAGGAGGCCCGGCGCTTCCTTACGGGCTGCTTCATGTCAAAAGGCAACCCGGCGGAAGGGAGGCAGAAAAGGTGGAGGGGGAGACCGAATGGCAGAGCGTCTGATCCTCATCCGTCACGGCGATC
>Ga0209638_1001698_pt1 | contig 13801 bp, 16 predicted proteins | sample BarGraNGADG00211_FD_184490 | JGI IMG/M metagenome (GOLD analysis project Ga0209638, IMG submission 184490) | Arctic peat soil microbial communities from Barrow, Alaska - Barrow Graham LP Ref core NGADG0002-211 (SPAdes) (version 2) | ecosystem: Environmental > Terrestrial > Soil > Wetlands > Peat... | reverse complement strand
AAGAGGTCTTCGACCTGACCCACCCTGGCGGTACCTTCCCACGAACTGAGGAATCCCTGTGGTGCGCCGTCGATCAGTGCCAGCCAGTACCGCCGCGGTGGCGACTTGCCCCGTTCCGCGGCCACGAACCGCCGACCGACATCCGGTTGCGGCTGCTGCCCCATCCGCTCCCGGCTCTCCGCCCAGTTCAGGGCTTTTAGCGCTCCGTACGCGGTCCAGCCGCTGGCGTCGCCGACTTCACGAATGTCGAAGGTCCGAGCATGGCCGACGAGGTCGCCTTCGAGGATCGAAACGAGCCCCTCGCCGGCGACATACCCGTCCAGTTGCAGTCGTGCTTCGAACTCAGGAGGCGTCGACGGGTCGACATCGAAGCGTAGGTGGTGGCAGTGTGCGTATTCCCGGCGCGCCCGATCGAGCAGCGCGTCGATCTCACCGGGTGTGGCCGCGCGAATCCGGTCGACATGGTTGGCATCCCAGACATCCGGGACGTTCACGTTGCGAACGAACCGGGCTCCTGCCGCCTCGAATGTCTCGTTACCAAGGGCGAGGTTGTCCTGGTTGACCGCCACCGCGCCCGCAACGAGCAGGTTCACGCGACGGCTACCCGTCCTTCGCCTGTTGCTTTTCGAGCACCTTCGCGAGGGCACGGCCTTTGTCCGGCGTCGGATCCTTTATTTCGCCGTAGATCTCGCGGCCCTCATGATCAGCCGGCAGGTACTCCGTGATTGGCAGCCCGTCCTCGTTCACAAAGAGGAGGCAGTGGCAGTACTTGTAGATCTGCATCTCGTCGCACGCGCAGATCCAGGTGCGGCGCTTCGCTTCTTCCTCACGTGGCAGGTAGAGGCCCTCCGGCCACTTACCGTTCTCGTCTTTCACCGGATAGAAGTTGCAGGGGCAGATCGGCCGGCCGTAGTTGTCGATGTTGTGGGCCAGGCCGAGGACGACGCCTTCCGTGATGAAACGATCGGGATGCAGGTGAGTGCCGGACTTCTCCGCGAACTTCTCGGCGTAGTTCCACATCTTCTTGATCGATTCGGGCTTGGGGTCTTCCATGGCGCGGCTCCGGCTCTATGTGGAACCAGCGTATGACCTGGCGGCCGGACTGTCGCGCGTCAGGCTGCCTTCGCCGCGTCGGCGAGCGAGTAGCCCGCACCCCAGCGGTTGAGGATGTAGCGGGGCGTGCCAGGGTCGTCTTCGAGCTTCTGTCGCAGGTAGCGAACGTAGAGCCGCAGGTAATGGGACTCCGCAACGTACTCGTTTCCCCAGACTCTCGCGATCAGCGCCTTCGCCGGGATCACGCGTCCGCAGTTCTCGGCCAGGGTGGCGAGCAGTCGGAACTCGGTGGGCGAAAGGGCCACCTGGTTCCCGCGCTTTCGAACGAGCTGCCGCTCCATGTCGATCTCCAGGTCGCCGACGCGGATCGGCGGCACCGACCGTTCCTCTTTGCTCGAAGCGCCGCATGCCATGCGCCGGAACAGGGCCCGGAGTCGGAGATCGACCTCCTGGGTCTGGCACCGGGGGGTAGCATATTCGTCGGCCCCGGCATCGAAGCAGCGCAGCATCTCTGACGAGGTCCCGGCACAACCCACCACCAGCACCGGCACGTTCGTGAGCCCGCGGATCCGCCTGACGAGGTCCGGCGCGTTGGCCACCTCGTGGACGAGGTCGACGATGATGGCGCCCGGCGGGCGGCGAGCAATGGCCTTCGCAAGGAGCGGAAGTTCGCCGCAGACTGCGACCCGGTATCCGAACTCCTCGAGTGGTCGGATGCGCGGCTGCGCCCGGTCGGACCCGCTGGAGACGATCAGCAGGTCGAGCCCAACCAGTGGAGGAATGCCTTCACCCGGAGTCCTGGACATGCCGTCCTCCCTCGAATTAGGACGAAACCCCACTGCGTCCGCCCCATTCCCCGCACGAAATACCAGACGTAATGCGTACGGGTGGAAGCTTCGTCCTGCTCCTCGTGGTCGGCGTTCTCTGTGCAATGGCCGCGCTCGTTGCGCAAGAAACGGCCACTGCGGGAGCGTCATCCGCGAGTGCTCTACCGCAAGCATCGGCAACAAAGCCGCCGGTCTTCTCCCCTCAAGAAGCACTGAACGCGCCTGTTACCGAACAGTCACCGGCCCTGCCGGCGGCGATGCCTGCTGGATTGATCGCGAGGATGAACGATGCAAGGGGTGCGGCGGGCCTACCGCCGCTCGCGCGGGACGTACGCCTGGACGCGGTCGCCGCGGCACGGGCGGAAGATCTCCTGGCCGGCGGCTATTTCGCCCACTTCGGCCCATCCGGACAGAGCGCGTTCACTGAGCTTGGTGCGCGGGGCATCACCTACGGCCTGGCCGGGGAGAACCTTGCGCGGAATAACTATGCGGCGGGTTCGGAAAGCCTGGAGGTCGCGTTCGACGGCCTTATGGCCAGCCCGACCCATCGCGCGAACATCCTGGAGGAGCGTTTCGCATCGGTCGGCGCCGCTGTCGTCCGCGGTGACGATGGAATGTGGATCTACGTGACCGTGTTCGTAGACTGACTAGCGACCGTTCCGATGCCCCGCGGTCGCGCGGAGACTCATGGACATCGCCAGGATCTGATCCCGGCTCAGGTTCATTCCGTGCTGGTCTCGGGAGTGCTGCTGGAATTCGGCGACGAGGTCGTCGTCCGTCTCCCCTTCGATGATCGTGCCGCACGGCGGACAGGTGACGTGTTTCATCACGGTATATCCCTTCTTTCCCTCCCGGTGGCAGAAACGCCCCCGTCCTGGGAAGCATGAGGTCATTTGGCGGTGAGGACAGGGTCCAGACGTACCTCAGTTTATGGGCCAAATGGCTATAGGACGTATCCCTAACGGTTATGGACACGTATACGACCCTCGCCGCTGGCCTCTCACTCGGGAGGTGCTCCGGTGACGAAACACTGCCTGTCGTGGAATCCGCCGAACCCGGGCGCTGCGGGACAATTCGGCCGTCTCCGGGGCGTGACCGGGTTGAGAACGTTCTCACTCGGCGATTGGGTCAATGATGAGTTTGCGGTATAGAGCGACCCGCGTCGAATGTTCCCTCCTGTAGACTTCTCCGAAGAAACAGTCCGTCACGGGGGAACTTATGAAGCTCGGCCTCCATCTCTCGAATTTCACCTGGGGGGTCGACACCCCGGGTCTCGCGGCCAAACTCGCTGAGATCGCGCGGGTGGCCGAAGACGCCGGCTTTGCCCGGATCTCGGTCATGGACCACTTCTTCCAGATCCCGAACGTGGGGCCGGCCGAGCACGAGATGCTCGAGGCCTATACGACCCTTGGCTACCTCGCCAACGTGACGAAGCGTGTCCAGCTCGGAACACTCGTGACAGGTGTGACGTACCGAAATCCCGCCATCTTGGCCAAGCAGGTGACGGCCCTCGACGTGCTGTCCGGCGGCCGAGCGTGGCTCGGAATCGGCGCCGCCTGGTATGAACGCGAACACACGGGCCTCGGTGTCACATTCCCACCGCTCAAGGAACGGTTCCTGCGCCTTGAGGAGGCTTTGAAGATCTGCCTACAGATGTGGAGCGGCGAGGCGAGTCCCTTCGACGGCAGGTATTACCAGCCGAAGGAGACATTGAACTCCCCGCAGTCCATTCAGCGTCCCCACCCGCCGATCCTCATCGGGGGCAGCGGCGAGAAGAAGACGCTTCGCCTGGTCGCAAAGTACGCGGACATGTGTAACGTCTCGTCCGACTCGCCCGAAGGGGTGAAGCATCGCTTCGAAGTTCTTCGTGGCCACTGCGAAGCGGTGGGACGCGACTACAACGCGATCGAACGCACGATCGTCGGGCGCTTCGATGTCGGCAGGCAGGGCGAGAAGGCGGATCAGCTCGTCGATACCATCGGGCGCTTCGCCGAGGTCGGTGTGCAGGGCTTTATGGGCTACCTCTACGGGTGCGAATCCCAGGCTACCTTCGACGTCATGCACGCGAAGGTCTTTCCGCAGATAGCCAATTTCTAGCCGTTCTGTCTGACGGGCCCGCCGTGAGAGCGGGATATCACGGGCGCGCAGGCGGCGGAGGAGAGTCCCAACCGGCACATGTGCGTAACCTTGTGCAGCGCTGCTTTACGCAGAGGGCTGCGCCTGCCGGGTGTTTTTCAGTATTTGCCGCAAAAATCATGCGAGGGGCCGCAGGAATGCGGTCCAGGGCCTATGCAGCCAACGAGCGATCCGCGATCCTCGACGCATGGCTACCTCGCCGACTGTCGAAGGAAACGACCACCAACAGAGCCGCAGCAGCGGAATGTTCGACTGGGGCCTCTTTGGATGGTTCGCCCTGTTGATCTCGTTCGGGGTGATTCTGCTCATCCTGGCGCTTGCCGTCGGTCACTGAGCTGCCGCTGAGGTAACCGCGCCGGTTCCCCGGACGCAGGACAAGCGCTCCAGGGAGGTCCGGTGGCTACCGTGACATGGCTGTTTCTTTCCGCCGTTCGGCGGGTTGGGTGGCCGAAGACTGCGTGCGCTTAAGAAGAGCGGGAATCGCGAGCCAGGTTGCCGCCACAGCCAGGATCCTTGCGATGCGCGACCTCAGTAGCCGCGATGCTCCCGCTCCAGTTCCTTTGCGTCTGGGGAGACGTGCTCGGGGCCGGCAGGCTCCGTTGGCGCCGGTTCGGCCGTCGCGGCGTTTTCAGTGGGGCCTGATTCCGGGCCGACCGCACGCACGTCAGACTGACGGGGATAGAGGACGGCGGCACTGGTGCGACCCCATCGACGGAAGCGAGTGAGGAAACTCATTGGGTTGGCCCTTTCTGGTGACGCCGGTAAGTCTGCTCGGCAGAGAACGCCTGGCAAGATGGGTGTCTCTCTGGTTCGCGAATACTTCTGCCTCGTCCGGAACTGATCAGGGCGATTGCTGCTCCCGGCCGGAACGAAGGTAGAGCACTTCAACGGTGCGGCGACGCCAGACTATTCCCGCGGCGAGGTCGCCGAGGATGCCTCGTCGGCCGCGCACGAAATGCGCTTCCGCGACACTCCACCCGTCTGCCTTCATCTCCCTAGCATGCAGCCGAAAGGCTTTCGTGTCTGCGTAATGGCTGTGGGTCTCGATTCGGTCTGTCATCACCTTTTCTCCGGGTTCGGCCTCGGGGACAGCGGAGTGAATCTGCAGTACAGCGGGCCCGCCAATAGGCTCCCCGTCCGAGGCGCTACGAGTGATTCTCTTACGATGGCCCCCCGGTGTCTGCCCGAAATTAGCCGACGCCTTGAGCCATGCCGCAAGCAGTCGCCGCGCGCAAGTGCTACGGGCCCGCTTGAACTTGACCGTCCGCGCCCTGGCGAGTTGAGATCCCCGCCGTGCGCCGGACTTCCTGTCCATGATCAGAAGCGTACCCGGGCTCGCTCGGGACTTGTGGGCGGACAGGAAGTTCCCGTTGCCAATGGGGCCAACGCAAGCGGACGAGTGCTGCAGAGGCGAAGGGGCCGATAAGGAGGGGATGGCTCGCGACGTGCAGTTCGTGGCAGGCAACTCCATTCCTGCCCGTGTGCTGGTGGTAGACTCCGGGCCACGACCCGGATCGTGAGGTCCTGGCTCGTCAACGACCAGGAGGGTTCGTCGTGGAGATCCCGAAAGAAACGTTGCTGGACATCCATCGCCGAATGGTGCGAATCCGCGTTTTCGAGGAGGAAGCCGGCAAGTTAATGGAGTCCGGGAAGGTGCCCGGAGCACTCCATCTCTACGTTGGCCAGGAGGCGGTGGCCGCCGGGGTGATGGCCCATCTCCGGGACGAGGATCAAATCACGAGCACGCACCGGGGGCACGGCCATCTCGTCGCAAAAGGCGGCGACCTGAAGAAGATGTACGCCGAGCTCTTCGGACGGGCGACGGGCTATTGCAATGGCAAAGGCGGGAGCATGCACATCTCCGACCTCGACCTTGGCATGCTCGGCGCCAACGGGATCGTCGGTGCCGGACTGGTCATCGCCATTGGCGCAGCGTTTTCGAACCGCTACCGCAAGACAGACAACGTCACCTGCTGCTTCTTTGGCGACGGCGCAAGCAACGAGGGGACGTTCCACGAGGCCGCGAACATGGCTGCCCTCTATAAGCTCCCTGTCGTGTTCGTCTGTGAGAACAACGGCTTCGGCGAATACACCCGCCAGGACCGGCACCAGGCGGTCCACGACGTTGCCGATCGAGCGGCCGGCTACGGAATGCCAGGCGTGATCACCGACGGGATGGACGCCATCGCCGTGTTCGAGTCGGCCGGTGAGGCGATCGCCCGGGCCCGGCGAGGCGAGGGGCCGACCCTGCTCGAATGCAAGACCTATCGCTATTTCGACCACGTGGGCGTGCGCGGCATGGGCGTTTCCTACCGCGACGATAGCGAGGTGATCGAATGGCGCCAGCGAGACCCAATCCCGTTGATGGAACGTAAGCTCAGCGAATTGGGCATCCTTACTGCGGAACAGGCTGCCGGTGTCCGTGAAGGAACGCTTCTCGAGGTCCGCGAAGCGATCGCGTTCGCGGAGGCGAGTCCCTTCCCGTCGGCCGACCAGTTGCTCGAAGACGTCTATACCATCACTGCCGCAGGGGGCAAGCGATGACCGCGACCGAGGCACCCCCGACCCGCCAGCTTAGCTACGTCGGTGCGGTAGGCGAGGCGTTCGCGCAGCTGATGCGTGAGGATCCCAACGTCTTCATCGTGGGGGAGGATGTCTCCCTCTACGGAAGCGTCTTCGGCGTGACCCGCGGATTGCTCGCCGAGTTTGGCGCGGAACGGGTTGTCGATACGCCGATCTCCGAGTCAGGGATCATGGGTCTCGGACTCGGCGCAGCGGCGACCGGACTGCGACCGGTGGTCGACATCATGTTCATGGACTTCGTCGGGGTCTGCATGGACGAAATCGTGAACCAGGTCGCCAAGATGAAGTACATGTTCGGCGGCAAGGTGAAGCTCCCGCTGACCATCCATACCATGGCCGGTGCCGGGACCAGCATGGCGGCCCAGCACAGCCAGAGCCTCGAAGCCTGGTTCTGCCATGTGCCCGGCTTGAAGGTGGTCATGCCGTCGGGACCGTACGAGGCCAAGGGCCTGATGGTCGCTGCTGTGCATGACGACAACCCCGTGATGGTGATCAACACGAAGACGCTGCTCGGCGCGCGAGCGCACGTTCCCGAAGAACTCTACGAGATCGCGCTCGGCAAGGCCCACGTCGTGCGGCAAGGGACCAACTTCACGATCGTTGCAATCGGGCGCATGGTGACCGAGAGCCTGAAGGCCGCGGAAATGCTCGCCGAGGATGGCCTTGATGTTGAGGTGATCGATCCCCGAACGCTGCAACCGTTCGACACGGAGACGGTCGTGCAATCAGTACGAAAGACCCACCGGGCCCTGATCGCGCACGAAGCGGTGCGCTTCGGTGGGATCGGCGCCGAGTTCGCCGCGCAGATACAGGAAGAAGCCTTCGACTACCTCGACGCGCCTGTTGGTCGTGTGGGTGCCCCCTTCTCGCCGGTTCCGTTCAGCCCTCCTCTCGAGAAGGAATATGTTCCCAACGCGGCACGGATCGCGGCTGAGGTGCGACGGATCCTCGGCAAGCTGGCCTGAGGTGAGTGACGTGATCTGCCCCCGTGGTCCGGGACTGAGCTTTCCCGCGTGCGAGCGGTGCTGTGCCGACTGAGGTTCTGCTGCTGAAGGCCGGGATGACGATGCGCGAAGGTGCCGTAGCGGAGTGGCACGTCCCGGATGGCGGTGAAGTGCACACCGGGCAACCGCTCTACCGGATGGAGACAGAGAAGATCAGCATCGAGGTCGAAGCCGAGGCTTCCGGCGTGGTGTGCCACGCCGTTGAAGCGGGGGCGACCGTGGCGCCCGGCGCATTGATCGCATACATCCTCGCGGACGGCGAACCGCTGCCGCCTGGCGTCCGGTCGCTGCCGAACGCTGCCGCCGTGCCAGGTAAGGGGGCGGACGCCCGCCCCCCAACGACGGGAGCGCAAGAGATTGCCGCATCTCCGCTGGCACGACGCCTTGCGAAGGAAGCCGGCGTGCCGCTCGCATCGATTCGTGGGACTGGACCGGGAGGTCGCATTATTGAGGATGATGTTCGCGCGGCCACCGGCGCTGGTCCCGCAGATCCGTGGCGGGAGATCGCAGCGTCCCCTCTTGCGCGCCAGCTGGCCGCCCGCGCTGGGCTAGACCTCACATCGGTCCAGGGAACAGGCCCGGGTGGCCGCATCACCAGGGAAGACGTGGAGGCGGCAACCTCGGTACAGCCGCCCCAGGCCCCTCCCGCAGCGCTGGCCCCGGCCGCGAACCACCATCCCGGCGACCGAATTCCGCTGCGAGGGATGCGGAAGGTCATCGCGGAGCGGATGCACGCGAGCCTCCAGGACATGGCGCAGCTCACGATGGGCATGACCGTGGTGATGGATGAGGCGGTCAAACTGCGCAGCCAGCTGGCCGATGAGTGGGGCCCGCAGGGAATCCGCCCCTCCTACACCGACCTCGTCATCAAAGCGGTGGCGAAAGCGCTGACCCAATACCCCCGGCTCAACGCCACAGTTGGCGATGACGCGATTGAACTCGTCGGGAAGATCGACCTTGGGATGGCCGTGGCGTTGGTGGATGGGCTGGTCGTACCGGTTATCCGCGGTGCCGACAGGCTGGGGCTTCGGGAGATCGCCAGGGAATCGAATCGACTCGCCAACGCGGCCCGGGAGGGGAGACTCGGCATCGACGAGATGGCCGGCTCAACGTTCTCAATCACGGCGCTCGGCATGAACGGAGTCGACTTCTTCACCCCGATCGTGAATCCACCGAACGTGGCAATCCTCGGGGTGGGGAGAATTCACGATGGCGTTGCATGGGATGGAGATCGTCCTCTGAAGCGCCAGGAGATGACGCTTAGCCTGACGATCGACCACCGGGCGATCGACGGCGTCCCGGGTGCTGACTTCCTGGGCGCCGTGCGCGACCTCCTGGAAGCGCCCTACCGGCTTCTCATCTGATGGCGGACTTCGACGTGATCGTTATCGGTGGCGGACCGGCGGGTTTCGCTGCCGCCTTGAGGGCGGCCGAGGGAGGCGCCCAGGTGGCACTCGTCGAGGCTGAGAGGCCTGGGGGCGCCTGCGTCCACTACGCCTGCATCCCCACGAACATCCTCCTCGACAGTGCGGTCGAATACTTGAAGGCACGCTCCCTCGCGGTCTTTGGCGTGTTCGAGATGGGAGAGGCATTCAACTTCGGCCGGGCCGTGGCGCGGAAGGATGCCCTGGTCCGTCAGCTCTCCGAAGGGGTCGCCATCGCCCTGCGAACGAGCGGAGTGAGAACCATCGCGGGGAAGGCGGCATTCGTCTCCCCGGCATCCGTTGAACTGGTTTCGAGCGAGGGCCGCGACCAGTTGTCGGCCGAAGCGTTTGTGATTGCCACGGGTAGCCGGTGGGACCCGCCCGAGGTCCCCGGTTTGGCGGCGGACCGAATACTGACGGCCGATGCCGTTCAGGGAATGGTGGTTGCCCCGGAGTCGGCCGTTGTGCTGGGGGGTGGGCCGGGAGGAACCGCGTTTGCCGTCGAGTACGCAGCCCTCCTCGCGATAGCCGGTTCGGATGTGGCCTTTGTGGCTCCCGGCGAACGCCTCGTGGCGGGTCTGGACGCGGACTTCGATGCCGCCGTAGAAGCTGTGCTCACGGACCTGGGGGTGAAAGTCTTCTACGGTGCCGGATGCGTCGGAAGCGGGCCGACTCGCCTCACCGTCTCGCACCGGAGCGGATCGGTGGAAGTCCCTGCCGAAGTTGTTATCGCGCCCGATGTCCGACGTCCGTATTTCGAAGCACTGAACCTGGCCCTCGCCGGGGTGGATGCGGCAGGCCACATCAAGGTGCGCCGAGATTGCCGGACGAACCTCCCCCACATCTTCGCGGCGGGCGATGTGACGGGCGGGCCGATGTTGGCGAGTGCCGCAGCAATGATGGGCGAAGTTGCCGGCGCCAACGCCGTTGGCGGCGAAGTGGTCACACGGCTTGGCGCTCTGCCGCACATCTTGCACACCCTGCCTGGGGTCGCCTGGGTCGGCAAGAACGAAGGTGACGCGCGGGCTGAAGGATACGACGTGGTCAGCGGCATTTCCGATTTGGCGTTCAACCCACGCGCGACCGCTCTTGGCTCAGGTGGGGGAATCGTGAAGGTCGTAGCGGATCGACGACTCGGCGAGATCCTCGGCGTGCACGTCATTGGGCCGGAGGCATCCGAAATCGTCGGCATCGCCGCGGCCGCGATCCAGGCCGAGCTCATGCTCACCGACCTGTCCTCGATGGCGTTCGTCCACCCAAGTGTGGCTGAAGGGTTGGTAGAGGCGGCCCGACGGGCGCTCCGCTGAGAGGGCGGCCAGCTACCCCCGGCGCTGCGAGATCTTCGGCGGCAACCGCCAAGGTTGTCCAGGCTTCACCCAGGCCCGCCCCCTTGCCCCCCTTCCTCCGTTCGTAGCCGCGGTTGCCATTGGCACCTGGCTGAATCGTGTGAACCTTCGACGTTAACCGCGTCCCGGGCACGATAGGACGGGAACGGGGGCGGTATCAACCGGTGTGTCACAGCCCCTTAGGATCTCGCGGCACGATCTCCGACGCTAGGTGAATGGCCAAACCACTCACCCACGAACAACTGACCGCTCAGTCCCACGCCCGGACTCTCTACGTTCTTCTAAAGTACATGCAGCGAGGTAACCCGTTCGCCCTCACCCAAGACCCGGGACGCGGAGAGAGATGGACGGACAGCAACAAGCGGACCATCACGATCGAGATCGACGGCCCCGTCTACGACGACCTCTACGTCGAGATGGCTCGCTGGCGGAAGTGGTGACGCCCGGATTCGTTCGGCACGCAGCTGCTCCGGATGTGAGACTCTATCGATCCGAGCCAGCGGACGTCTGGGCGGATCTTGGGGGAACCGATGAGCACACGCTCTCTGTATTTCATCATCAGCGGCCTCAGCGTCATCGTTGTCGCGCTCGCAATCACTCTCACGGTCGTCCTCTTGAGCGGGCACGAGGGCGGCGACAGCCATGAACGGGGCAGTGAGGTTTCACCCATGCACCGCGGAAGCGGAATGGGCTCAGTGATCCCGGGGATGGGTGGGAGCAACGGCGGAAACATCCTGCCCGGTGCCAACGGCGCTCAAGAGCTGCAGCAACTGATGCAGCTCTTCTTCCAGTTCCTCCAAAGGCAGGGGATCGCATCCCCGGGCCAGGGCATTGGTGGAGGGCCGGGTGGAGGGATCGCGCCCACAGTCGTCCCACAGCCGCAGCCGGCACCAGTCCGGCCGGGTACAGCACCGACAGCCCCCACGCCCTAGCTTGCCGGCCAGGACAAGGGCTTGCGTGAGCACGCCACATGACACCGATCCGGCCATAGCGTCGGCGTCAGATCCCAGCCTTTGGGAGCCTATGGTCCAGACGATCGTGGCTCAGGGCGGCGGTCAGATGCTGTCGCGTGAGTGTTCCAATCGGCGAAAGTGTTCGTGGCCTACGGCATAGCACTCGCAAGCTGCCCTCTCCAGCCCGAGGCGATCCACGATCGTCATCTCCCCCCGGTCGTAGCTGATCAGTCCCGCCTCCTGAAGCGCGGCTGCCGACAACTCGACGGCCGGCCGACTCACTCCCAGCATTTGGACGAGGAACTCCTCTGGTATAGGAAACGCCCCCTCACCTGTCTGGTCGTGCATCATCAACAGCCAGCGGGCGCAACGCTCATCCACGTGATGGGCGCGATTGCACGCCGCTGACTGAGCCACGAGCGCAAGCATCATCCCGCTGTATCGCTTGATGATCGCCGCGAAACCCGGGCTGCGGTTGATTGCCGCGAGAAAGTCTTTGCTCCTCATGCGGAGTGAGCTGCCTGGTACTTGGGAGATGAATGCCAAGTTCGAGACGTCCATCGCGAGAGCGATCGGGACGCCGCTGGTACCTTCGCGGCCGATTGTCGCGAACTCGATCATCATGCCGCTCTCGAAAACGGTGAGCACCGAGATGACGCCGCTGGTCGGAAAGTACACCCAGTCGGGCGGGTCTCCTGCCTCCTGTAGCGTCTCGCGCATACGAAGGGGGTAGGTTTCGAGGAGTTCGCGAAACTCCTCGTACTCGTCCGAGGGGACGGCCGCGAGAAGAAGGTTCGCCGGTCGCGTTTCTTCGTCGCCCCCCGACGATGGTGGCAGCTGCGAAGACATTACTCACCAGCTTCAGCTACCGGCTCAAAACGACCTAGTGCCCGGTATCTTGCGAAATCTATCAGAGCCACGCTGGCACGTCTGCTAGTTACAGACGGACGACGGAGGACGAGCGCCAGCGCCGGGCTACTAGTAACTGCGCAGTGCCCGGAGGCGGTCGAACTGAGTACGGATTACCCCATAGCACTCGCAAGCCGCCTTCTCCAGGCCGATGCGATCGGTGATCGTCATCTCCCCGCGGTGATAGTTGATCAGACCAGCCCTATGTAGGGCGGCAGCGGATAACGCCACGCTCGGCCGGCTTACACCAAGCATCTGCGCAAGAAACTCCTGGGTGATCGGAAACTCGTTGCCGCCGGACTGGTCGTGGGTCATCAGGAGCCAGCGAGCGCAACGCTCATCCACGTGATGGGCGCGATTGCACGCCGCCGACTGGGCGAGGAAGGCATACATCACGCCGCTGTAGCAGTTGACGGCCTGGGCCAGTCCCGGGCCGGAGGCGATCGCGTTGAGAAAATCGCAGGTCTTCATCCGCAAAGCCTGCCCCGGCACCTGGGAGATAAGCGCAATGTTCGAGTTAGCCAAGCCAAGCGTTATTGGGACGCCGGTCGTCCCTTCTCGTCCGACCGTGGCGAACTCGATCATCATGCCGTTCTCGAGAACCGTGAGGATCGAGATGATCCCGCTGAGCGGGAAGTACACGAAGTCGGTCGGGTCGCCCGCCTCCTGCAGCGTCTCGCGCATCCTCAAAGGGACCACCTCAAGCAGCCGACTCAAGAGTCGGTACTCATCGGGTGGCACGGCGGCGAGCAACAAGCTTTCGGATTGCCGTTGCAGAGGCATTGGCTTACTGGTCTTCCTGCGCTGAAGCACAGCCCGGCTCCGGCGTCCTGACAGAGAATACTAGTTCACAAGGAGCATTTCTGCTGCGTGATTGCCCGCATAAGCAGACCGTAAGCAGGCCGGCGGGACACGATGTTGCCGTAGTGCCGGCGATAGGGGCGTTGCACTCACGCTGGCGAGCCGGGCACCATGCCGGAAGCACACGCTGGGCCCCGTACAATATCACCAGGAGAGCAGCCATGACCGTGCCGGCGAAACTCGAACGCAGCCTGTCCGCATACATGCCAGGCGCTGGTCGCGAGGATCAGCCCGAAAACATCCACACCGACAAGGTCGCGAAGTCGTTGGGGTATCGCGGCGCTCTTGTTTATGGGACAACGGTTTACGGCTGGTCGGTGCCGCTGATCGTCGAGGCGCTTGGCGACGACTGGATGAGTGACGGGTGGGCCGACCTGGCCATTCGCCGTCCGATTTATACCGGGGATCGACTCCACATCACTTTGGAGCCAGGCCCTGGAGGGGCTTTCGTCCTGGCGGCCTGCGGCGACGACGGCGGCGCGAAGGTCTCCGGCGTCGTTGGGAAGGGCACCGGCGCATGGACTGCCGATCACGTCCGCTCGAAGCGGACCGAGGTCGAATCGCTCCCGAATCCAAGGCCGCTTATCACCCTGGAAGCCGCGCCAGTCGGCGAAGATCTCCCCTGCCTCCGAGCCGAGCCACACGACCGACTTACCAACCTTTTCCAGGAGGCCACCGAGTACGAGCGCGGTGCTCTTTTGGCTC
>Ga0209638_1001697_pt1 | contig 13810 bp, 11 predicted proteins | sample BarGraNGADG00211_FD_184490 | JGI IMG/M metagenome (GOLD analysis project Ga0209638, IMG submission 184490) | Arctic peat soil microbial communities from Barrow, Alaska - Barrow Graham LP Ref core NGADG0002-211 (SPAdes) (version 2) | ecosystem: Environmental > Terrestrial > Soil > Wetlands > Peat... | reverse complement strand
CAACCAGTTCCACATCGCGGCCATCGCCGAGCACTTCCGCAAGACCGGCGCGCGCGTGAAGGCGCGCCCGGAAGACCTGCCGCTCGATACGCGCCTGGCCAACTACATCATTGAAGGCACGAAAGACGGGCTGGTGGCGGACCTCGACCGCAAGCTTGCCGAGGGCGCGGCGCCGCTCGACGTCGTCAACGGACCGCTGATGGCCGGGATGGCGGAGGTCGGGCGGTTGTTCAACAACAACGAGCTGATCGTGGCGGAAGTGCTGCAATCGGCCGAGGCCATGAAGGCGGCGGTGAACCACCTCGAACGGTTCATGGAGAAATCGGAATCGGCCACGCGCGGCAAGGTGATTCTGGCCACGGTGAAGGGAGACGTTCACGATATCGGCAAGAACCTGGTCGAGATCATCCTCTCCAACAACGGCTACCGCGTGATCAACCTGGGGATCAAGGTCCCATCCGACATGCTCATCCAGGGATACCTGGAGCACAAGCCGGACGCCATCGGCCTTTCCGGCTTACTGGTGAAGAGCGCCCAGCAAATGGTGACGGCGGCGGGCGACCTGAAGGCCGCGGGCATTGCCGTTCCGCTGCTGGTGGGCGGCGCGGCGCTCTCCCGGAAGTTCACCAGCACCCGAATCGCGCCCGCCTACGGCCAAGCCGTTTGCTACGCCAAAGACGCCATGACCGGCCTGGCGCTGATGAACCTTCTGATGGACCCGGCCGAACGCGAGGCCACTCTGGCGGCCCACACCTTCGCCGAGCCTGCGCCGGCCCCCGCCCCGGCAGCGCAACCCGCGGAGCCCATTGGAACCCAGCGCAGCGCGAAGGTGCGCACCGATATTCCTATCCCCCCGGCGCCGTATCTCGAGCGCAAGATCCGCGACGTGCCGCACCTGGCGGAGGTGTGGAGCTACATCAATCCCTTCATGCTGTACGGCAGGCACTTGGGTTACAAGGGCAACTTCGAGAAGGAACTCGCCGGGCACGAACCGAAAGCCCTGGAGTTGTTCCACAACCTGGAAGCCGTCAAGCAGGAAGCTGCGCGGTTCATGCAAGTGAGAGTGGTCTGGCGGTTCTTCGAAGCCGAACGCGACGGCAACGCGATCCGCCTGTTCGCGCCCGGCGGCGAGACGCCCATCCACGCGTTCCATTTCGGACGGCAGCGCCGGGAAAACGGGCTGTGCCTGAGCGATTTCATTCTCGAAGCGGAGGACGGCCGCCGCGACCACCTGGCGCTGTTCGTAGCGACGGCGGGAGCACGCGTCCGCGAGAAATCCGAGGAGTGGAAGCAGGCCGGCGAGTTCTTCAAAGCCCACGCCATTCAGGCGCTGGCCATCGAGACGGCGGAGGGCGCCGCCGAATGGCTGCACCGCCGCATCCGCGAGGATTGGGGCTTCCCCGACCCGCCCACCATCGCCATGCACGACCGCTTCACCTCGAAGTATCGCGGCAAGCGCTACAGCTTCGGCTATCCCGCATGTCCCAATCTGGACGATCAGCAGGGCTTATTCGCGCTGCTCCGCCCCGAGGATATCGGCGTGCATCTCACCGAGGGCATGATGATGGAGCCCGAGGCCAGCGTCAGCGCGCTGGTGTTCCATCACCCGGACTGCGCGTATTTCACGGCGGAGGAATGAGGGACGCCCGCCAGCGTCCTCCCGAGGCTCGCACAATACGGTGACGAGACCGCTCCCTGACGGTCGCGGCTCCGAATGATGCGCGCTGCTACACACCGAGCCGCAGACGGGGCAGGCGATTTCCAGCTTACGAGTCCGCACGCTATTGGGCCGGCGTGGCGGGCGGGAAGTACTCCGGATCGAGCGTTACCGAAGCCTTCTTCACCAGGTCCGCGATGGCCTTCTGCAGCAGCGGCGGACCTGACTGGCGCTCCAGATCGGGACGCGCCGCTTCAAAAGTCCTGGCGTCTCTGGATGCCACCTTGATGAGGTGATAGCCAAACGGAGTCTTCACGGGCTGGCTCAACTCGCCCGGCTTCAGAGCGAAAGCAGCCTCCTCAAAAGCGGGAACCGTCTGTCCGTGAGTGAGAGTCCCGAGATCGCCGCCATTGGCGCCGCTGCCGGCGTCGTCGGATTCCTGCTTGGCGACCTTGGCGAAGTCCTCGCCGCCCTCAATCCTCTGGCGCAGCGCCTGGACCTTGGCCAGCGCTTCGGCCTCGGTCAGATCCTTCTGGCCCGGCTTGACCGGCGCCTGCGAGCCCTGGAAGCGCACCAGGATGTGGCTCGCCTTGACCTGCTCGAAGTCCCCCTTGTGCTCGTCGTAGTACTTCCTGAGTTGGGCTTCGTCGGGCGCATTACTCTTATTCAGTCCGGCAGCCGTGGCGGTCGCCAGCATGTTCTCGGTCTGGAATTCGATCAGCGTCTTAAATCCCGGGGTCTGGTCCAGCTTCTGGCGCCGGCCCTCTTGCGCCAAAACGAGCATCTGAACCAGGTTGCCCGCGAACTGCGTGCGGTTGGGGCCCCGCGCCGCCGCCTTGTACTGCTCCGGCATGGAATCGACGATCCGGTCGAACTCCGCGGCTGTGATCTTCCGGTCCCCCACCGTGATAATCACCTTGTCGGGAGGAACGGCCGGCGTAGGTTTCTCGGGAGGCGCGGCGCTCAAGCTAACAGTCGGCTGAGGCGGCTGGCCGCCGGGTTGGGGCGCCGGCGGGGGCGTCTGCGCCATCAGGCACGCCGCGAGAAGCGGCAAACAAAGACCGCGAAGCAACGTCATTACCCTATGCTATCAGCCGCGGCGGTGTGGCGTGCAGCCGGACGGGCCGTCGTTGCGCCCCGCGCAACGCATCTGCGACACTGAGTCTTCATGCGATTGAAGTTGCTCCTATTGGCCGTGGCGTACGCGCCGCACGCAGCGCCGCAGGGCGCCAACCTGCCCTCGGCGGAGGCGCTCACGTACCGCGTCGAGTGGCGGCTGATCACGGCGGGCAGGGCAAAGCTGGAGTGGAGCGCCATTCGGCAGCCGCAGCCAGGGTGGCAGGCCAAGTTGCGCCTGGAGTCGGTCGGACTGGTTTCCAAACTCTACAAGGTGCAGGACGATTACACCGCCAGCCTCAACCAGGGGATGTGCGCGGTCTTCGTTCAGACGATCTCGAACGAGGGCAGCCGCCAACGCGACGCTGGAATCACTTTCGACTACCCATCCAAGAAGGCCAGTTACCTGGAGCACGATCGCGTGAAGAACGCCGTATTGTCGGCGCGGGAAATCGAGATCCCCTCGTGCGTCCACGACGTGATCGGCGGGATCTTCTTTCTGCGCACGCTCAACCTGGAGCCCGGACAGAGCATGGGGCTGCCGGTCAGCGACGGAAAGAAGGCGGTGGTGGCCAAGATCCAGGCGCAGCAGCGCGAGGACCTCAAAGTCCCCGACGGCGCCTACAAGACCATCCGCTACGAGGTATTTCTCTTCGATAACGTCCTGTACCGCCGCTCGGCGCACCTGTATGTGTGGCTCTCCGACGACCAGCGCAAGCTGCCGGTGCAGATCCAGGTTCGCATGCCGATCACCATCGGGACCATCACGTTCGAACTGCAAAAGCACGAGTAGACGGCGCCTCAGAGCGGCCCGGATCGATCCGATTGCGGCGTTGCGCCACGAATAACGTGGCGCAGACTCTGTAACGGAGTGTCAGGCTGGGAACTCGCCCTGAAGAATTGCGGCGATTTGGTCCCGCAGTACTGGCACATCCCGTCTTGCCGCGCGCCACACCTCCGACCAATCGATCCCAAAGTAATTGTGAACCACGATGTTCCGAAGACCTTTGATATCTTGCCAAGGGACATCGGGATGCCGGGCTCGCAGTTCCTCAGAAAGGTGAGTAACCGCCTCCCCGATGATGGTCAGTTCGTGAACAACGGCGCTCCGGGTCATGTGACGCTCCTCGAACGACTCAAATGTCTCCTTCTCAATGAAGCCGCCGATTGCATCGGCGGCGGAGACGATGTCTTCGAGAAACAGCCGCTCACGCCGCATAGATGGGCCGCGCCTGCGAAAGAATCTCCTCCATGAGGGTCTTCCGGATCGCGCGCTTGGAAACGAGATCGACCTTTCGACGGAGCAGAGCCGACAGTTCCCGTTCGGCGGCGAAATGTTGAAGCAGCCCAATTTCGGCCTCGGGCAGAAACTCAACCAGCAGATCGATGTCGCTGTCTGGGCGCATCTCGCCGCGGGCCGCAGAGCCGAACAGCGACAGTGCCTTCACCTGGTAACGGCGGCAGATCTCCGCGATTCCGGCTTCCGGCAACTCCAAGACCTCGGCGATTATCATTGAAAAGTCCCCTGCATCTCCGATTCTACGACGATTGGAGCGCGGCGCCGATACGGCTGTCACGCTAAACTGGTATTTTCCATGCCATTGCAGGAAGTGGTCGAGGCCGAAGGGCACCTGATCGATTCGCACGTGATGGAGAACATCTTCGACAAGGTCGTGGAATTCCACGGCCGCTTCGAAGTGGACCAGTTCCGCATCGGGCGCACCAATAGCGAGCCGTCGTATCTCCGTCTGAAGGTGGAGGCGCCGGACGAGGCGTCCCTGGAGCGGCTGCTGGAAGCCCTGCTGGAGCTCGGTTGCGCGCCGGTGGACGCCGGTGACGCGACGCTGCGCGAAGTGGAGCGCGACCGGTGCGCGCCGGAGGATTTCTACTCCACCACCAATCACCGCACCTCGGTGCGCCACGGGCAGAAGTGGATTGAGGCGGAAGACCAGCGTATGGACGCCATGATCGTGGTGCGGGAGAACCGCGCCTTCTGCCGCCGCCTGCGCGATCTGCGCCAGGGCGATTCCATCGTCGCCGGGTTGCGCGGCATCCGCGTCTGGCCCGAGTCCAAGGAGCGCGACCGCCTTTCGTTCGCCTTCATGTCCAACGGCATCTCTTCGGAGCGGCAGGTGGAGACCGCCGTGCGCCAAACCGCGGCGCTTGTGCGGCAGACCATCCAACAGGGGCAAAAGGTGGTCGTGGTCGCGGGGCCGGTGGTGGTTCATACCGGCGGTGTGGCGGGCCTGGCCGCCCTGATTCGCAACCGCTCGGTACATGCGGTGCTCAGCGGCAATGCCCTCGGCGTCCACGACTCGGAAGCGGCGCTGTACGGGACCTCGCTCGGCGTGCGCCTCTCCGACGGCCGCCAGGAAGAGCACGGCCACCGCAATCACATTCGCGCCATCAATGCCATCTACCGCGCGGGATCGGTCCGCCAAGCGGTGGAATGCGGACGGCTGCGCTCGGGGATCCTTTATGAATGCGTGCAGGCGGGCGTGCCGTTCGTGCTGGCCGGCAGCTTGCGCGACGACGGGCCGCTGCCCGACACCATCACCGATATGAACGCCGCCCAGGACGCCTATGCGGAGCAACTGAAGGGCGCGGGCCTGGTGCTCTGCCTCGGGTCCATGCTGCACTCCATCGCCACCGGCAATATGTTGCCGAGCTGGGTTCGGATCGTGTGCGTGGATATCAACCCGGCGGTCGTCACCAAGGTCAGCGACCGCGGCACGGGACAGGCGGTGGGCGTGGTGGCCGACGTCGGCCTGTTCCTCGACTTACTCTCGAAGGTTTTGGCATGAAACGCGCCTACACAGACGAACACGCGCGGGCCGGCGTCGCCGCTCCGCTGCCGGAAATCGAAACCTGGCCCAACCAGTTCGCCAATTACGAAATCGAGATCGTCATGCCGGAGTTCACCTCCGTGTGTCCCAAGACCGGTCTCCCGGATTTCGGCAAAATCGTTTTGCGGTATGTCCCCGACAAGAAATGCCTGGAGTTGAAGTCGTTCAAGATGTACCTGCTCGCCTACCGCGACCTGGGCATCTTCCAGGAGAACGTCGTCAACCGCGTGCTGCGCGATGTCGTGAAGGCGGCCAACCCGGTCAGCGCGGCCGTGATCGGCGATTTCGCGCCGCGCGGCGGTCTGAACACCATCGTCACCGCCGCCTGGAGCCGCGCCCGGAGGGCGCCCCGTGGAAAGCGCTGAGTTGATCGCCATTTTGCGGGAAGTGCGCGAGCGCGTTCGCGCCCGCCACCCCGCGGCATCCGCGGGAGCGCCCGGCATTGCCCTTCCGGATCTGGAGCCGTTGGTGCGCGCGCGCGACGCCGCCCTGGCCAAAGTCGCCGCCATCGGCACGGTGAACCCGCGCCGGGGCGGCCCGTTCAATGCGCTGGTTCAGGGCTGGAAGCGGTTCGTGGCGCGCGCGTTGGACTGGCACGTCCGCGAGCAGGTGGTCTTCAATCGCAAGACGATCGACGTTGCCGACGCCGCCATCGAGGCGCTCGCGGCATCCAATCGCGCCCTGGCGGAGGCGGGCGCCGCCATCGAGAAGCTTGCCGTCCAAACCCGGGAAGAGATGGAGGAGTTCCGCGCACACTGGACGGAGATGAGGGACATCCGCGCACACTGGACCGAGTGGCGTTTGGGATGGGAGCATAAACTGGCGCAGAACGAGATTCAGTTTCTGCGAAGCGTGGCGGACCTTCAGTCGGCTTTCTCGTACCGCGCGGACCTGATGGACGCGAACTACCGCGACGCCCTGCGCGCGCAGCACGCCGATTTCACGGCGGCGCTGGCGCGCGCCAATCTCGACATCCAGAACCAGCTCCTGGCCAACATGGAGCGCGTCAAGCTCGATTACGAGCGGCTCATCCATACCGAACTGCGCCTCATCCGGCGGCGGGCCGCCCCGGCGGTTTTGCCGCCGGCGATTCTCGGCGAACCGCCGGACCCCGCGGCGCTCGATTACACGCGCTTCGCCGAGCGCTTCCGCGGACCCGAGGAGCGCGTCAAAGCGGGGCAGCGCTTTTACCTCGATCATTTCGCCGGCAGGCGCGAGGTACTGGACATCGGCTGCGGCCGCGGCGAGTTCCTGGAGCTGATGCGCGAGGCCGGCATCCCCGCCGCGGGCATCGATCTCAGCGCCGAATGCGTCGCCATGTGCCGCGAGAAGGGCCTGGAGGCGCGGACGGCGGACCTTTTCGCATACCTCGGGGACCTGCCCGAAGGGTCGCTCGATGGCATTTTCTGCGCGCACTTGGTGGAGCATTTGCCACCCGATCGCCTGCCCCGGATGATCCAGCTCTGCGCCACGCGCCTGGCGCGCGGCGGCGTGATCGCCATCGAAACCCCCAACCCCGAGTGTCTGGCGATCTTCGCCACCTACTTCTACCTCGATCCGACGCACGTCCGCCCGGCCCCGCGCCAATTACTGGAGTTCTATTTCGCGGAGAATGGCCTGGGAGCCATCGAGTTCCGGAAGCTCTCGCCCGCCGTGGATACGATGCCCGCGCTGGCATCGCTGCCGGAGGATTTTCGGGAAGCGTTTTTCGGCGGGCTGGATTACGCCCTGATCGGCAGAAAACTGTAGGGGCCGGGCATGCCCGGCCCGCGCAGACCCACCACCCCTGTGCGCCTTGGCGGGTAGGGGTCGGGCATGCCCGACCCCTACTCACGGCAGCGCTGCGACAGCAGCCGTCAATTGCCCCGTCAGCCGCAGCACGTTCCAGCGGGCCCGCTCGATGCCGTACTGCGCATCGTAAAAGGCAATCCACTTATCGTTCTCCACGATTCGGGACTCTTCCACCTGCCGTAAGGTGGCGCGCCCTTCCTGCATTTGCGCCAGGATCACGGAAAGCCGTTCGCGCGCCACTTCCAGATCCAGCCGGGCCACCTCCGCCGCCGTCGCGGCCTTTTTCACTTCCCGAAACGACGCTTGAATATCGGATCGAATGCGGTTGCGCGCGTTGTCGGACTCGATCTTCAGCCGGGCCACGTCGGCCGCGGCCCGCGCCGCTTGCGCGCTCACCCCCGGACCGGCAAACAGCGGCAACTGGAGAGAGACGCCCACTTGCCCGTTATTGCGCTGGAACCTTTGAAAGTACTGGTCGTAGTTATTGAACCGGGCGAGCATTCCGTATTGCGCTACCAGGTCCGCGCGCGGCAGGCGCGCCGCCTTCTGCCCGCGCATCTCGAGTTGTTTGGAGGCGATCTGCGATTCCAGCTTGCGGACGCCCAGGTTGGATTCGAGAGCGGTCTGGAGAGCCAGCTCCTCGGAAGGCGGCAACGCCAGGGCCGGCGGATCCTCGCCCACTGGGAGGACGCGGTCCTCCGCCGAAAAGCCCAGCGCCAAGGCGAGCGACGTTTCGGCGGCGGCGCGATCGTCCTCCAATCCGTCGGCGAGAGCGGCGGCGCGCGCCAGGTTGTAGGCCGCCTCTTTCTCGGCGAGCGGCAGCGCGCGGCCTTCCCGCACCTGCGCTCGAACGGTGTCCAGCACCTGTTGCAGACTGCCGGCATCCTTCCGCGCCAGCGCCCCGATGCGAGCCGCGCGCCCGGCATCCAGATATAACGAAGCGGCAAGGAACGCCACTTCACCGCGCTTGCCCTCGGCCGAGAGCGAAGCGCCGCGGACGTCCTCTCTTGCTTGGGAGACGGCCAGGCTCTGCGGGCGGTTGAAGAGAAACTGAGTGGCATTCGCCTGGATAACGCTGGGCGCGGAGCCTTCGATGCTCATCGGGAAACCGCTGGTATAGGCGAGCCCGCTGCCCACCGTGATCCGCGGCAGGAACGGGTCCTTCGCCAGGCGGACCGCTTGCTTCGCCTTTTCCTCGTCGAGGCGGGATAGCGCAATATCGGAGTTCTGCCGCAACGCCGTCTCCACCGCCTGCCGGAGCGTCATGGGGCGGTCCTCGGCGCACGCCAGCGCGGTCCATGCCAAGAGCAAGGCTGTCAGTGAATGCATGACCACATTGTAGCGGCGGCGGCACACTCTAGCGGGAACGCCGCGCGACAGGGTAAAATCGTCATAACGGTCCGACAACGAGATCCATCTTACGGTTATCCAGGTCTTGTTTTTAGAAATCTAGAGCCATGCGAAGAACATTCACTCTTACTCGTTTTCTATTGGCGATCTTGTGTTCCGCCGGCGCGTGGGCGCAGTCGACGCCGGGGTTCGGGTCGGTGACGGGAGCGGTCGTCGACTCTTACGGCGACGGCATACCCGATACGAAAGTGATCCTGACGAATGAGAAGATGGGCATCCAGCGCACTTTCAACACCAGCGACGATGGCGTATTCGGCATCTCCGGGCTGGTTCCCGCCGAGGGCTACAGCCTGAAGCTGACCAGGAACGGATTCGCGAATTGGGAAACCGGGAGTTTCGAGGTCCCGCTCGGCCAGGCGCTGAATTTTAGAATCGCACTGACGCCCGAGGCGCCCGCGACGCATGTGGAAGCCAGTTCCGTGCTGCCTATCATGGACAATACCAAGGTGGGCGTGAACGACCTGTTGCCCCGGCGGCAGATTGACGGTCTTCCTTCCGGCGAACGCCGGTGGGACGCGATGACGCCGCTCGCGCCGCCGGTCGGAGCGCCCAATCCCGCCTTCCAGCGCGCATCTTCCCCCCCTGCCATCCTCATCGACGGCGTCAAGGTTAGCAATAGCTTCAATCCGGACACCGCGTCTCCCAACCGGATTTCGCAGGATGCGGTGCAGGAGCTTCAGGTGCTCTCGAACGGTTACCCGGCTCCGTTCCCGGGCGCCATGGCCGGCATCGCCGATGTCGCGACGCGCAGCGGGGGAACGGGCTACCACGGCGCCGTGTACGACTACTTCCGCAACCACTCGCTGGCCGCGGCCGACCGCTACGCCGCGGGGTTCAAACCGCCGGGACACCAACACCAGGGAGGCCTCAGCATCGGCGGGCCCGTCTTCAGGAACAAGGTATTCTTCTTTGCGAATTACGAAGCGCTGGACGGGCACACCGTAGGCCTCAACCGGATCACGAATCCCGTAATCGCCGATCCGTTCGGAAATTCCGTTTCTCTCGCGAATTGTAAAGCCACGCCCACGCAGTGCGCAACGGCGGCCAAGTTCATCCAGTCGCGGATGAACGTCGCGGTTCCGCGCTCCTCGCATTCCGGCGCGGCCTTCGCCAAAATCGATTACCGCCGGAGCGACCGCAACACGTTCAGCTTCGACGCTAACGGGTCCAAATGGGTCTCGCCGAACGGCGCGCAGAGGGCGGCCGTGGCGACGGACGGCTCGCTGCTCGGGAACAACGGCAATCTGAGGGAGGATACGCGCTTCGCGAGGGCCTCGTGGGTCGGCACGCCCCATTCGTCCACGGTGAATGAAATGCGCGCGAGCTGGACCAGAGACGACCTGACCGGCGTCGCTAACCCGCAGTTGTGGCCCACGACTACCGGGTCGCTCTCGATCAACATCGCGGGGACGGAGGTCGGCGCCGCCAAGGGGTATCCCGGAACCTTCCCGGACGAGCGGCGGCGCGAGTTTTCGGATAGCTTCAGCAAGGCCTTCAACACTCACGTGATTCAGTTCGGCGCCGACATATCCTGGATCCAGGATTCCCTCAACCAGATCTACTCGAGAGGAACGTATAATTACACGTCGTTAACGGCCTTCGCCCAGGACTTCAGCGGCATCACGGTGGGACGCAAGACCTACACCAGCTACACCCAGCAATTCGGCAATCCGGTCCGCCAATTTCGCACAGTGGACTTTGGATCCTATGCGCAGGACACCTGGCGCGTTTTTCCGCGGCTGACCCTGACCTACGGCGCGCGGTGGGAGAAGCAACTGCTGCCTTCACCCACGATTTATCATCCGACCTATAGCCAGACGAATACCATCCCATCGCCCAACATCGACGGCTCCCCACGAGTCGGCGTGGCCTACGCCAGCGACGACCGCACGGTCTTTCGCGGCAGTTACGGTTGGTTTTTCGCCCCGTACGCGGGCCAGGCTCTCGATGCGCTGATGCTAGGAAGCGACCAGGTCCTGAACAGCATCTTTGTGACCCCAAATCAGACCGGCGCTCCGATTTTCCCCACCGTGTATTCCACCTTGAAAAGCGTCCCATCCGGAGTCTTTAATGTGATGTACGGGGACATCAAGCTGCGCGTCCCCCGCTCCACTCAGGCCACCCTGTCCATGGAGCGGCTCGTGGCCAAGGACACTACTCTCACGGTGAGCCTGCTGGCCACGCGCGGGAAAAACCTCTGGACCTTGGACGACTTGAATTTCGCCCCTCCCTCCAAGGTCGTAACGTACACCATCGATGACGCCGCCGGGACGGCTGTGGCATCGTACAACACGCCGATCTGGACCGGCAAGAGCGATCCGCTTTCCGCCCACGTTTACCGGGTGGAAAGCAGCGCAGCCTCCTGGCGCAATGCCCTGACTTTGCAGTTGCGCAGGCGCATGTGGCGCACGCTCGATTTCCAGGCGGTTTACACCTGGTCGCACGCCATGGACAATGCCGGCGACATGGTCAACGGTATTGCGGGGATCACTACCTCTCCCGGAGTCCCCGTGTCCGACAAGGGCAGCTCGGCGACGGACCAGCGCCATCGCGGCGTCGTCAACTGGACATGGCAGCCCACGGTGTCCGCCAGCGCCTTCCCCGTCGCGCGGCATCTGTTGAACGGATGGGAACTTTCCGGCATCGCCACCGTGGCGACCGGGACGCCGGCCACGGCGCGCGTCATGGTTACCGGCCAGCAGATCGCCGGAACGACCATGGTCTACACGAATTCGCTCAACGGCTCGGGCGGATGGGACCGGGTCCCGTTCGACCAGACCGGCACTCTGCGCGCGTCGCCTATGTTCAACCTGGACGCGCGCTTGACGCGAACGCTGCGATTCGGCGAACGGGTGCAGGCTCAACTGATGTTCGAGGCCTTCAACGCGCTGAACATGCAGCACGATACATCGGTCAACAAGATCGCCTATGCGGCGTCCGCCGGCATTTTGAAACCGGCGCCGGGTCTGGGCGCGGGCAACGCATCCTTCGGTTTGGTGGACGGCACGAACGCGCGCCGCGGCCAGGTGGCCTTGCGGATCGTGTTCTGACGACTACCGCCTGAAGCCGGTAGGTTCAGGTTACGGCTGAAAGCCGCCTGAAGAGCGTGGCGCACGCGCTCTTGCGTAACGCCGCGAACTTTTCCCGTAACCGAACACCCGCACAAATCGCGGGGCGGTCCCCCTGGACCGCGGCCGACGCCCTCGTCGGCCTGTCGCGGTTGCCAAAGGACTGGGTTCCGTCCTTCATTGAGCCGGTAAAAAACTCACATCCGGTAATCTTTACATGGCCGCGGCGCCGGGCCACCGGCGGACGCCCGTGAAAACACGCCTTCGAGGAAACGGCGGATGAATTGCTTGAAGAATGGGGGAGGTTCGATTATGAAAATCTTTTTTGCCGCCACGTGCATTGTTACGGCAGTCTTGCTCACCGGGGGCTGCGCCACCAAGAAATACGTTCGCAACACCGCGTCGCCGATTCAGGCGAAAGTCGACAAGGTGGGCGAGCAGACTACCCAGAACTCCCGGCAGATCGAAGAAACCGGCAACCAGGTCAAACAGGTTGACGAGAGCGCCCAGCGCGGCATCAGTGCGGCGCAGGAACGGGCCTCGACAGCCGGTCAAGATGCGAAGGTCGCCGATCAACATGCCGGCGAAGCGATGAATCGAGCCAACCAGGCCACGCAAGCCGGCGACCAGAACACCCGGGACCTGAACGGTCTGAGGCAGGTGGTCGCCAACATCGACGATTATAAGCTGCGCACATCGGTCACCGCGGCATTCCAGTTCAACCAGTACAAGCTCGGTCCGGAAGCGCGCCAGAACCTCGACAAGCTCGCCAGCGACGTTCAATCGGACAAGCGGTTCCTGATCACGGTGGAAGGCTATACGGACAGCACCGGCGACACGCAATACAACGAGGCTTTAAGCCGGCGGCGCGCCGAATCCGTCGTGGAGTATCTGGTTGCGAAGCATGATATCCCGATCTATCGCATTCACATGGTTGGTCTGGGTGAACAGAAACCCTTGGATGAAGCCAAGACTCGCGACGCGAGAGCCAAGAACCGCCGGGTCGAAGTGAAAGTCTTCAGCGCGGACCAGGCGGCGGCTTCGCTGCCATCGCAAGAATAAGCGCCCGGATCGATGGGCTGCGCGGAGAGCGCCGCGCCCGGCGGTCTCCGCGCGCTCCCTTTCAGGAGCGCCGCGCGACTACCTCGCGCACGCGAAGCGCCTGCCACCAGATGTAGAGGAACGTGAGGTTCGACAGCATATTCACCATGCCGCCCGCTAAGGTGAGCGCCGTGGAGTGTTTTGCCACGGCGAGATGGGAAATCGATTCGCTGATCGCCGCGCCGGTAAACAGAATGCCTAGCGCGCCGCTGAACATGAGCAGGCGGGAGTCTTTAGCGCGCGAACCGATCAGCATGGCCCAGAGCCCAAGATCGAGAATCGCCGCGCAGAAGTACAGGTTGCTGCTCCACGCAGTCACCCATTGCCCTGGCGGAACTGTGGGATCGTAGTGAGCCCAGAACGCGATTGCGGAGAAGAGAACGGCGCCGCCCACCACTGACGCCCGCATAACGCGACGCGAGCGGGCCCTTTCAGTGGCTTGATAGATGAAGCTCAGGATCACCACGAACACCAGGGCTATCAGGATAACGTCATCGATCCAATAGCACGAGAGGTACCGAATCCAGACGCGACGGTCGGAGTACCACACGTCGTCCAGGTGACCCACGACGTACAACGGAGTTTCAATCAGGGAGACCACGAAAACCGCGGCCATGTAGACCAGCAGCGCCGGATAGCGCCGGTAGGGGCCGCGTAGCATCGCGGCAATAATCAGGATTTCCAGAGGAATCCCAACCAGGTATGCGCAGACGGTCAACTCGAACCGCATTCCACTTAAATTCTAGACCGTCGGCGACTTCACTGCAATCGGTACTATGCGATCCGAACCTGATCCCATGGATCCGGCGGTATGCCCGGCC
>Ga0209638_1001691_pt1 | contig 13845 bp, 10 predicted proteins | sample BarGraNGADG00211_FD_184490 | JGI IMG/M metagenome (GOLD analysis project Ga0209638, IMG submission 184490) | Arctic peat soil microbial communities from Barrow, Alaska - Barrow Graham LP Ref core NGADG0002-211 (SPAdes) (version 2) | ecosystem: Environmental > Terrestrial > Soil > Wetlands > Peat... | reverse complement strand
TGCGGATTGGCCGCAAGTCTACGGCCTCTGCAGGCGGCGGGCGCGGAACGGGCGGCGCGGGTCGCGGCGCAGGGGCGCCCGGGCCCCGGGCGCGGGACGCCCGGGTCCCCGGCACGGAACGGCCGCGCCCGGAAGCACGCCGGCCGGCTACCATGCGCGCCACCGCGGCGAGCGACACAGGCGGCAGACGAGGAGGAGCGGGTGGGCGGCACGGACCTTTCCGGCGGCGGGCCGAAGACGATCGTCTTCTTCCCCGAGGGTGCCTATGGCCCGACCAACAACTGCGTCGGGATCGGCGACGTCCTGCGTAGGCGCGGGCACCGGGTGGTCTTCGTGGTCGAGGAGTCGTTCGCCGGCCGCCTCGCCGCGCACGGCTTCGAGGAGCGCCTGATGCGCCTCGGCGCGCCGCCCGTGGAGCCGGAGGTGCCCGGCCAGTTCTGGAAGGAATTCATCCGCGACACGGCGCCCGAGTTCCGCAAGCCGACCCTCGTCCAGCTGGAGCGCTTCATCGCGCCCACCTGGCAGGCCCTCGTGGACGGGGCGCGCTACGTGGAGCCGCGTCTGCGCGACATCTTCGCCGAGGTGGCGCCGGACGTGATCGTCGAGGACAACGTGGTGGGCTTCCCGGCTGTGCTCACCAACGGCGCCCCGTGGGTCCGGATCATGAGCTGCAACCCGGCGGAGCTCAAGGACCCGGACGTGCCGCCGGTCTTCTCCGGCTATCCCGCCTCGGACCGGACGGGCTGGGACGAGTTTCGCGCCGAGTACCGCCGCACCCACGCCGAGATGTGGGGCGCGTTCAACGCGTTCGTGACGGATGCCGGGGCGCCTCCGCTGGCCGACCTGGAGTTCATCCACGAGTCCCCCTGGCTCAACCTCTGGCTCTACCCGGCGGAGGCCGACTACGCGCGCCACGACCCGCCCGCCCCGAGCTGGCATCGCCTGGAATCCGCGGTCCGCGCCACCGACGGCCCGTTCCGGCTGCCCGACGAGTTCGCGGCGCGGCCGGGGCGCCTGCTGTACCTCTCGCTCGGCAGCCTCGGCTCGGCGGACGTGGAGCTCATGCAGCGCCTGATCGACGTGCTGGGGCGCTCATCGTACCGGGTCATCGTGAGCATGGGCCCCCAGCACGAGCTGCTCTCGCTGCACGCGAACATGCTCGGCGCGGAGTTCCTCCCCCAGCCGGCGATCCTGCCGCAGGTCGACCTGGTCATCACCCACGGCGGCAACAACACGGTCACCGAGTGCTTCCGCCACGGCCGCCCGATGATCGTGCTGCCGCTCTTCTGGGACCAGTACGACAACGCCCAGCGGGTGGCCGACACGGGCTTCGGCGCGCGCCTCGCGACCTACGAGTTCACCGACGAGGAGCTCCTCGGGACAGTCGAGCGCCTGCTGGCGGACGGCGACCTGTCCGCCCGGCTGGCCACCCTCTCCGCGCGCCTGGCGTCGGTGCCGGGCACCGTGCGCGCCGCCGACCTCGTCGAGCAGCTCGCCCGCACGAGGGAACCGGTGCTGCGCACGGGGTAGTGACGCCCCCGGCATGATCTTCCGAAATGGCAGGCAACGCGGGCCGCTTGGCGGCCGCAACCAGGAGGTTCCTCCCGTGACCGACGCGAACGCAGACGTGATGTCCCGACAGCAGTTCATCGGCGGCCAGTGGGTGGCTTCGGCCTCCGGCGAGACGCTGGCCGTGGAGAACCCGGCGAACGGCCGGCTGATCGCGAACGTTCCGAAGAGCGGCACCGAGGACGTGGACCGGGCCGTCAAGGCGGCCGCGACCGCGTTCGAGACGTGGTCCCAGACCACGCCGCAGGATCGCAGCCTCCTCCTCCTTCGGCTGGCGAACGCGATCGAGGCGCGGGCCGAGGAGATCGGCCGGCTGGAGTCGCGCAACGCCGGCAAGCCGATCCAGGCGGCGATCGAGGAGATCCCCGTCGTCGTGGACAACCTGCGCTTCTTCGCCGGCGCCGCGCGCACGATGGAGGGCAAGGCGGCCAACGAGTACCTGGCCGGCCATCTCTCGATGATCCGACGTGAGCCGATCGGGGTTGTCGGTTCGATCGCGCCGTGGAACTACCCGCTCATGATGGCCGGCTGGAAGGTGGGGCCGGCACTGGCCATGGGCAACACCGTGGTCCTCAAGCCGTCCGCGCGGACGCCCCTGACCGCGCTCCTGCTGGCGGAGATCGCGTCAGAGATCCTGCCGCCGGGCGTCCTCAACGTGATCACCGGCACCGGCGACGAGGCGGGCACTGCCATGGTTGGCCACCCGGGCATCGGCATGATCTCCGTCACCGGGGACACGGACACCGGCAAGAAGATCGCGCGTCTCGCCTCCGAGACCGTGAAGCGGCTCCACCTGGAGCTCGGCGGCAAGGCGCCCGTGATCGTCTTCGACGATGCCGACCTGGACTACGTGGCCGAGCAGATCCGCCTCTTCGGCTACTGGAACGGCGGCCAGGACTGCACGGCGGCGACGCGCATCCTGGCTGGTCCGAGGATCTACGAGAAGCTCGTGGCGACGCTGGCCGACCAGGTGAAGCAGATCACGTTCGGCGATCCGGCCGAGGGCGAATACGACCTGGGCTCCCTGATCGCGCGCGGCCAGGTGGAGAAGGTCGCCGGCATGGTCGAGCGGGCCCGAGTCGGCGCGGAAGTCGTCGTGGGCGGCCACGCCCTCGACCGGCCGGGCCACTACTACGAGCCGACCGTCATCGCCGGCGCCCACCAGAAGAGCGAGATCATCCAGGACGAGGTCTTCGGGCCCGTCGTCACCGTCCAGCGTTTCACCGACGAGGCGCTGGCGATCAAGTGGGCCAACGACGTGCAGTTCGGCCTGGCGGCGTCGGTCTTCACGAACGACCTTGCGCGCGCGTTCCGGGTCGCCAAGGCAATCCAGTTCGGAACGGTCTGGATCAACGAGCACTTCACGCTGGTCTCCGAGATGCCGCACGGCGGTTTCAAGGGCTCCGGCTGGGGCAAGGACCAGTCGGCCTACGCCCTGGAGGACTACTCGGTCATCAAGCACGTCATGGCCAAGATCTCCTGATCGTCGAGGGCGTCGCGGCACGCGCGGAGGTCACACCGGGGATGGCCCCCACGTCGTACGCTTGGCAGGGCGCCGATCGCGGCCGGGATCGGGTCCGTCCCACGACCGGGACGAGGAGGCGAGATGCGACAGCGCTTGGCAATCCTGCTCGCGGGGATGCTCATGGTGGCCGCATGCGGCGGCGGAGCGATAGCGACGCCCGAGCCTTCTCCGATCGTGACCGCGGCCCCGACCGACATCTTCGCGCAGTCTCCCGCCCCGAGCGAGGTGGCGAGCCCCGCTCCGGAGGCCTCGACGGCGCCCACCGCGCCGGCCAATGGGACCACGTACACGGTCAAGTCCGGGGACACGATGTGGGCGATCTCGCAGAAGCTCGGGATCACCCTGAAGGCGCTGAAGGACGCGAACCCGACCGTGGATCCCGCGAAGATGCGCATCGGGTCCGTCCTGATCATCCCGCCGAAGCCATAACGCGTCGCGGCACCTCGCGACGGGGCGCCGCCTCGACGATTCGGGCGCCCGGTCGCTGCCCGGGGGCCGTGCCCGGGGGCCGTGCCCGGGACGCCGCGGCGACCCCGGGTATCCTTCCGCCGTGGCACGGCTCCCCGCTCCGACTGGCGCACTTCCCGCCGACCTCCCCGGGCTGCGCGCGGCCCTCCTGGCCTGGTTCGACCGCGACGGCCGGGAGCTCGCCTTCCGCGTCGCGCGGGAACCCGATCCGTGGGCCGTCCTTGTCAGCGAGGTGATGGCCCAGCAGACGCAGGTTGCGAGGGTCGCCGGGAAGTGGCGCGCCTTCATGGACCGCTTCCCGACCCCGGCGGCGCTGGCGTCCGCACAGACCGGCGACGCGATCCGTGCCTGGCAGGGACTCGGCTACAACCGGCGCGCGATCGACCTCCAGCGGGCCGCCCGGGCGATCGTCCTGGCCGGGGGAAGCGTCCCCGGCGACGTCGAGTCGCTCCGGGCTCTTCCCGGGGTCGGGCCGTACACGGCGCGCGCCGTCGCGGCCATCGCGTTCGGCAGGCCGGTCGGGGCGGTGGACGTCAACGTCCGGCGCGTGGTCGGGCGACTGACCGGGACCGACCAGGCGCCGGTTCCGCAGCGCGACATGCAGGCGGCCGCCGACGAGCTGGTGGATCCGGCCCGCGCGGGCGACTGGACGCACGCGTTGATGGACCTGGGCGCCACGGTCTGCCGCCCCGCCCGGCCGGACTGTGCCGGCTGCCCGGTCCGGGCCTGGTGCGCGTTCGCAGGAGCGGGTCCTCGGCCGCCGATCTCCGCGCGCGTGGCGGTCTCCGCACCGGGGCGCCGGGCGACGGTCCCGTTCGAATCCACCACCCGCTGGCTGCGGGGCCGGATCGTGGACCGATTGCGCGACGTCCCGCCCGGCACGGCCGTCGCCTTCGACGGGCCCCTGGGCCTGCATGCGCCCGAGGCGGTGTCCGCGGCCCTCGCATCCCTGGCCGCGGACGGCCTCGTGGAGCTGGACGCCTTCGGGGCCGCGCGCCTCGCCGGGGAGAGCGCGTGAGCGACCGCTTGCCGCGCCGATCTGCCCGCGCCGCCCGGTCGAACGCGGCGGTGCGAGCGGAGCCGCGTTCGGTCGGAAGCGCGGGTGCGCGCGACCCGCTGGCCCGCGAGGTCCGGCTGCTTGGCGCGCTCCTCGGCCAGGTGCTCGCCGAGCAGGAAGGCGCGGCTGCGCTGGAGCTGGTGGAGCGGGTCCGCGAGCGGACCATCGCGCTCCGCCGCGACGGCGACTCCGCCATCCGGGCGGCGCTCGACGCGGAGCTCGCGACGCTCGGCACCGGCGAGATCGAAGTCCTCGCGCGAGCGTTCTCCACCTACTTCCAGCTCGTCAACCTGGCCGAGGAGAAGGAGCGGGTGCGGCAGCTTCGCCGGCGCGCCCGGGCGGCGGGACGGGCGCCGCTCGATGATTCGTTCGGCGAAGCGGTCTCCCTTCTGCGGCGGGCCGGGCTGTCCAGGGATGACATCACCGGCCGGCTTGCCGGGCTGCGCATCTCGCCGGTGCTCACGGCACATCCGACGGAGGCGCGGCGGCGCACGGTCCTGGTGGCACTCCGCCGGGTCTACGCCGAGCTGGACCGCCTCGACGACCCGCGCCTGACGCCCACCGACGACGCGGAGGTTCGACGGCGTCTCCGAGAGGAGATCACGCTCCTGTGGCGGACCGCCGACCTGCGCCAGGCCCGCCCGACGCCGTCGGACGAGGTCCGTTCCGCGATGGTCTTCTTCGACGCCACGCTCTTCATGGCAACGCCGGACCTGTACCGGGCCGCCGACCGCGCGCTGGATTCCGTCGCCGACCGGGCCGCCGACCGCGGGATCGGCGTGCCGGTCGGGACCGGAGCGGCCATGGACGACGGGCGAACCGGGACCCGCCCGCCGGGCAGCCCGGCCTTCCTGGCCTGGGGCTCCTGGATCGGGAGCGACCGCGACGGCCACCCGTACGTGACCGCCGAGACGACGACCGAGGCGTTCCGGATCCAGGCGGACCACCTGTTCCACGGCTACGAGGCGGTCGCGACCAGGCTCATGACCACGCTCGCGGCCCGGCCACGGCCGGGCGTCCCGGCGTCGCCCGCGCTGGCGCGTCGGCTGGCGCGCGACGAGGATGACCTGCCGGAGTCGATGCGCGAGATGGCGTCCCGCTTCCCGCACGAGCCGTACCGCCGGCGCCTCGGGGCCATCGCCGAGCGCCTTCGGCGGACCCGGGCGTACCTCGCCGAGCAGCCGGGGCCGCAGGGCGGGCGCTACGGGAACCCGGACGAGCTGCTGCGGGAGCTCGCGGAGCTGCGAGACGCCCTCGTCGACGACGGCCTGGAGCGCCTCGCATTCGGCGCCCTCCAGGAGTTCCGCTGGCAGGTCGAGACGTTCGGATTCCACCTGGCCTCGCTCGAGGTCCGCCAGCACGCGGCTGTCCATCGCGCGGCGCAGTCGGCGCTCGAGGCCGTGCCGCCGGACCTGGAGCGGGAGCTGGCGCCCGGCGTGACCGCGGCCGAGGTCCTCGCCACGTTCCGGGCCATGGCGGCCCTGCAGCGGCGCGCGGGCGAGGCGGCGATCTTCCGCTACGTGGTCAGCTTCACGGCCGGCCCGGAGGACGTCGCGACGGTCCGCTGGCTGGCCGCCCGCGCCGCCGATCCCACGATCCCGGCCGGGAGCACCAGCGGGGTCCCTCCCGGCACGCCGACGCTCGACGTGGTCCCGCTCTTCGAATCGGCGGAGGCACTGGAATCGGCAGGCGCGATCCTGGCGGCCCTGGCGGGCGACCCGGCCTACCGCGAGCACCTCCGCGACCGCGGCGATCGGCAGGAGGTGATGCTGGGCTACTCCGACTCGAACAAGGAATCCGGCTACGTGGCGGCGAACTGGCTGCTCTACCGGGCCCAGGAAGACCTGGTCGCCGCGGCACGCGCGTGCGGCCTGGAGCTGACGCTCTTCCACGGCCGCGGGGGCGCGATCGGGCGGGGCGGCGGCCCGAGTCACCGCGCGGTCCTGGCGGCCCCGGCCGGCGCCGTGGACGGCCGCCTGAAGCTGACCGAGCAGGGCGAGGTGATCGCGGCGCGCTATGCGAACCCCGTGATCGCGCGCCGAGGCCTGGAGCAGGTGGCGTCGGCGACGTTGCTCACCGCGGCCCACGTCACCGAAGATGGAGTGGCGCCCTCCGGATCCGGCGTCTCCGTGGCGTCGGTTGCGGCCGACGGACGGGCCGTCATGGAGGAGCTGGCGGCCGAAGCGGGCCGCGCGTACCGCGCGCTGGTCTGGGACGAGCCCGCGTTCGAGCGCGTCTTCGACGCGGCCACCCCGATCGCGGCCATCTCCGGCCTGCGGCTCGGCTCGCGGCCCGCCGCCCGGGGCCGGGGATCGGCCAGCACGGCCGCGGCACCGCGCGCGGAAGGGACACGGGCGGTGCACGGCGAGCCGGGCGGCGCGTCCCTGGCGTCGCTGCGCGCCATTCCCTGGGTCTTCGCCTGGACGCAGGTCCGGCTCAACCTGCCGGGCTGGTACGGGCTGGGAAGCGCGCTTGCCGCCTACGAGCGAACGCACGGGGAGGCGGGCATGGCCGACCTGGCCGCGCTGCACCGACGCTGGCCGTTCTTCCGCGGCCTGCTCCAGAACGCGGAGGTCGCCCTCGCCCGAAGCGACCTGGCGGTGGGCCGGCGCTACGCCGCCCTCGCGGGGGCGGAAGGCCTCCGGCTGGCCGAGCGCGTGGAAGCCGAGCACGATCGGACGGTCCGGCTCCTGCTGCGGATCTCGGGCCGCGCAGCGCTGCTCGACGGGGTGCCTGCGCTCCAGCGTTCGATCGCCCTGCGGGCCCCGTACCTGGATCCGCTCAACGAGCTCCAGGTCCTCCTGCTGGGGCGGCTGCGGGGCGTGCCCGAAGGCCACCCGTCGCGGGCGGAGCTCGAGCGGCTGGTGGGCCTCACGATCAGCGGGATCGCCGCCGGCGTGCAGGGGACCGGGTAGGGGACACCCGACGGCGCAGGAGCGCGCGGCCAGCCGACCGGCTACCCTTGGCTCCCGCCGATGACGACCCAGGATCGCCCCACCCGCGCCCCGCGCGACCAACGGCTACCCGCCGATGACCCGACGATCTTCGAGCGGGACCTTGCCGGGCTGGCGTCGTGCTGGACAGACGCAATGGAGCGCGCGCCGATCACGGCCGCCGAGATGACCGGCACGGACGCGAAGGCGCAGCGCCTGGGCATGACCGGGGCCCGGCTCATGGAGCACGCGGGGACGGCCGTCGCCGCGACCGCGCGCGCGCTCATCGCGGCCGCCGCCGCGGCGTCGGAAGCTGCCCGATCCGATTCCTCGGCGCAGGCGGCGCAGCCCGGCGCGGCCGACCATCGCGGCACCGGACCCGTGCTGGTCCTGTGCGGACCGGGCAACAACGGCGGCGACGGCCTCGTGGCCGCCCGCAGGCTGGCAGCCCACGGGATCCGGGTCGCCGCCGTCCTCGTCTCCGCGAGCTCGAGGCCGGCAACGCCCGACGCGGCCCGGAACTGGGATCGGCTGGGCGCGGCGCCACTGGTGGAGCGGATCCATGCCCCGGCTGCCCGGGAGATCGCGACGCTCGGCCAGGGCATCGAGCGTGCCGCGCTCGTGATCGACGCGCTGCTCGGGACCGGCGTTCGGGGCGCGCTTCGCGAGCCGATCCGGAACGCCGTCGAGCTCTGCAACCGGGCGCGGGCCGCCGGCGTGCCGGTGCTGGCGGTGGACACGCCCACCGCGTGCGACCTCACGTCGGGCGAGCTCTCCGACCCGGTGGTCCGGGCCGACGTCACGGTGACCTTCCACCGGCCCAAGACGGGCCTCCTGACGCGGCGCGGGCGCAGCGTGGCCGGCCGTGTCCTCGTCGCGCCGATCGGGATTCCCGCGGAGGCGGATCGTGCCTGACGGTCCGCAGGGCCCGGGATGGCGCGAGGTCCTGGCCATCGGTGTCGCCCTGGTCGCGGTGGTCTTCGCGCTGGAGCTTGCGAGCGCCGTCCTGCCGCCCGTCCACGACGCGTTCGTCAACTTCCCCACAACGATCGTCATCCTGGTGGCAGGGACGGTTGGCGTTCTGGCGCTCGCCACCCTGCGGCGCCCGCGCTGAAGGCCCCGGGGCTCCGTCGGCCCGACCACCGGGACGCGGAACGGCCCGGGCACCCGCCCGGGCCGTTCGAACGCGAGAGCGTGACGCCTACGAGGCTGCCGGGGTTCCCCCGCTCTTGAGCGTGGCGAGACGAGCCTCGACGTCGGCGTCGGCGGAGATGTCCTCGAGGTTGTCGAACTGCGCGTCGAGCGTGCTGGCGGCGACTTCCTGCATGCCGCGCACCTGCGCCTCGTCGCGACGGATCTTGTCCTCGAACCGCGAGACCTCGCTGGTTGGATCCGTCGCGTTGATGCTCTTGAGCGACGCCTGGACCTTCGCCTGGGCGTCGGCCATCTTCGCCCGCGCGACGAGCTCGTTGCGCTTCTGGACCAGCTCCTCGCGCTTCTCGCGCATCCCGTTGAGGCCGTCCTTGAGCCGGTTCGTGAGCTCGGTCTGGCTCGCGATCTGCGTCGCGAGGCTCTTGGCCTGGTCCTCGAAGCCGATCTGGCGCTTCAGGGCGACCTTGGCGAGGCCGTCGAACCTGTCGGCCTCGGCCGTGTTGCCGGCTGCCCGGAGCTCGTCGGCCTTCTTCGACGCGGCGAGAGCCTTGCCGCCCCACTCGGCGACGCCGGCCTGGGCGGTGCTGGCGTCGTCCTCCGCGAGGCGCAGGTTGCCGATCGTCTGCGCGACCGCCTGCTCGGCCTCCTCGATGCTGCCCGTGTAGTCCCGGACCAGCTGGTCCAGCATCTTCTGCGGATCTTCGGCACCGTCGATCAGCGCGTTGACGTTGGCCCTGACCAGGTTCCCGATACGCCCAAGGATGTTGTCGCTCATCGAGTGCGTCCCTTCCTGTCGCTGCGGCGTCACCGGCCGCTCCGGTGGCGCGATCCATCTCCGTCCACGCCGAGTCGGGCGCACCGATGCGCCGCGACCCGACCCATGCTATCCCCCGGTGGCTACCACCGACCGCCTCCGGACGAGCCGCCGCCCCCGCCGAATCCGCCGCCTCCGGACGAGCCGCCGCCCCAGCCGCCACCGAACCCGCCCCCTCCGAACCCGCCGAATCCGCCCCGGCCCCCGCCGCTGAGCATGCCGCCGATGATGCCGCCGATGAGCGCGCCGGCGATGTTCCCGCCGATGCCGGCCCCTCCGCCTCCGCCCCGGCCCCCGCCGTGCCACGGGTCGTCGTAGCGGCCGTAGTCATCGGTGGCCGCCTGGTAGGCGGCGTTCGCGAGGGCCGTTGCCTGGTCTGCTTCGCGGGTCGCGCCGACCGGGTCCGTGGCACCGGCCGCGACGGCCTGGTCCAGGTGACGCTGGGCCTCGGCAAGCCGCGTCCGCGCCTCCGTGCCGACGGCCCCGCGCCGCGTGGCGATGAAGTCGGTGGCACGCGTCACGGTCGCCTGGGCGGCCTGGATCGAGGCGTCCATGCGGGCCGCATTGCGGGCGAGCTGCTCGGCCGCCGTGCGCAGGGTTGCCAGGATGTCGTCGGCGATCGTGTGGGCATCGCGGGCCTGCGCGAAGGCCGCCGCGACGTCCGGCTTGGGGCCGGCGAGGGCGGTCCGTGCCCCTGCGAGCAGCGTGTCGGCCTGTGCCAGGCGTGCTGCGAGCGCGGCATCAGCCGAACCTGCCGCCGCCTTCTTCGCCTGTGCCAGGTCGGCGTCCGCATCGACGAGCATCTGGCCGACCTTCGCCTTCGCGTCGTCGAGCTGCGTCGCGAGCCGATCGATTCCGTCGAGGAACGCGGTCCCCTGGCCAAGGGCATCCTGGCCCAGGACGGCCGCGCGCGCGGCGGTCTGGGTGTCGTTCGCGGACTGGGCCTTCGCGCCCTCGTCGACCGCTTCGCGCACGGCGGCCAGGCGGTGCCCCGCCTCGTCGATGTTGGGGGCGACGGACTGCCAGCTCGCGTCGGCGAACGTGGCAAGCCGCGACATGGCCTCCCGGGAGGCGGGGATACGCGCCTCGAGGGCATCCGCCTGGGCCGGCAGCGCGGCGAGAATCTGGGGTGCCTTTGCCTCGATCTCGCGCAGCCGCTCGAACTCCTCCTTCACGGCGTCGAGCTGGTCCTGGGCGTGGCGACAGCCGCGAACCAGGTCCTCGAGCATCCGGCGATGGGTGGCGGCGTCCTCCGGGACGGCGTCGTCGAGCTGCTGGCGAAGCTTGAAGGCGGCCGCGAGGTCGGCCTTTGCGCCCTCGATCGCGGCCTGGAATGGGGCGACCTCGGCATCTCCGAACTCGGCCTGGGCGAACCCGAGCTCCTGCTCGCTGTCGCGCACGGCGTCGTCGGTCGCGACGAGGGCCTGGTTGGCCAGCTTCTCCAGGTCCGGCGTCTTCATCGCCGCGATCTCGTCCACGGTCCCACCGCCGGACGCGCCGACCGTTCCGGCGCCGCCGCCGCCGCCGTCCGCCGCGGGGCGCTTCCGGCCGTAGAGGAACCACCACCCCGCGCCCGCGATGAGCCCCACGATCAGCAGGACGGCCAGGAGCGTGCCGAGCGGCCCGCCGCCGCCACCACCGGTGCCGCTGGCCGATCCGCCGCCGGCCGGGGCGGACGAGGCGGCCGGGCTGCCCGTCCCGCCGCTCATCGCGCCGTGGATGCCGGCGGCCGTGGCGACGATGGCGCCGCTGTTGTCGCCCGCCTGCAGCGCGGGCTCCAGGTCCGCGCCGAGCACGCTCTCGAGCTGGGCGTTGGAGAGCGGGATGGAGTTCGATTTCCAGTAGCCGTAGGCGTGGTCGGTCATCGCGATGACGAGCAGGAGGTCGTTCCCGCCGAAGCCGCTGAGCGCGGCAGCCTGGGTCGCGAAGTCAGGCGCCGACAGAGCCCCGGTGGTATCGGTGAACCAGACCCAGAGCTGGACGTTGTCCGTCCGCTGGAGATCGGCGAGCGGCTGCTGCAGCGTGCCCGCGGCGCCGCCCAGGGCCCCCACGTCATCCGTGACCTGCGTCGCGAGGCGCCGCGGGCTTGCGCCGAGAACCGCCGACGCCAGCAGCGCGACCAGCAGGAGCGCTCCGATGAGCGCCCGCGCCGTGCGAACGGCGCGGGTCCGCGTGGTCAGCCGAAGGGTGAGGAGCGACATCGTGGTGGTATCCCGTGCGTGGGCCGGCGGCAGCCGTGTCCGTTCCCATTGTCGCGCGACGAGCGGACCGATGGGTGACGGTTCGCGCCACTGGCCCTTGAAACCGCGAACGCCGCGGGCCGTGTTGCGCGCACGCGCGGGGCCCGCGTACCATCGACCGCGTGATCCCTCCCCCAACCGGTCGGTCGGCCGCGGCCGTCCCCGGATCGGCGCCCCGCGCCGGTCGCGCATCTCTCGTGCGCGGCCAGTCTGGCGCCCGAAAGGTGCCCTGACCCATGGCTGTCGGCTCGTCCAACTCGTTTGACCTCGTAGTCCTCGGCGCCGGGACCGGGGGCTACTCAGCCGCCTTCCGGGCGGCGCAGCTGGGCATGAAGGTCGCCCTTGTCGACGAGGACAAGATCGGCGGCACGTGCCTGCACCGCGGGTGCATCCCCACCAAGGCGCTCCTCGAATCCGCCGACTTCGCGCACCGCGTGAGCACGAAGAGCCGCGAGCTGGGGGTGATGCTCCCGGGTGAGGTGGCCGTCGACTACGCCGTGATTGCCGCCCGCAAGGACCAGGTGGTGCGCCGGATGTGGACCGGGCTCAAGAGCCTGGTCGGCAAGAACAAGGTCGAATGGGTGGCCGGCCGCGGGCGCCTCGAGGGGCCCGGCAAGGTCAGGGTCAGGCTCCACGGCGAGGACGGCACACCGGGCGCGGGGGGCGAGCGCGTCCTGGAGGCGACGGACGTGATCCTTGCCACCGGATCCCGGGTCAAGAGCCTGCCCGGGATCACGCCGGACGGCATCCGCGTCCTGACCTCGGACGACGTGCTGCGGCTGTCCGAGCTGCCCGCGAGCATGGTCATCATCGGGGCGGGCGCGGTCGGCTGCGAGTTCGCGTCGTGCTTCCACGACCTCGGCGTGAGGGTGACGCTCCTCGAGTACCTCCCCGCGATCGTCCCGCTGGAGGATCGCGACGTCTCGAAGGAGCTCGAGAAGAGCTTCGTCAGGCGCGGGATCGACGTGATGACGAACGCCCGGTTCGACCCCGCCTCGCTGGTCGTCGGGGAGGACGGCATCCGCCTGACGGTCGGCCCGGAGGGCGGCGAGGCCAACGAGATCGCTGCCGACGTCCTGCTCGTCGCCGCCGGGCGCGCGGCCAACATCGAGGACCTGGGACTCGAGACCACGCGCGCCGTGACCGACCGCGGGATCGTCGTGGTCGACGGCCATATGCGCACCGCCGAGCCGCACGTCTGGGCGATCGGCGACATCGTCGGTGGGCTCTGGCTGGCCCACACCGCCGCGCACGAGGGGCTGACCGCGGTCCATACGATCGCCGGCGACCCCGACGTCCACGCCATGGACTACGTCGCCCAGCCGCGGGCAACGTATTGCCGGCCGGAGATCGCGTCCGTCGGCCTGACCGAGCAGGAGTGCGAGAAGCGCGGGCTGCCCGTCAAGGTCGGGAAGGTCCCGTTCCAGGCCATCGCGAAGGCCGTGATCGGGGGCGACTACGAGGGTTTCGCCAAGGTGATCGGCCACGCTGAGACCGGCGACACGCTGGGCGTGCACCTGATCGGACCGCACGCCACGGACCTCATCGCGGAGGCCTCGCTGGCCGGCGCGCTGCAGGCGCAGCCATGGGAGATCGGCGCGGCAACGCACCCGCATCCCACGCTCTCGGAGATCCTCGGCGAGGCAGCCATGGCCGTCGACGGGCGCTCGCTCAACTTCTGATCCGCTTCGCGCCCGGGGGGTTCTCGTTGGCCGCGCCAGGCCACGGCCCGTGTACAGTCGCCGCGTGACGAACTCGGGGGCGCCCATCACGCCCGATCCCGCCACCCGCTCCGGCCTGCCGGCGGCACGGCTGCGCGAGATTTACCGCCTGATGGCACTCGCCCGGGCGCTCGACGAGCGCGCCTGGATCCTCAACCGGTCCGGTCGCGTGCACTTCGTGATCAGCGCCCAGGGCCACGAGGGCGCCGAGGCCGGGATCTGCGCCGCGCTCACTCCCGGCCGCGACTGGCTCCTCCCGTACTACCGCTCCATGGCCGCGGTGCTCGCGTTCGGGATGACGCCGCGCGAGGTGATGCTCCAGCAGTTCGGGCGGGCCGACGATCCCGGCTCGGGCGGGCGCCAGAT
>Ga0209638_1001690_pt1 | contig 13848 bp, 13 predicted proteins | sample BarGraNGADG00211_FD_184490 | JGI IMG/M metagenome (GOLD analysis project Ga0209638, IMG submission 184490) | Arctic peat soil microbial communities from Barrow, Alaska - Barrow Graham LP Ref core NGADG0002-211 (SPAdes) (version 2) | ecosystem: Environmental > Terrestrial > Soil > Wetlands > Peat... | reverse complement strand
CAGCGATCCAACGCCAGATCCAAGCCCTCACCGCCGAGCTGCTGACCCTGACCACAAGCAAGGCCTCGGCCAGGCGCAAGCCCAAGATCGCGACCACCGTTACGCGCGCATCCGCTCATGAGTCAACGAAGCCGGCTACGCGCGCATCTTGACATGAGTCACCAGGGACCGCGGATGGACTCATTGCGGCGCCGCTTGTCAGAGCATCTTGGGCATACGGACCAGGAAAGGACATTGGATGGCGTCCGATCTCGGACATCAGCCGTCCGGCATCACGTCAGGACCGGCTTGAGCGCGTCGAGCAAGCTCGGCGAGTCCGGTAGCACCTCCAAGTCGTACTGAACGCGCAGCGCGGGCTTGCGGATCTCGATAACGGCACGGAGGTCGATCGGCGTGCCGATGACGACGACGTCGGCATCCACCGCGTCGATAATCTGCTCCATCTCGGCGAGCTGGCCTTCCGAGTAACCCATGGCTGGCAGCACCGGCCCCACGTCGTACTTGAGAAACGTCTCTGCGATCGTGCCGGTCGCCCAGGGCCGCGGGTCGACAATCTCGGCCGCTCCATTCGCCCGGGCGGCGACGACCCCGGCCCCGAACTTCATCTCGCCATGCGTCAGGGTCGGACCGTCCTCGACCACCAGGACGCGTTTGCCCCTGATCGCATCGGGGTCGTCAACGGTCACGCGGCTGTTCGCCTGGATGACCGTCGCCCCTGGGTTCGTCTGGTGGATCGTGTCCATCAGCGCGTTCACCTGTTCGGTCGAGGCCGAGTCCATCTTGTTGACCACGATCACGTCGGCCATGCGCAGGTTGACCTCGCCCGGGTAGTAGCTCGTCTCGTGGCCGGCGCGAAGCGGGTCGGCGACCACGATGTGGATGTCCGGCTTGTAGAAGGGCAGGTCATTGTTCCCTCCATCCCACAGCAGCACATCGCATTCGGCTTGGGCCTGCTCGAGGATCTGGCCGTAGTCGACACCTGCGTAGATGATCGTGCCCGATGTGATGTGGGGCTCGTACTCCTCGCGCTCCTCGATCGTGGTGTTGTGACGGTCGAGGTCCTCGAGCGTCGCGTACCGCTGCACGCGCTGTGCCTCGAGGTCCCCATACGGCATCGGGTGCCGAACCGCGACCACGCGTTTGCCGGCGCCCTTCAGGATGTCGGCGATCGCCCGCGTCGTCTGGGTCTTGCCCGAGCCCGTGCGGACGGCACAGACGGCGACCACGGGGACCGTCGAGGACAACATCGTCGCTCTCGGCCCGAGCAGCACAAAGTTCGCACCGGCCGCCAGCACCTGGCTGGCCTTGTGCATCACGTAGGTGTGGCTGACGTCCGAGTAGCTGAAGATGACGTCGTCGATCCCCTGCTCCGTGATGAGCTGCGTCAGCATGCTCTCGTCGTGAATCGGGATGCCCTCGGGATAGCGCTCCCCCGCGAGGCTTGAAGGGTAGGCCCGCTTGTCGATAAACGGGATCTGCGTCGCCGTGAAGGCGACAACCTCAACCTGGGGATCGTCCCGAAAGGTGACGTTGAAGTTGTGGAAGTCGCGCCCAGCGGCGCCCATGATGAGAACTCGACGCCGCATCCCTGGATCCTCTCGGAGGTTTGATGCGCGGAACCTAGGGCCCGGTACCGCCCTTCGATCCGAACCTACCAGTTGGGTGCATGGACATGATGTGTAGTCGGGCGTTAGCAGAGGAAAGGCGAGTGAGGCGTCGACCTTCAGCGGTAATGTGTCTTGGCAAGGAGGGGTGCCGTGACTGCAAAGGTGCCGCGCCAACGGTCCGGTGGCCCACCGTCACGGTGGGTCGACCTGGGTGGCCCGGTCCACTACGTCGACTATGGCGGCCCGGACGACGGTCCTCTGTTGGTCTGTGTCCATGGGCTGGGTGGCTCACTGGTCAACTGGGCGGCGATCGCCCCGACCTTGTCGAAGACGTGCCGGGTGCTTGCCCTGGATCTTGCCGGGTTCGGGCGAACCCGCAGCCACGGCCGGTCCACGTCGGTGAACGCCAACCAGCAGCTGTTTCACCGGTTCCTGACGGAGATCTGCTTGGATCCGGCCATCCTGGTCGGGAACTCGATGGGGGGGCTGATCTCGATCCTGCAGACGGCGGCCCACCCCGAGACCGTTGCCGGCATCGTGCTGATTGACCCTGCGCTGCCGGTCGGGCTGGCATCACGGCCCGATCCGCGGGTGGCCGGCATGTTCGGCCTGTATGCGGTGCCCGCCGTCGGACGCAGCGTGGTCGCCCGGCGTCGCTCGTCCGGCTCGGCCGAAGAGCTGGCGCTGTCCCTCCTGCGGCTGTGTTGCGCCGACCCCTCGCGGGTCTCGCGCACTATCGTCGAACAGCACCTCGAGCTCGCCCGGGAGCGAAACGACTACCCCGACGTTGACGCCGAGCTGATTGTGGCTGCGCGCTCGCTGCTGTGGGTCCTGGCCCGACGGCGGCTGCTCGCGTCGATGTTGAAGAACATCACTGTGCCGGTGCTGCTGCTGCACGGTGACCAGGACAGGCTGGTCCCCATCGCCTCGGCACGCGTCGCAGCGGCGGCCAACCCGATGTGGCGTTTCGAGGTGGCCACCGGGGTGGGCCACGTGCCGCAGCTCGAGGTGCCGAAATGGACGCTGAACCAGATCCATGGCTGGTTGAAGACCGACGGGTTGGCCGCTGCCTACGCCGCAAGTCCATAGCGTCGACACATCTGACCTGATCCTGTCGGCGCAGGACTACCTCACCAGCGCTACCAGCTCTTCGGTGGCTGACTCGATGCCGTCGCACAGCACCTGCAGGTCGGGAACGGCGTCGAAGTCACCGGTCACCCCGCAGGTGAGGCGCCCGGCATACGAGGCGATCCCGATCGTGATGCGGATATCGGAGCCGAGCGGGATGAAGGGGAACAACTCCGTCATCCGGTGGCCGAGCAGATACATGGGAATCTGAGGCCCGGGCACATTCGTGGTGACCGTGCTGATTGCCCGCTGCGGCAACCGAGCTGCCACGCGGGCGCCAAGCGCAAACAGGGTCCCGGGCACCATTTCGGCCGCGTTGAGCATGCCGCCGACGCCTATGGCCATGCCGCTGCTCTTGAGCGAGGAGAGCTGTCGGGTCACAGCCGCCAGCCGCTCAACAGGGTCTAGGACGCCCACCGGGAGGTCGGCGAAGACGGCCGACACCTGGTTGCCCAGTCGACCGTGCTCCTCGGGGGGGCGCATCGAGACGGGGACCATGGTGCGCACGGTGCGTCCCTCCACATTCTCCCCACGCGCGGTCAGGAACGTTCGGAAGCCGCCGGCGATCGCCGCGAGGATCACGTCGTTGACCGTGCCGCCGAACGAGTTCTTCACTTTCTTGATCTCGGAGAGGTCAGCGCGCGTCCACCCCCAGCGGCGCAGCGGCCCGATCGGGCCGTCGAGCACCGACTCCGGCCAGATCACCTTCTCCCCGACCCGGGCGAGGCCATACAGCTCGGCCGCGGCCTGACGGGTGGAGCGTCGCGGCGCCCTGACCGCTCCGGTGATCACCTGCCCGATCTCCAGGGGGACGCGGAGCAGGTCGCCTATAGCGGATGATGCCAGCCGGACGGGAGAGGGTTCAGCCGCCGGAGTCCAGGGAGCAGCCGGTCTCGCCTTGGCGTGCGGGTCGCGGTCCAGAAGTACATCAATGATGTCGGCTCCCGAGATGCCGTCGATCATGGAGTGATGGGTCTTGTTCACCATGGCCCAGCGGCCGCCCTCGAGGCCGTCGAACAGCCAGCTCTCCCACAGCGGCCGAGACAGGTCCAGGTGCTCCGACATGAGGCAGGCGGCCAGATCCCGCAGCGACTGCTCCGTGCCGGGGCTGGGCAGGGTTGCATGCCTGACGTGGTCTTCGATGCGGAATCGCGGGTCGTCGGCCCAGACGGGGCGCCCGAGCTCGAGGGGCACACGCAGCACTCGTTGCCTGTACCTGGGAACGAGATCGAGCCTGGACTCGATCGCCTCGGCGAGCTCGGCGCGTGAGGGTGCGGGACCCTCGAACAGGAGCGCCGAGCCCACATGCAGCGGCTGGATCTCGCGCTCCAGATGGAGCCACCAGGAGTCGAGGGGGCTCAGCCGGTCCGCGGTGTCCATATCTGCCATTGTCGGCAAAGACGGGGCGCATGCCCCCAGGCCATAAGTCCCCCGTCCCGCTACATCTTCAGGAACATCGACGAGCTGTCCACCGACGGAGTGGAGGAGCTCAAGAAGCCGCCCAACAGTTTGAGCGGTACACAGGGGTCGCCCTCACGCCGGAACAGGTCGCCCGAGCCTCCGCGTTCTCTCGCGAGCAGTAGCACGAGGAGTCGTGTGATCGCCATTCGCCGCAGCACCGGCACGATCGGAAGGCCCGCCCGGCAGCACGAACGGACGGTACGGAACGCGGTAGGCGCGGAGCTGGCTGGACGCGCGCCGTTTCATCAGCGGAACGACGAGCGGACGCATCCGGAGGCATGAGCACTCGCCCAGGGATCCCCGCATGAGGATGGGTGAACCGGGCGGGTATCTCAGTGTCCAACGCACCGGCGGGTGCCTGTGATCGCTGGTCGCGATTATTCGCGGCACGTAGCCGTCGAGGCGTCAGGCGACGCGGCTGCGGTGGATCATGTGGCGGATCTCGTCGGCTGCCTCAGGGTCAGCACGATCGAGGATCGCGTCCAGCTCGATCTGCTCTGCAGGGGTGGAGTAACTGGCCAGTTCACGCACCAGGGTCATACGAGCGGCGCGCGAGGCGCGGCGACTGCGGAGATCGTCGCGGGCGGCGGCCAAAATGGGCGACAACGAGATTCGGTGGGCCATTGCGGGTCCTTTCTGGGCGATGAGTTTCACATGATTGAGTCTCTACGGCATCAACCAATGCGTCCAATGACTGAATCACATGCTAACCATGCGATACCGTCATGTATGTGGATACTGATGCCGTTCGCTGGTTCCAGCAGGTCGCCGACGGTATGACGGTGACGGAGGTGAGCGAGCTCGAACGGGTCACCCAGTCAGGAGTATCGCGTGCCCTGGCCCGTTTGGAGACCGAGGTCGGCACCCCGCTGCTGCGCCGATCCGGCCGAACACTGCGGATGACCCACGCGGGCTCGGCTTTCAAACGCCATGTGGATGCGATGCTGCACCAGCTGGACGACGGGCTTGCGGCCGTGAATCAGCTCATTGAGCCAGAGACCGGAACGGTGTCGCTGGCCTTCCAGCTCTCGCTGGGCACCTGGTTGGTTCCTGACCTTGTCAGCAGCTTCCGCACTGATCATCCCCATGTTCAGTTCGACCTCAAGGTGGTGCCCGGCGAGCTGGCGTCGTCAGTGCCGGGCCGGGAAGAGGTTGACCTCCAGATCTCGACCGTCCGGCCGACGGACCCAACTGTGCAATGGCGACAGCTGCTGGTCGAGCCGTTGCGGCTAGCGGTGCCGAGCGAGCATCCGCTCGCACAGCGAGCGCGGATCCATCTGGCCGAGGTGTCATCGGAACCGTTCATCATGCTGCGGCCGACATCCTTGCTGCGCCAACTGTGTGAGGACTTGTGCGACGGTGCCGGATTCCGGCCAACGTTGGGTTTTGAGGGAGACGACCTGCCAACGGTGCGCGGTTTCGTGGCTGCGGGTCTCGGTGTCGCTGTGGTGCCGGCTCTGCGCGAGGGATCGCCCGATGCCGTGGCTGGGCCGCTGCACTACTTGGAGATAGCTGACAACCTTGCGGTTCGCGGGATCGGCCTGACCTGGTCGACAGAGCGTCGGCTGCTACCCGCCGCGGAGCTTTTTCGTGAGCACGCGATCGCCAGGGCAACCGCCCGACTGCTCCCGGCCGTCGCGAGAGGTGGTTGACGCAAAGGCCCTTCATGACGTGGTCCCGCAGAAGCGAGTCGCCTCAGACGAACGGCGACCGGTGACCCTCCGTCCGCGGCCGACGGACTAACAAGACAAGAGTCAAGAGAATGTAGCGTCACGCCCCATGGTCGTAGTCCTTATGGTCGGTCATGTCATCGGGGCCGCCTCCCATCATTGACAGCATCGCTCGGCCGCCGGTGGTGAAGAACCGCCAGAGGAGCGCGGCGGAGAGCAACAGGAAGACGATGTTTAGCCAAGTGGTGTAGTTCCAGCTTGGGGCGGTCTGCCCGATGTTGGCGTGCCGGGTGGTGGGTACCAGACCGAGCGGCTGGAACGTGAACTCGACGACGTAGCCGGCGGCGACCATGCTCGCGTAGAAGGTCCCGAAGATGAACCAGGCCATTCTTCGACCGTAGTAGCGGCTGTAGATGACCAAGATGGGGATGATCAGCAGGTCGGCGAAGATGAAGGACACCACGCCGCCGAAGCTGATACCGCCCGCCCAGAGCACGGCTGCCAATGGGGCGTTACCGATGCTGCAGACGAAGCTCGCGACGGCGACCAATGGGCCGACCAAAGGGCCCCAGAGTTTCGCGGCGAGGGGATTGCCGCTGAGGAACAGATGCTGCCAGAAGGTGTCCGGTATCCAGGCCGCTGCGGCGCCGGCGATGAGCAAACCGATGATGATGTCGCGGATGACGGCGGCCCACTCCATGACGAAGGTGTGCGCGACGGCGGTGAATCCGCTCGGGCTGGCGAGCCGTCGCCAGAAGCTGTCCGCCTCGGCCGCGGACATGTCCATCGCCGCATGTCCTTCCATGGAGCCCGGCACTGCTCTGTCGGCCTGCTCGCGCGCCGCCTCAACCATCTTTGTGGTCAGGAAGCGCCGGAAGAGCAGGGCGATGACCAGGATCATCACCGGTCCGCCGACGAACTCAGCGAGGGTGAACTGCCAGCCGAGCAGTAGAGCCAAGATCAGGCCCAGCTCGATAACCAGGTTGGTCGAGGCAATCTCAAAGGCCATTGCCGCGGTGAAGTTGGCGCTCTTGCGAAACAGCGCCCGTGCGAGCGCCACGGCAGCGTAGGAGCAAGAAGACGAGGCGGCTCCGAGCCCGGTGGCCGTGGCCAGGCTTTTCGGGCTGTCATCGCTCAGCAGCCCGGCGATGGTGGATTTCTTCACGAGCGCCTGCACAATTGCTGAGAGCGTGAAGCCCAGTATCAGCGACCACGTGACCTGCCATGTCATGGACCCGGCCGCGCCGAGTGCGTCAAGCAACCCGTGCCAGACCCGGGTCATGCCGTCAGCCTCTCGTCAACCTCGTGGGAAGGTCACAATCCACGCGCGACGACGGCAGTGCCGTAGGCACATATCTCCGTCCAGGTACTGCCGAGTTCGCTGGTGTCAAAGCGCATGGCCACGATCGCGTTCCCACCGCGTCGGGTGGCCTCGTCGACCAGTCGCTCGATCGCTTGCTCACGACCTTGCGCCAACATTGTTGTCATTCCCTGTAACTCTCCGCCGACCAGCGATTTCAGGCTCGCCCCGATCTGAGAGCCGAGATTGCGTGACCGCACTGTGAGACCAAAGACCTCACCGAGCACACGCTCGATGTCATGGCCCGGAAGGTCGTTCGCAGTCGTGATCAGCATTTCGTCCTCCGCGTGTCCGGGTGCCACCTCACGCCGGACGTTACTCCAGCGGGTGACGCGGTGTAGGCCATGTCCGCATCCGCAGTTCGCTCAACGATGAATCAAAGAAGCGGCTGGCGGCGGCACGGGCCGCTGCTCAGACGTTCGTCGACACCACGCGACAGCTCGGGGTCGACCCTCTCGATGCGCTGTCGCTACTGAATCCGGAGCCGAACACAGGCCTCTGCTAAACGAGATCAACCAGCCGACCCTCTCTGGACGCACGCTGATCAGCGACAGACAGCCCCGCCCAACGAGCCCTCCGCAACATCCGGAAATGCCGCGATCGCGTGTGTCCTTGTTCGGTGAGGGATGGCTCACCAGCCATTCTTCGGGACAGCGCTGATCTCGATCGATTGAGGGCGCGTGTCGGCGCCATCGCCGGTGCAACAGGTATCGGTGCAGTCCCCTTCGCACCCACATCCGTTGGTGTCGTCAGCGACCGGCGAACCCGGCACGCAGCTGCAGGCCTCTCCGCGCCACGCCTCTCGCCCTTCCTTGACTGCGACCGCGGCAATGACGAGCCCGGCGATCGGGTCGGCCCAGTCCCAGCCCAGAGTCGCGTTGAGCACGAGCCCAACCAGGAGCACGGCAGACAGGTACGTGCACAGCAGCGTCTGGGTCGAGTCGGCCAGCACCGTGCCCGAGCCGAGTGCCTTGCCAGTGCGGCGTTGCGCCCACGACAAGATCGGCATTATGACCAGCGACGCGATCGCAAGGCCGATCCCGATCGGGGACGGGGCCGCCTCGCTGCCGCCGAGCAGCGCACTCACCGACTCGAAGGCAACGTAGGCAGCCAACGCGAAGAACGACCAGGCCATCAGCCGCAGAGCCTGACGCTCCCGGCTCTCAGGCAGGCGGTGTTTGAACTGCCACAGGATGATCAGTCCACTGGAGACCTCCACGACCGAGTCGAGTCCGAACCCGACGAGCGCGACCGAACCTGCTACCAGTCCAGCCGTGATCGCGATGCCGGCTTCGAAGACGTTGTAGCCGACGCTCACGCCCGCGAGGACCTGGGCGCGGCGGCCGAGCCGCGCGCGGTGCTGAACCGAAAGCCCGGACGCCGCGCCTGGTCTGCGGGCGCTCATCGGTTGGCACTTTCGCCGTAGGTCGGACACAAGGCCACCGCATTCCCGGTGGCCGTCAGTAGATGTTCGGCGGCGGCGAGCACATCGAGGATCTCGCGGCTTGCGGCCAGAGACCACAGCGTGGCTCTGCCCTGTGCCCGGAACGTCACCAACCCGCAGTCCCGCAGGCACGCCAGGTGTGCCGACACGGTTGACTGCGCCAGGCAGAGGTGGGCGGTCAGGTCCTTCACGTTGTGCTCACCTACGGCGAGATGACGCAAGATCGCGAGCCTCGCCGGATCGCCAAGACTGCGGAACATGCACGCCGCCGCGGACAGTCCCTGCGCCTCATCGCCCCGGACTCGAGCAGCGGTCTCGAGTATCTTGTTGATCGTCATATCCCGATGTTATCGCTATTCGGAACTTCAATGTCCCGCTTCAACCCCAACTCCAGTCGTGCGAAGTTCGTTGGGAGCTAGGCCGCTTGGGTCTGCAGACCCGCGAGCCGGCAAAGGGCAGCAAACCCATCCGAGGTGCCCGGCCAATGCTCGCGCAAGGGTTCGCGACCGACACGACGGACCGGGAAGGCATCACAGTCCAAGAATCGTGATCAGCTTTCGCGCTTCAACTTTCGCCAGCCGCCGGCGCGATTGTTGGCAATGATGTGTTTGAACATGGTGGTGAGTGCGCGCGCGTTGATGGTTTCGCCCTGGCGCACGGCGACGGTGCGGGCAGTGGCGTTGTCGTGCCCCGCGGTGATGATTCCCTCGGGATCGGGGACGATGGCGCCGTCATACAAGAAGACGTTGACATGATCCTTCGCCGCCATCAGGGCGGCGATGTTGCCCTCGAGAACGAAGTACGGGCGGTTGATGCGCTTGATGGTCTCGGTGACATCCGGGTCGGCACTGTGGACAAGATCGCGGACCTCGCGGCAGATGGCCTGCTGCCAGTCGGGCAGGGCATCGATGTAGGCATCAACGCGGGGGTCAGCGGGGTCAACCATGGATCCACGATAGCTATGGAGCGCCGACCTCACAGGCCCCAGGACGACGACCGCGTCAGTGGCGGCGCGCGCCTCCGAGACGTCGACGGCGTCGGGGAGCACAAGGTCATCGACTACCCCCGGGAGTCCGAACCGGGCGGCGTACAGCTCCCCGATGAGGGGGACCGGAATAGTTGACGACCACCAGCGCCTCGACCGTCGTACCACCTGTCAGCACCATGCTGGCCGCACCCACCGCGCCCTTGAGTCCCCTCGGCAGTGGCGCCGGGGCGATCACCCCGGCCGCACGTCGCGCCGGGCGAAGCGGCCGAGGCCGGTCCAGACCAGTCCTCCGGCGACGAGCGTCATGACGACGAGCGGCGTCCACGTCAGCGGCACGAGCGGCTGATGGGGGGTCGCAGAGAATGGCAGCAGGTTGAGCAGCCAGCCGGGCAGGTGGAGCGCATCACCGATGAGGACCACGAACCACATCGCAGCAAGAACGCCCCAGGTGAGCGGGATCGCCAGGCGAGGCAGCCAGCCGAAGAGCCCCACCGCGACACCGACGAGCATCATGACCGCCGGCCAGTACGCCAGGGCGGCGAGCGCTAGCCGGATCGTCTGCCCTGGGTCGTTGATGATCGAGCCATAGCCCGCGCCCATGCAAGCCCCTCCGACGAGGAGCAGGACCGCCGACCCGACAGACGGGATCAGGAGGCGCTGACCGGCCCACCGCCTTCGGGACAGTGCGCCAGCGAGCTGAGGCTCCACGATCCCGGTTGCCTCGTCGGCCCGCAGCGAGGTCGCGGACTGGAGCGCGAAGACCGTCGTGAGCATGGCGATCATCACGACGAGCAGGGATAGCAGTGCCTTGACACCCGTGCCTCCGATCATCGCCGTCGCCGTGGACCCGGCGTCAGCAATGAGGTTGGTCATCGCCTCGACCACGGAGCCGAACAGCAGTGCGCACAACACGATCGTGATGCTCCACCCGATGATGGGACCGCGCTGGAGCCGCAGAGCAAGACCGAGCGGCGTGGAGTACCGGGCGGGCGCTCCGGCAGGGCCCGACCGCTCCGGCATCAGGCCAGCACCGAGGTCTCGTCGGGCCTCCAGCCAGGCCGCCACGGCGAGCAGCGCCACAGTGAGCCCGACGAGGAGTGTGAACGGCCACCACCGGTTCGCCCCCCACGGCTGCATCTCCTGGCCCCATCCGATGGGCGAGACCCAGGTCAGACGCCCGTCGCCGAGGTCGCCGACCATCCGCAGCACGTAGAACACGCCGAGGACAACGGCGCCGAACGCGTTCGCGCCGCGCGAGGTGGACGTCAGCTGGCCGGCGACGGAGCCGACCCCCACCGCGACCAGCCCGACGCCGGTCACCGACGCACCGATGATCAGCGAGCCGGTGACGCCTGTGCCGGCCGGGTCGAGCCCGCTGGCGGCCGAGGCGAGCGCGACGCCTACGCCAACGACGAGGCACAGCGCCGCGTTGACCAGCCACGACGCTGCGGAGTAGGCATGGCGGCCGAGCATCCGCGAACGGAGCAGTTCTGTTCGCCCGACCTCCTCGTCGGCGCGCCCGCTGCGCGTGATGAGGAAGACAATGCCGAAGGCGAGGGTGAGGGCGCACGTCATCCAGATCTTGGTCCACACCGCGCCGCCGAGCGTGTTCGGGTTCGCCGCCAGGCCGGTGAGCGCCTTGATCGCCGGGGTGTTGCTCAGTGCCGCGAAATCGTCGAGGGCCGCCTGGGTGGTGAAGAGGCTCTTGTAGTACGCGCCGACGTACGCGAACAGGCCGACGAGCACGACCCACCACACTGCCAGGCGGACGCGGTTGCGCCGAAGAACGAGACGGAGCATCGTGCCGACGCCAGTGAGCGTGTCGGTCACCGGTGGCCGAACGGCCGGCTCCGTCCGGATCGCGGACGCGGTCATCGTTCACCCCCGTTCGGTGCCGCGAGGTCGTCGCTGTAGTGGCGCAGGAACAACTCCTCGAGGGACGGCGGGTTCGCCGTGATCGAGCGCGGCTGGAGCCGAGCAAGGGCGGCGAGCACAGCGGGCAGCTCAGCCTCGTCGACCGCGAAGTTGACGTGGCCGTCGAGCACCTGGACGTCGTACACCCCGGGCAGTGCGGCGAGTCCCCCTGTCCCGCCGTCGAGGACGACAGTCACCTGCGAGCGTGAGAGGTGGCGCAGCTGCGCGATGGTGCCCGCCTCGACCGCGACGCCTTCGCGGATGATCGTCACACGGTCGGCAAGCTTCTCCACCTCGGCGAAGATGTGGCTGGACAGGAGCACCGAGCGGCCAGCTGCCTTCACCTCACGGATCGACTCGGTGAACGCGGCTTCCATGATCGGGTCGAGGCCCGACGTCGGCTCGTCGAGGAGCAACAGCTCGGCGTCCGACGCGAGGGCCGCGACCAGGGCGACCTTCTGCCGGTTGCCCTTGGAGTACGCCCTGGCCTTCTTGGTCGGGTCGAGCTCGAACCGCTCGAGCATCTCCCGCCTGCGCGCCGGGTTGAGGGGTCTGGACAGACGGGACAAGATGTCGATCGCCTCGCCGCCGGTGAGGTTCGGCCACAGCGTGACATCACCGGGCACATACGCGATCGACCGGTGCAGTCGGACTGCGTCGCCCCATGGGTCGCCGCCCAGGACGGTCGCCCTGCCGCCGCTGGCGCGAAGCAGCCCGAGCAGGATGCGGATCGTCGTCGACTTGCCCGAGCCGTTCGGCCCGAGGAACCCTGTGACCTGGCCTGCGGGGACCGTTAGATCGAGCCCACGCAGGGCGTGGACCCTCCCGAACGTCTTCGTCAGGCCCTCAACCTCGACGGCCATCTCTTGTGCGGACTTAGCGTCCTCGTCTTGTGAGGGCCTAGCGACTTCTCCTTGTACGGGCATATCGGTTTCCTTCTTGTCCATGGTGATCGAGGCGGACAGCGGAGTCGGTCACGCGGACTGGGTTGAGGACACGTCACGGACCTGGCCGCCTGGCGGCTCGCCCAGGAAGCGTAGGTAGTCGTCCAACATCTTGCGGCTCGTCAGCAGGCCCTCGGTGTACAGCTCGAGGATCGGCAGGGTCGTGTCGCGCTGGCCGTCTCGCAAGGACGCGACGAACTCATCAGGGGTGAGTTCGGGCGCCGTGAGGAACTGCACGAGCATGGCGCCCATGGACTGGTAAGTGAGGTAGCGAAGGCGCGCCTCCTCATCGCGTGACGGGCGCGTCAACCCGCTGGCAACGCTCTCCGCCATAATCACGCGAGCGTGCTCGATCAGGCTCTCCAGGAAGTTCCGAGCCGGCTGCCCGCCCGCATGAATCGCGCGGAGCATATACACGAGGATGGTGCTGGCAACGTCCGGTGACGTCAGCGTCTCAATCAGGGACGCGCTCGGGTCGGCGATCGCCTCCGCCTTCAGCGCGTGGTAGCGCCGCAGCACCTCGGCGTCGCACTCGGAGCGCATCGCCGCCTTCGAACCAAAGTGGTGCGTGATCAACCCGAGCGAGACATCGGCACGCGCCGCGATTGTCCTCATCGAGGCACCGAATCCCTCGTCCGCGAAGCACTCGATCGCCTCGTTGCGGATCCTCGCCCGCGCCGTGAGGTCGGACCCCGAAGGCCCGTCTACAGCCGCTGCTGTACGCATGATCAAGATATTATACACATGACCAGTCTCAGTGCAACGGGTGGCCGCCGGCCACCTTCCGGCCGGCCGGTTTGCGGGTCAGCAATGACAACAACGGGATCCCAGGTGACGATCAGGGTGGCGTTGAACAGCGCTGTTACGTGCTCCGCTGACCGTTCGGTAATGAGGATCTGATCGCTGATGGTCCGTTGGGCAGCCACACTGACGTCATGCCGCTGCTAGACGACCCAGCCGTTGCCCCCGGTACCCTCGCGCGACTGGCCCAGCCGGTTCTGTACCTGCACGACGTTGTGCTGCGCCCCTGGCGGGCGTCAGATGCGGCAGTCGCCGCCGAGGCTTGCTCCGAGCCCAGCATTCAACACTGGCACGCACGGTCGATGACCAAGGATGAGGCTCGGGCCTGGATCGACTCGTTGCCTGGTCGGTGGGATCAGGAGAGCGGAGGCGGTTGGGCTGTCGTCAACCCATCCGGCCTGCTCGGCCAGATCAGCCTGCGCCGGGAGCCAAAAGGAAGGACTCGCGGAAGTGTCGTACTGGGTGCTCCCTGCGGCGCGTGGTCATCGAGTGGCAACCCGAGCCCTGCGCACGCTGAGTACGTGGGTCTTC
>Ga0209638_1001689_pt1 | contig 13852 bp, 13 predicted proteins | sample BarGraNGADG00211_FD_184490 | JGI IMG/M metagenome (GOLD analysis project Ga0209638, IMG submission 184490) | Arctic peat soil microbial communities from Barrow, Alaska - Barrow Graham LP Ref core NGADG0002-211 (SPAdes) (version 2) | ecosystem: Environmental > Terrestrial > Soil > Wetlands > Peat... | reverse complement strand
CTATTTTAGAGGCTTTAGATATGATTTTTTAGCAAAATCGGTATTTATAACCTATTTTTTGGCTTTTAAAGCATTATTGCCAATTTTGGCAAAACCTCATCTTTCAAATTTTTTTCTCCTTTAAAATGTTAATAGCCACAGCACGACCAGGACTTTTAAAACCTTTCTTTTGAAGTCAACATTTATAATCATAATAAAAATTGAGGTTATTTATATAAAAATCATTGAATCATATTTTTAAACAAGTATCATTTGTATAGGAGTTCACCGTGTTTTGCAATTGATAGATCAAGAGATGCTTCACAATGAATGTCTTGATGAAGACAACGATGCGAGTTATTGGGCCGCCTCTATCCTTGAATCTACGTTTTCTCATTAACGGAAAAAAGAAAAAAAACAGAAAGTAGATGGAAAGTAAATAAAAGAAAGAAAACAGTTTTCTGTTCACCTTCTTCCTGTAAATTATTTGTGGGCAAAATACGCCACAACTTTTCCTTCATCTACTGCATCAATTCTGCAGAAGCCGAAGCGTTCAAACTGTACGATTTTGTCAAGTTCGGCTGCAATGCCATGTTCTCCGATACCTTCGATATCGCCTTCAGGGCCGCGTACTTTGACGGAAATTCCGTCAACGGGAGACCAGTGGAGGATTTTTGCTTTTGCTTTTTTAAGGGTTTCAAGAGAAACGTCGGAGAGTTTTGCATGAAGTGGAGAAAGGGAAGTGATTTCGATATTGCAGAAATCTTTTAAGCGGAGGACGGAGCCAACTTCCAGCTTTTCGACATCATCCATGCAGACAAGCACCTTACTTCCTACGGCAATTTCCCTTACACCTCTAGCATGGTCAGTGGGGTGGAGCGGAAGTTTTGCGACTGTAGGCTCAGCGTCTGTAATCTCCAGTTCTACAGGATTCCAGACAAAGAAGTAGCGGTTTGCGATAGGGTCCACGAGTTTACGGTTTTCAGCATATAGAGACTCCATGCTTATGCTTACGTCAGTCATCCCGACTCCCATTTCTATCAGGAACTTTTTGAGGGCTTCAGCCTGTATTCCACGGCGGCGGATTGCCCGAATTGTGGGCAGTCTGGGATCGTCCCAGCCGGTGTATTCTCCTGCTTCTATGGCTTTTCGGAGGCCACTGGTGCTGAATTTGCCGAACTCGTGGATTTTAACTCTGCCCCAATGAGTTGTCCTCGGGTAGTTCCAGCCGAAGTAATTGTAGATATAGCCCTGCCGCTTTTCGCTGTCTATAAGGTCTTTGCCCCGGATGATGTGGGTCATGCCCAGTACGTGGTCTTCGATAGCACCTGCAAAATCAAGAAGGGGCCAGACAATGTATTTGTTTCCGATCTCGGCGCGGGGATGGGACATCTTCCTGATCCTGAATGCACCCCAGTCTCGTAAAGCTGGGTCTTTGTGCTCGATGTCGGTTTTGATTCTCAGAACAGCCTGCTGGTCTTCGTATTCCCCGGAAAGCATCTTCTGCCAGTGCATGAGGTTTTCTTCAGGGCTTACGTCCCTGTCCGGACAGGCTTGCTTTGCATCCTTAAACCCCTTGAAGTCTCCTCCTGTACAGAAGCAGACATAGGCCTTGCCCATTTCAATGAGTTTTCTTGCGTAATCATAATAGAGTGGAAAATGGTCGGAAGCATAGACTACCTGGTCGGGCACAACTCCGAGCCATTTGAAATCATCAAGATACCACTCATAGGCTTCAAGCATCGGCCTCTTTATATCAGGATCAGTGTCATCGAAACGCAGGATGAATTTTCCGTTGTACATTTTCACGTATTCGGAATTAACTACCATGCCTCTTGCGCTGCCCAGGGTTCCTGGCCCATTGGGGTTTGGGGCAAAACGCATTACAACCTTGCCTATTTCTGCCTCGTCGAGGGGTTTTAAGCCTTTTTCAGGTTCTTTCTTAACACTCAAGGCTTCTATAAGCTCAGGTGCAATTTCAGAAAGCCTGGTCTCCCAGGCTTCAGGGCTTCCTTTAGCAATTTCGGATACAATAGATACAAGAGCTTCATATACTGCATTGGGATCGGATCTGAGTTGAGGGTACTCCCCCATTACCTTGCCCATTACAGCTTTTGGCTGGGGGGCTTTCCCATATTTTACAGCATTTTGTAAGGCGTATTTTTCTAGTGTTTTAAGGTCTTCAGGACTTAAGGTCATAGGAGCTCCTCCAAAAATAAACCCGTATTAGATGAGATAAGAATGTAAGACAAATTCAATTGCAAATTCAGTTGCAAAGTCAATTACAAATTCAATTGCATATACTCACGGAAAAGTGAGCATCTCTGAGATTCGATGAATCCGATGATTGCGGAAAAACATGTAAATAAGATTATAAAAAGTCACCGAAGCCACTAACCCAATGAAAAAATTTGAAAACGGCATTTCAGGAAAATGTCCATGAATGCAGGAACCTTATTTCGGGATTGAAGCTTCGATTTTCCGTATGCGGGATACTTTATCTTTGATTTTTTCAAGCTCCTGTTCAAAATCTTGCAGAAACTTAGAGACTGCATCCCCTGGTACTGCACCCTGAGCTGAAGGCTTGATAAGGTTAGCCTGTTCAAGAACCCTGAGAGAGTAGCGAACCTTATGATTCTGCATTCCGGTAACATCTGCAAGTTTCAGAATTCCAATAGGGGCTTCTTCAATCACTTTTTTGAGCACCAGAAGGTGGCGCTCGGTAAGGTCAAGCTCATTCCCGATATGCTCAAGCAGCATCAGACAACCTCGTTTCTAAGTATTCCAATTCCCTGTATTTCCACTTCCACAGTATCCCCCCGCTGCATTTCCCCAACCCCTGAGGGTGTCCCTGTGGCAATTACATCTCCCACTTCCAGGGTCATGATCTCAGTAATGAATTCAATAAGGTAAGGAATGTCAAAAATAAGATTTGAGGTGCTGGACTCCTGTCTGGTTTCTCCATTTAACCTACAGGAAATTTTTGCATCCGCAACATCCAGTTCGTCTGGACAGGCAAGATAAGGCCCGAACGCTGCAAATGTATCAAAACTCTTTGCTCTTGTCCAATGCCCATCCTTTTTCTGGAGATCCCGTGCAGTCACATCATTAAAACAGGTATAACCTGCAATCACGGCCTCAGCTTTCTCGGCTGAAATATTCTTGCAGCGTTTGCCGATAACGACTGCGAGTTCGGCCTCGTAATCCACTCTCGAGCTGGAAGCCGGGTAAATAATCTTGTCTTCGTGCCCGATAACTGCAGACGGTGGCTTTAAAAAAAGGACAGGAGTTTCCGGGATTTCCATGGAAAGTTCTTTGGCGTGGCCCCGGTAATTCAGGCCAACGCAGACGATTTTAGAAGGAGATGAAGGTGGGAGGACACAGAGTTCCGAAAGTTCAAAGATCCCTGCGTGGATCACTCCTTGAGGATATACGCGCCCATCTTCGATTTCTCCATAAAAAATCTCATCTCCTGATCTGAACTTTCCAATCATATCTTTGTCTTCTCCTGCTTTTGGGAACCTTTTCGCCTGCTTTCTTTTTTAAGGGATATATCGAAACTTAAATTTTAACTCTTCGTCCACTGGCATCCCGAGTATATCTCCCGAGTTCAGAATCAAGAAGCTGTACACCTGAAAACACAGGTCCGTCCTTACAAACTCTGAGTCCTGATCTGTCTATGCAGCATGCCCCGCAGACTCCGATTCCGCATTTAAAATAACGGTGGAGGCTGAATTCCGCTTTCTCAAGAACTTTTCTGTCCTCAAGAAGTCTGAAGACAGAAGCCATCATTATTTCGGGGCCGCAGACGGCAATCCTATCATAAAGCAAAACATCGAGCCTGCTGAGGATATCAGTTACAAAACCCTTTGTCCCTTTTGAGCCGTCATCAGTAGAAACATAGACTTCCCCTGCCGCTGCAAAGCGCTCTTCAAAAATCAGGTCATCTGCATTCCTGGCTCCAAGGATTGTATCTACCTTAGAGCCTACTGCACAGGCAGCGTCTGCATAAGGGGCAAGAGGAGCCGATCCGACACCTCCTGCGATAATAAGAATTTTTTCACCCTTAGAAAGAAGAGAGAAACCCCTTCCGAATGGCCCTCTGAGCCCGAAAGAATCCCCTTCTTTCAACTCAAAAAGCTTTGAGGTTGCCTCCCCTACTTTCTGGATAGTTATAGAGTTTTTTCTGGAAAGGCCCATGGGCACCTCGTCCACGCCCCTGACCCAGACCATTACAAACTGGCCTGGCTCCATGGTCTCAAACTCGAGATCAAAGAAAAAAGTCCTGACTGAAGGAGACTCTTCAGTTATCCGTACTATTGTAGCATTAAGAGTAAACATTAGACCATCTCATGAGAAAGTCCTATTAATCTTTTTACATTCGAATAGCCTTTCCTCTGGAGAAAAGCTTCAATCCCTGTACTTATTTCGGAGAAAATATCAACCCTATCGTACACTGCAGATCCAATCTGGACAGCTGAAGCCCCTGCCATCATCATTTCTACAGCATCCTGCCAGGAAGATACTCCTCCTACCCCGATTATAGGGATTTCGAGAGCAGTGTAAAGGTCATAAACGCATTTGACAGCCACAGGCTTGACAGCCTTTCCTGAGAGCCCGCCGGAACGGTTTCCCAGGACAGGATATCCAGATTCGATATCTATAGCCATTCCTTTTAATGTGTTGATTGCAACAACAGCATCCGCACCCCCGGATTCAGCCGCAGTCCCTACGCACGTAATATCAGAAACATTGGGAGTAAGCTTTACCCAGACAGGCACGTTAACCACATCTTTTACTGCCGCTGTGATTGCTTCTACAAGACAGGGGCTAGTGCCAACAGCTGTCCCGTATCCCTCGGCATGTGGGCAGCTCACATTAAGCTCGAAAGCATCGGGCTTGCCAGGAAGCAAGCCTTCAGCAACTTTCGTAAATTCAGCAGCCGTACCGCCGAAGATGCTTGCAATTACCGGAACCCCTGAATCCTTTTTTGCAATCTCTAGTTCCTGCAGGAAGCCAGGATAGGAAGGATTCGGAAGTCCCATGGCGTTCAAAAAACCGCAGTCAAGCCTGACCATGCTCGGGTTGGGATGTCCGGTTTTAGGCATAGGGCCCATTGATTTGGTCACAACTGCGCCTGCTCCTCCCTCGCGTGCAACTCTGCATAGAGACGCTCCGGTTGTGCCAAGAATGCCGGCTGCAAGAATGGTCGGATTTTTCAGTTCAAGTCCGGTAAGAGTATACATTATAATTCCTTTCCTGCCCTGGCAGGTTGTATCGTTAGTCGTATAAATCGCCTAAGTCGCACGAATCTCTGGAAAGCTGCAGGAGCGCTTCTTCAGCCAGTCTCTTGCCTCCCATTTTCACAAGCCTTTGCCCGAGTTCTCTGGCTTTTTCAATGCCTCCGCGCATAGGGATAAACTCGTCTATTCTGATAGTCTCCCCCCCGTCCAGGGAGAGAACCTCGGCTCGGACACGCATCTGCTTCCCATCAAGCATAATTTCTGCATAGGAGCCTAAGGGAGTAGTGCAGCCTCCTCCTAGTTCGGAAATCAGGATGCGTTCGATTTCAGTGACAATCCGGCTCTCGTTATGGTCAAGTTTGGCAACTGCAGCTTCAGCCTCAGTGCCTACCCTTGTGACCACTGCAACCGTGCCCTGGTTGGGGGAGGGACAGAAGAAGTCCGGAGAAAGGATTTCTCCTTCAAGTTCCCAGCCCATGCGTTCAAGCCCTGCCTTTGCAAGCAGGATACCGTCGTATTTCCCTTCCTTGAGCTTCCTGAGCCTTGTATCGATATTGCCTCTTAAGTCCTGGGTAACAAGGTCAGGCCTGTAGCGTCTGATCTGGGCAGCCCTTCTGAGGGAACTGGTGCCTATAACGGACAGCTCGGGCAGTTCATCAAGTGTAGTCCCGTCATAAGTGAGCAAGATATCGAATGGAGTATCCCGCTTCAGAACAGCAGCAGTAGAAAGCGAAGCTGGACGGACAGTGGGCATGTCCTTCATGGAGTGGACAGCAATATCAATTTTTCCTGCAAACATAACGTCATCCAGTTCCCTGACAAAAGCCCCAACTCCACTGGATACGACGTGTAGAGGGCGGTCCGTAAACCTGTCTCCGCTAGTCTTTATAATATTCACGCTGGTTTCAACGCCCAGTTCTTCCAAAAGGCGTGCAACGTTTTCAGTCTGGGCAAGAGCAAGCTGGCTGCCCCGCGTACCTATAATCATTTAGAATCCTCATTTTCAAAGATGCGCATCTAATCAGAGATTTTCAGTGTATGCTTCAAGGGTTTTTTCGAGATCTTCTTCACTATGGGCTACCGAGACGAAATTAGTCTCGAACTGGGAGGGAGGGAGGAAAATTCCACTTGCAAGCATCCTGTGGAAAAAGGCAAAGTAACCATCCTTATCACAGGTCAGAGCCTCCTGATAGTTATGAGGTTCTGCCCCGAAGAAAATCTTGAACATGGAAGCAATTCCGCATACGTTGTAATCAAGCCCTTCGTCTTCAACGATTTCTGAGAGTGAAGTCCTCAGGTAATCACCTGTAGAATTAAGTTTTGCATGGATGTTTTCCTGCTTCAGATAGTCAAGCATTGCAATGCCTGCAGCCACCGAACATGGGCTTCCGCTGAAAGTTCCTGCCTGGTAGACGGGTCCAAATGGGGAAATCATTTCCATTATTTCCCTGCGGCCGCCAAAGACCCCTATAGGCAAGCCTCCACCTACGATCTTTCCCAGGGTGGTCATATCCGGCACAACCCCGAAGTATTCCTGTGCTCCACCCATTGCGAGCCTGAACCCGGTAATAACCTCATCGAAAATAAGAAGTACATCGTTTTCCAGCGTTAGCTTCCTGAGTTCCTCCAGGTAGCCAGGCATGGGGAGCACAGGACCTATATTCCCAAGCACGGGTTCTATGATCACTGCAGCCAGATCGTCCCTGTTCTTCTCCACAAGTTCGGCCATAGTTTCAATATCATTGTACGGAGCCTGCAAGGTATGTTTCGTGAAATCGGCAGGAATGCCCAGGGAATCAGGTTCTCCCAGGGCTATAGCTCCTGAACCTGCTTTTACTAGAACTGCATCATGGGCACCGTGAAATCCACCTTCAATTTTGACAAATTTGTTTCTTCCTGTAAAGCCGCGGGCAAGGCGAAGGGCACTCATAGTTGCTTCAGTCCCCGTAGAAACAAAACGGAGCATATCAATGCTTGGATAATATCCTGTAATCTTTTCTGCCAGGGTTACTTCAAGTTCCGTAGGAGTTCCATAAAGCCAGCCTTTATCCAGCTGGGCTTTAATGGCTTCCTTTATTACAGGGTGATTGTGCCCAAGGATAGCAGGGCCGTAAGCCATGCAGTAATCAATGTACTCGTTGCCGTCAATGTCCCTTATCTTTGAACCGTCAGCTGACGCCGTATAGAAAGGATAGGGCTTTATTGCACGTACAGGACTGCTCACCCCACCCGGAATAAGGGTCTTTGCTTTCTCATACATTTCTCTGGACTTATCAAGTGTTATCTCAGATACCATGGGAATCTCACCGGATTGGACTGAAAATCTTCAACATTGGGATTCATAAATTAAAAGAAATTCTGAACTCTATGAAATGATCATACTCGTATTATATAATACTGAAATCTGGATTTACCGAATTTTTAAGTAAAGGGTAGGTTTACTCTTTTTCTGTATTCATATTTCTTTCTTTATAACAGAACCTCCCCCTATTAAGCAGTTATTGATGGGCACATGAGCGAAACAAGAAATAAATTTAAAAGATGAAAACAGGGACTGCAAAAAGAAAAACGAACTGAAGCTTCCTGAAAAGTAGGAGCTTCCGAGAGAGGTGCTTACTTCAGCATGCGGGCAGCGTCCTTTGCAAAGTAGGTAATGATAATGTCTGCTCCTGCCCTTTTTATAGAGATGAGAGACTCGTAGATAGCTTTCTTTTCATCAAGCCAACCGTTAGCTGCGGCTGCTTTAATCATGGAATATTCGCCGCTCACATTGTACGCAGCTGTTGGCATTCCGAATTCTGTCTTGACCCGATAGACAATATCCAGGTAACTGAGGGCTGGCTTCACCATCACTATGTCTGCCCCTTCGGCAACATCGAGGGTTACTTCCCTGAGAGCCTCATTGCTGTTTGCAGGATCCATCTGGTAGGTGGAGCGGTCTCCGAAACAACATCCAGAATCAGCTGCTTCCCTGAAAGGCCCGTAGAAAGATGAGTAGAATTTTGCGGCATAAGACATGATCGGAATATTCTCAAAACCCTCGAAATCAAGCGCTGCCCGAATGGCTCCTATCATTCCGTCCATCATTCCGGATGGGGCCACCATATCAGCGCCTGCTCTTGCGTGGCTGACTGCGATCTTCCCGAGAACCTCAAGAGTAGGGTCATTCAGGACCTCCTGACTTTCAAAATCAACTATCCCACAGTGGCCATGACTTGTGTATTCACACATACAGATATCCGTAATCACCACAAGTTCATCCCCCAGCTCGGCCTTGATTCTCTGGGTAGCCTCCTGAATGACATCGGTTTCCCCCCAGGAGGAACTCCCCTCCGCGTCCTTGAAAGCTGGAACTCCAAAAAGGATAACAGCAGGTATCCCGAGTTCTGCAATCTCTTTTGCTTCTTTTGCAACGTCTGAGAGAGGGAACTTATATATGCCTGGCATAGAAGAGAATTCAACCGGGGAGTCAATAGTCTCGTCCACAAAAATGGGTTGAACCAGGTCGTCCACGGATAAAGTGGTCTCACGCACAAGGTTCCTGATCTTTCCTTTTCTCAACCGTCTCAACCTGATATCTGGGAACATGTGATAACTCCTGTAACTACGATGTGATACCTATAACTACGAATTAATCCTATGAATTGCCTTTTTCAGATACCCGATTTAATTCGTCTACGCAACCGGGTTTTATTTTTTCAACTCTCACCTTATCCCTTTCGAGGCAGAAGATCCTTGAAACCACATCAAGGAATTCTTCGTTTCCGAGTTCTGCAGCCTGGCGGAGAACTTTGGTAGGCTCGGCCAGAATCTTGTTAACAATAGAATGAGTCAGATCGTCAAGAACCTCGGTTTCAATTTCCCCGATGGTGTGATAGGCGCAAAGCCTGTTGACTGCTTTTTGCCTTTCCCTTATCCTGACATCATACACATGCCGATAAAGGTCAGCAATAAGACGGTCGGCTCTCTGGCGCTTATACTGAAGATTTAAAAGGTTAATCTCTTCCTGAATTATAGCTTCGGCCTTTTTAGCTTCCTCTTTTCTCATTTTAAGAGTCCTTTCGCTGATAACCCTGAGATTGTCGATATTGCACAGTTCGACAATATCAAGTTCAGAAACAGACTCCTCGATATCTCTGGGGTTTGCTATATCGATAAGGAGGAGTTTACGGTTTCTATTTTCTATAGCTTTCTCAACCATTTCCCTGGTAAGAATATAATGAGGAGCTCCCGTACCGCTGATTACCACATCAGCGCCTTCAAGATAGGTTTGTACATCATCAAGTCTGACCGCATGCCCTCCGAGTTCATAAGCAATTTCTTCAGCTTTCTTGAAGGTGCGGTTAGCAATGTATATTGCCTCGATATCTTTTTCGGCCAGGGCCTTTGCGACAAGAACCCCTATTTCCCCTGCTCCTATCACGAGCACGGATTTTCCTGTGAGTCCATCAAGAATATCTTCTGCCAGGTCAACAGCAGCTGAACCTATGGATACTGAACCCTTGTTGATTTTGGTTTCATTCCGGATCCGCTTTCCAACCTGAATAGCCTTTTCAAAGGCTGTATCCAGGACTTTCCCAGTCGTTCCCGCTTTTTTAGAAGTGGCATAAAGGTCTTTCATCTGTCCAAGGATCTGGTCTTCTCCAACTATCATTGATTCAAGACCTCCTGCTAGCCTGAGCAGGTGTTCCAGAGATTCGTCATGCCCGTAGAATTCGACAATATGGGTGGAAGCTCCCATTTCCTTTGCAAAAGAGAAAAGTACACTGTTGCTCTTGGGGGAAACAACGTAGATTTCAACACGGTTACAGGTTTTTAAGACAACGCACTCGTGAACAAACTCATGCTTATACAGACTATGGAGCAGACCGTCCAGATCTCCGTGCCACGCGGACTCCATTTCCTCAACTTTTGCTTTTTTATGGGATATAACCATACTTGAGATTTCTGTCACAGAGAGCCTCCGGATAGAATGAATACATGGAATATAATATTAATATAAGGAGTGGTAAATTAAACTTTTTCCAGAAATCCTCAGCCTTTTTTCATCAAAGGAATTTCGATTTACGGAATAATTTCACTTGTAGAACATCTCTATTCGCTGAATGTTTCTATTTATTAGAGTACTTAACCGAATGTTTCTATTATATTAGAGCACTTAACCGAATGTTTCTATTCAATTAGAGTTATTAGAACACTTAACTGAGTTTTTCTATTCAATTCGAATATTTTTTACTTTGAAAAGTCCTGTAAATTTCTTGCCAGGCTTCACTGGCTGAATTTCCCGAGGTCATCCGAAATCATAGCGTATGCCGTTTCTGCTGCCTTCTCATAGGACTCGGAAAAGCTGTTCCAGATAGTCTCGCTTTCCAGTATTTTCCAGAGGATTTCTTTCCTTTTTCTTTGCTCGGCCACATGCTGTTTGAGGTAGCTCCTGAGCTCATCCTGGAGCCGAATCATATCGGAATATGCAGGAGTTATCAGGCCTTCTATCTGCCTGCGGGTATATTTTGAGACTGCAGGACTGTGCCCTAGGGTGGAAATCCCGATCACAAGATCTCCTCTTTTTATGACTGACGGGATTACAACACTACCTAAAGCATCTACCTGATTAATCAAAATATCGCTTTCCTGCGCAATAACAGTGATTTTTCGGTTAAGTTCGAGACTGCTGGTTGCAGGTATGACAATAAAGGCCCCTAAAATAATTTCCATGAGTTCGGAATCCGGAGCTGCAAGCAGGTCAAGCTTAACAAGCCGGACTTGTCCCGAAGCTTCAAGTTCCTGCAGTCGCTGGGAAAATTCAAGGCTGACAACAAGGGTATCCGCACAGTCGCAGAAAAGTTCGACCTTCCGTTCCCCAACAGAACCTCCTCCAAAGATAACGATCTTCCTGTCAGAAAGGTCAAGAATAAAGGGAAGAAAATTGTTTTTTGCAGCCAATTTCAGGAACCTCGTGCTTAAATGTTTTAAAACCAGACCTTAAAGCCTGACGCCTGTTTTCTTGAACTCCCGTTCACTGAAGAAGAGAGTATAATCTTTAATTCCGGTAGCTTCCGAAATCCTGACAGCTACCTTTTCACAATCTTCAGAAGTATAGGAATGAACCATAGTGAACAGGTTATACGGCCAGTCGGGATAGCGCGGGCGCTCATAGCAGTGAGTCACTTCAGGAAACTCTGCCATTATTGCCCCTACTCTTTCTATCCGCTCATTGGGGACATTCCAGACACACATTGCATTGGCTGTGATTCCTATAGCCCGATGTCCTATTGAAGCTGCAAAACGCCGAATTTTGCCGGCTTTCTGAAGGCTTTTAAGCCTATCAACAACTTCCTGCTCACTTATCCCAAGTTCAGCAGCGAGACACCTGAAAGGGGAGTGGGTTAACGGAATCCCATCCTGCACAAGCTTGAGTAGTTCTACATCCGTCTCATCCATTTTTTTCACCTTATATCGAACTTTACATTTATCTTAAAGAGACGCTTTGTAGGAAGGTTTAATAGCGGACAGCCTGTTTTTTCCTGAATTTTGGAAATGATCTCCTCAAGCCTATCTTCATCCGGGGCAGAAAGTGTAAACCATAGATTATACTTTGCAGCACTTCGGAGGTAGTTATGAGAAACTTCAGGGTACTTATTAATGAAATTTGCAACTTCATCAATCCGGGCCTCAGGAACCTTCAGGGCCACGAGAGTACCTACTCCACCCATATTTCTGGTGCTGAGGACAGGTCCTATCCGCCTTACTGCCCCTTTCCGGTTGAGTTCGCGCAGCCTTTCAAGAACCTCGGTTTCGGAAAGGCCGAGTATTTCACCTAAACCTTCAAACGGCTCGACTTCTAAGGGAACTTCCTGCTGGATAAGGTTCAGAATTCTCTTGTCGGTCTCATCAATTTCAAATTCAGGAATTTCCCCTTCATAAGGTTCCATCTTAGATGTGAAATCGGTCTCCTCGTGCTGGAGCCGACTATTGCAATCTTCAAGTTCAATCATCCCGATCACTTATCATTTTTTTTCAGGCCTGTATGCGCAGTAAGGCTCTTCTTCAAGATAGTTGCCTGTAGCAGCATAAGCTCTCGCCCTGCAGCCAGCGCATACCTTTTTATATTCGCAGATTCCGCATTTACCCTTAAGTTCTTCTGGGTTCCTGAGCTTTCCAAAGACCTCAGAGTTTTCCCAGATATCTCTGAAAGATTGCTCCCTGATATTGCCAGCAAGTACCGGGAGGTAGCCGCAGGGGTAGACCTCACCTACGCTTGAGACAAAACAGAAGCCTGTTCCTCCGAGGCAGCCTTTTGTCATGGCCTCATAGCCATGGGTTTTTACAGAGATTTCGATACCTTCTTTTTTTGCTCGCTGGCGCATAATCCTGAAATAATGGGGGGCACAGGTTGCTTTCAGCTGAATTTCAGATTCCTTCTGCATATCATAGAACCAGTGCAGAATGCGTTCGTAATCTGCGGGGGAGACTTCATCGGACTCTTCTCCTCTGCCTGTAGGCACAAGGAAAAAGACATGATATGCAACTGCTCCAAGCTCTTTTGCAAGCTCAAAGGTCTTTGTGATTTCTTCAAGGTTGCGCCTCGAAATCGTTGTGTTGATCTGGAAAGGAAAATCTGCTTTCCTGAGAATTTCAATACCTGCAAGCGTCCTTTCAAAAGCTCCGGGCATGCCCCGAAACTCGTTATGGGTATTTGCAGTCGCTCCATCGATACTGATACTGAGCCGCTGAACCCCAGCTTCTTTTAATTTCTCCACAAGCTCAGGAGTAAGAAGAGTGCCGTTTGTTGCAAGCACTACGCGAAATCCGGCATCTGTACCATAGCGGGCGATTTCAAAAACGTCAGGTCTGATGAAAGGTTCGCCTCCGCTCAGGATGAGAATGGGTTTTCCGAGCTCTGCAACCTCGTCAATAAAATGTTTAGCTTCATCGGTTGTAAGCTCACCTGCCGAAACCGAGGAAGTTGAAGATCCCCTGCAGTGTACGCAATTCAGGTTGCAGCCTGCAGTCAGTTCCCATGCGATAAGCCTTGGTGCATTTGTCATGGCAATCATAAATTAATGGTTTAATAAATGGCAGTCAAATATTAAAGAGAGTTACAAATTAACGATAATTATGAAGTGACAATCATAATCCGAGGACCAATTATAGTTCTGATTAATCTTACAGAAAGTTAGTGTAATTTAACTTGAGAGGTCATATTAATAAGGTAATATTAATATTCTGCCATTTCAGATGAAAACCTGTAAAAGAAAAAAAGACCAAGTCTAGATCCGACCGGAGGGCTGAAGACTTTACTATTAAAGGACCAATAGAGTAGGGTAGTGCCTTGATTCCAAAATGGACGTATAATTCAGTAGATAATTATACTTTTTAAACTCAAATATATTCATTAAAGTCACTCTAAGTTCTATGAGCACGGAAAGCAGAGGCAGGCAGGGGAAAAACTGAGCTTTCATAGTTTATAGCCAGAGGAGAATTTTACGTCTTCCTCAATAAAATTTAAGATTTTTGGCGGCTTTAATTAAAATTTAGGAATGATGAAACTATAATTTCAAGTATTTCTGTTACCGATATATTCTTTGATGTTTATTTGGGGAAATGGAATTATAGAGCCATTCCCAAAG
>Ga0209638_1001688_pt1 | contig 13854 bp, 11 predicted proteins | sample BarGraNGADG00211_FD_184490 | JGI IMG/M metagenome (GOLD analysis project Ga0209638, IMG submission 184490) | Arctic peat soil microbial communities from Barrow, Alaska - Barrow Graham LP Ref core NGADG0002-211 (SPAdes) (version 2) | ecosystem: Environmental > Terrestrial > Soil > Wetlands > Peat... | reverse complement strand
CGCCCGCCGCAGCGTCCGCGGGACCGGCGTGCGAGCGGTCTACCCTTACCCGCTCGAGCCGGAATCCGGCGCGCCGGAATTCGGCGCGTCGTAGAGTCGCCGCCTCGGGAGGCCCATCGCCGCAGCCACCCGGCGGGCCGCCTCGCCCCGGGCGAGACCGCCCGCCACGAGGCGGGCGACCTCGGCTCTCCCCGCCACGACCACGTCAGGGAGCGTCGGCGCGGCATCGACGGCGTCCGGCTGCCCGGCGTCGGCGCGCGGGGCCTGCTCGGCAGGCCGCTGGCCGACCACGATGACGATCTCGCCGCGCCCGTCGATCCGGCCCGCCGCGGCGGCGTCGGACAGGGTGCCGAGGCTGCCGCGCAGGGTCTCCTCGTGGAGCTTCGTGAGCTCGCGGCAGACCGCCGCGGGTCGCCCGGCGCCGCAGGCCGCGGCAAGGTCGGCGAGCGTGGCCGCAAGGCGGCCGGGCGCCTCGAAGAGCACCGCCGTCCGTTCGTCCGCGGCGAGCCGGGCGAGCCGCTCCCGCCGTTCGCGCCCGCGTCGCGGCAGGAAGCCCTCGAAGCTCCAGCGCGGCCCCGCGATCCCCGAGGCCACGAGCCCCGCGAGGACCGCCGAGGCCCCGGGGATGGGCACGACGCGGCCGCTCTCGGACGCCCATGCCGACACGAGGCCGGCGCCGGGATCGGAGACGAGCGGCGTGCCGGCGTCGGTCACGAGCGCGAGGTCGCGCCCCGACCGGAGATGTGCGAGGAGCCCGGGGATCGTCGCCGCCTCGTTGCGCGCATGGTGGGACACGAGGTGCGTCGTGATCCCATGACGGGCGAAGAGTCGGCGCGTGATCCGCGTGTCCTCCGCCGCGACAAGCGGCACCGCACGCAGGACCTCGAGCGATCGCAGCGTGACGTCGCCGAGGTTGCCGATGGGCGTCGCGACTACGTAGAGGATCCCGCGGTCGCCCTGCGGACCGCCCCGGACCTCGCCGGCGTCGGCCCTGTCGGCCGCGCTGGCGCCCGTCTCGCCGTCGTCCGGGCTCACCGTCGCGCGGAGCCGGGCCTGCGCCGGGGGTAGAGGTAGTCGACGCCCGGCGTGCGCGGGCCCAGCTTCGCGACGGGCGGCACCTGGCGCTTGAACTCGGACGTGGCGACCATCCGCCCGATCCGGTCGACGAGCGCCGGGTCGAACCCCATCGCGGCGAGCTCGTCGTCGCTGCGCCGCTTGTCGACCATCCAGTAGAGCAGCCGGTCCAGGTGCGGGTAGCTGAACCCGGCCTCCGCCTCGTCGGTCTGGCCGGGCCAGAGGTCCGCGGACGGCGCCTTGCGGATGATCGCCTCCGGGACCCCGACCGCGACGGAGAGCTGGCGCACCTGGCTCTTGTAGAGGTCCCCGATCGGGTTGAAGGCGCACGCGCTGTCGCCGAACAGCGTCGTGTACCCGATCAGCGTCTCGGTCTTGTTGCTGGTCCCCACGACGAGCCCGCGCCACGTCACCGACCGGTCGTACAGGACCAGCATCCGCGCCCGCGCCATGGCGTTCCCGCGACGGAGCGGCGAGGCGTCGTGCGCGTCCGGCCCGCCCGCTCCCGGCACGCCCCCGGCCCCGAAGTAGCCGTCCACGATCGGCGTGATGTCGACGAGCTCGCTCGCGCAGCCGAGCCGCGTGACGACAGTCTCGGCGTCGGCTCGCGATGCGGGCGACGATGCCCGGTACGGCAGCATCACGCAGAGGACCCGGTCCGCACCGATCGCCTCGGCGACGAGGAACGCGACGAGCGCGGAGTCGATGCCGCCCGAGAGCCCAACGACGGCCCGCTCGAAGCCCGCCTGCCGGAGCTGCGCGCGGACGAAGGCGGTGATCACGCGGCGCGCGATGCCCGTGTCGATCGCGAGGTCGGGAGGGAGCTCGAACAGCGGGAGCGTCGGATCTCCCGGTGGCGCAGACGCCATCAGGTCGGCGCTCTCATCGCGGCGCGGCCGCCGCGGTGCCGTCCTCGCCGATCCCGGCCCGCTCGGCCACGATGCGTCCGAGCTCGCGCGCCATGAGCTCCGGCCGTTCGTCGCGCAGCAGCGGAAGGCCGATCCGCTCGCGCCGGATGGCGGCGAGCTCCACGTCGGCGAGGACGAGCGCCTCCTCGTAGAGCGGTGCCTCGATGATCACGTCCCCGGTGGGCCCCAGGACCATCGAGCCGCCCCAGAACGAGACCGACTCGTCCACCCCGACCCGGTTACAGAAGACCACGACGCTCGTCGTCAGCTGGGCATACGTGCGCAGGAGCGTTCGCCACGAGACCGCGGTCCCGAGGCCGCCTGCGTTCACGGCCGCGACGTCCCGGCCCGGCGAGGAGGCGACATTGACCAGGACCTGGGCGCCGTCGAGGGCGAGGAGCTCGGGCACGCCCAGGTGCCAGAAGTCCTCGCAGATCGCGAGCCCGACGCCCACCCCGAGGCGCGACGTCGTGGCGCGCAGGGCGTCCCCGGCCGCGAAGAAGCGCCGCTCGTCGAAGAGCCCGTACGTGGGCAGGTAGAGCTTGCGCTGGACGTGGCGGACCGCGCCGTCCTCGAGGAGCGCGGCCGCGATGAAGAGCCGGTGGTCGCTCGACTCCTCGACGAAGCTGACGACCGCCGAGCACCCGCCGGTCTCCGCGGCGAGCGCGAGGAGGCGCGGGTCGTCGACGGTCATCGCCACCTCGGCCGCGAGGTCCTGGAGGTGATAGCCCGTGAGGCCCAGCTCGGGGAAGACGATGAGCCCGGCGCCGGCGCCCCGCGCCTCGGCCAGCAGCTCGTGGTGGCGTGCGAGGTTGGCGTCGAGCTGGCCGAGTTCGGGCGCGAGCTGGGCGAGGGCGATCCGGAGCGGCTGCACCTGCCGAGTCTAATGCGCCGTTGGTCGCTGGGGCGGCAGGGGCTGCGTCTGCGCCGCGGCGGCTCCCGGTGCGTCCGCCGGCGGGTTCGCCCCTCCACCGATCGCCCGGCGCTGCTCGATCGAACCGTGGACCTGCTCCGCGAAATGGCAGGCCACCTCGTGGCCGGCGTCGACGGTGCGGAGCTGCGGTGCGACCTCGACGCACTCCGCCGGGTTGCCCAGGCGCTCGCGGAGCCAGCACCGGGTGTGGAAGTGGCAGCCGCGCGGCGGAGCCGCCGGGTTGGGGACGTCGCCCTTGAGGATGATCCGGCGCCGCTTGGACTCCACGGCGGGATCCGGGATGGGCACGGCCGAGATCAGCGCCACGGTGTACGGGTGCCGGGGGGCGTCGTACAGCTCCCGCGAGGGCGCCAGCTCGACGATGCGTCCGAGATACATCACCGCGATCCGGTCGCTGATGTGGCGCACCACGGACAGGTCATGCGCGATGAACAGGTAGGTCAGCCGGAACTGCGCCTGCAGCCGCTCGAGGAGGTTGACGATCTGCGCCTGGATCGACACGTCGAGCGCGCTCACCGGCTCGTCCGCGACGATCAGGTCGGGGTTGACCGCGAGCGCCCGTGCGACCCCGACGCGCTGGCGCTGGCCGCCGCTGAACTCGTGCGGGTAGCGCTCCGCGTACGACGGATCGAGACCGACGATCTCGAACAGCTCCTCGACCCGCTGGCGGCGCTCGCTCCGCGTTCCGATGCTGTGGATGTCCAGCGGCTCGCCGACGATGCCGCCCACCGTCATGCGAGGGTTCAGGCTGGCGTACGGATCCTGGAAGATCATCTGCATGCGCCGGCGCACGCCCCGGAGCGCCCCACCGCCGAGGGTCGTGATGTCCTGCCCGTCGAACGTGATGGTTCCGGCCGTCGGGCGGTAGAGACGCAGGATCGCCCGCCCCATCGTGCTCTTGCCGCATCCGGACTCGCCCACGAGGCCCAGGGTCTCGCCACGGCGAAGCGTGAGGGTGACGTCGTCCACTGCGCGGACGTCGCCGACGTGCCGCTCGACCACGATCCCCCGCGTGATCGGGAAGTAGACCTTGAGCTGGCGCACCTCCAGGAGCGGCGCCTCCATGTCCCCAGGGCTCGCCACCGCGCTGACCACGTCCGTCGGGCTCATCGGCCGCGCCCCGGTTCGGGCGACGCAGCGAGCCGCTTCCCGTCGGGGTCGGTCGCGGAGCCGCGGGCGGCCTCCGGGGGTTCCGCGGCCACGACTCCGGGCCGCTGCGGCGCGCCCGCCGCGGCCTCGTCCGCCGTCGGCGGGTTCCAGCACGCCACGCGATGGGTCGCCTCGGGGCCCGACGTCCGGACGGTGATGCCCGGCTCCAGCGGGCCAAGCGACGGGTTCTCCGTCCAGCAGCGATCGAGGCGCCACGCGCAGCGCGGCGCGAACGGACAGCCGACCGGTTCGACGCGGAGATCCGGCGGAACGCCCTCGATCGGGATCAGCGCCTCCTCTGGGCCGGCGTCGACGCGCGGGATCGAGTGGAGCAGGCCGACGGTGTACGGGTGGCGGGGCTTCGCGAACAGCTCGACCGTCGTGGCCGCCTCGACGATGAATCCCGCGTACATGACGTTGATCCGGCCGGTCATGCCCGCAACCACGCCGAGGTCATGCGTGATGAGGATGACGGCGGTCCTTCGTTCCTTGGTGAGGCGCTGGAGCAGCTCGAGCACCTGCGCCTGGATCGTGACGTCGAGCGCCGTCGTTGGCTCGTCCGCGATCAGGAGCTGTGGCTCCAGGGCCAGCGCCATCGCGATCATGACCCGTTGCCGCATCCCGCCGCTGAACTGGTGCGGGTAGTTGCGCAGCCGGCCGGCCGGCTCCGCGATGCCCACCATGCCCAGGAGCTCGATCGCCCGGGCCCGTGCGTCCGCGCTGCTGACCCGCCGGTGCGCCTGGATGGTCTCGACCATCTGCTCCTCGATCGTGAGGACCGGGTTCAGGCTCGTCATCGGGTCCTGGAAGATCATCGCGATGTCGCGTCCGCGGAGCTCCCGCATCGAGGCCTCGGGGAGCTTCGCCAGGTCCTCTGCGTTGAACAGGACCTGGCCATTCTCGATGTGCCCGGCCGGCTGCGGGAGGAGACGCATGACGGCGAGGTTCGTCACGCTCTTGCCACTGCCCGACTCACCGACGAGGCCGAGCGTCTCGCCCTCCTCGAGATCGAAGGAGACGCCGTTCACGGCATACACGGTGCCGTCGTGGGTCCGGAAGCGGACGATCAGGTCGCGAACGGAGAGCAGCATGGTCGCCTATCGCTTCAGGCGCGGGTCGATGGCCTCGCGCAGCCCGTCGCCGAGCAGGTTGAACCCGATCGCGCTGAGCACGATCGCGGCCCCCGGGAAGAAGATCAGGTAGGGCGCGGACTGCAGGAAGCGCGCGGAGTCGGTGAGCATCTCGCCCCACTCGGCCACGCGCGGATCGCCCGGTCCCAGCCCCAGGAACCCGAGCCCGGCGACGTCGATGATCGCCGTGGCCAGGGCCAGGGTCGCCTGGACGATCAGGGGGGTGAGCGCGTTCGGCATGAGGTGCCGCAACAGGACGCGCGCAGGGGTCGCTCCCTCTGCGCGAGCCGCGGTCGCGAAGTCCGCCTCGCGCAGGGACAGGAGCGTGCCGCGCAGCAGCCGGGCGAAGATCGGCGCGTACGAGATGCCCACCGCGAGCATGATCTGCACCTGTCCGTGACCCAGCCAGGCGACGATCCCGATCGCGAGCAGGATGCCCGGGACGGCGAGGAGCACATCGGTCACGCGCATGAGCACCGCGTCGACCTTTCCACCTGCTCCGCCCGCGATGGCACCGACCACGCACCCGAAGGTGAGCCCGATGATCACGGCAACCACGCCGACCACCAGGCTGATCCGGGCGCCGTAGAGCACGCGGGTGAACTCGTCGCGGCCCAGCAGGTCGGTGCCCATGAGGTGGGCGAGGCTGGGTCCGTGCTTGCCGTCGGCGAGGACGCCGATCGTGGGATCGTAGGGGGCGATGTACGGCGCCAGGACGGCGGCCGTGACGAAGATCGCGATGCACACGGCGCCGACCAGCGCCGGCCCGTTGCGCATCAGCCGACGGAACGCGTCCCGCCACAGCCCGCGGCTCGCGCGCGCCGTTGGCCGCGCGACGATAGCGATCGGTTGGCTCACGTCAGCTGTACCGGATCCGGGGGTTCAGGAACGCGTAGCTGATGTCCACGATCAGGTTCACGACGAGGAAGATCGTGGCGAAGATCAGGATGAGGGACTGGACCACGATGTAGTCGTGGTTCTGGATCGCGCTCACCACCCAGGAGCCGACGCCGTTCCACGAGAAGACCGTCTCGGTCAGGACGGCGCCGGCGAGCAGGCCGCCCACCTGGAGGCCGATGACCGTCGCGACGGGCAGCCACGCGTTGCGCATGATGTGCCGGTCGTCGACGCGGCGCTCGGTGAGGCCCTTGGCCCGTGCGGTCCGGACGTAGTCCTCGTTGGCGACGTCGATGACGGAGGCCCGCGTGATCCGGGTCACGATCGCCAGCGGGATGGATCCCAGGGCGATCGACGGCAGGATCAGGTGCGAGAACGAGTCGATGATCGCGTTCGGGCGCCCCGTGAGCAGCGCGTCGATGATCGCGAAATGCGTGACCTGGGGGATCCCCAGGCGCGGATCGCTCTGTCCGAGCGCTGGCAGCCAGTGGAGCTGCACGCCGAACACGAAGACGAGCGTGTAGCCAAGGACGAAGATCGGGATCGAGATCCCGAAGAGCGAGACCACGGTGACGATGCCGTCCACCCAGCCGTTGGGGTGGCGCGCCGCCAGGCGGCCCAGCGGGATGCCGAGGCCGACGGCGAAGATCAGGGCCCCGACGGTCAGCTCGATCGTGCCCGGGAACCGCACGATGAACGTGTCGGCAACCGACTTCCCGTCGACGAAGCTCGACCCGAAGTCGCCATGCAGGAGCCGCACGAGGTAGTTGACGTACTGGACGTAGAGCGGCTGGTCAAGCCCGAGCGTGGTCCGGATCTGGGCAGTCAGCTCCGGCGTGGCGTGCTGTCCCAGGATGGCCTCCGCGGGATCGCCCGGAAGCAGCCGCAGGAACAGGAACAGGATGATGGAGAGCCCGAAGAGGACCGGGATGGCCCCGATCACCCGCCGGACGATGAACCTGAGCACGAGACGACAGCATCCCTCTGTGAGGAGCCCCCCGAGGTCCCGGACCTCGGGGGGCTCGCGCTCGATGCGTGAGGACGGGCGAGTCGCCCGCCAGCTCTAGGGCTGGATCCAGACGGAGTTGAAGAGTTCGGTCTGGTTACCTGCGCCCACGAAGCCGTGGACCTTGGAAACGTACGCGCCCGGTGGTGTGGAGTTCACGATCGGGACGGTTGGCATGTCCTGGACCGCGAGGTCCTGGACCTGGCCCCAGAGCGCGTTGGCCGCGTCGGGAGACGTCGCCTGCAGCGCCTGGGTCATCAGGGTGTTGACCTGGGGATTCGCCCACCCGAACTGCAGGTTGGGCTTGCCATTCTGCCAGCCGAACCAGGCCGTGTAGAGGAAGTTGTCGGCGCCGGCCCAGTCGCAGGTCCAGCCGAACAGGAACAGGGGGAAGTTGCCGCCCGTGGCATGGCTGACGTAGCCGCCGTGCCAGTCCTCGGTCTTGAGGGCGACGGTGAAGCCGGCCGCCTGAAGGTCGCCGGCGATCGCCTGGGCAAGGCTCTTCGGGTCGGGCATGTACGGCCGGACCACGTTGGACGGGTAGTAGAGGTCGATCTTGAGCTTGTCTGCGCTCAGGCCGGCCTTGGCGAGCGACGCCTTGGCGGCGTTCACGTCATAGGCGGGCATGTTCTCGGCCTTGTAGCCGGTCGTGCCGGCCGGCAGCCAGCTCTGCGGCGCCTTCGCCGCGCCGGCGTAGAACGCGTCGATGTATCCCTGCTTGTTGAGGGCCTCGGCGACCGCGAACCGGACGTCCTTGTTGGCGTAGATGGTCGGCGTGGCCGCGCCGCCGGACGTGCTCTGCAGGCTCTGGTTCATGCCCAGGTAGCCCGTGTTGCACGACTGGCCGCGGTCGACGATCTGGAGGCCGCTGCTCTTCGCGGTCGCCACGTCGGCGGGAGAGATCGTCTCGGCCAGGTCGATGCCGCCCGCCTGGAGCGCCTGGAGCTTGGCCGTGGAGTCCTTCAGGTTGGCCTGGAAGGTGATCTGGTCAAGGTGCGCGACGTGCGCCGTGTCCCAGTAGCTCGGGTTCTTGACGACCGTCACGTGGTCGCCGGTCACCCACTCCTTGAACATGAACGGCCCGGTGCCGACCATGCTCTCGCCCTGGCCCTGGGCGTACTTGTTGTCCTTGAGCGGCGTCGTGTCGGCCTTGTCCTTCTGGAGGGCGGTCGGGCTCTGGATCCCGAACACCGCAAGGGTCTGGCTGACCAGGAAGTTGCTCTGTGGCGTCTTGAAGTTGAAGACGACCGTCGTCGCGTCGGGCGCATCGACCGAGGCGAGGTTCGACGCATCGCCGAAGCCGCCGAAGACCGCGCCGTAGTAGTAGGCGTTGTCCTGGAGGTCACCCTTGGGGAAGGCCTTCCAGCGGTCGTAGTTGAACTTGACGGCGGCCGCGTTGAAGTCGGTTCCGTCGTGGAACTTGATCCCCGTCCGGAGCGTGAACGTGTAGGTCTTGCCGTCGGCGCTGATCGTCGGCATGCTGGCGGCCAGGACGGGGATGACGTCGCCGATCGTGCCGGGCGTCAGTCCGACGAGGCCCTCGACGACCTGGTTGGCGACGTAGAGCGAGTTGCCGTCGCTCACGAGCGACGGGTCGGCATACACCATGTCGCCGTCGAGCCCGACGACGAGCGTGCCGCCGTCGACGGGAGCGCCCGCAGCGGCCGACGCGGCGGCGGACGGCGAAGCCGCCGCGGACGCCGCAGCCGCGCTCGGCGATGCCTGCTGAGATGGAGCGGCGCTGGGCGACGGCGTCGCCGAGCCGCCGCACGCGGCAAACACGATCGCCGCTGCCGCGATCAATGACCCTGTTCGGGCACGCAACATGCTTGGTCTCCTCCTACGTCGATCCGCCGAGATGCCCGCAGGCATCGGTCGGTGGGCCCCTTGACCCGAGCATGATACTCACCGACTCGCGACGCCATGAGCGCATCGTGACCTGGCTCGCTCAGCGTCGGCCCGTCAGCGCTCGTCCGTCACGGCGTGACGACCCAGCTGTCCAGGTTCCACCAGTCGTAGACCGACGTGGAGTCGATCGGCCCCAGCACGCCGTTGGTCGCGAGCTTGGTGCTGTACGCCCGGTGCCCAAGGTCCGTCCACAGGAAGTAGTACGGGCCGTTGTCGTGCAGGTAGAGCTGGACCTGCGCCAGGAGCGCCGTGCGCTTCGCCCGCTCGAGCTCCTGCGCGGCGGCGGCCTGCAGGGCGTCGAGCTTCGGATCGCAGTAGCCTGCGAAATTCTGGTCGAACGGATTGGCCTTCGTTGTGACGTGCTTGCACCCGAACGTGCTGGAATCCTCCGGGTCGACCAGGTCGCCCCAACCGCCGAGATAGACGTCGAAGCTGTTGGGGTACGAGAGAAGAGACACGAGGACCGTCGAGTAGTCGGCCTGCTTGACCGTGATGTCGATGCCGCACTTCGCGACCGCATCTCTCGCCAACAGCGCGAACTTCACGCGCTGCGGGTCGTCCTGGCGCACGTACAGGTCGGCGGAGAGCTTCTTTCCGCCCTTCGCATACACGCCGTCGACGAGCGCGTAGCCGTTGCTCTCGAGCAGCGACCTGGCGCCGGCGACGTCAAACGTGTAGTCCGGGACCGACGCGTCGTAGAAGTACGAGCCCGGCGGGACATTGGCGTTGACCGGGACAGCGCTGCCCTGCGTCGCGGCTCGAACGGTCGCAGCATGGTCGATGCACATCGCGAATGCCTGTCGGGCGACGAGGTCCGAGAACACGTGCCCCGAGCGGACGTTGAAGCCAATGTAGATGTAGGAGAGGTCCGGATACTCGGACAGCTTGATCCCTGGTTCCGCCTTCAGGACGGCCAGCTCCTCGGGCGACGAGATATCGGGCAGCCAGTCGATCTTGCCGGACTGAAGCGCCCCTGACGCCGCGGCAGCGTCCTTAAGCACGAGGACCATGACCCTCGCGGGGCCGGGCTTGAACAGGTAGTAGTCGTCGAAGCGGGCAAGCTCGACGCTCTGCCCGGGTGCGTAGCTGACGAACTTGTAGGCGCCGCTGCCTACTGGGCGGAGGTTGATGTCAAGGAGGCGGTAGGCGGCGGCGAGCCTGTCGGCTTTGCCGGCCTGCAGCGTCGTGTTGAGGTCGACGAGCTGGGCCAGGAGAGCGCCGGCGTACGCCAACGTGTCGACCTTGCCGTCCGCACCAACAAACCGAGCCTGGTCAGGGAGCGTGATCCCGGCGGAGGTGAGGATGGCCTCCATGTCGACCCTGTAGAAGGACGCGTTGCACGAGTCCGATGGCGCGCTGCCGGAGCATGCGGGGTCGCCCTGGGCAGAGGAGATTTTGCCGACGAGCGCCTTGACGGCGACCGCGTCGATCGCGCTCGACCCGGCCACGAACTTCGCATACGACGCCTCGGTTGCCGCCTGCGGCACGATCGCCTGTGTCAGCCCCTCGATGTAGATCGGCGCGTACCTGGCCTTGAGCGTGACGACGAGCGTGTCGGGCGAGGGCGCCGCGACGGACCCGACGTTGACGCGCCATGTCGAGCACGTGGCCGGGTTGAACGAGCACTTCGGCGACATCGCAAGGCCGAACGTGAACTTGGCATCGGCCGAGGTGACGGGCGACCCGTCATGCCACTTGGCGTCGGTCCGCATCGTGATCGTCAACGTCAGGCCGTCGGCGCTCACCACGGGCATCGACGTCGCGAGGTCCGGCACGACGTCGCCCTTGTCGTTCACGCGATACAGGCCGGTGTAGATCAGTCGGTTGACCCAGGAGGTTGCCGAATCCGTGCTCGCCGGTGAGAAATACGTCGGCTCTCCGCTGATGGCGAAACGAAAGTCCGAGGAGGTGCCACCGGCCGGCGTCGTGGTCGGCGCAGCCGTCGGACCCTGGCTCGGCGTTGGCGTGCCGCATGCGCTCGAAACGATCGCGAGCGCGGCGAGCAGCCCGATCGCGCGACGGCTCGGCACGCTCATGACACAGTCCCTCCTGGGCCTCCTCCGGGTGCCCGGTGCGCCACCTGCCTGGACGTCGGAGCCGCGCCAGTCGAACGTGGCTACGCGGACGTGATGCCCGAGCGGGCAGCCCCTGCGATCGCCTCCGGCGTGACCTCCTTGGCGAAGTGGCACGCCACCCGGTGCCCCGGAAGGATCTCGCGAAACTCGGGGACTTCCGTCTCGCACTCCTTCGGATGCTCCAGTCGCTCCCGGAGCCAGCAGCGCGTGTGGAAGCGGCAGCCGGACGGCGGGTTGGCCGGAGACGGCACGTCACCCTTCAGGACAATCCGTCGCCTGCGAACGGTTGGGTCGGGATCGGGGACGGCCGACATGAGGCTCACCGTGTACGGGTGCTGCGGGTTGTCGTATACATCGTCAACGTCGCCGATCTCGGCGAGCACGCCGAGGTACATCACTCCCAGGCGATCGCCGATGTAACGGACGACGGACAGGTTGTGGGCCACGAAAAGGAACGTCAGGTCGAAGTGGTCACGCAGCTCGGCGAGGAGGTTGAGGACCTGCGACTGGATCGAGACGTCGAGGGCGGAGACGGGCTCGTCCGCGAAGATGAAGTCCGGTGAGAGGGCAAGTGCCCGGGCGATCCCGATGCGCTGGCGTTGGCCCCCGGAGAACTCGTGGGGGTACCGGCGGGAGTAGTCGCGGCGGAGCTTGACCGCCTCCAGCGCGTCGCCCACGCGCTTGTCCCGGACCGCACGTTTACCCCACCCGTTCTCGGCGTCGGCCTGGGCGAGGAGCCCTTCGGCGATCAGGTCGCTGACGGGCATGCGGGGATTGAGGCTGCTCATCGGGTCCTGGAAGATGACCTGCATCCGCCGGCGCAGCCGCTTGAGATCCTTGCCCTTCGCAGCCAGGACGTCTTCGCCTTCGAAGACCACCGAGCCCGAGGTCGCCGGCACGAGGCGAAGGATCGTCCGGCCGAGGGTCGTCTTTCCGCAGCCGGATTCGCCGACGAGGCCGAAGATCTCGCCGCGCCGGATCTCGAAGCTGACGTCGTCAACGGCCTTCACGTGACCGATGACGCGCCGGAGGAGTCCGGCCCGAATCGGGAAGTAGGTCTTGAGGTTCCGGATCTCGAGCAGCGTCTCCCCGGGAGCCGGAACCGGAGGGAGGGTCGGCGTCGCCGGTCCGTTGATGACGGTCATGACGGGTCCTGCTGACGATGTGTGGGCGGAGTCGGGGCGGCCGACGGGGAGGGAGGCGTGGCTTCGGTCGGCGCTTCCTGGACTGTCGAGCCAGCGGCGCCGGGCTCGGTCATGTACTGCGTCAGGCGCGACGCATACGCCCGGTCCTCGAGCCAGCAGCGGGTCGCGCGGCCTTCACGGATCGCGATGAGATCGGGCTCCTCGACGCAGCGGTCGAACGCGTAGGGGCAGCGGGGCTGGAACTTGCAGCCCGGCGGCATCCGGAGCGGGTTGGGTACCACGCCCTTGATGACGGCGAGGGGCTTGCCCTTCGTCCCGCGCGACGGGATCGATTGCAGGAGCCCGCGGGTGTACGGGTGGCGCGGATGAAGGAGGACCTCCTCGACCGAGCCGGTCTCGACGATCCGGCCCGCATACATGACCGCGACCCTCTCGACCGTTTCGGCGACCACTCCCAGGTCGTGCGTGATCAGCAGGAGCGCCGTACCGGTCCGGGCCTGGATCTCCTTGATCAGGTCCAGGATCTGGCGCTGGATCGTCACGTCGAGGGCCGTCGTCGGCTCGTCCGCGATCAGGAGCTTCGGCCGGCAGGCGAGCGCCATGGCGATCATCACGCGCTGGCGCATCCCGCCCGACATCTCGTGCGGATATCCCTTGAGCCGTCGCTCCGGGGAGTTGATCCCCACCTCTCGCAGCGCGTCGAGAGCAACCCCAACGGCTTCGGACTTCGTCACCTTGTTGTGCAGCAGGATCGCCTCGGTGAGCTGATCCTCGATCGTGAGGACCGGGTTGAGACTGGTCATCGGCTCCTGGAAGATCATCGCGATCTCCCCGCCGCGGACCTTGTGCATCTCCTCGCGATCGAGCTGAAGGAGGTCCCGCCCGTCGAACACGATCTCGCCCGAGGCGATCTCCCCGGGCGGCGTGTCGATCAGGCGCATGATCGAGAGCGACGTGACGCTCTTGCCGCAGCCGGACTCGCCGACCAGTGCTAGCCGTCCGCCGCGCGGGATCTCGAAGTCCACCCCGTCGACCGCCTTGACCAGCCCGTCGAGGGTGTGGAAGTAGGTCCGCAGGTCGGTGACCTTCAGGATTGGACTCTCCGCACCGACCCCCGCGTGCGGGCTCGTGCTGCTCATAGTCGGGACCGCGGGTCGAGGGCGTCCCGCAGGCCGTCGCCCATGAAGTTGATCCCGAGGACCGTCAGGACGATCGCCATGCCGGGGAAGAACGGCCACCACCAGTTGCCCTGGGTGATGAACTCGAGCGAGTTGGAGAGGACGTTGCCCCAGGTCGGCTGCGTGACGTCCACGCCGAAGCCGAGGTAGCTGACGAACGCCTCACCCACGATGACGCCGGCGATCGACAGGGTCGCCGAGACGATGATCGGCGAGAGCGAGTTCGGCAGGATGTGCCGGAAGATGATCCGGACGTCGGATACCCCAACCGCACGCGCGGCGTCCACGAACGCCTCCTCCCGAAGGCTCAGGAACTGGCTCCGGACCAGGCGGGCGATCCCGCCCCAGCCGAGCAGTCCGAAGATCATGGTCACCGTCACCCAGCTCCCGGACCCCAGGAACTTCGACGCGACGAGGATCACGAAGAGCAACGGCAGCGAGAGGATCGCG
>Ga0209638_1001687_pt1 | contig 13866 bp, 13 predicted proteins | sample BarGraNGADG00211_FD_184490 | JGI IMG/M metagenome (GOLD analysis project Ga0209638, IMG submission 184490) | Arctic peat soil microbial communities from Barrow, Alaska - Barrow Graham LP Ref core NGADG0002-211 (SPAdes) (version 2) | ecosystem: Environmental > Terrestrial > Soil > Wetlands > Peat... | reverse complement strand
TCCCATATGTGGCGCTCAGCGTTGCCGCCTGTGCCGACTCGGGCAGGCGTGCGTCAGCGACCGTGCCCGTGGTCAGCAGGGACGCATCGGTGCCGGTCGAAATCGTGGGCTTGTTGGCTAGGTCCGTATAAGATCCAGTGGTAGCAACCGGTGCGAGATCAGTGGTATTGGCTTTAGCTGCTAAATCAGTTTGGAGATTGGTGATGTTGGTTTCAGAGATAGCTTTGAGAGAGCCATCGCTATTGTGAGATTGGCTTAGATAGTTGTTGAGGATATCACCCCATGTGCCTCTATCTGAGCCTGGAATCGGTAAGCGAGACATTACCTATTTATCCCCATACGTAGAGCCACCGTAGCCACTGGTTTGGATAGGGTGTTGATTATTTTGAGTTACGATCTGTGGTGAGCCATGAGACTTGAAGATAAGATTTGTGAGGCCAGTTATCCCTATGATTCCTAAAATAATGGTTCCGCTAAAAGCCAGAAACTCTTTACGATCCATCTCCTCATCGAGTAGTGTTTGTATGTTTTGTCTAATCATCTCTGTATGTATCTCAACTTACTTGGTTAGATAGCTGTACTTATACATCACAGCTAATCCTCTTGGGTACTATTTAACCAACGATTACATATAAACACAAGCTCTTTTTGGATATTGCCCTGTATTGGAGCATCGATTGTCTATAAATTGTAAGAGATTTTTGTGCTTAGCGTACGTCTATGTTACTTTAGAAATATGCATAAGAAGTTATTTGGCCTAAGTTTGGTAGAAGCTCTTTTTATAGGACTTGTCCTTACCGTACAACAGCCCCCGTTGGTTGCTGCTGAGTATGCTTGTGGTACCTATAGCTCGGGTGTTTATGCGAGTGACTGTGCTGATACGACGACAACTCCAACGACGACTACAACGTCCACAGATACTTCAGGTGGGAGTTCAAGCAAAAGCACAACAGCTAACTCAAGCACTGGTTCGGGAACGGCGACATCGACGAATACCGACACGGCGCCCAGTACCTCGACTACAACGCCTAAATCGAGCGAAGTTCCGGCTGCTAATAGTACCACGTCACAACCGTTTAACTGGTGGCCATGGATAGTGGGAGCCCTGGGAGTGATCGCAGTGCTTACAGTGGTGATTACTGCTACCCTACGACGCCGAAACGCTTCGAGATAATCTCAATAAGGTGTATTGCTATATTTAGAATGTAAAAAGAATTACAGGGAAAAGACGGCCGAGGCTGAGGAGTTCGACGATAGTGAAACCACGTGTCTTCATAGTTACGCGCTCGGCCCAGGAACACTAACGACGCAGGCGGTACTTCCGTTACTAGTATTGGTACTAGTGTATTCGATCGTTGACGTGAGCATCGTTGAGCCTCCGCTGTTAGTAACCGGGAGCACACAGGATTGCCCGATGCCGATAAGATGATAGAGAATCATAACTGGCTGAACCGTGCCATCCATGGTTCGACCGGTGCTATAACTATAGATTACACCATATTCGGTTGAGATGGTTGTCGGCACGATGCGCGGGAGTGTACCCATAGTCGCCATATTCGTATCAAAAGTTGAATTCGCGGATATAGTAGAGCCCGACCAAACACACCCCAAAGATGTGGTCACGCAAAGAGTGGTAGCTGCAGGATACGCATTATTAACGGTTATATAGGCAGTTATCATACGAAATGACTTATTTGCAGCGTCAACTATGGCGGTGTTTGTTGCACGTTGCTTGATACCGCTATAGGCCACGATGGTAATAGCCGCCAGAATAGCGATAACCACAATGACTATGAGGAGCTCGACGATGGTGAAACCTCGTCGGCTATTCGCCTGATCTGGTTTTGATGTGATGCTGCGTTGCATTGTTGAGTTGGATTATGAAGCATGAGCGGAAAGAAAGCAAACGGTTCTGTTCATGATCGCAGACACCAGTGGTCGGGGACCGGCTCGGCTTGTCTGCCCGAACGATCTTCAGCATCTTGGACGAACGCGGAGTTGAGACCCGAGACATCCACGGTCGCAACAGGCCAACCTAGACTGGCAACAGGGGAAGCCTGCTGGCGGCGGGTTAAGACGGTGGAGGACTGGTGGTCTCCTGTGGCTCGTTTCGGCTCGGGTCGAAGAAGAAGGCAACTTCGGCGCGGTAGTTGCGGGTGATGCTCAGTACGGTCGTAAGCCTGGGGTCAGAGATCTCCATTGCGGTTGCCCATGACGCCCAGACGGGCATGACCCAGTAGACAGCAATCGACCAGACCGCGTATCGGGGGTCGGCTCCCACGGGTATCCAGAGCGGGAGGTCGAATAGCGTCTCCTTGGCCGTGAACCAGGACGCGTCCTCCGGGTCGTCGACCAGGACCCACGCCATGCCATCGTGCTTCTTTCCGTCGACGTAGACATCGGGCTTGCGGTACTGCGAATACTTCGGGAAACGGATGATGATCTGGCAGGCGAGCTCATTCTCCTTCTGGACAAGGTTGATCTTCCCCAGCGGTCGGTTGAACACCGACATGTCGCGGAAGATGTAGCTGAGCTTCTCGGCTCCGCGGTTGCTTCGCCTCAAGACGGTGCGCGGGTCGATGAAGAACCGTGCCGCTTGGTCGTTCAGTCGGGCCTCAAGCGTCGTCCCGCTCGCGCCGTGACCACAGGTGGCGAAATACGTGACGACGTCGCTCTCCTTCAGGAAGGTCTGCTGGTCGAGGACATCGAGCATCGTCGTGTACGCCTGCTCGACGCTTCCGTTCCCGGCGACTTCGACCAGGGTCGGGGAGCCCGCGATCTGCTCGACGCTCAGCGAGCCTGGAGAACGCCGCAAAGCCCTCAGCTCAGCAAGGAGCCGCTTGCGGAGCGGGTCGTCCTTCATGCCCCCATGTTGTCAGTTTTGTGTCAGTGACAGCGTGGCACTCCGGCGCACACCCTTGTTGCAGCGGCCCCGACCGAGGAGCCCGAAGCAACAAGGAGGAAGCGATGGCGCTGCCCGACGATCACGAACCAGTGCCCAAGGAGTTCTCCGGCCCGACATTCGGTCCCGATCCGGACTTCGACTCTGTGGCCTCGCGCCTGAACGAGACCATCTGATCGCTCCACGCATGACCTTCCTGGGCATGCGCAGAAGTTCGAACGAGAGAAAGCGCCCAGTCACTCCGGTGTCAAGACGTGCCCCTCGACGCTGCTCTTGAATCGTAGGGAGCCAGCCACGGGGACTGGACAGCCCCGATCGGCGTATCGGAGCTGGTCACCGGACTACCCGAGAGAACCACCGGCCGCCGCGTCAGGCGACCGGCCAGGTCTGGAGGGTGGGAGTGGCCCGAGTTCGCACCTCGGGCCACTCCCGGATCACGAAGCGGCACCACGTCACCCAGTGCAGATGAAAGGAACCCTCATCGTGAACATGTCAACGGTACGCCGGGGTCAAGGAAAGCCCCGGGCGGGCGGTCTGTTGTTGTCCGTTGCCCTTGCGCTCACCCTGGCCGCGTGTGGCGTCAGCGCCGCCCCGGCCGGGGAGCTGGGCCAGGCTCAGCAGGTGCTGGCGTCCTGCCCCAAGGACACCAGGCTTGCCTCCAAGGTCGACATCGACGTCAGCGGCAGCACCCGGACCGCCACGCTGGAGCCCGAGCGGTCGAACGCCGTCGCCGACATCGCCAGCCGGACGGCCATCTGCGGTGGGCATCTGAGGGTGACGGCGTTCTCGGCCAGTAGCGCGGCCACGGTCGTCCTGTACGACGGTGAGCTGTCCTTGCCGGGAGCCACCGACAACGCTCGACTGCGCCGGGTGCCCGATCTGGTCAAGACGGTCATGGCGACGGTCAGCGGCGCGTACGGGGCCAAGATCGGGCAGCTGAGCCCGGGTGGCAGCGACATTCTCGCGCAGTATCGCCTGGCCGCGGAGTACCTGCAGCAGTTGGGCGCGGGCTACCAGCTGCATCTGGTCTTGTTGACCGATGGTTTCCAGACCGCGGGCATGAGTCTGGGAAGTGCACCCCTGACGACCGGTGCCGCCACGCCCATGGCGGCGAACATCGACGTGCCGGCGCTGCCCGGTGCGTCGATCACGGTGGCGGGGATCGGCAAGGTGGTCGGTCAACCGCCGTCGTCCGACGTGGTCGATGGTGTGGTCGCCTTCTACGACGCCGTGTGCAAGAAGACACAGGCTGCGTCGTGCCTGTCGGTGACCGACTACACGTCCGCGGCCCGGTGACGACGATGACACGCTTCACCAGGGACACCTCCGCCACCGATGCCCTGGTGGCCGAGACGGATTCCATCTCGCTGCAACGGATCGACGAGGCCGCCGGGCTGGGACGCCCCGGCGGGCTCGGCGTGACGAACGCCGAGCGGGAGTTCGAGTCGATCGGCCATGAGCAGCAGGAGAGCTGGCTCGCTGAAGGCGAGGCCGCCGCCCGTACCGCGTCGGTCCGCGCCGCACGCTATGACGAGGCCGCCCAGGCTGGACGGTTCCTGCTGACGGACCACAGCGATGAGGTCACCAGCGCACGCGAGTCCTACCAGCACGCGGCCCAGACGTTGATGCCGTACGTGCGACGCTCGCCGGCCGACGCGTGGCGGTACGGGGCGGGCTGGGCGCTGCTTGGTCTGGGTGACACGGCCGGGGTCTGGGGTGCGGCCATCTGGCTCGGTGAGATCCCCCTGATCGCGCTCGGGCAGGCGTTGGCGACGGGGTTCGCTGCTGTGACGGCGGGTCTGGCGGGAGGCGAGCTCCAGGAGCTGCGCCAAGCGCGGGCACGTCGACGCGACGCGGACTCGCTGAGCGCGGACGAGCGGCAGTATCAGCGTCTGTTCGTCGAGGCGAATGCCGGGCTCGGTGTGACGAAGATCGTCGGCGGCATCAGCGCGACCGTCGTGGTGCTGGTGGCAATCGCGGTGTTCGCGCTGCGCGCGGGAACCGAAGGGCTCCTCGCGGGGGTCACGTTCGGTGCGCTGGCTGCGGCCACGGCGTTGGGGTCGTTCGTCTCCAGCTACGTCCATGGCGATGAGGTGGTTGACCTGATCGGCAGCTACCGCAAACGCTATGACGTGGCCAGGCGCCGGCACCGCGGGCTGGCCCGCAACCGTGACCTGTCGAGGCATGCCAGGGCGGTGGAGGAGTCCGCCTCGATCTGGCGTGAGCACGATGTGCGCGGTCGGGCGGCCGCCCAGAAGGTCACGGCGCTGAAGTACCGGATGCTGCGACGCAACCCCCAGGTCGTCGGACACGGCGAAGCCACCACAGCGGCCAGTGGCCTGATCGGGCGCCGGGCGCGAAAGGACGGTGCCTCGTGATCAGGCCAAGTCCTCTCCTGCCCAGTGCTCTCCTGGCCAGTCCGATCGCGCCCAGCTGGCTGTTCAGGCACCCTGGACCAGCCCGCGGTCCGAGCCCGGACCGCCGAGTTCTGTTGGGCGACCCGGGCCGCTGCGGCGAGCAGCCAACGCTGGTCGTCACGGTGTTCGACGACTCCGGCTCGGTCACGTCTCCGGCGGGCGCCGACCCCGTCGCCAACCGCTACCAGGAGGCCCGACAGGCGTTGCGGGCAGTGGCCCGCCGGTGTGGCTGCGGGCAGTGCCTGGGATCGGTGCTGCACTTCGACCTGGTCGCCGGGGTACCACCCACGGCGCTCACCAAACGTCTCGTGCTGGGTCTGGAGGCCGGGCTGCAGTCGCCCGCGGACGGTATGGGATGCAGCGTGTTGGGCCCCAGCCTGGCCGAGGCCTACGAGATCACCGAGCGGTACCCGGAGCATGTGAGCACCCTGGTCGTGCTCTCCGACTTCGAACTGTTCGACCCGGACGTGGGCGGCGTGCTGACGCGGCTCGCCGCCTTCCCCGGTGACGTTCATGCGGTCGTTCTCGGTGGGCGAGGGCCAGACGGCGGCCTCGATCCTCGGATCCAGGTCACGCCGATTCGCCGCGACGATCCGCCCGGCGCGCTGGCACGAGCGGTGTTCGCCAGTCTGACAGCGCACCGCGTCGGGCGGCGGCTGGCTGGGCCGAAAGGCGCCGACCTGACCCGCCAGCGGGGCGACCCGTAGTGCATTCCACAACATGCGTCTCGGCACCAAGGACATCGCCGAACGCACGTCACGCAACAGAGGCCAGCGCTCGACGCGTCGATCGACCCGTCACCCGACATGTCGCCCGATTCGACTATTTGAAGACCGTTCATCACGGCCTGTAATCAGGTCAGATCCCGAACCGACCACCTGGCCGGCGACACACAACACCAGTCGTCGTCGCGGCCGAGTGCGCTCACTTTCGGGAACAGGAAGGAGAGCAGTACCCATGAGCATCATCACCCAAACCGGCGTCAAGGCCGGTGTCCCTAAAAGGTTTCGGACCATCCTGGCGGACCCGCCCTGGGACATCCAGCAGCGAGGCGCACGCGGAGCCGAGACCCACTACGACCTGATGACCCTGGAGCGCATCAAGGCCATGCCGGTCGCCGACCTGGCCGAAGGCGACGCCCACCTGTGGCTGTGGGTCACCAACGCCACCCTGCGTCACGGCTACGACGTGGCGGAGGCCTGGGGCTTCACCGTCCGCAGCCCGCTGACGTGGATCAAGTTCCGCCTCGGCCTGGGCAACTACCTGCGCAACTCCACCGAACATCTGCTCTTCGCCACCAAGGGCAAGGCGCCGGTCAACTTCCACTCCCAGCCGACGTGGGTCAACGCGCCCGTACAGGACCACTCACACAAGCCCGAGGAGCAGTACGCGCTCATCGAGCGGATCAGTGACGGCCCGTATCTGGAGCTGTTCGCCCGTCGCCGCCCGCCCAGCACCTCCAGCTGGTCGGTCTGGGGCAACGAGATCGACTCCGACATCCGCATCCCCGGCTACCCACTGCCCGAGGAAATCAACCGGGCCCGCAGCGAGGTGAAGGGGCGATGAGTGAGAAGAAGGATCGCGACCCACTGGGGAGCCCGTTCGAGTGGCTGTTCCACACCAGCCTGCTGATCCTCGGGACCGTGATCGCCCTGGACGTGGCCATCGCCTACGTGCGACCCATCCTGGGCTGGATCGTCGCCGGCATCATCATTGCCGCCGTGACGGCTCTGGTGATCGCGACCAACCGGTGGAACCGCAGGAAATGGTGATCTTTGTGCGCGCAGTTATCGGGGGTGAAGCGTTGTGGAATTCACAAACGGTATTGACTTGATGAGCGAAATCAGCAATAACTATCTGCACATTCATGTGATGAGTCAAATCATCATGCGGTATGGCGAGAAGGGAGGTTCACATGACCAAGCGTAGGAAGTCCACTCGTAATCTCAGGCCCGAATTTCGGGTTGTCGCGCGCGGGCACCGGCGAACCGTCCGTGACATCACCGTGTTGCAGCGTGCCTCGCTGGACTACTTCATCGCCGAGCAAGAACGCCTCGCCCAGGTCGAACGCACCGAGCAACTCGATGCCGGCGCCCCTGACGACGACCGGGGAGGTGATCACGATGAGTAGCGCGTCCTGGGTCTTCTCCTCGCTGCATCTGGCCCGGCCTCTGGACACCGGCGCCGTGCTGGCGCTGCTGGCCCGGTTGGCCGCAGATCGCGACGCACCGCGCGTCGTGCTGGAGGTGCGGGCGAGCAAGACGGGCACCGAGTATCTGCTGGGGTGCGCCCCGACTGCGGTGCCCGCGATGCGGCATCTGCTCGGTGACCTGATTCCTGGCACCGTGCTGGTGACAACCACCTGCGCTGACCCCCGCCCGAGCGTCGACGTCGCCGGCCATCTCACCCTGACACCGAGCGGCCTGCCGCTGCGCATCGACTGCCCGGAGGCGACGACCACCGCCGTGCTCTCAGCTCTGGCCACGCGACTCCACGCCGGCGAACACCTGGTGCTGCAGATCGTGCTTGGCCCCAGGCGGGCGCCGCGGATCGTTCCTGCGGATGCTGCGGATCCGACTACCACGTGGTTCCAGAGCCTGCTGGGGGCGACCGGGTCGGCGTCGCCGGAGACCCGTGGCCGGTTGAGGACACGGGCAGGGGCGGGCGGCTTTGCCGCGACCATCAGGATTGGGGCCGCCAGTCCAGACCCTCAGCGCCGGCGCCGGTTCGTCGTGGGTCTGCTGAGCGCCCTGTCGACAGCGCAGAGCCCCGGTGTGCGCATCGATCTGGTCCATGAACATCCCCACCACCTCAACCAGGCCACCCAGCCGTGGCGTTGGCCCCTGCACCTGGCAACCAGCGAACTTCTCGGGCTGCTGGGCTGGCCCCTGGGGGACCACGACCTGCCGGGCCTGGCACCGGTGCATCCGAAGCGCCTTCGCGCCGGGCCAGGTGTCCACACGGGGCCGCGCGTGTTCGCCGAGAGCGCCGCACCAGGTGATCACCGCCAGCTCGGGATCGCCCCGAAGGACATGACTTTCCACGGTGTTGCCTTCGGCCCGATCGGCTCCGGCAAGACCAACGCGCTGCTGCACCTGATCCTGGCCGACATCACAGCGGGACGAGCCGTCGCTGTCCTTGATCCCAAGAAGCAGCTGATCGATGACATCCTGGCGCGCATCCCACCCGAGCGGATCGGTGACGTCGTCGTCCTCGACGCCAGCGAGCCGCGCCCGGTGGGGTTCAACCCGTTGGACGTCACCGGCCGCGACCCGGATGTCGTCGTCGACGGCATCTTGGCGGTGTTCCAGGCGGTCTTCGCCGACGGGTGGGGGCCGCGCACCGCTGACATCTTCTCGGCCGCCCTGCGCACCCTGGCCCGCGCCAGTTCCAAGGGCGCCCCGGCGACCCTGATCGATCTGCCTCGTCTGCTGACCGACCCGGTCTTCCGCCGCAGCCAGGTCGGGGCCATCGGGTCCGATATCGGACTGGCCGGATTCTGGGCCTGGTATGAGGCCCAGTCCCCCGCAGCGCAGGGCGCCGCGATCGCTCCACCGTTGAACAAGCTGCGCCAGCTGCTGCTGCGCCCGGCCCTGATCCGCATGCTGGAGCAACGCGATCCACCGTTCCGGCTGCGCGACATCTGGCGGGACAACAAGGTGGTGCTGATCCCGCTGAACGAGGGCCTGATCGGCCCGGGAACCGCGGCCCTGCTGGGCTCGCTGGTCATCTCTGACCTGTGGCAGGCCACGCAGGAACGCGCCGGTGAACCCGGCGCCGAGAAGCGTCCCGGCATGGTCTACGTCGACGAAGCCCCACGCTTCCTGCACCTACCAGTGTCGCTGGCCGACGCCCTGGCGATGAGCCGGTCGCTGTCGGTCTGCTGGTTCCTGGCCGCCCAGTACCGCACCCAGTTCCCGCCGGCCCTGCGCACCGCGGTGGACATGAACGCCCGCAACAAGATCGTCTTCGCCACCGAGTTCGAGGACGCCCGCGACACCGCGCGGATGAGCCCCGACCTGACGGCCGAGGACTTCATGAGCCTGCCCAAGTTCCACGCCTACGCCAACCTCGTCGCGGGCGGGCATCCGTCCGGCTGGGCCATGGTCAAGACACTCCCCCCACCACCGACAACGACCGACCCTGCCGTGGTGCGCCGCCTCAGCAACGAGCGCTACGGGCCGACCACTTCGCCCGACGGCGACCTCGTACCCGAGCACAGCACGCCAACCGTCGATGCTTCCGAGAACACCAAGCCTGACGCCGTCGCCGCCGCCGCTGAGCCGATCGGGCGCAAGAGGAGGCGACCATGAGGCTCCGATGCCAGGGGGCCGACCCCAACCAATGGCTCAACGAGTCGCCGGACGGATCGCGATTGCCAGCTTCGACTGTTTCCGCTGCTGGGCGGCCCACCCCTGGCACCTGCGGGATGGGACTGACCCCTGTTCTGGGGTCCTCAGCGACTGCCGGCTGCTGGCCGTTACCCCTGGCATGGACGGGAGGTGTCCGATGAGTCCCGCTGACATCACCCGGCTGCACGATCGTCTCTCCGATCGTGACCTGGCCATCCTGGAGTCCCTGCGCACCCACCGCCTGCTCAGCACCCGCCAGGTCCAGCGCCTGCACTTCGCCCACGGCTACACCAGCACCAGTGCGGCCACCCGCTGCGCCAACCGAGTCCTGGACCGGCTGGAAGGACACGGCCTGATTCGCCGCCTGGCCAGACGCATCGGCGGGGTCCGGCGCGGTTCGTCCGGACTGATCTGGCAGCTGGGACCGACCGGTGAACGCCTCATTCGCACCCTGCGCGGAGGCAGCCGCCGCCGCTACGTCGAGCCCTCGGCGATGTTCGCCGCCCACACGGTTGCCACCGCCGAGCTCGCGATCCAGCTGTCCGAGATGAGCGCGGCCGGGGACCTGGAGCTCCTGAGCCTGGAGACCGAACCGGTCTGCTGGCGGACCTTCATCGGCAGCCATGGCGTCCAGGAGTGGCTCAAACCCGACCTGTATGCGGTGACAGCCAGCGGGGAGTTCGAGGACCACTGGTTCATCGAAGTCGACCTCGCGACCGAGCACCCGCCCGTCGTGGCCCGCAAGGCCCGCATCTACCAGCGCTACGCCGCCACCGGGGCCCACCAGGCGGGTCACGGCCTGTTCCCCGCCGTGCTGTGGGTCGTGCCCGACAGCGCCCGACAGGTGGCCCTTGAGGCCGCGCTGCGCGCCGATGCCCAGCTGCAGCCCGAACTGTTCCGGGTCGTGACCCTCGACGCGTTCACGACCACCGTGCTCGCCGACACCGACCTGGGAGCCAGCCCATGAACCAGCCCCCACCAGCAACCCGACCACCCATAAGACGAAAGGAGGAACCACCTATGAAACACGAATCAGAAGCACCAGATGACAACGAACGCCTCGGACCCGACCGCGAGAACCTGGACCCGGGCGAGATCGACCTGACCGGCGCCACCGAGCAGGAAGACGATCTGGCCGACGTCATCGGCGACGCCATCCACGAAGCCGAAACCTCGGGCGGGGAGATACCGGAATGGGGCGCCAGAACCATCGCCCGCGCCCTGGCCAACCGAACCGGCAGCACCGATGCGGCGCTGCACCACTACGCCGTGACAGGCCGGATCGATCCCGACAAGATCTACCGCGAGCTCGCAGAGGTCTACGCCGACCCAACCGGCTCACCGCAGACCCGCAGCTGGGTCAACTGGCTCGGCACCTACCTCGTCAACCAGACCGTTGATGCCGACCCGGACCCCGATGCGACCGACGAGGCCATCGACGAGGCACCCATCGGTGGCAGTGCGCTGGAGAAGGTCGCGCACTACCTGCGCCACGCGTGCCGAGAGGCCGACGAGCACGGCCAGCCGATCACCGACGAGGACGCCAGAGCGATCGCGGCGGTGCTGGCACCGCTGGCCGGACCCGGCTCTGCGATGGCTGTCTTCGCCGAAACCGGCCAGCTCGACCTGCCAGCGCTGGCCACCGAGTGCCGACGCTTCGGGGACCGGACATGGCGCACCCCGGAAGTCGCCGAGTGGCTACCGCGCCTGGAGAACTGGCTGAGCGCGAACCGCTCGGGCGACCTCTCGAGCGAGGCCGCCTCGCCACAGGTCGAGCAGGGCCTGGCCGAACACGGTGATGCCTTCCGTGCGTACCTGCTTCTGCCTGACGTCGATGCGGGCGCTGGCGACCTGCTGGTGAGCTTCGGCGAGTTCTACATCGGCGCCTACCCACACATGGACGCCCTGCTCGACGACCTCACCGAGGTACGCGACTGGGAAGCCGCCATCGACGAGCTGGCCGCCCGGCACGGCATCGACGGACTGGTGTCACTGGACCGCACGAAAGTCGAGCTCATCGCCCGGGAGACCTGGGACATTGTCGAGGTCGGCGGACGCCTATACGTGTTCACCAAGTAGAACAAGGAACACCGTAGATGGCGGCGAATTCCCAGCCGTTCTCCCCGGGCGAACTTACAATGTGTTGCGGAATAGTCAACAATCGCTGATTTCGGACATCAAAGGAGGTAAAATGGGACCATAAGGAGAAGAATTGACCATGGACGAAAACAGCGCTAGGCGATTCGGCGACTACCTACGACGCCATCGCAAAGAACAGAAACTCACCTCACGCGGCCTGGCCGAGAAAGCAGGTATAGATATCGCCACTCTTGTCAGGCTCGAACAAGGCAAATACCGCACACCACGCCCCGACACGCTCAAGGGCCTCGCATCAGCCCTCGGGCTACCACTGGCAGACGTCTTCGCCATGGCCGGCTACGTCGTCCCCTACGACCTGCCCACCATGACGCACTACCTGCGCGCGAAGTACGACACGCTCCCGGAGGAGGCGATCGCCTCGATGGATGACTACTTCCAGCTGCTCCTGGACCAGTACGGGCTGAACCTCAACGGACCACTCGCCCTCGAGGACGAGACCAGCGAAGACCCCGAGGCCTAGCCGTGAGCGGGTGGGCGAGGACGGCAACAGCAACCCTTAACCGGTGGGAAAGGAGGATATTCATGTCAACCCAACCAACAACACCCCCAGCAATTTCCCCACTTGGCGACCTGCGCGCCGTCCGGCCTCATCAGGCCACCACTCTGGCGGTCGCGATGAGTGTCGCCCACCGGCAGGCTGCACTCATGCGCGAGATCCTCGCCATTCATGGCAAGGCCATCTCCCTGGAGCGCATCACGCGCCTGCCTGGAGTTACGGTGACCATGATCAACGATCTCCCGGTGCCGGGCACCGCGTTCTGGGGCAACGGGCACTGGAACATCCACGTTCGCCAGCAAGACCCGCCCGAGACACAACGCTTCAACGTGTTGCACGAACTGAAACACATCATCGACCACCCCGGCCGACGGGCCACCACAGCCGACGACGCCTGCCTGTCCGACGCCGACGAGGAACTCATCGCCGACCATTTCGCCTCGTGCGTCTTGACCGGAGAAGCAGCATGACCGGACCAGCCCAGACCCATCCCGCCCTGACCACACAGCAAGGCGCGGCGACTCCCGCCCCCGAGGAGGCATCGATGAGCACCTACCCCGAGCCAACGGGCGTGGCCGCAGCCACCGCTGTGGCCTACATCCGGGTCTCCACCAAGGACCAGGCCGAGCGCGGCGGGCAGGCCGAAGGGTTCTCCATCCCCGCGCAGCGCGACGCGATCCGTCGCAAGGCCGAGGCCATGACGGCGGTGATCGTGGCCGAGTTCACCGACGCCGGGGAGTCCGCCAAATCCTCGGACCGCCCCGAGCTGCAGGCCATGCTGTCCTACCTCACCGCGAACCGCGTCAGCTACGTGCTCGTGCACAAGGTAGACCGCCTGGCGCGTAACCGCTCCGACGACATTGCGATCACCATGGCCATCCGGGCCACGGGTGCCACGCTGGTCTCGGTCACCGAGAACATCGACGAGACCCCGTCGGGATCCCTGATGCACGGCATCATGAGCTCGATCGCCGAGTTCTACTCGCTCAACCTGGCACAAGAAGTCACCAAAGGGCTGAGCGAGAAGGTGCGCGCGGGAGGCACGATCAGCCGCGCGCCGATCGGCTACCTCAACGTCCGCGACATGCTGAACGGACGCGAACACCGCTACGTCCAACTCGACCCCGAACGTGCCGAACACATCCGCTGGGCGTTCGAGACCTACGCCACCGGTGAGTGGAGCCTCAGCCGCCTGGCCCAGGCGCTGGAGACGCGCGGACTGGCCCAACGCGCCACACCCAAGCAGATCGAAAAACCCATCCGGGCCAACAAGCTGCAGACGATCCTGCGCAACCGCTACTACCTCGGCTACGTCACCTGGCGCGGCGTGGAGTACGACGGCAACCACGAGGCCCTCATCGACCCGGAGACCTTCGACCGGGTACAGACCGTCCTCGACTCGCACAACCAGTCCGGAATCCATCAACGCACACACCTGAACCTGACGTTCCGCACATCTCGCACGGGTTATCTCGTTGATTGCGCCGGCTGCGTGTAGGCGCTGTGCGGGAGGCCGAGTAGGTCGAGGACCTGCTGTTG